>VOFE01000469.1_pt1 | contig 164000 bp, 233 predicted proteins | sample 5384071 | NCBI WGS metagenome assembly VOFE01 (sample SAMN12384724, study PRJNA508395) | human gut metagenome | isolation source: healthy gut D | host: Homo sapiens
TGCGGCCGGTTCTGCTCGTCTTTGATGGAACATCACGCGGTTGAATCGGTCGCGCACGCGCCCATCGAGCGACGACGGCGACGGTTCGATCATCTCTTCGTTGATTGAAGCCCGGATGCCAGATGCGGCTAAGCGGCGCCTTGTCCAGGCGCGCAGCCGGCATCCAGGTTTCGGGATATCGCCGCCCGTGCCCGCGTTGCGAAAGGTAGCGGTGTGCGGCGCCGGCTCTGCGGCTTTTGCCACGCATGATGGAAGAACCTTGTGCCTCCGCGCACACGGCGCGCAGCCGTGCTTTTTGCGCCCTCCTGCCCCATACCAGAGTCCGCGTTTCGCCTGGTCATCGGCAATGTCGATAGCGGGCGCGTTTCTGCCAGGTAGCGCATCGCTTCGGGAAACGGTCCGACCATAATGAAGGCGAACACGTCGCCGCCTTCGCCGCAGCCGAAGCAATGCCATAGCTGCTGCAGCGCCGGGTCTATCTTGCCGACGGGGTCTTCGTTAGTGGAACGGCAGCACAGCCAGAAATCGCGACCGCTGCTTGACCGGACCCGTCTCCCCATGATGGCGACAAGTCGCGCTGGCTCGCGGACCTTTTTGGATATCCTCATCGCTGATCGCCATGGATGTGACCGAACCCCCCGCCTTGGTGCCCGTGTTCCCGATTCCGGCCGCGCAAAGGGCGTGCCAGGTTGCTTTTCGGGTGTTTATACCGCATAGAACCTATGTTCCCGTATGTTCAGCGCGTGCGATACAATAAGCCCGTAACATCTCGACATGCGGAAAGGAAGCGCCGTGAGCGAACCCGCATACCTGCAACTTGACCCCGATGTGGAACAGGCCATCGCCGAGAACCTGCGCTGCGGGGCGCATGCATCCGCAGCTTCCCCGACGAACAGGTGCTGCGTCGAGGACAACCCCAATGATGCGGCCACGCTTGCGCGCCCGGCGTTCTCGCGATATCGACAAGATCATGAACATTCCCGCATATAACCGCTATGCAGGCAAACGCAGGTATTTAGCCTGGTTGAGAACGACGACATCTGCCGCCGCGGGCTGCGTGCAGCTTGTCGGGCGCATCGCGCGAAACATCGGGCGGCTGCTGGGATTGAACTGCCAGCTCATCGAGGCGATAGCGCTAGGGCACGATCTGGGGCATACGCCGTTCGGCCACGCCGGAGAAGTTCCGTCGCGAAGTGCCTGCAAGCCGCACGGGCCGTTGCTTTCTACCACAACGTCCATTCCGTGCGGGTGATGGACCGACTCTACCCACGTAACATCAGCCTGCAGGTGCTCGACGGGGGCTGTGCCATAACGGCAGGATTCGCCCTACAGGTACTGCGCCAACGGCAGAGAAACGTTGCGCAGCTCGATGCGCTGGTCAGGAATGCGCGCTCGACGAATCGCCATCAAGCGCCTGCCGCCCTCCACGCTGGAGGGCTGCGTCGTGCGCGTGGCCGACATGATCGCCTACCTGGGGAAAGGACCGCGACGACGCCATGGCGCGTAAGGCGTGCTGCTTCCCTTGACGGCTTCGAAACCGGGTCATCAGGCGCGACAACGCGCATCATCAACAACATCACCGTAGACGTGGTCAGCCACAGCTTCGGACAGGACGATATCCGTAGCAAGGCCGCCAGGTTTTCGAGGACATGAAGCGCGCAAAACGGCAGAACTACGATCGCATCTACGATTGCGAAGGCTGGCGCGCCGGAAGCGGCAACGCCGTCGGCGAGATGTTCGAGGGCATGTACGACAGGCTTTGACCGACCTGCAAACCGGTGACGAACGGTCACCGGTCGTATCGCACCACGCCAAACGGCTGGCGACACAGTCGCGCAGCATCACGTGGAGATTTACCTTGCGCATACCGACCCCGATCAGGTGGTGGACTACATGGCGTCCATGACCGATCGGTACTTCATGGAGCTGTACCGTTACCTGTTCCCCCAACGGCAGAAAAACCATCTTGGCGCGAGGATACTGCGCCGATCATCTATCGAAAGGAATGACCGGTGAAGTTCGTCATGCATCCGACCTGCATGGCGGCGGCGCCCGCCGTCCACGCTTTGATGGAACGCATCGACAAAGGGAAACACCCGACCGCGTGCTCCTGCTCGGCGACCTGCTCTATCACGGCCCACGCAACGGCCTGCCCGAAGGCTATGCGCCCAAAGAAGTCTCGCCACCCTTAACGGCATTGCCGAGCGCATCGTAGCCGTTCGGGGCAATTGCGATGCGGAAGTCGACCAGATGGTGCTCGATTTCCCCTGCTTGAGCGACTTTTCCCAAGTATGGGCCGATGGTCATCTGCTGCATCTGAGCCATGGGCACCTGGCAGGCAACTCGCCTGATCAGCCGCCGGCGCTGCCGCACGGAAGCGCGTTGCTGACGGGCCACACGCATCAAGCGACTCGAACTTGTCGACGGCGTGATGTTCGTGAACCCGGGAGCACCTCCGTCCCCAAGGACGGCTGCGCAAGCTATGCCGTCTACGAAAACGGCGCATTCGCCCTGAAAACGCTTGACGGGAAAACGTTGCTGGAAGCAGGCTGGGAGTAACGGAGGCACCTGGCAGAACCGAAGGCGCCGACCCCGGACGGATTCAGGAGCCGGTACACAGCGGCGTAGCCTTTATGCAAGCCGTCCGTGTTCTGGGCCGCAGATCGCAGCTGCGGCCCTTCCTTCTTATGCGATTTCAAGGCGCTCGGCTACGATAGCCTTCCGCGCTCCCACGGTGTAGGAGGCATCGCAAATGGCAGCCGTTGACGCACGATGGCTCACCAGCACCACCGTCTTGCCCTCTCGAGCATCCAACAGCGCCCGCAACACGGGCAGCCCTCGTTGAGGCTGTCCAGATTGCTGGTAGGCTCGTCGAGCAAAACGAACGGCGCATTATGCAAGAACATGCGCGCAGGCCGATGCGCTGGCGCTCGCCGCCCGACAACGTATCACCCAATTCGCCGACCGGCGTGTCCAGGCCTTGCGGAAGACGCGCGATCAAACCGGTCAACGACGCCTTCTCGCAGGCCTCCATGAGCTCCGGGGCAGCATCGGGCTTGGCGAGCGCGATGTTATCCCCACCGTGCCGGAGAACAGATGCGTCTCCTGCGTCATATAGCCCTCGATGGCGCGCAGGCTGTCCGTGTTCACGCCTCTGATATCCTGCCCGGAAATGCGTATGCAACCGTCGCTTGGATCCCAAAACCGCATGAACAGCTTGCAGAGCGTCGATTTGCCCGAACCGCTCCTGCCGGCTAGATGCACGACCGAGCCAGGCGTCACCTCAAGGGACACGTCCTGAGCACCGGGCTGCCGCCGTATGAGAAATCGATGTCCTCGGCGGCTGCGCCAGAGAACGAATCCACCTTGCAACCGTCGACGACCTCCCGGGTTTGCGGTTGCTCGTCGAGCAGATCGAGGATGCGCGCTCCGCTGCAAGCGTCTGCTGCAAGCCGCTGCCAAGGTTCGCAACGGCGATCACCGGGCCGAAAGAAGACATCAGGGCGGCAACGCACACGAACGCCTGCCCGAAATCGATGACGCCCTGCGCGCAGAGCGCGCAGGAAAGCGCGACCATGGCCACATCGAGCGCAAGAACCAACCCGTTCGTGGCCGCCATGCTGCGCGCCGCACGGCCCTTCAGGCGATGCTCCACCTTCGAAAGCGAATCCATCCGAGCATCAAGCTGCTCGGCTCGCGCATGCTCCTGGCCGAATTGCAGCGTTTCGCGAAGGCCGCGCAGCTATCGAGCACGAACGAGTTCATGTCGCCAAGGGCATCGCGCAGCCCTGCCGCCATTCCCGCCGCGCGCGACGCAGCCCACAGCGCCACCGCCCGACCAAGATGTATGCGACGAACGCGCCGATGGCAAGCTGCCAGCAGACGCTGCCGATGAAGGCAATCATGACAGCGCAAAACCAACACGGCGATGAGCACCGGGGAGAGGGTATGCGCATAGAACACCTCAAGGAGTTCGACATCCGAGGTCACGAGCGACAACCAAGTCGCCTTTTGCTTCGACCTCGAGCTTCGCCGGGGCGAGCGTGCGCAGCTTGCCGAACACGCGATCGCGGACGAGCGCCAAGATTTTGAACGCAAGATAGTGGTTGCACATCTGCTCGCCGTAATGCAAGGGACCGCGCAAAAGGCCGCAGGCGGCGACCAAGCGATACCCGCGCTCACCCCAAGCGCCGGTTCGAAACCCGCCATTCCCGTGAGCACCAAAGCTGCGCCCACCGTAAGGAAGATCGCGCACAGAAAACCGACGACGCCCAGGATCACCGCGGCGACCATGACCGGCACAAGCGGCTTGACCAGCTTCACCATACGGCACATGATCGAGAGGGTTCGACCTACGGCGCGTCTGAGGCTCACCGGAATGTACAACCCCAGGACCGACGCCGGTGCTTTGAGCTTCATCAGCTTCCCCAACGTCGGCAGTGCGCTGCTCAGCACGCGACGCAAACGCCCTCAAGCTCCATCTGCCGGCCCCACAGCTTCGCGTACGCCCCATCGGCAGCGCAAAGCTGCTCATGCGACCCGCTCTCGGCTACGCGGCCGTTTTCCAGCACCAAGACGCGATCGGCTTTTGCAACCGACGCCAAACGATGCGAGATCATGATGACGGTGCGGCTTTTCGCCAGCTCATGGATAACGCCGACGATGGCTTGCTCGCTGTCCGCATCCACGTTCGAGGTTGCTTCGTCGAAGATGTAGACGGGGGTATCGTGCAAAAGCGCCCGGGCAAGCGCCAAACGCTGACGCTGCCGCCAGAGAAGTTGCCGCCCTGCTCAGATACGGGCGCATCAAGCCCGCCCGATGCACGAACGAACCCGTCGATGCGGCAACGCCGCAAAACGTCCCCAAAGCTCGTCATCAGCTCGCCTGGGGACGCGCCATCAGAAGATTGGAGCGCACCGTTCCGGAGAACAGGTAGCTGGAGAACGGGACGACGGTCACCGTTTGCGCCATGCTTTCACGGAAACCTCGCCGAGCGGCACACCGCCGATTTCCACATCGCCCTTGAAACCCCGATTGCGCCCTGCACAAAATGCCGGCCAACGTGGATTTGCCCGAACCGCTTTCGCCGACGATGCCGGTGAAGCTTCCGGCAGGGGCGGCGAAGTTGACATGGTCGAGCACCGTGCGCTGCCCGTCATAGGAGTAGGAAACATCGCGCACGACGATACCTGCGTGCGCGGGATCGACGCTGCGCGTCCCACGCTCGGGCTCGGGCGCATCAAGGATGGCGAACATCTTCTCGGCAACCGCCATGCCGTTCATGGCGGTATGGAAAAACGACCCCAGCGCACGCATGGGAAGGAAGAACTCCGCCGACAGGAACACCACGCAAAACGCCGCGTAGAACGGGACCTGGCCGTTGGCGAACTGCACCATCGCCGCGATTATGCCCACGGCCGCGCCACCGAAGGCGAACACATCCATCACGGTGATGGAATTGAGCTGCATGGTGAGCAGCCGCATGGTCGCCCGTCGGAAGCTCTCGGCCTGTTCGTTCATCTGACGGTGGCACGCCTCGTCGGCCTGATAAATTTTGAGCGTCGTCAGACCTTGCAGGTTTTCGAGAAACGCGCCGCCAAGATCGGTATAGGCGCCCTGACCTGCCCATGACGCGCTTGGCGATCTTCTGCACCGCCACGATGGAGATGGGGATAAGCGGTACGCAAACCAACAGGGCCACGGCGGCGGGCAGGCACAGCGGGGCCAGGAACGCGAACACGGTAAGCGGGGCGAGCACGGCGTAAAGCAGCTGCGGAAGGTACTGCCCGAAATAGCTTTCCAGCTGTTCGCAGCCCTCAACGCTGACTTGCACCGCCTCGCTTGTGGCGATGCGCTCGGAATAACCGGGGCCCATGCGCACCAGCTTGTCGTACACCTGGCGGCGAACCGAGCGCTTTGCGGCCGCAGCTGCCGCCACCCCCATGCGCTGCGCGTAGGTCAAGCACACCATGCGCACCGCGATAACGGCAACGCCAGCGGCCAGAAGCATCACGACCCAACCATCGACGGCGACGCCATCGAACAGGCGTTGCAGAAACAGCCCGATAAGAAGCATAAGCACGACGTTCGCCACGAGCGCCGTCCATTGCGCCGCCACGTTGCACAGGTTGTACCGCATAGCCTGCGGCACCATCGATATCAACCGTTTGTTGAACACGGAGCCGATTTCCTTTCAATCCCAAAGTCTGCACGGCGCCGGGATGCGGCGCATCGATCTTGATTCAAACAGTCGAATGGTACCATTGGGAAACTTTGGTAGCCAGAGCAAACTATATGATATCGATTATTGTTACATATGACTAATCTATAGCGCCAAAAAGCCCAGCACATGCTGGGCTAATCTATTCGATATGCCATTGCAGTTCGACAATCCACTTGCGAAGCAAGCGTGTTCAGGAGCCCCCTACCGAGCCCTCCTGTTCTTCTGATGCAACATAATCAAGCCTTTAAGCGTGAGCTGATCATCGGCAACCTGGATACGTCGGGAAAGCCCGGCCATGGCCTGAGCGTCATCGCCGGTGGCGACAACGCGCGTTTCGTAGCCAAGTTCGTCCCAAACGGCTTGGATCAGGCCGTCGATACGGGCGACTTCGCCGATGACGATACCCGCCTGCATGGCATCGCGTGTGGATTTGCCGATGATGGTCCGGGGCGTATGCAGCCCGATGACAGGGAGCTGGGCAGCGGCGTCCGCCACCCACGGGCAGCCAAACGCAAGCCCGGAGCGATAAGCCCACCCTGCACGACGCCCGCATCGTCGATGACCTCAAGCGTGGTTGCGGTCCCGAAGTCAACGACGATAAGCGGGAATCCATACAGCTGCTTTGCAGCCACGCAATCGGCCACACGATCAGCGCCGAAATCCGCAGGGCTGTTCAAATGCAGCTTCAAACCCGATTTCAAACCCGGTCCCACCACTAACGGACGTATGCCGCAAAGCGCAGACAACGCCTCTACCCAAGCATCGGTAAGCCCGGGAACCACGGAAGCCACAATGGCGTCGCGTACTTGCGCATCATATCTGCGTACCCGCAAAACGACGTCACGCACAGAAGCGCCTCATCAGCGGTCAAGCGATCAGGGGTGGTCACGCTCCATGCGGACGAAAGGGCCCCTTCACAGGCTAGCCCCAGATTGGTGACGGGTTCCCCACGTCAACAACGAGAACCCCCCGGATCCGCCTTGAATCGAACGCGCCATCATGCGACCGCCTTGCTCCCCCTTGTTCCCCTTGATCGCCTTGAACGCCACCGCTCCGATAATCCCGCCCGCAATGGCGAAAGGCAACCAGCTAAAGCCAAGATCGGTGAAGGGAAGTGCCTTGATGGCGGGCAGCACGCCATAGGTGTCATTAATCGTGGTGAGCAGGCTGATGACGAACGCCCGAGGGCGGCGCCCCTTGATCGGCCATGTGGTGCCCATCCGCTTCTTGAACAGCACCATGACCACGCACACCATGAACGGCGGGCAAACCACCGACAAAATAGGCGCCGCGAACGCCACGATGGCGTTCAAACCCAGATTGCAAATGGCGAAGGACACCAAAACAGTAACGATGACGCCAGTGCGATACGAGATTTTGCCGTGCGCGGTGTGCTCGAAGTACGATGCCGATGCGCCGGTAAGGCCGATGGCGGTGGTCAGGCACGCAAGCCCGACGATGATGCCGAGGATGATCACGCCGGTGTTGCCGAGCAGATGCTTGGTAATCTCCACGATAAGGGTCGAACGGTCCATGCCGGCCCCGAAGGCAAGCGCGCTTGAAGCGCCCAGATAAGTCAAACCACCATAGATGACAGCCAAAAGGGCACCGGCAACCACGGAAGCGCCCGCGATGACCTTGAGCTGATCCTCGCGGCGCGTATAGCCCGCAGTGCGCGCAGCGTTTCTCCATGACGATGGCGAAGCCCACGCAGGCGAGCACGTCCATGGCCTGATACCCGGCTAAGATGCCGTCCTGTGCGGCGTGGCTTGAAAGCGGGGCACCGATCTCACCGAGCGGATACACGACGCCGGTGACGATGATCACGAACACACAGAGCACCAACAGCGGGGTGAGCACCTTGCCGATGATGCTGACCAAACGCGTTTGACGAATGGAAAGCGCAAGCACCACCGCGAAGAACAGCGCGGAAAACGCCAACATGTTCACAGAATCGCCGAACAGCGGGATCATAGACATCTCGTAGGTGGTGGCGGCCGTACGCGGCTCGGCGATGATCATGCCCGTGCACAAGATGACGGCGGTGTTGAGCACCAACCCCGGCACTCGCCCCAACGAACCCTCGACGGCTACGTTAGCACCACCTGCAGCATTGAGCGCGAAGATGCCCAAACAGGAAAGCGCCACATCGATCAAGATGAAGCACAAAAAGCCGATCACCCAATCGGTTCCGCTTTCCATGCCCAAAAACGGCGGGAAAATAAGGTTCCCGGCACCGAAGAACATGGCGAACAAGGCCAGTCCGGTGATCAAAGTGTCTTTCTTCAAGAATGCTCCTTTATGGAATTGCGTCCGAAATGCCTATTATGACGCAATCCAAACGAAAAAAGAAGCCAGCAACTCGGCGCAGTGCCAAAACGTTGCAACAAAAAAAAGGCCAGCGCGAGCAGGCCTTTTCGCTTAACGCTTAATTGAACTTGAAAATCCTCTGAGCCACATGATACCCGGTGATGCCGATTTTGCGTCCCAGATTAGTGGGCAGGTTCGTGCCCATGTTCAGCACGCTGTGCCTGACTCGGCGGTATACATCGGAGTTGTTCTCCTTGAGATAACGCCAGATGGCGTCGCGCTCGTCCTCGGCATCGACGGTGTTGATCATGCGCAGGAAGATGCTGCAGATGCACATCATCATTGACAGATAATTCTCCATGTAGCGCTCCAGCCGCTTCTCGGGCACATCGCCGGGGAGCTGGACGGCGTCGATCATGATGCGGGTGACGCGCAGCTGCTGATCAATGCGGCTCATCATGACCGACTCGTTAACGCTTTGGTCGTCGCGGCCGATGAAGTAGCGGTACATGTCAACATCGAGATAGTAGATGGTCTTGACGTGCGGCAGCGGCACGTACACGAAGATGTTGTCCACGTAGAAGGTGTGCTTGGGCAGCTGAAGGCCCATACCGCGCAACAGCTCGGTGCGGTAGATGACCGAGTGCATGAGCAGGTATTGGCTGGGATTGAAATGCCCAACCTCGGACCAGCCGAACTCGCGACCCTCGGGGAACACGTTGCGGTAATGCATGATGGTGCGCGTGTTCTCGTGCACCTTCTCATACACGTAATTGGCGATGACCAGATCGGTCGGGGCGCTGCGCCCGACTTGGCTGCGCACGTACGCCATGACGTCCTCCATAGCACGGCGATCAAGCCAATCGTCGGAATCTACCACCTTGAAGTACAAGCCCGATGCATTCGTCAAACCGGTGTTCACCGCTTGCCCGTGTCCGCCGTTTTCCTGATGAACGGCTTTGATGACGCCCGGATGCAGCTGCTCCCAACGATCGGCCTTCTCCGCGGTGTCGTCTTTGACCGAACCATCGTCGACGATGATGATCTCGATGTCGTCGACGCCCTTGTCGCCCCCGCACGAAAGGATGGACTCGATGCACTTATCCATGTATGCCGCGGAGTTGTAGCACGGGATGGCGAACGTGATGCTTTTCATGCCTGTCCTTTCCTGAAAGCAACGGCGAAAACGAGATCGGGAACGCGCCGTTCAAATGGTTCGCTCGCCATTTTACCGGTAGAGATGCACACGGCTGTCCCCTGCGGAGACATTATGGATAAAATCCAAGTGAACCGCTTGGGCGCCGTATAAACCAAATATCTCTTGCGGCAACGGCGTCCGACACATCGCGAAGAAAGGGTACGAACATGAGCTCGTTTTTGGACACCATGCTTGCACGCGCCAAAGCCGACAAGCAGACCATCGTGCTACCCGAGGGCGACGACCCGCGCACGCTCGAAGCTGCCGAGACCATCTTGGCCCAAGGTGTTGCCAACCTGATCATCTTGGGCAACGTTGCCGCCATCAAGGAATCGGGGCGCAAACTCGACGGCGCCACGCTGATCGACCCGCAGGACTCCGATTTGCATGATGAGTTCGCAAACACCTTGTATGAACTACGCAAGCATAAGGGCATGACCCTCGAGCAAGCCGCCGAGAAGGTGCGCGACATGCTGTTCTTCGGCGTGCTCATGGTGAAAACCGGCCGCGCCGACGGCATGGTCTCCGGCGCCTGCCATTCCACCGGCGACGTGCTGCGTCCCAGCCTGCAGATCCTCAAAACCGCCCCGGGCGTGAAGCTGGTCAGCAGCTTCTTCATTATGGTGGTCCCCAACTGCGAGTACGGCCAGAACGGCACGTTCCTGTTCAGCGACTGCGGCCTTGAGATTCAGCCTGACGCGGAGAAGCTTGCGCACATCGCCGTCAACTCCGCCCAGTCCTGGAAAACCCTTATCGGCACCGAACCCGTGGTGGCCATGCTCTCCCACTCCACCTACGGCTCCGCCAAAAACGACGATGCGAACAAGGTGGTAGAAGCTGCCGCCATCGCCCGCGAGCCTGGCACCCGAGCTGGCGCTCGACGGCGAGCTGCAGGCCGATGCCGCCATGGTGCCTTCCGTGGGCGCTTCGAAGGCCCCCGACAGCAAGGTTGCCGGCAAGGCAAACTGCTTGATCTTCCCCGACCTTGATGCGGGCAACATCGGCTACAAGCTGGTGCAGCGCCTGGCCCGCGCCGAGGCGTACGGCCCCTTCACCCAGGGCATCGCCGCCCGGTGAACGACCTGTCGCGCGGCTGCTCCGCCGACGACATCGTGGGCGTCATCGCCATCACCTGCGTGCAGGCCCAGGCGAAAAAAGCCGCCGACGCCCAGTAGCCCGTACCGGCGCGAAAACGCTCAAGCGGTCGGAGCCTAACACCCGACATCGAAACGCCCTGCTTCCCGAACCGATCACGATGTTCGGGAAGCAGGGCTTTCTATCGAATGCGCTGAGACGATCAAGAACACCCCCCTTTGCAGCCCATGCCCGCAAACCAGCGAACAAGTCTGCTAGCCGCCACCTCAAGTCGAGCCGCGACACCAACGCGCGACACCGGCCATACTTGACATAGCACGTCAAAGAAAAGCCCTCTGACGAGGGCTTTTCAGCATTACAGGTAACGCAGCGCTTTGCTGCTGCGGGACAACCGGCAGTCTTACGGCTGGATGCCGACCATCTGCTCGTGGACGATGTCGTAGGTGTCGCGGGCGATCATGTACTCCTCGTCGGTGGGGATGATGATGATCTGTACCGCGGAGTCATCGGTGGAGATGATGCGCTCGAAGCCGCGCTGGCGGTTCTTCTCCTCGTCGAGGACGATGCCGAGAGGCTGCAGGCCGGAGAAGATCATGCGGCGCATCTTGTCGCAGTTCTCGCCCACGCCGGCCGTGAGCACGATGGCATCGACGCCGCCCATGACGGCGATGTACTGGCCGATGTATTTCTTCGCGGAGTTCGAGTACATGTCGTAGGCGAGCTGAGCGCGCTCGTCGCCCTCCTCGGAGGCCTGGCGCACGCTGCGCAGGTCGTTGGACACGCCGGAGATGCCGAGCAAACCGGACTGCTTGTTCATGAGGTTGTTCATTTCCTCGGCGGTAAGGTTCTCATGTTCCCATGACGAACGGCACGATAGCCGGGTCGATGGCACCGCAGCGGGTGCCCATCATAAGGCCGTCGAGCGGGGTGAGGCCCATGGAGGTGTCCACGGCCACGCCATGGTCGATCGCCGATGCCGAGCAGCCGTTGCCCAGATGTAGCGTAATCAGCTTCAGGTCCTCAAGGGGCTCGTCGAGCACCGCGGCAGCGCGCTCGGAAATATAGCGATGCGAAGTGCCGTGAGCACCGTACTTGCGGATGGCATACTTCTCGTACAGCTCGTAGGGCAACGGGTACATGTAGGCCTTCGGCGGAATGGTCTGGAAGAACGAGGTGTCGAAGACGGCCACCATGGGCTTGCCGGGCATGTGCTTCATGCACGCATGGATGCCCATAAGCGCCGCGCCGTCGTGCAAAGGCGCCAGCTCCGGCAAGCTCGTCGATCTTCGCGATGACATCGTCGTCGATGAGAACGGAGCGATCGAAGTATTTGCCGCCCTGGACGATGCGATGACCGACAGCGTCGATCTCGGAAAGCGAAGCGATCGCGGCGTCCTGGCCCGAGACCAGGGATTCAAGCACGAGCGCCATAGCGTCGTCATGGTCCGCCATCTTCGCGTCGATGACCACTTCATTATCGGCAAGACCGTGCTTGTGGAACGCCTCGGCCGAACCGACGCGCTTTCGCAAATGCCCTTTGGCCATGAGCGTATGCGTTTCAACATTGATAAGCTGGTACTTCAGCGAAATGAACCCGCATTGATAACCAAAACGTTCAACGGCCTGCCTCCTTACCCAAAAGATTTCGAGCACTCATTGTAGATGCAAAACACGCCGCACGTTGCTGCAAGCGGCGCCCGCGCGGCACTCTGTCGGCAAGCGGCGTTACGAAAGCGTGGTATCGCGCTGCTCGTCCGACACCTCCGGCTCAAGCTGGCCCATGAGCACGTCGACCTTCTGTTGCGCAGTTGCCAGGCGGCCCTGCAGGCGCGCAGCAGCGCAACCCCGCGCTCGTAGCTGGCAAGGCTGTCCTCCAGCTCGAGGGTGTTGGATTCAAGCACGCCGACGATGCCGTCCAGCTCCGCCATGGCCTCGCGAAACGTCAGATCCTCTACCGGCTTCAAAGCCTCATTGCCCATTTGATGATTCCTTTCACGCAATACCGTCCACGCCGGCGCGCCGGACCCCGACACGCAGCACTCGATAACGCCATCCGATACCGTCACATCAAGCGACTGCCCGTCTTCGCCTGCTCGACCGACTTCACTACGCCCCCATCGCCGTCGCGGGCGATGGAATAACCCTGCCGAGGACGGCCAAGGGCGACAGCGCATCAAGCTGCGCCGCCGAAGCCCGCCTGCCGGCGAAACGGCTCAAGCAGCTGACAACCAGCCGAGCGCAAGCGCCGCTGCTCGTGATCAAGGGACATCGCGTTCGCTCACAAGCCTGAGGCATCACACGCACCAGAGCTCGCGTGCGCGTTGCGTTTGCGACGTCGGAGGGTCGAGCACCTGCGATAGCGCCTGCGTCAAACAGCTCGCGTTGCCGCCGAACGGCGGCGGCATCGAGGTCAAGGCGTTGGGGCGCCGAACCTAAACAGCTCGCGCAGCCGATCGGCCTGCGCACGGTCGCGATCAAGCTGGCAGGCAGCGCCCTTGCAAGCCCTATCGGCGCACAGGTCCACCCTTGCGAGGAGGCCGCCAGCAGCGCATTGGGGTCGCAGAAGACCGGACGGCCTGCAAAGCGCCCGACCTGCGCCGCACTGCCTTCGAGCACGCTGAACGCAGGCATCAGGCTGCTGCGGCGCGCATCGAACAGCGCTTCAAAGGTTCTCACGGGCGGGACTCACCGCCTCGGCCGCCGCCGTGGGCGTCGAGGCCCGCACGTCGGCCACCATGTCGGCGATGGAGGTGTCCGGCTCATGCCCGATTCGGTGACCACCGGCACGGGGCATTTCACGATCATGCGAGCCAAGAACTCGTCGTTGAAGGGCATTAAGTCCTCATACGACCCGCCGCCGCGCACCACGAGCACCACCTCGGCGCCGGCGTGCACCACGGCGCGCATCCCTCGACGATGCCGGCCGGGGCTTGCGGACCCTCGACCGCAACGCCGGAGAACAGCACCCGCGCCACGGGGAAACGACGACGCAAGGTGCGCAGCATCATATACCGCATCGCCGCGCGGGCTTGTGACCAGGCCGATGGTAGGGGTACGCAGGCAAGGGCAGCTTTCGCGCGGGGTCCGCAAGGCCCTCGGCGGATAGCTTTCGCGCAAGGTTCGCCACCTGCAATCGCAGCTGCCCCTCGCCCACCGGCGCCAACGAGAACACGTCGAAGTTCATGCGGCCCTTGGCCGCGTACAGCGTGAACCTGCCGGTCAACTCTACCAGCTGGCCGACCGCTACCTGCACGCCAGCGGCGCGGAAGCGGTTGTTCCACATCATGCACGGAAGGCTTGCCGACTTGTCCTTGACCGTGAAGTACACGGCCTTGTACCCGGGCTTGTTCGACAGCTCGGAAATCTCACCGACCAGGCACACCGTCACGCCTTCGAGCGCCCCTTTCGCCAGCTGCATGGCAGCGGACACCGATAAGGCGCGCGAAGCGGATTCCTGCGTTGAAGCTCCCCGTTACGCGAAGCCGCGTTCGCACCCGCCGCCTTATGCGCTCCGAACGCGGCAGCGCAGGCGCGGGCCGCCTCCTCGGCGTTTCGCGCCGAGGCCGGAAGCCCCGAGTTAGCAAAAAGCCGCGGGGTTTGCCCGCGGCGCTGTTATATGATCGATCGTAGGCCACGTTGCTACTCGTCACGAGACTGCAGCAGCCACAGCAGCTGCAGGATGGACGTCAAAGCGGCGGCAACGTAGGTGGCGCGCAAGCGCGCAGCACGAATACGCCCCACCCTGCTCGGCCTGCGAGATGCCCTGGGTCTTGAGATACGCAAGGCCGCGACGCGATGCATCGAACTCGACGGGCAGCGTGACCAGCTGGAACAACACCACCACGGCGTACATGATGATGGCAAGCGTGGTAGGCCCGACAGCTGCATGAAGATGCCGAACATCAGCAGGACACCCAGGCGTTGGACGCGAAGTTTCACCGCCGGCACCAATGCGCCGCGGATTTTCATGGGGCATACCCTGCGCGAACTGGATGGCGTGGCCGGCCTCGTGGCATGCCGTGGCGATGGCGGTGATGGAGGTTCCGCCGAACGCATCAGGGTCCAAGGTGATGGAGTTGCTGCGAGGTCGAAATGGTCCTGCTGCGGGCCGCCGCGATACACCTGCACGCCATGCACGCCGTTTGCGGCAAGCATCATCTCCGCCATCTGCGCGCCGGTGACGCGCGTGGACGCGGGAACGTGCAGGTATTTGTTGATCTGGCGGTTCACGTACCACGACGCGCCCATGCCGATGACCATGGTGACGACGATCAGGCTCAAATAGCTCATGCTCATGTGGGTGATGCAACTCCTATCGAATGCGTACGGCGCATGCCCTGCGCCCGGGGCGCAGCCGCAAGGCGGCGCGCTCGGTTAAACGAACCAAAAGTATACCGAAGCGAAACCCCTTGCCCGCAGCTTCACGAATGTTCCCGCGAAACGTTCGCAATCCGTTACCGGAAACGCATCGCATTCGCCGCGTTCAAGTAGCCGCGCAACGCGGCGACGCGTTAGCTACTCTTCGCCATCCAGGCGCGTCACGCGCAAATCATGGCCGTTCAAGGACAGTACGAGCTTGCCCTCGAGCAGCTCGATGAGCTCCTCGCCCACGAGCGCCCGGCGCCAGCCTGCAGAGAAGGTCAATGCCCTGACGATATCCCGAGCCATGCGCACCAGGTCATCGTGGCTTGCCAGCGTGGGGAACGCCACGCCGTTCTCCTTGGCGCGCAGGCGCACAAGCGCGCTCATAAGGTCGAGCAGCGCATCCACGTTGGGCTCGTTGCGCCCGCTGCGGTCGAGTTCCGGCCAGCTTTGCGGACCGGATTCAACGCCTTCTTCGCAAGACCGGCAACCGTTCGAGCATCGCGGGTGTTGAGCTTCTCGCGCATGCCGCGCACCATGAACAGCTCGTCGATGGTACGGGCCTCGCGCTTGCACGCCTCCACGATCTGCTCGTCGGTGATGACCCACACGCGGCACGTTGCGCTTCTGCGCCGTGACCTCGCGCCATGCAGCCACCTCGCGGGCCGCCGCAAGCTGCTTTCGCGAAAGCTGGCCGACGCGCTTGAGCCTGCGGTAGCGTTCGCGTTCATCGGATTCGAAACGCGCAGGATCGCACATCTCGGCGAACTCGGGATCGAGCCAATGAAGGCGCCCTTGGCGCTCAATTCCTGCTTCATATGCTCGTACATGCGGGAAGATAGATGACGTCATCGGCGGCATAGCGCAGCTGGGATTCCGACAGGGGGCGACGCGACCAGTCGGTGAAGGAATCGACCTTCTTAAGCGCCACGCCGCACTCGGCGCCGACCAAGGCCCCATAGCCGATCTGCTGCGTGTGCCCCAAAAGCGCCGCCGCAACCTGCGTGTCGAACAGCGGCTGGGGCAGCACGCCCACCTCGTGCCATAAGATCTCGAGGTCCTGCCCGCCGGAGTGCAGCACCTTCATGACGCCGGCATCCTCGAGAAGAGGGCCAGCACATGCAGGTCTTCTATGCAAAACGGGTCGACCACCGCCACCTCGTCGTCGGTGGCGAATTGGATCAAGCACAGGCGCGCATAATAGGTCTTCTCGCGTAAAAACTCGGTGTCGATGGCAAGGATGCTTGAGCGGCGTCTTTCGCTCGACGAACGCCTCAGTGCTTCTTGATCTTCGATATACACCCGGTAATTCCTCACGTTCATATCGTTGTGCTTTATGATGTAAGAATACCGCAACGGAAGGAAAACCGTGAAACTGCTTGTCATCAACAACCTGGCATCGGGATACGGCGAAGGAGCCATCTACGATTTCATGCGCAGCTTCGCCGCCGACGGCGACGACATCTGCATGCGCTGCACCAACGGCACCACCCCGATAAGCACGCTGCTCGACGATGCGAAGGACTTCGACGCCGTGATCGCGGCGGGCGGCGACGGCACCGTGGCACGGTGTGCTACCTGCTTGCCAACACCGGCATACCCGTGCTGCCCTTCCCCGCCGGCACGGCCAACCTGCTGGCCCTCAACCTTGCAAGCCCGCTCGAGCCTCATGCGCTTGCCAAGATGGTGCGCGCCGGGCAGACCCTTGATTTCGACATGGGCGAGATCTGCGTGGACGGCAAGCGCTTCGGGTTCTCCATCATGGCCGGAGCGGGTTACGACGCCGTCATCATGCGCGGGGCCCAGCGCGGCAAGCGCCTGTTCGGCCCCATGGCCTACCTCCAGTCAGCGGTGGCCAACGCCATGCCGCAGCAATCGAAGTTCACGCTCACCTTAGACGGCCGTCAGGTGCAAAGCGAAGGCCTCGGGGTGTTGCTGGTGAACTTCAGCAAAATCCAGTTCGATATCACGGTCACGCACGACAACAAGCCGCGAGACGGCGAGTTCGACGTGGTGGTGCTGAAAGCAAAGACCGCATTCGACCTGATACCGGCCGCCATCGCAGGCCTTTGGATCGAGACGGCGAATTCCCCCGACCGCACGGATGCGCTCGAGCTCTTCCGCGCCAAGGAGGTCACGATCGAAGCCGACCCGGCCATGGAAGTCCAATACGACGGCGAGGCCACCGGCCTTTCCACGCCGTTTTCCGCGCGGATCCTGCCCGGGGCCGCGCGCCTGTTCATCTCCGATGAAGGCTACTCGCAGTTCAAGAAACAGTAGCGCCGCAAGACGGATGAGGCCCTGCAGGTTCGATCCTGCAGGGACCTCATCCTTTCGGGCTTACCACCCGAAACCGCCACGCGGACGCTATCCCGCGAAAAGAGCCCGTCGCCCGCACACGGCGGCCGACGGGCGTTCAGCTTGCTTTGACGCTATCAGGCTAGCTGTTCAGTGCCTCGCCCTTGCGAGGCTCGCCTTCGAGCTCCTCGTTCTTGCCGTCTTTCGCTTTCCAGATCCTCGCTCTTACGCTCTTCCTTCCATTTCGCCAGATTCGAGTTATAGCGCATTTGAATCAGCTCCAGCACCACCGCGAACACCATGGCGCAGTACACCATGAGCTTCTCCATGTGCATGTCGAGCACCTCGATACCGGAATTGATGCCCAGGGAATCGAAGAACAGCAGCAGCATACCGATGACCGTGATGAACACCAGCGCCAAAATCTTCATTTCGGTATGGGTGTTGATGAAGTCGGAGATGGGATCGATGAACACCATCATGATGACGATGGCGAAGATGACCGCCATGACCATGATGATCAGATGCTCGGCCAAGCCCACCGCGGTGATGACCGAATCGATGGAAAACACCAGGTCCATAACCATAATGGTGGCGATAGCCTGACCCAGGCCGATGCGATGCAGCTCCTTATGCTCCTCGGAGGTGCGCGGCCTTCTCCTCGGTCAAGGCCAGCACATCGCGAAGCTCGTCGATGCCCTTGTAAATCAGGTATGCGCCGCCCGCCAGCAACACCAGGTCGCGTACGTTGAACGCATGCTGGAAAAAGCCCAGGTCCAAAGTGAACAGCGGTTTGGTCATATGCACCAGATAGCTGGCGAAGCACAGGAAGATGCAGCGCGATATCATAGCGCCCAGCAAACCGAGCTTGCGACCGATGTGCTGGTGCTCGGGCGCCAAGCGGTTGGTGGTGATGGAGATGAACACGATGTTGTCCACGCCCAGCACCACCTCAAAAACATCAGCGTCAGCAAGCTGATCAAGCTTCGGGTGTGGCGAAGATGGAAAAGTCCATAAACATTGCTCCTTTACGTCGTTTCGTCCGATCCAAAGCACGCCATTGCGCACGGCGCGCGGTTTACCCATCTCCTCGGATGAGCAGCGCAACAAAAAAAGACTCATGGCGCAACGCTTTGAAAACGTTGCGCCATGAGTCTTGCAATTTCAGGTACGCCAGACCGTTGCCGGCCACGATGTTGAACGCACCGCAGGTATGTCCTGCCAGCTACTCCCCCATGGGCATTCCGTAGGCTACCATGAGCGCCCCCTCGGGGCAATGCTATACTTATCCACGCACACAAACCGACTAAAAAACCGACAGGCAGGTACCCATGTCGTTATTCCATCGCCATACCGATTATTCCATCGAACAGGGCAATATCCGCTACATGGACGGCTCAAGCCTGCTGCGCCCTATGGACATGCCGCGCAGCCAGCAGATCGTCATGGCGGTTTCGTCGTCATCGCCGTGATCATCGGCGTTCGCCTAGCGGCCGGGGCCATCACCGCGGTGAACGATTCAAACGCCCAAAAGCCAAGCAAGCGTCGAGGAGAACCTCTCGCGTACCGTCAGCTACAACCTCCCCGTGCTCACGCAGATGGCGGATATGGACGACCAGGCCATTCTGGATTCGCTTGCCGCTGCCGGCTACACCGTATATAACCAAACCGCCGAAGGCACCGCCGGGCTTGACCTGGTCAAGCTTCCCGATGACGTTACCGTGGCCGATGCCGCGGCCATGTACGCAAAGGGCGTTGGCAGCCTTTCGGCGTCTCAGGCGGCCTTGCTGCTCAACGGCAGCTGGACGCTAACCGTCGACCGCTCCGATACCTTGACCATGGCGGTGAAGTACGCCGACTTCTCGTCGAGCACGCTCGAGGCCGCAATCAAGCTGCCATCGCCGCCGAAGGATTCAAGTCCTCTGGCACGTCCATGGACACCGACGAGGTGGGCAACACCTTCCAAACCGGCACCGTCGATATCGATGACGTCACCTACACTTGGCGCGTGTCCGCGGCCCCGTTGTCAGACAAATACGACATCAAAGGCCTGCCGAGCACCGCAGCATACGTAGGCATCCGCTTGACGGCGATGTAAGGCGGCTTACATGCAGCAAGACACCCCACAAGTCGCGAAACGCCGGGAACCGCGAGGAGAAGACCATCTCGCAAATGGTGGCGCTGTACTGCGCTGGCAACCATGAGCCTGCCAGCAGGACTGAAACCGCCATATGCGGCGAAGCAGTGTGCCCGGAATGCTCCAAGCTTGACGAATACGCGGCGTTGCGCACGCGCCGATGCCGCAAAATGCACGTGAAGACCAGCTGCGACGCCTGTGAGAACCACTGCTACAAGCCGGAAATGCGCGAGCGCATCCGCCAGGTCATGCGATACAGCGGTCCGCGCATGATAACGAAGCACCCCGTTGCCGCGATCAGGCATCTGCTAGGGAGATAACTGAAAACGCCACGCGATCGCGTGGCGTTTTCCTAATCCGCACCCCTAAGATCGAACACTTGCGCGAAGCAAATCGCCCGAACCGCATATTTACCCCCTGGGATGCGCCCGATGATGCTCGGCGCCCAAACGCTCAGGAGTGGTATGCGTGTAAATCTGCGTGGTGGATAGGCTTGCGTGACCGAGCATCTCCTGAACGCTGCGCAAATCAGCGCCGCCGCTCAGCACGTCGGTGGCGAAGGTGTGACGCAGATCGTGCGGCGTGATGGTGGACGGAAGCCCCGCTGCGGCAAGCGCCTGTTTGAACATCTTGCGCATCGCATCGGTACCCATTTGATTGCCACGCGTTGAAACGAAGAAGTATGGACATTCCTTATCCTTGACAAGCAGGGGCCGCGCGAACAGCAGATACGTGTGCATGCTCGAAAGCGCAAGATCGTGCAAAGGCACGATGCGCTCTTAGCCCCCTTGCCGAGCACACGGCATTGGCCCTGATCGAAATCAACCGCGGAAAGCAATAATCCCGAAGCCTCCGATATGCGCGCCCCGCACGCATACAGAAACTCGAGCAACGCCTGATTGCGCATCTCGGAAGGCGTGCGCTCATCGCGCCCTTGGGAATCAAGCCGTTTGCCGTATACGCCTAGCAGCGCGGCAACGTCTTGCGGGCGAAGATGATGCGGCAGGCGCTGCGGCTGCTTGGGGCCGGAAAGCGCGCTGGCGGGGTCCTCCGACACGATCCCGTTGACGTTGAGCCACTGGAAGAAGGTTCGCACGGCGGACAGCCTGCGATTCACCGTGGCGCGCGAGTACTGCGCCTGTTCAAGCTGGCTTAAATAGCGGCGAAGCTGCCGGTGGGCAGGATGCAACCCGTCGACGCGCGTGCGCTTTGCCCATCGGGCATAATCGAGCAAGTCGATGCGATACGCGCGCACGGTGTTCTCGGAGGGATTGCGCTCGGTACGCCACGAGCCGATGAAGCGCTCGATAGCCGAGAACAGGCGCGCATCCACATCCTTGGGCGCCTTATCGTCGCAAGCGGCTTCGGCCTTAGGCGCCATGCTCGGCAGCTTCCCCGGCACAGCCCAAAAGCCCGCAAGCGCGCAGCTCGTCGCAATAGTGCTCAGAGCCTGCGACCCGCGCTCAGCATAGGCCGCATAGCGCTGCCCCTTGTTGCGGATTCGCTGCTCAAGCGGCTCCATGATGCCGAAGTTCACGTGCATGGGCTGATAATCGATGGTGTCGGGACCGGTAGCGTATGCCAGCAATGCGCCGAACGCTGTTTCCGCCGGCAGCTGCGGAGCCTTCACGCCGCCGAGCAACGCGGCGACATGCAGCGACGCATGAAGCCCGGAACGGATCGCCTCGCAATAACCCTCGGTTCCCGCCAGCTGACCCGCCACGAACACGGGCACATCGACGCCACCGGTGCTGCGAAGCCCCTAAGCTCGGGCGTCAACAGCTTTGGGGCGTTGATGAACGTGTTGCGATGCATGACGCCATAACGCGCGAACTCGGCTTGCTCAAACCCGGGATCATACGGAACACGCGCTTTTGCTCGGGGAACGTCAAGTTGGTCTGGAAACCCACTAGGTTATAGCTTTCCCCATGCGCATCCTCGGCGCGCAGCTGCAAAGGCGGCCCACGGGCGCCTGCCCGTAGCGGGATCGGTCAGACCGACGGGCTTGAGGCGTGCCGAAGCGAGGCGCATCGACGCCCTTACGGGCGATCTCCTCGATGGGCTGGCAAGCCTGGAACAGATCGCGCGTCTCGAATTCGCGGCGAATCACGCGATCGGCGCCGATCAGCTGTTCGATGAACGCCTCGTATTCCTCACGCGAGAACGGCGCGTTCAGGTAGTCGCCCACCTGGCCGCCCGCATCCTCGTAGCGGCTTTGGCGGAACAGCTTGCCCATGTCCAGCGAATCGGCCATGACGATGGGCGCCGCCGCGTCGTAGAACGCCATACGGTCCGACCCGTGATCTGAGACAGCGATTCCGCCAAAGCATCGAAGTCAACGGACCGGACGCCAGGATGACGGCATCGGCGCCCTCGCAGGCCTGCTGCACCGAGCGCACCTCCGCGTGCTCAAGGCAAATGCCCGGGTGCTCCTGGATGCGCTGAGTGATCTGGCGGGCGAACGCCTCGCGATCGACTGCAAGGGCGCCGCCTGCTGCCACGGCATTGTCAAGGGCGGCGGCGTGCACCTGCGAGCCGAGTGCGGCAAGCTCGGCTTTCAACATGCCCGCCGCGCTTTCCGACTTCGTGCTCTTCAGGCTGTTCGAGCAGACCAGCTCGGCGCACAGGCCGGTTTTATGCACGGGCGTTCCCTTTTCGGGGCGCATTTCCACAAGGCGGACCGAGAACCCTCGGTCCGCTAACTGCAAGGCCGCCTCGCTTCCCGCAAGACCGGCCCCGATGATTGAGATTCGTTTCATAGTTTCCATAGTCCATAGCATACCAGACGCTAGGCCCGCGGCCCCAACGCCCATCAGGATAACGCGCGAACGAACCAGCTTGCTCGCCTACCGCCAACCGCTCCATCAACCAGGCGCGCGCATCCCGCTTGCCACAGTCTTTCATTTCGCCAGTTCGAAGAGCTGCTCCATACCTCACGGCTCCGCCTGCAGCGCTGCCGTGATCGGGTCCGCGGCCGCGCGGCTTGCGTCGCGGGCGCCCCTCGAGCCGGCCGAGCCTGCTTGACCCCTTTCCCACCCAGCTCATCAGCATCTTGCATCTTCAAGCAGCCGAACACGCTGAAAAGCACATCGGAAAACGATTCATCGTCGACTACGGGAAACGCCCCCTGCACGAGCAAACGATTCGCCCCCTTCGAGGAAGCCGAGTTGATGGCGCCGGGCACCACCAACACGTCACGACCCGCCGCAAGCGCTTCATCGGCGGTGGAGAAGGTCCCCGAAGGCAAACCGGCCTCCACAATGAGCGTCGCCCGCGCCAATCCCGCGATAAGCCGATTGCGCGTGCGGAACTGCTGAGGCAAGGCCGGCGCGTCCCAAGCATGCTCGGAAACAACCGCTCCACCGGAGAGCGCTATCCGCTCGAACAGGCCCGCATGTTCTCGAGGGTACGGCACATCGCAGCCGCCACCCAAAAACGCCACCGTGGGCGCGCCTTCGGAAAGCGCCGCCTCGTGAGCGGCGGCGTCGCAACCCCGTGCGCCGCCTGATATGACCGCGATGCCCCGCTGCGCCGCAAGCCGCGCGAAGCGCTTCGCCGCGCCGATGCCGTAAGGCGTGGCCTTACGCGCGCCCACCACGGCAAGCCCCTCCGTAAGCACCTCAGGGTCGCCCAACATACAGCCGCTTCGGCGGTCGCGGGATGACGCGCAAAGCGGCGGGAAACCTTGGGTCGTCTGGCAGGAGCACCGTCCTCATCCCCGCCAGCCGCACGCCGTGCCCCTCCCGCCGTCCGCTCGTCATCATGCGCCCCTTCGCGCAATCGAAAGCCAACCGCTTCGCATAAGTGGTCTCGGCCCACCTTAGGCACCTGCTCCATATCGGCGATGGTTCTCGCCAGCGCCAACGTGCGCATGATGGCGCGCCCGCTCATCGATCCGGATGCGGCCAGCTTCTCCAGAAAGTCGCGATCGGCTTCGCTCATCGCACACGACTCGACCAACACCTCGGCCTGACGCGCGCTCATCAAAACCCGTGGTGCTGCGTCGCCACGATGCGTATTCTCGAGCCGCAAGCACACCTTCGCGAAGCTTCGCCGACGAGGTCCCGTGCCCTGTGGACAGCACCTGTCCCGGCGGGATGCGTGCGACATTGATATGCACGTCGATGCGGTCCATGAGCGGCCCGCCCACACGTCCCTGATATTGATGCACCTGGCGCTGCGAGCAGGTGCACGTGCGCTCGGAGTCGCCGAAAAGCCGCAGGGGCACGGGTTGGCGGCCGCCACCAGCATGAAGCGCGCAGGGGAAGCAGACGCTTCCATCGGCTCGCGTGACCACCACTTCGCCGGCCTCCATGGGCTGCCCGAATGCCCTGCAACACCGAAGGGGCGAATTCAGGCAGCTCGTCCAAAAACAGCACCCGTTATGCGCTAGCGAGATGGCACCTGGTCGCGGAGGCGATCCCCGCCCACCAAACCCGCCAGAGTAGCGCAATGATGAGGCGCATGAAACGGCCTGATGCCCGCCAGCAGCGGCGCGGCATCCCGACCGGCAACGGAATGGATGACCGCCGCCTCAAGCGCCTCCGAACGCGACAAAGGGGCTAATATCGAGGGCAGACGCGACGCCAGCATGGTCTTGCCGGAACCCGGAGGACCCATCATCAGCAGACCATGGCCTCCTGCCGCCGCTATCTGAAATGCGCGCTTGGCCATGTCATGACCCGCGATTTCGCGAAAATCAAGTTCCTGGGGCTTTTCGGGCGCCAACGCGCCCCAAGTTCGGCGAACTCTCCACGACGCAGCTGCCCAAGCGACTCAATGACGCGCCGCCTTATGCCCCTCTATGCGCCCCGCGCCGTCCTCAACCGCGCTGACAAGCGCAAGGTCCTGCCGCTGGGCGCACAAGGCATAGGCAAGCAAGCCGGCAATCGGCCGCACCGCCCCTTCCAACGAGAGTTCCCCGGCAAACAGCACGCCATCGAGCACGGCAGGGGTTCACTTGGCCCGTTGCGCACAGCAGGCCCACTGCTATGGGAAGGTCGAAGCCGGAACCGGTTTTGCGCAGCGCGCTCGGTGCAAGGTTCACCACCACTTTGCTGCTCGGCATGCTGAAACCGCAGAGCTCGCAACGCAGCCCGCACGCGCTCCCGCGATTCCTGCACCGAAGCATCGGCCATCCCGACCACCGAAAAGCCCGGCATCCCATTGCTCACGCACACTTCGACCTCAACGGGAACCGCCTGCACGCCGCGCAACGTTGCGGCGTGCACCACGCACGACGCGCTCATAGCGACTCGGCCCCGAAGGCGTTGATGTAATGACGGATAGTGGCGTGCGCGTTGTCGGTGACGACCAACGACATGACATCGAAACGAACCTGCAGGTCTTCAGCATCGTATCTGCTTGAAAAGCTCGGCGATTTTGAGATACTTCCCACGCTTTTTGCTGTCGACGGCTTCGCTGGAAAGCCTTTCTCGGTACTCGATCGCGTCTTCACCTCGGCGAACACCAAGATATCATCATCACGTGCGATGATATCCGCCTCGCCAGCCTGGCATGTCCAGTTCCGCGCGATGATCTCGTAACCGCGTGACACCAGGTAACGCGCCGCGACATCCTCCCCTAAACGGCCCAGGCGCTTGTTGTGCATATTGGGTTGGTTGGCAGCGCCTTTACCGTCTTTAGAAGACTGCAGTGGGGTTCATCCTTGTTTGCGGACATGGGCCCAATGGTTTCGCCGTTGTTCGCAACAGGTTCTTCGCCCTTGTTTGTTGCAAATTGCCCAGCATGCTCGATGTCCTGTTCGCTGCGCTTCTCGTCATGGCGTGATTCGGCCATAGCGTGCTCCTTTCCTCGCTATGACCCACCTTAACGACGCCATCTTGCACAACCCTTGTGCGAACCTTGCAGATAACGCCACGCAAGCTTGCAGAGCCGCATCGAATCACGCCAAATCAGGCGACAGGCACGCAATTCCTAGGCACTGCGCAGACACCGATCAAAACAAGCTTTCCTGCATGAACGCATGGCAAAAAGGAAGCCCCGGTGAATCGGACAAAGCCCATGGTCCTTGATAGCCTGGATATGCGCGGCGCTGGCATATCCTTTGTTAGACGAAATCATACTCTCGGGGTACTGCCGGGCATACTCGCACATAAGCGCATCTCGCTCGACCTTCGCCACAATGGACGCCGCAGCGATGGATGCGCATTTCCGTCGCCTTTCACCACGTTCACCTCTCGCGGATCCATATGCAATGGATTGCCATCGAGCAGCACCGTGTCGGGCTTTACGCCCGCTGACTCCACTTCCGCAAGGGCAGCCCGAAACGCATGCAACAACGAAGCCGTCATCCCATCGGCATCGATATCCTCGGGTGAAACGTATTGGACGGTCAGGCAAGCGCAATCTCCTTGATGCGAACAGCAATGACCTCGCGCGATTCGGTTTCACCTGCTTGGAATCATTGAGACCTAGGATATGCGGCTGATCCGGCAGCACCACTGCGCCCACTGCCAACGGACCCGCCAACGGACCGCGCCCAACCTCGTCAAGGCCGACCACCAAGCCCCCCATGGGCGATATCGTTTTGGAAGGTATACATCCCCTCAAGACGCGCAGCTTCCTGAGCCCCGACGGCAAGTCGCCTTCGAGCCGATTCGACCGCCCGCACGAACCCCCTTGCGCGTATCCGCAACTAGCGATCGCTCAAGAACAGCAAACTCAGCAGCATCGGCAGCTTGTAGCTTCGATTTGATTTCTGCAACCGTTGGACCCATGGTTTTCTCTCCTGCATGGCGTACAGTACCGTATGGCCGCCAGTACCCCCCTGGTTTGGAAGCAGCCTATCTCGAAATCGTCCGGAATCGCGCGATTCGCATTCAGCGCAAACCACACGGAAGGCCGGCCCCGCCGCGCTCTCGGCGTTAGGATTTGCGCAATCTGCATTCAACGCAAGCCTAAACAACTTCGTAGACGATAGCCTCTCGAAGCCATCAGACTTCGCTCGAGCCAGCGCAGCCGCCACACAAAAATGGAACGATAATCTCTCGGACCTTTTCGTTCCAGCCGATAGAGCCAAATCCGATAGCAAGTAAATGTAGACGTGTTCCGAATCAAAAGAACCCCTCCTCCATTCGGATGAGGGGTTCTTGAAGTCGCATATGCCGAATATCGGCTTAGCGGAAGGACTTCTCCTTGATCTTGGCGGCCTTGCCCACCTTGTTGCGCAGGTAGTACAGCTTGGCGCGGCGGACATCGCCCTTGCGGGTGACCTCGATCTTCTCGATCTTCGGGGAATGCACGGGGAAGGTGCGCTCCACGCCGATGGAGAAGCTGATCTTGCGCACGGTGAAGGTCTCGCGAACGCCATGACCGTGACGGCGGATGACGTCGCCCTGGAAGACCTGGATGCGCTCGCGGTCGCCTTCCTTAATGCGGTAGTGAACCTTGACGTTGTCGCCCACGTTGAAATCTGCGACCTCATGGTTGATCTGCTGCTGCTCAATAGCGCGGATAATATCCATTGCCTTTTCCTTCTTATATGTTCAGTAAAACCTTTACTTGTCACAAGACACGATTGGACAGTATACCGCCATTGCCCTTATCGTGCAAGTTATTTGGTCCGCTAGCTGCGAATTCCTTCACAACTACCCCAAGCTCGGCCAGCTGAGCCTCGACACGGGCCAACTGGTCCTCGATCTCGGCGAGCTTGGCGCGGTCCTTCTCCACGATCTCGGGGAGCGGCCTTCGCCAGAAGCCCGGATTGGACAGCTTCTTAGAGAACTTGGCAGCCTCGCCGGCAAGCTTCTTCTGCTCCTTTGGCAAGACGAGTGCGCTCGGCATCGAAATCGACCATGCCGGTGAGCACGCTGTACACCTCGGCGCCCTCGACCACCACGGCCGCGCTCTCAGCGGGTTTGGGCGCGCCTGCGGCGACCGCGCGAGCTCGGACACACATGCCATGACGGAGATCTGCGAGGAAAGTTCCTCGAGCACAGTTACGTTCTCGGGCTGAGCGTTCACCACGACCGCAAGCTCCTGCTTGGGGCTGATGCCGTAGCGGGCACGCGTGGAGCGCACGGCGCCCACGACGCCGCACAGCATGCCGACCGCGCGCTCGGCCTCGGGGTCGATCCAAGACGCAAGCGTCTCAGGCTCGGGCCACGCCGCGACCATAAGCGCCGGCTTCTCACCTTCAACCTTGGGAAGATGCTCCCCAGATGGCCTCGGTCACGAACGGCATGGCCGGATGCAGCAGACGAAGCGCGTTGTCCAGCACGAACACCAGATTGCGCTGCGTCTGCAGGCGCTCCTCGCCCTTGGCGCGCAGGCTGGCCTTCGAAAACTCGATGTACCAATCGCAGAACTCGTTCCAGAAGAAGTTGTGCAGCTCCCGCGCGCAACCTCGCCGAACTGGATATGCGGAAATCCCTCCGTGACAACCTTGGACAGGCGGGCCAAGCGGCTGAAAATCCACGCATCCGCCTGAGTGCGCGCCACGGGTTCGCCAGGAGTGAAGCCTTCCAGGTTACCGAGCACGAAGCGGCTGGCGTTCCAGATCTTCGTGACGAACAAACGCGCCTGCTCGGTACGCGGGCTGTCGATGAGCTCGCGGGTCTTCTTGTCGATGTTGGCATCGAAGCGCACGTCCTGGTTGTTGGTGACGAGCGTGAGCAGATTGAAGCGCATGGCGTCGGCGCCGTACTTCTCGATAAGGTCCATGGGGTTGACGCCGTTGCCCTTGGACTTGGACATGGGGTGCCGTCCTTGGCCAGGATGGTGGCGTAGATGACCACGTCATGGAACGGGATCTCGTCCAGGAAGTAGGTAGAGGCCATGATCATGCGCGCAACCCACAGCGCGATGATATCGCGTGCGGTGAACAAAGCAGCCGTGGGATGATGCCCCTTCAGCAACTCGGTGTTGTCGGGCCAAGCCCCTGCGTGGCGAAGGTCCAAAGCTGGCTGGAGAACCAGGTGTCCAAAACGTCCTCGTCCTGGCGCACGTGATGGCCGCCGCACTTCGGGCACACATCGGTATCTTCCATCAGCGCATCTTCCCAACCGCAATCCTCGCAGTAGAACATGGGGATGCGGTGGCCCCACCACAGCTGGCGGGAGATGCACCAGTCCTTCAGGTTCTCCATCCAGGTAAGGTAGGACTGCGTCCAGCGCTCGGGATGGAACTTGATGTTGCCGGAGGTGACGGCCTCGGTTGCCGGGCCCTTCAGCTTGTCGACGGCCACGAACCACTGCTCGGACAGCCACGGCTCCAACGCGGAGTCGCAACGGTAGCAATGCATGACCGAATGATGATGGTCCTCGACATGATCAAGCAGGCCATGCTCCTCGAACCACGCCACAACTGCCTCACGGCACTCCTCGCGGCTCATGCCGGTGAACTCGCCGTAGCCCTCTACGACGTGCGCCGTCTCGTCGAAGATGTTGATCTTCTCCAACCCGTGGCGCTCGCCCATGGCAAAGTCGTTGGGGTCATGGGCGGGAGTGACCTTCACGAAACCGGAGCCGAAACCCGCGTCGACGTAGAAATCGGAGAAGATGCGGGATCTCGCGATCCATGATGGGCAGCATGACCTTCGCGCCCACGAACTTATCCTTTGTCATGGTCTTTCGGAGATACGGCGACGCCCGTGTCGCCCAGCATGGTTTCCGGACGGGTGGTTGCGACCACGATGTAGTCCTGGCCGTCGATAGGCTCGACCAACGGGTAGCGCAAATGCCACAGGTGGCCGTCTTCCTCTTTGTACTCGGCCTCGTCGTCGGCGATGGCCGTGGTGCAGTGCGGGCACCAGTTCACGATACGCTTGCCGCGATAAATCAGGTTGTCGTGATACCAGTCGCAGAACACCTTGCGCACGCCCTTGGCGTAATCGTCGTCCATAGTGAAGTGCGGGTCGGAGAAATCAACGGAGCAACCCATACGCTTGACCTGCTCGACGATGAATCCGCCGTACTCGTTGGTCCAGTCCCAGCACGCATCGATGAACTTGTCACGGCCGATCTCGCGACGCGAGATACCCTCGGCAGCAAGCTTCTTGTCCACCTTGGTCTGCGTGGCGATGCCAGCGTGGTCCGTTCCCAGGATCCAACGCGTGGAACGACCGCGCATGCGATTGAAGCGAACGAACGTGTCCTGGATGGTGTCATCCATAGCGTGGCCCATATGCAGCCTGCCCTGCCCGGGATGGTGACGTTGGGCGGCGGATGGTCACCGTCGCAATCGCCGACGCCGGCGCTGCGACGGTAATAGTTTTCGGCATTTCTTCCATGTTAGACGCCATCTCCGGTTGTCCAGCATGCGCTGCTCAATCGGCGGCGGAACCACCACCGTAGGTTTTCGGCATTCCGGCTTCCATGTTTTAGACGCTCATCTCCGGTTGTCCTCGAATTGAACATGCGGAATGACCAAGAAGCACCGATCGTCGGAAAGCTCCAAGCTGGTGACGACAAGGATCGTCCGTGGATCATGCCGCGTTCAAATCCTCGGCAGAACCTGCGCCAGCACATCGGCCGACTCCGCATATCGGCATTGAAGCACCATCGATGGCCGATGGCTCGATGAACAGGATGTTCTTCGGCTCGGTCAGGATCGCACCAGATCGTGAACGGACAAGCTGGTGACGACCTGACTGCGGGATCATGAACTTGCGGCCGCCCTGCGGCGGCATATCGGCATTGAAGCCCAAGCTGACAGTGCCCTCGGCGAATGTCCGCCAAACCCACGAACGCACCGCCCAGGATCTTGGTGTCGATATGGATAAGCCTGCTGCACGCCCCCTCGCCCGTCCCCGACGATCTTCGCGGGTGATGGATGGGGTTCTCGGCCTTCGGGCCACCTTGTGTCGATGTAGATGGGTGATCTTGTCGATGAGCTGAGCAGGATGTTCTCGACGTCCCGCCGACATAGCCGGCTTCGGTGAGCGTGGTCGCATCCGCGATGGCGAACGGAACCTGCAGGGTACGGGCGAGAGTTTGGGCCAGCAGCGTTTTGCCTGAGCCCGTGGGCCCCAGCAACATGATGTTCGATTTCGCAAGCTCGACATCGCCTTCCTTGGCCTCTTTCGCCAAGGCTGATGCGCTTGTAATGGTTATACACCGCAACCTGCCAAACCCGCGGCCTCCTGCCCCACCACATGCTGGACAGCTCGGCATACAGCTCATGGGGCGTAGGAAGCTGCGAGCACGAGCTGCATTGGGTGCCGCGCTTGCTCCATATGGGCCTCTACGACCCTGTCGTTGCCCGCTTCGCCCATAGCAGGCACCTGCAAACCCAGGTCGCGCATCATGGCGTCGGCGCACACCGAGATGCACTCGTCGCAGATATAGATGCCGTTAGGGCCCGAGATCATGGCCGCAACCTGATGCGGATGCTTGCCGCAGAAGGCGCACGATGTCCTTGGGGTCCTTGCCCGCGTATTGATCGTCGTGTCTATCGTTCATCGAGATTATCGTTCCTATTCAGATTTGGCCATTGCCGCACGGGACGTAACGATACGGTCGACAAGGCCGTACTCGAGAGCCTGCTCGGCGGTCATGTAGTTGTCGCGCTCGGTGTCGCGCTGGATGGTGTCCAGCGTCTGGCCCGTGTTGTCCGCGAGGATCTTGTTCAGGCGGTTGCGGGTCTTCAGCATAAAGTCGGCCACGATGGCGATCTCGGTCTGCTGGCCCTGCGCGCCGCCCGACGGCTGGTGGATGAGCACCATGGAGTTCGGCAGGCACAGGCGCTTGCCCTTGGCGCCGTTGGACAGCAGCACGGCGGCCATAGAGGCGCACTCGCCGATGCAGATGGTGGACACGTCGCACTTGATGAAGTTCATGGTGTCAAGGATGCCCAGACCAGCGGTCACGCTGCCGCCCGGGAGTTGATGTAGAGGCTGATGTCCTTTTCAGGATCGGCCGACTCCAGATGAAGCAGCTGCGCGACCACGGAGTTGGCCACCTGGTCGTCGATCTGCTCACCCAAGAAGATGATGCGCTCGTTGAGCAGACGGGAATAGATATCGTAGCTGCCGCCACGCGGCGACTGCTCCACAACGTAGGGGATCAGAGCAGAATGGGGGTTGAAACTCATGTAAGCCTCGCTTCTCTTGAAAAGCCGCCGCAGCGGCCAAAAAGGTTTGATAGCTATAGTGCGGCAACATGGCTGCGCGCAAGCGCTATGACGCATTCATGGGTAACCACAGCCCGCCCAGGCATGCGCACGATTACGCGCGCACCTCCTGGGCGGGCTGAAAATGGCTGACAGCTTGTGCTATTCGGCGTCGTCGGCCTTGGCAGCCTTCTTGGCGGTCTTCTTAGCCGGCTTCTCGTCGGCGGCCTTCGGCTGAACCTCGGTGACAACAGCCTTGTCCATCAGGTCCGTGACGGCCTTCGTGCGCAGCACGCCCTCGCGAACCATGTGCAGCTGGCCGTTCTTGCGCCAATCCTCTTCCAGAGCGGCCGGATCCTCGACGCCGGACTTAACGAACTCCATGGTGACTTCAGCATCGGAGACCTGCATGTCGAAATGACGGGCCCAAGCGTCCAGGGCCAGGTCCTGCTTGACGTTGTCAGCGGCCTGCAGCTTGATGTCGTCCTTGAAGTTCTCGGCCTTCAGGCCCATCTGCTGCAGATAGGCATCGAAGGACATGCCGGAAGCCTGCAGCTGCTGGAACAGCTCCTGCAGCAGGTTGGCCTCAGCAGCCTCGGCCATGGCGGCGGGAACCTCGACATCCATGCGCTCGATGAGCTTGTTCAGGCAAGCGCGCTCCTTCAGGCCCGGCAGCATGGACTTCTTCTGAGCGGTCAGGCTCTCAGCCAGGCGCGTGCGCAGCTCCTCGACGTTCTCAAAGCCCAAAGTCTCCTTGACCCACTCATCGGTGACCTCGGGAGGATCTTCTTGCGGACGGCCTTAACCTCGACGTCGAAGTGGATCTTCTCGGTCTTGTCCTTGAGGGCGCGCAGCAGAACGGGCGGGTTGGCCGGCATATCCAGGTCGAACTCTGCGGTCTGGCCCTTCTTCAGGCCCACCAGCTTCTCCTCGAACTCCTCGGGCAGAAGGCCGGCGCCCATGGTGTACGGGCGCTCCTCGGTGGACAGGCTCGATGGCCTCGCCCTTGTCGTCGGTGGCCTTCATGGCGATGGTCAGCTCGGAGTCGACCTTGACCTTGGTGTTGGCCGGGGCATCCTTGAACGTGAAGTAATGCTCGCGGAAGTGCTCGATCTGGTCCTCGATCTCCTCATCGGTGGCCTCTTCGGCGGGCAGCTCGATCTCGACGGGCTCGTAGCTGTCCAGCTCGACCTCGGGCTTGCACTCGATGGTGAAGGTGTAGGAGTACTCCTTGCCGTCCTCGACCAGACCGGGCTCTTCAGCGAACTCGGGCTTGCTGATCGGGAACAGGCCCTTTTCGTCGATGGCGATGGGGAAAGGCCGTTCACCACTTCGTCGGCGACGGAAGCGCGGACGGCGTCCTTGCCCAGAGCGTTATCGATAATGGGACGCGGGGCCTTGCCCTTGCGGAACCCGGGGAAGTTGTACTTGTTAGCGAATTCCTTATACGTATTCTTGATACGGGCGTCGACGTCCTTGGCATCGAGGGTGATGGTCACCTTCGCGCGGTTGCCCTCAAGAGCCTCAACTTTAGTTTCCACGTAGCTATCCTCCATCGTTACTTGCTCATAGGTGCTATAGCGCACCGACCTGTTATTATGGCACATTCCACCCGCTCGATAAAGCTGAGGTCCCGCGTTCACGAACGAACCACGGAAACGCAAGCATCGACCGCGCAATGGGACGCGGGAAAACCACCGCGCCGCTTGCCACATTTGCCTACCAAAACGAACCCGTTCAGGGTATCATAACTATGTCTGAAAACGCACACTCAACGCACCAGAGGAAATCATCATGGCTTCCATCGAATTGAACATCCTGCAAGAGCGGGAACTTGGCCGTTTGCTTGATTACGAACGCGCAACCTGCACCGTCGACGGCGAGCTGGTTTATCGCTGCGCATTCCCGTTGCGTCCCGACGATGATCTGCAGCGCGAGCTGATCGAACGAGGCGCATTTCGCCAAACGTCCGGACGATCGTCGAGGCACTGTGGTAGCCATCACCACCGACGGCTACTCCTACTTCCCCGCAAAGCGCAAGCAGCAGGAGGAGCGCAACCGAGACAAGCATCATGACACCCGGCTTGTGGGTCTTTCAGCTTGCTTCGCTGCTGCATGCGTGATCATCGGCTTTTGTTGGGCCGGTTTGTGGGGTAGCACGCAATCCCTCTTCCATACATGGTTCAAGGGCGCTTAGGCGCCTTTTTCGTTGCCCGCGCCTATACCCCTCAAAACACAATCGAGCGTCATTGCCAGCGCCACACTAGGCGTGCCGCTCTTTTAGCCCATGCTTGTCGCAACCGTTTCCGCCCTTGGAGGTTTTCGATATCCGTCAACGACATCCAGCGGCCATGCCCAGCCCAAAACCCTCCTACGCAGACCCCGAACGCCAACATGCCAAATGCAGGGCGCGCCCGAATACCAGACCCGAAGTAAAACGCAAGAAGGGGGCGCGACATGCGCCCCTTTCCTAGGTGTCGGGATATTTGGCTTATCGCCTAGACCCTACGCATCCGCGCCGGGCTTGAAATCGCGACCCTCGCGACGCCACTGCATGTACTCGGCGGAAGCCGCGAACAACACGTCGGTGGAGGAGTTGATAGCCGTCTCCACGGAGTCCTGGATAACGCCGATCACAAAGCCGATGCCGACGACCTGCATGGCCACGTCGTTACCGATGCCGAACAGGCTGCAGGCCAGAGGGATGAGCAGCAGGCTGCCGCCGGCGACGCCGGAAGCGCCGCAAGCGGACACGGCGGAAAGCGCGCCCAAGATGACAGCGGTGCCGAAACCGACCTCGATGCCCATGGTATGAGCAGCCATCATGGCCATCAAAAGGAAATAGTCACAGCCGCGCCGCCCATGTTAATCGTCGCGCCGAGGGGGATGGAGACGGAGTAGATGTCCTTGTCCAGGCCGAGCTTGCGGCACAGCTCCATGTTCACAGGGATGTTAGCCGCGGAGCTGCGAGTGAAAAACGCCGTAACGCCAGAGTCCTTCGTGCAACGCCACACCAGCGGATAGGGTTCTTGCGGAAGCACGCGAACGCCAAAAGAGGATTAGTCACGAAGGCGACCACGGCCATAGCGGCAAGAAGCACCAGCAGAAGCTGACCGTACTCGGTGAAGATCTCCAGGCCCGAGGTGCTGACCGAGGCGTACACCAAGCCCATGATGCCGAACGGAGCCAGGAGATGATCCAACGCACGACCTGCGAAACCGCGTCGGAGATAGAGGCGAAGACCTCCTTCACGCCGTCCTTGGCATGACGCAAGGCAATGCCGAGCAGCACGGCCCACGCAAGGATACCCAGGTAATTCGCGTTGGTCAGGGCATCAACGGGGTTGGAGGCGATGGACAGCAAAAGTTTGGAGAACACCGACCCGATATCGGAAGGAGCCGCGGAGGTGTCCTGCGCCGCGGTCAAGGTAAGCTCCACGGGGAACAGGGAGCTCATCAAAACGGCGACGAACGCCGCGATGAACGTAGCAGCCAGATACAAGATCACGACCACCTTCATGGCACCGGCGCCCTTGGCGTTTGCAAGCGCGCTGATGACCAAGAAGAATACCAGGATGGGCGCCACGCCCTTCAGCGCGGAGACGAACAACGTGCCGAACATCTCGAGCACGTCGTTACCCGGCAAAAACACGCCCAAAACAGCGCCGATGACCAAAACCGACGAGAATGCGCTTGATCAGGCTGATGTCGTTCCACTTCCGCCCGATTGCCTTCAATGTTTCCATACCATTCGTTCCTTCCCGCCCGCCTTGCCCCGCAACAGGGAAAGCAAGCTTCAGCATAAAGCAGCTGAGGGGAACATGCATGCGTGCATGCTCCCCTCAAATGGTGCGGGCGAAAGGACTTGAACCTTCACGGGGTTGCCCACCAGAACCTAAATCTGGCGCGTCTGCCAATTCCGCCACGCCCGCACGCCCATCTGCGCAAATTTGCGCCTTGCAATCATAGCAAAACCTGCAGCGGACAACAGGGTCGAATGACCGGTTATCGCTCTAAACGGTGGATTTAACCGGATGGAAACACATGATGCGCCGAACAATGCAGCGCACCACGTAAGGCGCAAGCCTATTCTTCGAGCACGGCGAATAATCGCTGCCCCGCTTCTCAACCTTGATATCGGCAAGAGAAGCGATGTACTGCCGCATTTGAGCGAACCCGTGGTCGCGAACCTTGAACGACCTGAACGTGCTGCGCACAAGCTTGGACAGATCGACGATACCGACCCCTGTCGACGCCCGCATCGCGCACAGCATCGAAGATAAGCTGTTCGGGGTCTGCCCGTGCATCTTCTCGGACCGTTGAGCCCGCGAAGGTTTGCGACGCTTGCGCCCGGTTTGGAGCCCCGAGCCTCAGGTTGGGCAGCGCGCTCTTCCCCATCCTCCTGCGCAGCAGACGCCTCGTCGGCGGCATCGAATGCATGGCCGGCTTCGGAGTGGTCCGCCGACGTGACGTCAGAGTGCGCCCCATCGAAGGTTTCGACGGCAGCCGCATCACCCGAAGCCGCCCCATCATGGGAGGCGTCATCGGATCGGTCATGCGGGCGGCGCACCTTCGCACCGGCTTCCTCAGACGAGAGAGCCTCTTCGACCTCGGCCTTATCCTCCAGGACAGGCTCGGCCTTTATCCGATTCGCCGTCGAAGGATTGCGCCCTATCGCCGGTGCTGCCGACTTTCGAGCGAGACCTGCGAGATCGGGATCTGCGGGATCGACGCGGCTTGTCGCCCTCCTGCGCTTCGGATGCGCCCTGCTGCGACTCGATGGCATTCTCTTCAGGCTGATTCTCGGAATCCGATGAAACCGCCGTCCCCTGTTTGCCCATCGTCGCCAGCTCGATCGCCGGCGGAGCCGCGGAGCTTTCCGTCAACTCAACCATGACGCTATTGCCATCCTTGGTGATCTGAACGCTGGAGAACTCGCCGAGCAGCTTCGTAAGCTGATTGGTGCCGTAGCTGCGCACGTCGAAATCGGGGTAGCGCTTGAGAAGACGGCTTCCGACTTCTCCGAGACCCGTAGCCTTACCGTTGTTCTGGTTATCCGTAACGATATCGGCCACAGCACGCTCGACCTGCTCGATGCTCGGCCCGCTGCCCTGCCCCGCATTCGAGGCCGCCTGCCCCCGATGGCCGCGCCGGGACGCTTTACCTCCTTCGCCCACGAGCAGCTCAAGCGTGGTGAAGATATCGCACGCCTTGCGAAACGGAACAGGCGTCTTCTTCTCCCCCATGCCGATGACGGTGAGGCCGCTTTCGCGGATGCGGCTTGCTAGACGCGTGAAAATCGCTATCGCTGGAAACAATGCAAAAACCCCTCGACCGACCCGGTGTACATGATGTCCATAGCATCGATGATCATGGCAGAATCGGTGGCATTTTTACCCGTGGTGTAACTGAACTGCTGAATGGGCGTGATCGAATTCTCAAGCAGCGCATCTTTCCATTTCGCATGCAACGTGCTCGTCCAGTCGCCATAGATACGCTTATAGGTGATGGTGCCGTATTTCGACAGCTCGTCGGTGATCGGCTTGATGTACTTTGCAGAAACGTTATCGGCATCGATGATGAGCGCAAATCGTTTCTCAGATGATTTGGAATCCAATATGTCTCCTTTTAGGGAATCTGCTCCCGTGGGCAAGATGTGTCGTGTCCATTGTACGACAGCGCCGCAAGTGAAAGCTGATTGCGGGCGAAAGATAAGCACAATGTATGAAAAAAAAACCCCGCATATGCGAGGCTTGGATTCACATGGTGGACCGTCGGGGACTCGAACCCCGGACCTTGGGATTAAGAGTCCCCTGCTCTACCAACTAAGCTAACAGTCCAAGAAAAAGAATATGTGAAAGTTCGTTTAACAAGCATGTTTAAAATGGTGGACCGTCGGGGACTCTGAACCCCGGACCTTGGGATTAAGAGTCCCCTGCTCTACCAACTAAGCTAACGGTCCAAGTAAACACACTATGTCAAACAGCTGCGCGATGGGGGTGGGTGAAGGATTCGAACCCTCGACCTCCAGAGCCACAATCTGGCGCCCTAACCAACAGGCCACACCCACCAAGGCGCGAGTAAGTATTATACGCACTTCAAAATCTGTAGCAACCCCTTTTCGAAACTTTTTTCGAAAAGGTTTTTGAAACTGCCTAGGTTGATTCGCAACCTCATCCGAACACTTCGATTTCGTTATCGAACTCAACCGATTATGCATCAGCTGAGCGGGGGCAGCCTATTCTGGAGACGAAGGCTGAAGCCCACTGGATTCGCGCGAGCTCGTCCGGGCGCTTCGCTTCCGCCGTTGCCCAGAATCGGCATTCGCGACCAAGTTTGAGGAGTTCCTTCCAGGGCAAATGCCGAATGCCCTCCGACGCGATAGGAGGCGTTCGCGTAAAGGGCCGGTTATCTTGCATCAAATCGGATCCAGCGTTGCCATGAACGAAAGCCGCGCCAGGCATACATCGCCGCGACGCCTCGCAATGCATGCTTCGCATCCGCTATATACGGCACGTTATATCCTCCATATAAGGCAATGATGTTAGGAGCCTCAGCCACCTTCCCCGATTAACCATCGGACCATTTACCCCGGCTTTGCATCAACTCATCTAAAACACCGCATAACACGGCGAGCGCACATAGCGAAACCACCATCTCGCGTTCGCCTTCAACGGCAGGGGGCTTAGAGAACATAGCGGCAAAGGCGATATGACGACGCAAGTTTTGTGCAAATGCACTACGGTCACACGCCGTTAACCAAATAGAAGCTACCGCTCGGGTTACAATATGGTCATTCCGTTGAATACTTGGAGATACCCATATGGAGACATTCCTGCTTATATTGCTTATGCTCGCCACTGTTCTGGCATCGTCGGTGATCGACCAGCTTGTACCTAAAGTATCATCGCCGCTTATCCAAATCGGCCTAGGCCTTGCCATCGCCGTGGTCGCAGCACGGCAAATCGATCTGCTGTTCGACGAATCAAAAGCTATTCTTAGTCTTGTTCATCGCCCCGCTGCTGTTCCATGAGGCGAAAGAAGCCAAGAAAACGGAATTGTGGCGCAACAGACGCTCTATCTTGTCGCTGGCAATCGGCTTGGTCCTGGCGATCATCGTTGCCGTGGGCTTTTTCGTGAACGCCATGATCCCCTCCATTTCGCTTGCCGCGGCGTTCGCGCTGGGCGCGGCGCTTGGCCCGACAGACCCCATCGCCGTGTCCGCTGCATCGAAAGACGCCGACATCAGCCCGCGATGCAAATCGCTCCTTAAGGGCGAATCCCTTTATCAACGATGCCTCGGGTATCGTAGCCTTCCAATTCGCCATAGCCGCGGCTATGACCGGCGCCTTCTCCCCGCTCACGCCATTGGCGAGTTTCTGCTGGAGTTTGTGGGCGGAATCGCGTTCGGCTTGATACTCGGCGTCATCGGCAACGGTATCGTTCGCCTCGTGCGATCCTGGGGCCTTGAGAACACCACGTTCCATGTTCTGTTCGAGGTATTCACCCCGTTCATCGTGTTTCTGGCCGCCGATCAGCTCGGCGGCAGCGGCATCCTGGCAGTAGTGGCCGCCGGCCTGGTCAACGTTATCTCACCCCGCACCGCCGGACCCTCGGTGTCCTGTCTGAACATCGTCTCCACCAGCGTATGGCGCGTGATCTCCTTCACGCTCAACGGCATCGTGTTCGTGTTGCTGGGAACGCAGCTGCCGCGCGCCATGCAAACCACCTGGAGCAACGTGGCCATCTCGAACTGGACGTTGCTCATATACGTGCTGACCATCAGCTTGATCCTTATCGCCGTTCGCTTCGTATGGGTGCTGCTGATGGAACGTGTTCACCACCGACATGTCGCAAAGCGCAACGAGAAAGCCGCGAAAGAAAAGAACATCGCACCCGAGCCGCGCAAGTCGCTTGCCCATGACGCGCATTCCGCCGCTATCATGACGCTTGAGGCCCGAAAGGCACCGTTACCCTGGCGGTGATTCTCACCATCCCGCAAGCTATCGCGCAACGTCAGCTGATCCTGTTCTTGGCGTGCGGCGTGATCGTGGTCACGCTTTTTGCTCGCCACCTTCGTGGTTCCGATCCTAGCCCCCAAACGAAACGCGATAATACCGAACAGCTTGAACGTGATGTCCAAGCAAACCTTGATATCCTTCGCATCGTGATCGAGGAGCTGTCCGCCCGCCAAACACCGGAAACAGCAAGGCAGCAACGCGGATCGTTGTTCGCCAATACAACGACCGCATCAAAAGGATCAAAGAGCTCAATGGCATAGAAGATGAGCCCAACATGAAGCTGCGCCTGCGCACGCTGGCCTGGGAACGCTAATTCGCTCGAAACCTTATCGATACCGACGAGGTTGATCGTTTCGCTGGATATCAGTACCTCATGCGCCTTGCCCGCATGGAAGAGCTGATCATGCACCAACACTCCGTGCGCGCAAACCTCCGACAGCATTTCATACGATGGAGGACGTTCGGCAGACGCAGCTTGCAGGAAATCGTCCATAAGGTTCCCGGAGTCTAGCTAAGCGAAACCACGCAAGCAACGAGAGCCCTGCAAATCAAATGCTACGAGCATGTGGTAGACAAACCCATGAAGAGCTGGCTGGAAACCCCCCGCCAATGCTGAGGACATCTCGAAGCTGCTCATCGAATATCAGCGCCTGTTGAGAACGCTGCGCGCTGCCGCCCCCTCCATCACCTCGTTCACGACAACGCAAGACAAAAGCGCTGATGTCGAGCGACTTGGCTTGGAAATCGAGCTCGAACAGATCCAAACCCGCTACGACGATGGCGAGCTTTCCCGCGTGGCGGCAAAGCGCCTGCGAGAAAACGTCAACCTTATGCAAATGGACTTGGAAGACAACGTCTAGAATAAAATTTGGGAGTTGACCTGCGTCAACTCCCCAAAACTGGACGCAACAATTTGTCCTATAAGTCGTGGTTTACCGCCTCTTTGCGCTAAGGGTGCAGAGGGTGGGCTGAAGTTATAATAAAATGACCGCCCAAAAAGGCGGCCATTTTACTGAGCAGTTGAACGCAATGAAAGCCTACATGCGCTCGGGAGCGGATACACCGATAAGATCAAGCGTCAAAGCCAATACTGTACGCGTTGCATCGGCAAGAGCCAAACGGGCGTTTTGAATGGCAAGATCTTCGCCGACGATATGACAATTGGTATAGAACTGATGGAACAAGCCAGCAAGCTCCTGCGCATAATGCGTCAAGCGGAACGGAGCACGGTCGCGTGCTGCCAGGGCCACAAGCTCGCCAAAGTCATCCATTTTACGCATAAGGGCGATCTCGGACTCGTGCGTAAGCACGCTAAGGTCGACATCTGCGGGGATGACCTTTGCAGCAAGCTCGTCAGCAGACAGCGACTCGGCACCTTCGCCAGCTGCCTTGCGCAAAACAGAGCAGATGCGCGCGTGGGCGTACTGCACGTAGTACACCGGGTTGAGGCGTCCTTCTTCTTCGCCACCTCGATATCGAAGTCGATGGGCTGATCGGAGGAACGCGAGAGCATGAGGTAGCGGGTGGCATCCACGCCCACCTCGTCGATGAGCTCCTCGAAGGTGACCATCTCGCCGGTGCGCTTGGACATGCGCACGGCCTTGCCATCGCGGAACAGGTTGACCAGCTGTCCCAGCACAACCTCAAGCGCACCCGGATAACCCCATGCGGCAAGCATTGCCTCGCAGCGGCGGATATAACCGTGGTGATCGGCGCCCCACAGGTCGATCAGGTGATCGAACCCACGCTGCATCTTGTTGTAATGGTAGGCCACATCAGACATGAAGTACGTGTATTCGCCGTTTTCCTTGAGCAGAACACGGTCCTTGTCATCGCCGAAATCAGTGGAACGGAACCAAGTGGCGCCATCCTTGTCGTACAGGTAGCCCTTCTTCGTTCATGATCTCAAGAGAGCGGGAAACGGGCGACGTGCCGTTCTCGTCGGTCTCGTAGAGGCTGCGCTCGCTAAACCAAGTATCGAACGTGGTACCAAAACCGGTGAGAGTTTCGCGAAAGAAGATCGAGCATCTCCCTGATAGGCGATTTCGCGGAACGCTTCCATGCGCTCCTGGTCGCTAGCGCTCTCCCACTTGTTACCATCACGGTCGATGATGCCCTGAGCGATATCCTTCACATAGCCGCCGCCATAGCACTTCTCGGGCATCTCGATATCGTGACCAAGCAACTGCATATAGCGAACGGAAACCGAATTACCGAAGACATCCATTTGAACGCCGTGGTCGTTGATGTAATACTCCTCGGACACCTGATAACCCGCATGACGCATCACGCGTGCAATGGCATCGCCAAGCGTTGCCCAGCGACCATGACCGACATGCATCGGACCCGTAGGATTGGCAGACACATACTCAAGGTTAACGTTATGAGGAGTGCCCTCAGGCAACGTACCCTTGCCGAAGTCGAAACGCTCCGCACGCACACGAGCAGCAACAGACTGGAACGCGGAAGGCGTCAACTTGATGTTGATGAAACCAGGACCTGCAATCTCGACAGATGCGATCATATTGTTTTCGGGCAGATGATCAACGATGATCTGCGCAATCTCGCGCGGATTTTTGTGGGCCAGCTTTGCCGTACGCATGGCAACGGTCGAAGCCCAATCGCCATTGGATAGGTCGCGAGGACGCTCAAGTGCCGGAGCAGGACGCTCGGCCAGCTCCAGCGTTGCGTCGTCACAAGCAGCGGCAATGGAAGCCGCAATGAGGTTTTCCAGTTCTTCGCGAATTTGCATGTTGATAAAACTTCCTTAAGCTAGCACCGAATACATAGTTCTGCATCTTACCATGCTTGTCCCAACAATCCGATATACAGTCGCCAGGCAACACGGTAAACCGAAAACCGAAAGCTCCCCCGCATATGCGAGGGAGCTTTCGGGCCTTGCCCAAAGATCAAATCTTGAACAAAGGCAAAGGCTTTTAGGAGGTGCGACAGGGCATGCGCACGCACTGTCGCGAGTAAGCGATTGTTTAGGTTTTCGTTCGTGATGAGCAAACGAACGAAACCATAGGACCGAGAACAATCGAGGATGACCTCAGAACGCAAGTCGCACGCTATTCAGAATCACCATCGATCATTCTCCATGTTTGCTGCACCGTGCTCAAGTACATATGATCACGGGAAGGATCAGCAAACAATGCCAGTCATCAAATTAAGCGGTGATGACGGTGCCCGTCTTGCCCTCGAGGCCAGCAGCGGCGCACTCGAGGGAGGTGATGAGAGCCTTGCCCTTCGGGAAGGCCTCGACGTACTCGATGCAGGCCTCGACCTTCGGCAGCATGGAGCCAGGGGCAAACTGGCCTTCGGCCATGTACTTGCGGGCCTCGGCCACGGTCATCGTGGACAGCTCTTCCTGGTCGGGCTTGTTGAAGTTGATGGCGACCTTCTCGACAGCTGTCAGGATGATAAGCATGTCGGCGCCGAAGTCGGCGGCCAGCTTGGCGCTGGAGCGGTCCTTGTCGATGACGGCGGGCACGCCCTGGTAGCTGTCGTCCTTCTCGATGACCGGAACGCCGCCGCCGCCCGTGGAGATGACGATGTAGCCGTCGTCCATGAGGTCCTTGATGGCGTCGAACTCAACGATGCGCACGGGCTTCGGTGAGGCGACGACCTGACGCCAGCCGCGGCCTGCGTCCTCCTTGAAGGTCCAGCCGGTCTCGGCGGCCTTGGCCTTGGCCTCTTCCTCGGTCATGAAGGCGCCGACGGGCTTGGTGGGGTTCTGGAACGCCGGATCCTCGGGGTTCACGACGGTCTGGGTGATGACGTTGGCGACGGAGCGGTCGATGCCGCGGGCCTTCAGGTCGTTCAGGATGGCCTGGGACAGCTGATAGCCGATGTAGCCCTGGGACATTGCGCCGGCCTCGGGGAAAGGCATCTCCGGGTCTTGCCGTCGTTGGCGGCGGCGTAGGCGAACGCGTTGTTGATCATGCCCACCTGCGGGCCGTTGCCGTGGGAGACGACGACGTTGGTGCCGTCCTGGATCATGTCCACGATGTGCTTGGCGGTGTTCTGCACGAGCTCGAGCTGCTCCTGCGGGGTGTTGCCGAGGGCGTTGCCGCCCAGGGCGATGACTACGGAAGGACCGTCACCTTTTGCGTAGGGCATGATTGCCTCCTTTTTAGGAATAAAAAACCAACCCATTGAAATGGGACGAAAAATCGTCATAGGTTGGCAAGGGATTACGATGCAATTCGTTGCGCCGCCACGGGGGCGGCGCAACGTGGAGTTTAGAACCTAGAGACTTAGCTCAGGGTGGCGTACATGACGGCCTTGATGGTGTGCATGCGGTTCTCGGCCTCGTCGAAGACCTTGGACTGCTTGGACTCGAAGACGTCGTCAGCAACCTCCATCTCGGTGATGCCGAACTGCTCGGCCTTCTGGGCACCGATGGTGGTGTTGGTGTCGTGGAAGGCCGGCAGGCAGTGCAGGAAGATAGCGTCCTTCTTAGCGTAGCCCATGACCTCCTTGGTCACGCGGTAGGGCTCGAGGTTCTTGATGCGGCTTTCGCCCCAGACCTCGTCGGGAAACCGCCCATGGACACCCACACGTCGGTGTAGATGACGTCGGCGTCGGTGCAGCCTTCCTTCACGTCAGCGGTTAGCTTGACGGTGGCACCATGCTCGGCGGCGATGGCACGGCACTCCTCGACCAGCTCGGCCTCGGGCCAGTTGGTCTCGGGGGCGCAAGCGACGAAGTTCATGCCGAGCTTGGCGCAAACGACCATCATGGAACGGGCAACGTTGTTGGCGGCGTCAGCCATGAAGACAACGGTGCGGCCCTTCAGATCGTAGTTGAAGTTCTCCTGCATGGTGAGAACGTCAGCCAGCATCTGGGTGGGATGCCACTCGGTGGTCAGGCCGTTCCACACCGGCACGCCGGCGTTCTCGGCCAGATCCTCCACGTCGGTCTGGGCGAAGCCGCGGAACTCGATGCCGTCGTACATGCGGCCGAGCACGCGGGCGGTGTCCTCGATGGACTCCTTCTTGCCCATTTGGGAGCTGTTGGGATCCAGGTAAGTCACGCCCATGCCCAGATCCATGGCGCCGACCTCGAAGGCGCTGCGGGTGCGCGTGGAGGTCTTCTGGAACAGCAGCACGATGTTCTTGCCCTCGAGGTAGCGGTGCGGCACGCCGGCACGCTTCATGTCCTTGAAGTTCTTGGAAAGCTTCAGCAGGTACTCGATCTCCTCGGTGGAGAAGTCCAGGAGACGCAGGAAATGACGACCGCTCAGGCTTACAGGCATGGTAATTCCTTTCGATAGCAAGTTAACAAGAACTTATGTGTGCAGGCCGCGCCAAGTTTCAGCCTGCTGTTTCTACCGGAATGCATTTTCATGCGTTCCGGGAAAAACCAACAAGGGTTCCTGATTTCTCAGGATTCGTATCCAAGATGGATACTCAGATTATGCGCTCTGCGCAGCGAGAAATCTAGTCCTCACGCCAGATCGGCATGCTCATGCAGCGGGGGCCGCCACGGCCACGGGAGAGCTCTGCCGAGGGAATCTCGATAGCATCGATGTTGTTCTTGCGCAGCAGCGCATTCGTGACATCGTTGCGCTCGTAAACAACCACGCGACCAGGAGCGATGCACAGCGTGTTGGAGCCGTCGTTCCACTCTTTCGCGCTCTGCGGCGATACGATCGCCACCAGCGCAAGGAATAAGCGTGACGGGCATGCCCACGTACTTCTCGAGCACTTCCTCGAGCGTGCCGGAGGTCTCCTTGACCTTGATGCCTTCACCCTCAGGGGGGTGATCTCGAAGACGGTCAGCGGGCCCATGATGCCGGGATGGATGGTAAACTTGTCAACATCGATTTGGGTGAACACGGTATCCAGGTGCATCATGGCACGATTGTTCGGGATGTTGAACGCCAGGATGGTGTCGACCGGCGAGGTCTCGTCCTTGAAGATGTTGCGGGCAATCATGTCGATGGCGTCCGGCTCGGTGCGCTGGGAAATGCCAATGGCCAGCGTATGCTCATTGATGTTGAGGATATCGCCGCCCTCGATGTGGAATGCGCTGTAACGGCTGTAGTACTGCGGCACATCCTTGAAATCAGGATGATGCGTGAAGATGTACTCAGCGAAGATGGTCTCGCGGTTACGCGTGACAGCATACATACGGTTGATGGAAACGCCGTTGCCAATCATCGCGAACGGATCGCGGGTGAAGTACAGGTTCGGCATCGGGGCGATGACCATCTTGGAAGATTCGGAGACCAGGTCAACCAAGGAGTTGGACTTGTCCGTGTGCAGCTCGGTGAGATTAACGCCCTCCATGCACTTCAGAACCAAGTCGATGTTGGTCTTGTAGTTATCGTTCAGGTAATCGAAGAGAATCTTCTGATAACGCTCGGTGCGGATACCAGCCTCTTCGATGAACTGCTTCAGGAACTGCTCACGCAGAGCCGGATTGGCATCGAGCACCTCGGCCATGAGGTTCTCCAAATACACGACCTCCACGCCGTTGTCGCGAAGAGCCTGAGCAAAAGCATCATGCTCGGCCTGGGCAACCTTCAGAAACGGGATGTCGTCGAACAGCAGCTCTTCGAGCGTGTTCGGCGTGAGGTTCAGCAGCTCTTTACCAGGGCGATGCAACAGAACCTTCTTCAAGGGCTTGATTTCGCTCTTGACGTTTACGCCTGCCATGAAAACCCTCCTTATGCCTTTTTATGCATTTTCGGACTTCTTAGAAGCGGAACGCCCGTTGCGCACCGCGCGTTCCGACTGCAAAACAAACTTCTCACGCTTCACAATGAAAAGCAACTACCAAAATTTCTTAAAACGATATTTTCGGGATGACCTGCGAAAACGATAAATTTCCGGCTTTGTTTCAATCGCGTTTCTACACATTTCCTTCACTTTCACTTTGGTTCACAATAGTTTACTTGTGCAGTTGCATAATTTTCCAACACCATGCCTGAAGCCGAGCGGACCCATAGATGATTTCACTCGAAACCCTAGTTATGCATAAATATGAGAAATAATGCATCATGCGATTTCGATGCACAGACGCTTATGGTCTTTCAGACCATTGATAGAGAGACTCTATACCACTATGGCTGGTAGCATTTTTGGATGAGACGTAGCCGAAAACGCTATAGGTAGTTGAGACAACTGAACGACCGATGTTCTCCCGCGACCTATTCCCCGTCGCAAATTGCACGACACGCTATGTAAGAACTCGACGACGCCTTGATGCGGCCGCCTATTACTTTGATTCGACGGCTGTTCGCATTTTTTCGTTCAAACGTTTTTGATGGTAAGCAATTTGTTTTAGTCGTGACGTCTCGCGATCCTACGTGTCTTTGCGGGTTTGCGGTATAATAACGGCGTTTTTGTGCGCCCATGGCTCAACGGATAGAGCATCGGACTTCTAATCCGACGGTTGCAGGTTCGAGTCCTGCTGGGCGCGCCAGGATTTTCTGGCCGGAGCGCGATTTGCTGTCTCCGGCTTTTTTTGTTGTCGAAAGCTGAGTGCATCTTGGCTCGCTCACGTGCTGCTTCGACGATGATCAACTTCCCCATGCCCTACAACGCAGACGCTCCATTGCGTGATTTCCAAGAGGAAGCGCTGTTTCACGTCGAATTTCCTTCGCGCACAGTGCTCTTGCAAGACCCCGCCGTTACTGCGATATCGCCAACGATATAACGCAGCGATCAGCTACGTTCGGCAAGATCGCTTGTCTTTTCGCAACTATCGATTCGGGTTTTCGAACTATGTGCGTACCTTAAGCCTGATTAAGCCCGTTATTCCCTCGATAGCATCATCGATGAAAAGCTGCAATCACGCGCACACATCAAGATCGCTGATCTACCCGTGATTGCTTTTTGGAGGATCGCTCGCGCACTTAAAAGGCTGTTGCGCGGCCGAGCAGGCAGGACCCGGTATGCAGCTCCCGAAACAGCAAGGTCTGAAGTTTCTTTCCGATTTGGCCCGCATTTGGCCCGCAGTTTGGCGCACATTTTGGCACACAAACAAAAAGGTCAGAGTCAATGAGACTCTGACCTGGGGTTTTAATGGAGCGGATGACGGGAATCGAACCCGCGTTAGAAGCTTGGAAGGCTTCAGTTCTACCATTGAACCACACCCGCGACTGGTCGGGACGACAGGATTCGAACCTGCGACATCCTGCTCCCAAAGCAGGCGCGCTACCGGGCTGCGCCACGCCCCGACATCCAAACAGCCTAGCTAGTATATCAGACTTTCTAAGCGTTTTCGGACAATTTCGCGCGAAGTTCACGAAGGGCGTTGCCGCGGTGGGAAATCGAGTTCTTCTCTTCGGGAAGCGCCTGACCGAGCGAGCGTTTGAATTCAAATACATCGGGCAGGAACAGCGGGTCGTATCCGAATCCGTTATCTCCCTGCGGCTCATGAGGCTATACGGCCTTCGACCGTTCCGCGGGCATCGTATTCCCTACCCTGCTCATCAAAGGTAGACCAGGTGGCATACGAATCGAGGCGCTGCGCTGCTCATCCTCTACATCCGATAGGGCATCGAGCAGCTTCGCGTTGTTGGCAGCGTCATCGCACGGTTCACCGGCATATCGTGCGGAATGCACGCCAGGAGCACCATCGAGTGCATCGACTTCCAGGCCGGAATCATCTGCTAGCACCGCCATACCGCCGCTAGCCTGCTGAGCCGCATGAGCTTTGATGCGGGCATTGCCCAGGAACGTCTCGGCATCCTCGGCGGGGTCAGAGTGAACACCAGCCTGCTTGAGGGTTTTGAACTCCCAACCGGGAAATCAAGCGCTTCGGCGATCTCAACAGCCTTGTGAGCGTTATTGCTGGCGATGAGAACGGTTTCATAAGATTCCTTTCGGGGCGAAACATTGTTCTTAGAATTCGATATGGGACACGCTGGTGATAGGCATGCAGAAAGCGCGACTGCCGAAGCTTTGGAACTCCGTTACATCATCACCAGTGGTGTTGAACTCGTACTCGGCTTTGTGCCCTGCCTGGGCGCGTTGGCGGTGACGATCAAGGATCTCGGTGACATCGCGGGCCGCTTCCTTCGCAGATGAGATGAGCGTGACCTCGATGACCCACTACGCCGCCGATCAACGCCTTGAGCAGCGGAAAATGTGTGCAACCAAGGACGAGCGTATCGATTTGGCAGCGCCGCAACGGCTCAGATACTCTTTGGCGATAGCCTGAAACGGCGGTCGGATATAGACCTTCGACGCAAGCGAGGTGTAGTTCTCGATAGGGCCCTCAGCCATGCGGATGCCCTGCTCGGCTATCTCGACGAACCGCGGCGTAGCCGTGGAAAACACGGTGATGCCCGCATCTAGATGGCGGATCGCCTTCGTATAGGCATCCGACTCCACCGTCGCCTTCGTGGCGATGACCCCGATTTCACGTTTATTGCGCGTTGCGTGCGCAGCAGCGCGTGCACCAGGTTCAACAACCCCGATGACAGGAACGGGAAACGTTCGCTGAGCATGCGCCAAACCCGCAGCAGTAGCAGTGTTGCACGCGATGACGATGAGCTTGACCCGCGCTGCACCAGCCATGAGCCGATTTGCTGGACGAACCCATCCACCTCGGAAAGGCTGCGCGGACCATAAGGGCAACGCGCGGAATCGCCTACGTAGATAATGGATTCCTCCGGCAGCGCCTTCGCAATCTCGCGCGCTACGGTAAGCCCGCCGAACCCTGAATCGAACACGCCGATTGGCGCGTTGTCGAATGTTTGCATGATATCCATAGCGCTCAGTATAGCGCATGCTTGCGGGCGCTTTCTGAAATGCGCGGCGGGTGCCATAGTATCTGCTAACCTGCAGACAAGCAAAATAGTTCCAGAAAAGGGAGCAGCTGATCATGTCGAAGGAAAAAGACCGCAAAACCAATGCCATACGCGAAATGGAGGCGGCGCACGCCGATTTCGACACGCGCTTCTTCGAAAGCCCCGAAGCGCTATCCGGAGTCGAGGTGGCGACGCTATTGGAACAAGATCCGGATTGCGTATTTAAAACGTTGGTCACTCAGGGAAAATCAGGTCAACATTTCGTGTTCATGATCCCCGTTGCCTGCGAGCTGGATTTGAAGAAGGCGGCTCGTGCTGCCGGGGAGAAGTCCATTGCGATGGTGAAATCTCGCGATCTTTTTGGGGCTCACCGGATATATCCACGGCGGTTGCAGCCCTGTAGGAATGAAAAAGCTCTTCCCCACCTTCATCGACGAGACCGCTGAGCTGTACGACCGGATCATGTTCTCGGGCGGCCGCATTGGATGCCAGATTCAAACGCCGCTAAGCGAATTGCAACGCGTGGTGCCCGTGAAATGCGTTGACCTTACCGTGGTATAGGCGAAAACTCGTGCACATTACTGAACGCGGCATGACCGGCCTGCTGTTGCTGAAAATCGAATAGGCGTCCTCGAAGCCGCACGAAAGAACCTAAGAGCAGGCCAAAGCCGAACAGAAGACGCCCTGCAAGCAATGCTTGCAGGGCTTTCTGAACATTCACCGCCGAACAGCTATCACCAGTGGCTGACCACGCAATCGCCGGAGTGGATAAGCGAGTACAGTTCCTTAGCCTTAGCCGGGGGCAGGTTGACGCAACCATGGCTGCCGTAACCGTCTTTGTACATGGTTCCACCGAAATCGGGTTGCCAATCGGCATCGTGCAAGCCGATTGCGTTGCCATCGAAGGGCATCCAGTACTGAACGGTTGATTCGTAGATCTTCTGGCCGTTCTCATAACCGGTGAGCTTGCCGGGGCTTTGCATCGCATTCATCCAGAACACGCCGACGCTGGTGTCATGCGTGCCATCGGGGATGCCGGAGATGCAGTCGGACTCCCAGGCCAGCGCACCGGAGTCATCGTAGAAATAAACGTGCTGCTCCGCCAGGTCGATATCGATATAACGGTTGCCCCAATCACGACCACCAACGCCGTTATATGCATCGCCGCTAGTGGCGTTGGGGATCTCGACGGTTTCAACAAGGCCTTCCTTGACGCCGTTGATCACCAAGTCCATAAGCGCATCGTAGTCGATAGACCACCCGTACACGCCGCCGGAAACTGTGATGGTCTTGCCATCGGCGCGCGTATAGGTGCGCGTGGTGCCGACGGTATCGCAATCACCGGCAAGCTTGTCGACCCACGCTCGCATGGCTTCCTCATCAAGCACGGCCTGCACGTTTTCGTCAACGGTGACCCATTGCGAGATAAGATCGGCATTGACTTCCGCAGCAGTTGACTTGCCCATGGTCAGCACGATATCGGCCCCGATCATGGTATTGGCCTGCTCGACGGCGGTTTTCAGACGGGGGTCGGTGGGAAAACACCGTAGGCTGCAACAGCTGCTCGGATGAAAGCACGACTTTGGGATCGAGCTCGGCGAGCGCAGCATCGGCGACAGCCATGACCTTAGACGCATCAAGGGCGGTGCCGGCAACTTCCTTGCAAACGGTGAAGGAACCGGATTTGGAATCATAGGCAACCGTAGCATTGAGGCTGCGTAGCGGATTCGTTGAAAGCGGCAACGGCTGCGGACACGGTTTGCTCAAGGCCGGAATCGTTGTACGAGCTGATCATAGCGCCGGTTGCATCATGGCTGCGCGTAAGCTCGACGGGCCACAGCCATTCGTTGTACGCAGAGTACGCTTCCTTAACCACTTCGGAGGCGTTGAAATCGACGCCGGCGTCTTTGGCCGAGACCGTAAGGTTGAAGCCGTTACCGGTAATGGTGAGCTTGTAGAGTTCACCTCGTTGGCAAGCGCCTTTTTCGGCATCCGCCGTTGACATAAGCGATGCATCAAGATTGCCGATCTTGGTGTTGGGCATGAAGTGGCTGCCGAAATACAGCGCCACGCCGCAATATGCGATCGCAGGACAGCCACCAAACAAGCCGCGACGATCCCGAGCACCTTCCCGACGCGCTTCTTAGGGCGGGAAACGCCCGTAGAGGGATTTGCATGCCGGACGGCGCGTACCCTTGATGGCCGGTTTGCGCAAACTGCGGGTAGGCCTGCCTATTTTGCTGGCCATGCACCTGCTGCGGGATGAAGCCACCCGGCTGGTTGTCGTCGGCGAAGTTGATGGAAGGGATATCGCTTGGAGCGACGTGACGCCCGCGCGAAACTTTATCGTTTTGATCGTTGCTCATAATGCTCTCGCTGAATAGGGTACAGATAGCTTTATTGTAGCAACGTAATACCCAAGGAGCGATACCTTGTGGATATTTTCGATACGATAATTACGGCCATCGGGCTGCCGATTCTCCAACCGGCACGGGATGGCCGAATGCGATTCGGAAATGAATGGACGATGAAGCCTAGTCTGGATGACTAGGGCAACGTCGAGGGCTACGGCTTCGCGGAGAAGATCGCGGACTGTGCGCGCATCCTGGTCTACGTAATCGCCGCCCTTGCCGTCCTCGTCTCGGCAGCAGTCCTGTGCGAAAACCAGGCGAGCGGCGCGCAGGAGATGCAGGCATCGCCGGCCCGCACCGACTGCCCCATATACGACCTGCCCGAAGGCATCGGCCAGGGAAATCGTGTGCGACGAGCGCAACCGCAGTACCTGCTGCTGACCACCGAGCAGGGCGGCGTGTTCCTCATGCCGTACCTCGACGAGGACGGCGAGCAGGAGATCATGCCGCAGGCCTAGAACGCAAAGAAGCCGCCCGTATGGAGCGGCTTCTTCTATTCGACGAGCAATACGAACGCCCGCCCAACGACAAACACCTGCATATGTTCGCCTACTGAACAGTTGGTGGAGCTTATGAGAAAACGGCGAACTCCACAAGCACCGCCAACCGCGCAGCTATCCAGCTTGATACTTGCATCGTTAGGGTATCGAAAAACTGGTTTGTTGTCGTTGGCACGTGTCAAAATAGCAATTTCCGGTGTTTGCAAAACACCAGATGGGCGGCTTGCTGTAAGCCCGTCTAACGCCAGAAAGCGGGGCACCCCTTGTCATGGTACCCCGCTTGAACACTAATAAGAAAGCTTCTGGCCGGGGTAGATCGTATAAGGTGCCCCAATGCCGTTCTTGCTTGCGATGGTGTGCCAGTCGATACCGAGCGAAGCGCCAATCTCGCTGAGCGTGTCGCCGCTCTTGACGGTGTAGACGCGCGCAGCGCCAACGCCCGCCCTCTGGTTGACGATTGCCTGAACCTCGCTGAATCGGTCGCCCAGAACGTCGCTGCGCGTCGGCACAACGCCGAACATTCCGCGTTCCACATCATCTGCGAGCTGAGAAGCGGAAGCGCCGTCAATGTAGTTGATGAGGTCTTGCACCTCTTGGTAACGGTCGCCGAGCTTTCGCGGCGCTCATCGTCAACGCCATACTCGCCGCGCATGACCGCTGCTGCAAGGTCAAGCGTCGTGCCCTCCGGCGAAGGCTCGGCGACCCTCTGCGGGCGGAACGTCGGCGCTGCCGCGCCGGACGGGTTGGCAAACTTACCCCACGCTTCGCGCGTCATATAGGCGATATCGAGATCAAGCGGCGCGTTGAAGCCATCGAGACGGCCATTCGACGTGTACTGGTGGATTGCGCAGCTACCCCAAGCGCCAAAGCCGCCATCGGGGAAGCCACGGCGAAGACTGGTAGCCGGTTCGGTTGTTGTTGGCGTACTGCGCAACCCAGAGCGCGTGATTCGGCGCGATCTGAGACCAATCCTCTTCGGTGCAAACGCTACGGCTCATGTAGACGATGCAGCGAACGCCGGTCTGATCGTAGACGTAATCGAGGAACTGCTTTGCCTTGTCGGTTCCGATGCGCCCGTACATCTCATAATCGAGAACGGGAATGCCGTTGCCGAAGTAGTTACGGCAGCTTGCGACGAAGTGCTTAGCCTGAGCGATGGGGTCTTCTCCGTTCATGAAGTGATAGAAGCCCCAGAGCTTGCCGAGCTTGATAGCCTGCTGAATCCACGGGTCGCAGGTGTTGTGAACGATGGTGGTTTCCCTCGGTCGCCTTGCAGATAACGAAATCGCAAGGCACCTGCGCGAGGTCAAGCCCTCGCTGGTAGTTGGAAATATCAATGCCGTTGAGTGCCATAGAAGCCCCTCTGATGCAGTAGAAGTAATGAAAATCGACCTGCTCTAGCTCTTCGAGCGTGAAGGCGCGCGCTGGAGTTCCCAGCAGCTCGCCGGGTCGCGTATCCAGTAGCCGTCATCGTCGGCGCGCCAGATAAGCACGACGTGCCCGCCGTAGTCCCTATCGCCGAGCGTTCCGCTCATGCCAGCGAAGGCAAGCCACCCATCGGACACGTTTTGAAGGACGGGTGCGAGATCGTAAGAAATCGGCGTGCTCTCGATGCCGTATTCCGGTAATGCTCGGCAATCCACGCGCAGAACTTGCCGGGGTCGTTAACGCCATCGGTAAGGCACGTGTCACCCACGAACGATGCGAGCGTGAGCGGCGTAATGTCCTGAAGCGTCATGTATTTGACAGCCATAGCGGCGCATGTAAGGCCGCAGCCGTGGTAGCCGATGGTGCCGCCCGCATATGGTATGTAGTCCCATTGCGGGTCGGTCTGAAGCCATATCGGCATGCTGTTACCCTCGGCAATCGGCCTATCGGCAACGATTGCTAGGCGGTCTTCCTCAGCGGCAGCGTAGCCCTCTTCGCGCGCTTCAGCGAGCGCGCCCGCGTCGCTCTCGATATGGCCAACGATGAGCCAGCCGCAGAAGAGCATTGACGCGAGCGCGCCGGAAAGCACGAGGGCGACAGCCTTTAGCCTACTCATCGCGCTTCGGCTCGGTGTAGGTGAGCGCTTGCGCGGAATCGCCAACGCCCGCCGTGGTCGGGTCGGTCACGATGCCAAGAATCGCGAGCACGGCGAAAAGCGCGTTGATGATCGCGGCCAACTGCTCGTTCAGAACTCCAAAGTCCCACTGGTAGCCGAACGGCGCGGCGACCACCTGCACGAGCAGCAGGACGGCGGGAATGAGAGTAAGCCAGAACGTCTTGTTCTTGATTCGTGCAGTGAAGTTAATCATTTCAGTTCTCCTTTTCATAGATGAGGTCTACGCGGTCGTAGATGTGATCGACCTTGTTTGCCATGTCGTGCGAGTGCTTTCGCGCGATTCCCTGATTTCGTCGTGCAGCGCCGCCGTGGAAGCCCTGAGAGATTCCATAGCTGCTTGCAGCCCTTCCGAAATGTTGTTGCTACGCTCCATCTGCGCAGCGATGCGGCCTTCCATTTCCGAGCGGCTCGCGGTCGCGCTGCGCGCGCTCGTTGAGTTCGTCGCGCTTACGCTCTTCGCGCTTCAGCTCTAGCCCTGCCTGTCGCGCTGCGTTTCGCTCTTCAAGCTCCGCCTTGCGCTCGTTGTTGCGCTGGTACTCGTTAAGCAACTGCTTTGCGAGGATTCCGAAGCCGATAGCAACGAGGAACGCGAAGAACCATTCGGCACCGAAGGCCGCTGCATGGTCTAAAACGCTCTCCGCCACGTCAGCCCTCCGTCACCTCTCGCCAGACGGTTTCTGGTTCCGACAGCCCCCGGCTCCCAGACGTTGTTAGCAACGAGGGATTCCCAGACCTTGCCGTTGTGCTTCACGCGGGCACCGAGCGGGTAGGGATTCGTAGAATCGGGCTGCACCCATTCGGGCACTTCCTCTGTCGGCGTGTCGGGCGTGCCCGCTTCAAGCACCTTCGCCCAAAGGCTCGGCGCTGCCGTTGGTGCCCAATCGGTCTGCGACGTGTGCGCCTGAAGGCAAACGTAAATCTCGCCCTCATAGCTCGCGCGCTCGCCCTCGGCGTAGGCGTGGCCGTTGCCGTCCCACGCGGCGAAGAGCGCGGCGGCTCGGGCTCGCCACGTCGGTTGAGAGAGACGGCGCTTGTGTCTTGTAAATCGCGATGATCGCGCGCACCAGGCTCTCTTCGTCTTCGGTGAGTGCCATTTGTTGCCCCTTTCTCTCAGTAACGAAAAAGCCCCCGCGTCTGCGAGGGCTTTGGTACCCTGATGGTGTGTTCGCTCTTAGCTGAAGAGCTGCTTATAGAGCGCGTCCATGCGCCTTACCGTCTCGTGAGCGTCAAGCCGCTTCATGCCTCCGCGCCACGATTGGTAAAGACTGGTCGACTTGCTCGACGGTCATAACGCCCGAGCGACCAGCGCCGCTTGCTTCTTCAGCTTGCGCCGCTGTCGCGTCACGGAAGAGCGGCAAGGGCGAACAACCACCTTTTCACCCTCGCCATATGAAAACCTCTTCTTCAGGAACACGAAGCCGCGCGACAGCTTCACTACGCGCGTCTTCTTGCGGTTGATGATGATTCCCAGATCGTCGCAGAGCGCTTCGATGCGCGAAAGCGCGTCCCAAAGCGTCTGCTTGTCAAGCGCGATGCAATAGCTATCGTCCATGTAGCGACCCGCTCGCGAGGATGCCCGGAAGCGAAAGCATCAGATGGTCTATCGGCGACGGCAAGGCCACCGCTAAAATCTGGTTCGGCTCGCTGCCAAGACCAAGCCCGCGCGCGCCGTGAGCGTCTATCTGGTCGCCCATGACGCGCTTAACGCGCTCATCGTCAATGGCTCTGTCGATGATGCGCTTGCAAGCGTCGTGGTCGATGTTCGCGAAATAGTCCGAGAAATCGACCTGCAAGATGTAGCCTTCCGTCCCGTGCTTTCGCCGGTGGGCTACAAGCTGACGCTTCATGCGCTTGATTGCGTACTCGGTGCCGCGCCCCTTCACGTTTGCGGCGCATCCCTCTGTCAGGGTAGGCCAGATCGCAGGTGCGAGCGCGTGACGGCTTAAAGACTTCTGTATGACACGCTCCGAGAAGTGGACAGAGCAGATATGACGAAGCTTTCCGCGCTCGAAAAGGTCAAACTCGATGAAGCCGCGCCGGAAGTCAGCGCCCGTGAGCAGGTCGCGGCGCGCCCGCATGATGTTTGGCATGACGCGCCCCATGTAGCGCTGAACGCTTGCCTTCCAGCGAACGCCCGCAGCAGCGCCGTTCGCCGCACTGTATAGGTTATCGAGGTCTGCGACGGCTTCTAGCGTGCATCCTTCGATGCGCCTAGCCCTATTCTCCGCGCGCTTGGCATCTCGCCTTGCGCGGCGTGCTGCGCGTCGCTCTTCAGAGTTCATGAGGGCACCCCGCGCGGCTTGCAGTCGGCATCCAGCAGCCGCTTGACGGTTGACCATGAAACGCGGTCGGAAGCCGAGAACCGCGCCATGCAAGCAGCGAACGGCAACCGTCGCAGGGTGCATATTTACGGGCGCATGCCCGATGGTCGCCCTTCCTTCCTCAAATGCACGGCGCGCGGCGCTTACGGCCGCGCGGTCTGGCAAAAAGCTTGGGAATCACGGCAGCGGGCGTATCCAGTCGTTCGTCGGCGCGTTGTTGTTGGCATTGCCGTTGTTGTTGACATTGCACGCGTTGGACGCAGAACCACCCATGACAGACCGCAGCCACCAATTGACGCGACGATTTCCAAGGGACAACTCGCGAACATTTTACCCCCTTTCCTATGAGTTTCACTCCAGCGCGAGCGCCCTTTATCAGCTTAATGTCGCTGTCGATTCGGTCTAGATTCCTTCGAGCCGCGCGGCCTTGATGGGAAGCCCCATAGTCAGAAGGCTTTGCATGTCTTGGTAGAGCTGTTTTAGGTCTGCCAGCGCAAGCGTCATGTAGCGCTTCCGCTCATCGACGTTGCGCGGCGTGTTCGGATAGAATGCGTCGGCCTTAACCAGATTGAAGACAACGCTTCGCGCCGTCTCTGCCATAGGCACCGCGAAGATGAATCGGTAGGATTTCGGAACGTCGCGCGACGTTACAAGGCGCGTCACGTCGTTTCTGATCGCAACCGCCGTGTTGAAATACTCGAAAGAGCTTAGGTTGCGGTTGCGCATGTATACGCCGCTCACTTCGCGGAACCTCCTAATCTGCGACGGTTAGGCGCATGCGCAAGGCATGCGCCAGCGCGGTACTGTGTACGGCTTATCAGCCTATGAGGAAGCACGGCAGCGGGCGCACCCAGCCGTACGTCGGCGCGGTGGAGTCGGCACGGCCGTTGTTGCCGACATCGCACGCGGTGGACGCAGAACCACCCACGACAGACCGCAGCCACCAAGAGACGCGACCGCCCGCGATGCGGCTTGCCGTGTCGCTGAAGATGGGGAACTGGCTATCGAAGCCGACAGAGTAGCCCTTGGTTCCCCATACCGGACAGCCGTAAACCTCCATCTCTGAGGGCGACCAGACCTTGCCCAAGTCCGCCCAGCTCAAACCGCTCGATTCGGTGAGCTTTTTCGCTCGAAGAATAGCGCTCTTCGAGAAGCACGCGCTGCGCCATGATCGCGTTCTGAAGCGCGGTCGGCAGCGCTGGCAGGAAGTCGTTGATTTCCCAGTCGTGCAGCTTCGAAACCAAGTAAGGGTGCTTTTCCTCGGCGGTACCGTTGTTGTCGTTCGTATCTCGCCACTGAAGATAGCTGGTGTTTGATGCCTTGTCTCCGGTGACGCTCACGGGCGCGAGCTGGCACGATGACGATATGGTGCCCCTTCGCTGTGTCGCCGCACTGGTAATAGTGGTCGATAGCGCCGATGCGGTAGCGCACCGTCTGCGACGGAACGTTAGCGCCCGCCGTGATGGGAACGTCGATGTAATCGCCGATGCGAAGACCGGCGAAGTTGGCGCTTCGAGCGCGGTTCCGAAGCCATGTAAACGTCGGTGCTCCCGATCTCGTTTGCGAAAACCGAAGCGGCGAGCGCCCAGCGTAAGAGTTTGTGTTGTGCTGTCGGTCGTATTCCTCGGCAGTCGTTACGGCGTTCGCCGTGTCGCGCGCAGAAGAATCCTTCAGATTGTAGGCGGTTCCGCCGATAGAGAACTTCGACAAGTCGGCCATTGCTTTTCTCCTTCCTTAGTTGAGCGTCGCCGTCTCGCCGCTCACGTTCGCCTGAGCGACGGTTACGGTCTCGCTAGAAAGTGCAGTGCGTCTGTTGGTGGGCATGTACGCCGTTTCGCCAAGGACTATGTAGCCGTCCTGTAGCTCCACAAGCGCCGTCGCAAGCGTCGCGTTCTCTTCGCGCAGCTCTTGCACCTCGTCATCTGAGGGCGGCTCGATAGAAGCGATAGAGTTTGCGATGTTAAGCGCGTTCTGCGCAGCGGCGGTGGCATCCTCCGCCGCGCCGTTTGCCGCAGCAGCGGCGGCGTTGGCGCTTGAAGCGGCAGTGTTCGCCGCCTTATCGCGGCGGCGTTGGCGTTGGATGTTGCCGCGTCGGCGTTCTGCTTGGCGGTGTTGGCGGCTGATGCCGCGTTGTTCGCAGCCGTGGTTGCAGCGTCGGCGTTCTGCTTGGCGGTGTTCGCCGCCGAAGCTGCGCTTGTCGCCGAAGCTGCGGCATCGTTTGCAGCCTTCGCGGCGTTGGTCGCGCTCGTAGCAGCCGAGTTCGCCTTGCCGCGGCGCTGTTCGCCGCGCTGGCCGCGCTGTTGGCTGAGCTTACGGCCTGATTGCCACGGTTGATGAGGTCTTGCACGGCATCGTCCCAGTTCTGCGAGGGCTGCTGCCCGTCAAGAGCGCTGCGCAGGATTTCGATTGCGAAGCGCTCCGTCGAATAGGTATTGCCGCTCTTCGTGATCGTGAAATAGGCTTCGTCGGTGTAGCCGGACACGCTGCAAAGCTTGATTCGTCAACCGTGATCGTGGCGGCGTTGCCGCTCACCGAGCACTGGCCGCGATAGTAGTTGCGCTTGTTCGGCAGAAGCACGACAAGCCATGCGGTAGCGCCTGAAAGCGAGAACTCAGCGCCGTTGTCGTAGATAAGCGCCTTGATTGTGGTTCCGCCATTGTCGCCCTGACCAACCTTGACGCAGGTTCCGCACCTTCTTTCGAAATATCGAGTTCAAGCGTTCTGGTGTTCATAAGGAATCACCGCCTGAATCTCTGGCCGATATGACCGATTCCTGCATGGTAGAAACAAGCACGCTGATAGCGTCAACAAGATTGTTCGTATTCTGCACAAGCGCAGATACCATCTCCTTTAGCCCTTCCTCGTGCTCAACCGCAGCCGGCGGCGCGGCGCTTTGGGCTGTGTCTTCCATGATTCCCCTAACTCCAAGTCAAACTTTCGTGGAACTCGCCGTTAAGCCACCCGAACCCCTTCGACCCGCAGCGGCATTGAACGCCGCTTGAATCAACCCTTATGTAATGGGTCGAATCGAACGCAAGCGTTGCATGGCTCCCGGAGGTCATAGTCAGACGCGGGTATCCCTGATTCGTTGAATCTGTCGATTGCGGAGGGCTGAGGATGATGTAAGGGTTGCCGGTAGTTGCCCCGAGTAATACTGCACGGCTTCGAGGAAGTACCGGCCTGTGTTTCTCATCCCAACGCCGTTGTCTACGAATCTCACAAGGTCGAACAGCTGCTTTCCTGAGCATTCGAAGCTGAACCCCGATTTTCCGTCGCTCGTCGCTCCGACGGTTACGTTCGTATCAGAGTTGCGGTAGCTCTCAATCTTGTTGGTCGATACGGTGCCGGATCGGATGTACTCACCGTTGATGTATATGCGACCGCCACTGAGATAGATTCCTGTGTCTGGCCGTTGTTAGTCAGCTTGTTGAATATGTCACGCTGCGTCTGCGCACTGACGGCTGAGCTTGCCGCATTGGCGGCGATATCCTGAACTGTCTTGCCGCCAACCTCCGCACTTGCCGAAAGCGAGAACTCGCCGGTGGTCAAGTCCCAGAAGTTCTCGCCTTCCTCGTCCGTGAGAAGCCCGGCGCGCACTCGGTCTGCGCGCATCGTCCCAGCATTGATGCAGTCAGCCGTGACCATTCCGCCCGTTAGAAAGTCCGCCAGTCCCACGAGCCGTCGGATGCAAGACCGGAGGCAAGGCGCAAGCCCATTCCGTTTATGTTGATTGCCCACATGCCGGACGTGCTATTTAGCGGAAGGCCGGTATGCGCGTCGATGGGGACGTTAGACCATATGGTTCCAATCTCGAAAGTCTCAACCTTGTAGGTGCCCACTGCGTTGAACTGAGCGTTGAGCGCGGATTGAAGCTGCTGAAGCCATGAAACCGACGTTCCAGCCGCCGTGTCGTAGAGCGCGTTTTGCTGGCTGTTGCTCTTCAGGGCGCTGCTGACGCTCTGCCACATGTCGGCCATCGTGTCAGTAAGCGTGCCGAACGTCACGGTCGCGTCGCCGGTGAGCAAGTCGCGCTCAATCTGAGACACGCGGCCATGAAGACGCACGCCCTCGGCAGAAAAGCCCTTGTCGATGATCGCCACGTCATCGCCAACGCCCACGCCCTCCCACGAGCGCCCGAAGGCGTATAGGTCGATAACCGAAGCGGTGTAGGTTAATTTCGGCTCCTTCACTTGCTCCAAGTAATCTTGCGTTTCCTGCAAGAGCTGCGCCGCGTCCTCGCACTGCTCGTTGACGTATGACGCGACGGCGGGAAGAATGCCGCCCTCGCCGTCAGGGGTGCCCCCAAACGGCGGTTGCTTCTGCATCCTCCACGTAGTCTTTGCCGCCGTTTATATCGCCGAAGGTGAGACGGCGACCGTAGCCGCCGCCCTCAGTCTCAACGCCCTTGCCGTAACCGTAGACGCGTTTTCGGGTTGTCGCTCGCAACCGAGCGCTTGACGGAAACGAGGTCTTTAGTCCACGTGAACCGTTTTGCGCTGCTCTGGTTGCCGCGCTTGGCGCGCACTCCCACGCGGCGGCTAACGATGCCCGCGCCGTCGTGGACGATGATCGTTTCAAAGCTCGCCGCCCCATGTCTCGATGATTCCGGCCAAACCCTCGCGCACGCTCTCATGGTAGAAGGTGCGCGAAGCGCTGCCGCCCTGATCGCACGTGCCGACCTCCCAGCGCGTGTCTGCGAGAATGGATGTGAGGGCTACCGACACGCTGCCAGAAGGCCGCTTATCGTCCAACCAGTCATCCCACGTCTCGTTTACCGAGTTGATGCAGACGGCTTGCGTCTCTGGCGCGCCGTCATCGTCGTGTACGCGGTCGATGGTGTCAACGATGTGTTCGTGGCAAACTCCCTGAAGGTCAATCCAGACTACGCGGTCGCCCTTCACAAGGTCTTCGGCGCACGTGATGTTCAGTTCGTCGGTTCCGTCCAGCGCGTCGGTGTGCGTCGCTGCGCTCACCGTGAGCCGCCCCAGATTGTCGCCCCAGCGGTTGAAGCGGGTGAAGCCGATACGTCTAACTAAAGCCATCGTTCCACCCACTCAAGAATCGCGGTGCCGTTAGTGATGTTCAGGTGGCATCGTCCGTTGATCTCGAAGTAATCCGAATCAATCGTTACCGGCGCGGTCTGGTTGTTTACCGTCGCGTGCTCGGTCGCCATGTCAAGCCGTATGGTGCTCGAAGACGTGAGCGCGGTATTGATAGCCACAAACTCGCCGGTATCGACGTTCGTAATCCGCCACGTGCTGCCAGCGGAGGGCTTCGCCGTGACCTTCAGGTAAGCGGGTCGGTTGCCGCCAGCGTTTACGTAGATGTTGCCAGCCGAAACCTCCATGCGGCGCTTCTGTCCGTAATAGTCGGGGTCGCCGATATGGAAAGTCACGGTTGTAGTCGGGCAATCGTCGGTGATCTCGTCAAGGTCGGTGCTGCCGCTCACGATTGCGAAAGCAGGTAGCGCGTCGGGTCATCAGGAAGGTAGAGCGGAGCTGGTTCGTCCGTCCAGAGAGCCGCCGCGAGCCTTATGCCGCATCTCCGCGACCTCGCGGCGGTCTTCCGTCCTAAGCCAAATCTCAACGGGAAGGTCGTAGCCGCCACGGTAGGCGCTCTTGAAGACCTCGCCATGCCGCCCCGGCACGCTCTCGAACGTCGCGTTGACGGTCGCCATGATGGGGCGGCGCACCTTGCAGTAAACCAGCTTCGATAGGTCGGTGCCGTTGAAGATGATTCGGTCGTGCTGGTTCCTAGTCCGTCTAAGTTGCAACTGGCACCCCCTTTGCTTCAGCTTATTTGCGATGCCAGCGCCGATCTGCTGGCCTGTCTCGTATGCGTCCACGCCGTCAGCGACCGTGGCGTAAACCGTCACGGCGACGTTAACGGGCTGGCTCGGCGTGTCGGCGAACCGCGAGAAGGCGCGGTTTACCGAAGTCTCGATGAAGCCTTGCAACTGCTTCTCAGGCGCGATGAACTCGCCGCCCGCTTCGCCAACGCCGACGATTGAAGGCTCATCGAAGTAGCCGCCGCGCGCGTACCAACTGATGCTCACGCTCGGTAGTGAAATCGGGCCGAACTCGTTCCAGCTCACGTTGAAGTGCGGAAGCTTTGGCTTCGGAATGCTTATCTTGATTCCGCCGAAGGCGTTCATGATCTTCTGCGGAATGCTCGAAATCGCGTTCCATGCGCTTTCGATAGGGTTCTCTATGAAGCCCCGAATGCTGTTGAACACGCCCTGCACCTTCGAGCCAAGGCCGGGGAATCCCAGCTTGTCGCCGATTCGGTCTGCGATGCTAACCGCCGTGCTCTCGGCAGCGTCAAGCTTCGAGCCGATGTTGTCTTTAATCGCGTTGAAGGCGTTTGCCGCTTGGCTCTTCGCCGTCTCCCAGTCGCCGTTCATCGCGGCTTGCAGAGCGCCAGCCGCAGAGCTGCCAACCGTCTTCGCGGTGTTCATGTCGTTCTGCACCGTGGAAGCGATTTGCCCGAAGGCCGAATCGGTGTTGCCGGTTAGGTTGTTCCACCAGTTAGACACGGTATCGACCGCGCCTTTGTGCGAGGTTCCCGACGTTGGTTTTAAGATCGTTCCAAGCGTTCGAAGCGCCGGTTTTGATGTTCTCCCAAGTGTCGGAAGCACCTTGCTTCAACTGCTCCCACTTCTCTCGCCAACGCCGGTGCAGAAATCAGAAACGCCAGTGCTGACCTGCTCCCAGATTCCGCCCCAGAACTCAGGCACGCCAGCAAAGAAATCCTGCACGGCTTGCCACTTCTCCGAAATCCAGCCGGTGAAGTCAGACCACATCTGCTTACCCGTCTCGGTCTGCGTGAAGAACCACGTAAGACCAGCGACGGCGGCGGACACGGCGGCAACGCCAAGGGCGATAGGATGCGCGGCGATAAGCCCGGTAAAAGCCCGTCCATCCGCTAGAGAGCGTGCCGGTGAGCATGCTTCCAAGACCGCCCGCCTTGGTAACGATGTTAGAGAAGCCGGTTCCGATTTTGCTTAGAAAGCCCGTATCGCCCATGAGCTTCTTAGCGCCGCCCCAAAGCTCGCCAGCGGTCTTGAAGGCGCTTCCCACGCCCTCTGCGGCTTCCATCGTCTTACCAACGGCTGTTGTCACGCCGCCGACGGCGACGGCTCCTAGAGCGAGGTTGTTAACAAGCGTCTGCTGCTCTGGCGAAAGGTTCTTGTACCAGCCCGTGACGGTTTCGAGCGCGCGGGCGCGAGCGTGTTAAGAAGGCTCGTGCCAATCTCGGTAACGGCAGTCTTGACGGGCAAGGCCGCTTCGCCGAGTTCCTGCATGCTCTGGTTCATCTCGTTCTGCGCGTCGCGCGAAGCGAGAAGGTCTTTGTTCGTCTCTTGGTACTGCTGTCCAGCTTCGCCGAGAAGCCCGTTGAGCGTTTCGGTGATGAGCGTAGACCGCTCTTGCTGGTCGCTGCACGACGCGAGGGCGGCGTTGAACGCGTCTTCTTTCGTCTGACCCTCTGCTATCGCTTGGTTGAACGCTGCTTGCGCGTCAGAGTTGCCGGAAAGCGCCGCGCTCCACTGATCGGCGGAAATCTTCGACCAATTGAGGGGCATCGGATAGGCCAGAAACGGCCTGTCCGGTGGAAGCGGCCTCTTGGGCACCCTCGGCAAGGTTGGTGATAGGTAGAGCGTCACCGAACACCGCAAAAAGCGCCAGCGGCAATGTCTGTCCACTGTTGAAGCTCTTGCTCGTTCGTGGTCAGGCGCGCCAAGTTCTGCGCCGCTTCTGTCGCGGTGTCTTCCTCGCCAAGGATGCGGTAGAAACTCGAATAGACGCTTTGCGCCGTCTCGGCGGTGCTACCCGCCTGAGTGAACGCAACTTCGAGCTGACCGCTGCGCTGTATCGCTTCCTCTTGGCTCGATGCAAGGCCGGTGAGCGCGCCAGCCGCACCGATGATGCCGCCAGACAAAGCGGTTCCTGCGCTCGAAACCTTAGACCCGGCGTTTGAAATAGCGTCGGCGTTGTCCTCGATGGTCTGGCCGAGCTTGCCAAGCGCGGTCTTAGACCCTTCGGCCTGTCGCGCCGTGTCCGCAAGCTCGCTGCCGTAGCTGTCAAGCTGGCGCTCGCACTGCATGATCGCGCGCTTCAGGCTGTCGTACTGCCGTTCTTCCTGAGCCGTGAGCTGCGCGCCGCTCTGTTTCTTGCTCTCCAACTGCGCGAGCGCCTGCTTGTAAGCGTCAAGCTTCTGCTTCGTCTCGCCGTAGGCAGAGTTGAGCGCCTTTACCTTCTGCTCTAGCAGCTCGGTGTTTCCGGGGTCGAACTTCAGCGCCTTGTTGATATCGCGCAAGTCGCTTTTGGGTGTCGCGCGATGCTTGCTGAACCTTCTTCAGGGCGCTTTGCAGCTCGGTAGTGTCGCCGCCGAACTTGATAACAAGCCCCTTGTAAGTGACCGCCACGTAATCACCCCTCTTCGGTTGTCAAAGTCCCATGAGTGCTTGAAGCAACGCGCCCTCGCGGTGCGCTGCCGTCAAGAACTCACTTCACGTCATGACCAGAACGCGGCTTCTGCCTTGCGCGCCTTCTCGTCCTCGTCGTAGTACGCCGCAGCGTCGGCGTAGAACGCGTTAATCTCCAGAAGGTCTTTAACCTGCCGGTAGCTCATCATCTGAAGGTCTGAGAGCGTCAGTCCGCATTGCTGGCAGTTGTAGATGTATCGCGCGTCGCACGCGTCTTGCAGGTTACCTTGGAAGCGGCGGGGCTGGCCTTTTCGGCTCCCTCGGCTTCCACTGCATCTTTCGCGGCGCTTGGAAAAAGTTGTCCTCGACAATGCGCATCACGTCGGAAGCCCAACCGTCCCTGCGCTCCAAGTTGTACGCGTCCGGTGGGAAGGAAGAAACCCACTCATCGAATCCGATATCAAACTTCGGCGTTGCGGTCTTGATGCACGCGTAGAAGATTTCGAGCAGCGGGACGATAGCGGGCACGTCGCTAGTCATGAGAGAACCGGCGATCTTGGAAACTGCGTCCGCAATGTCCTTCGGGCGCTTCCTGCCGCCCTCGACAACCTCATTGAAGCATCGAGAATAGGCAATCGGCGTGAACGCGTTGAATGTCGCTTCGTAGCTCTTTTCGCCAACATTGATAAGCATTCGCTACCTCCTATGCGGTCTACTCGGTCTTGTGCGCAAGCTCGATATCGACCGCATCAAAGAAGTGTCGTAATCGGCAAGGCCGGTGAAGCTGTCATAGCCGCTCGTGCGAATGTCGGTGCTCGGGATGGTGACGGGTCGCCACGTGAACGGGTAATCGAGCTGCGTAATCTCCGGCGTATCCTGAATGGTGTTAAGCTCCTGCGTCGGCTTCGAGAGCTGGCACATGAGAAGGCAGCGGCGGCGACCGAGCACGTGCCCCGGCTGCTCGCACATGAAGGCGAACTTTTTAGGCGTTCGGTCTGCGCTCAGGATGGTTCGCCCGTCCTGCGCGATCTCGTAGCCCACGAGGTCTGCGATGAGCTGGCGAAGCTCAGCCGTCCCCTCGGTGTCGTAGAAGCTCATGGTGCCGCTTCCGCCGTTGTCCTGCTGCTTGTCAAGCCAAACCTCGTTGTCGGCGTAGCTAGAAGCCGTCTCAACGGTCGGCTCCATGCTGATAGCGACGGTGCCCGCGACGTGCACGGGGTCTTCGTAGGTAAGCGCGTCTTCGTCGGTGCAGATCGCGAAATGCGAGTTCTTCACGCCGAAGAATCCGTTTCGTGCCATTTGTTTTCTCTAACTCTCGGCGACGTTCACGGTGAACGCCGCTTCGGTAAGCTCTTCTGAATCAATGTTCGTGATGCTCAGCGTGAACGGGCACTCTGCGGCTTCGAGTGCATCGCGTATGCGTTTCTCGGTCGCGTAGTCGCGGTGCCGCGTGTAGAGCGCGATATCGTAGGGCATCCACGAAAGGTAGGTGCCGTTGTCCGCGTAGGCCGCTTCGTTGTAGCCCGCGACAAGGCAGATGAAGGGCGGTGCCGGTTCCTCACCGTCAGCGAAGCGCTGGTTAGCCCACGGGATGCCGAGCGAATCGAGAACGCCGCAGAGCGCCTTTAGCTCAATCATCGTCCGTCGCCCCCATCTCCGCGAACTCTCGCGCCCTTGGTCTGCAACCTTCCTGATAACGCCGTCGCCGGGAACGGTGCCGTAATCCTCGCCAGTCTGGTTCGTGATCTGGTGGCCGTTCTCCAACAGGTGCGTTAGCTGGTATCGCCGGTTGTGCACGGTGCATTCGGTGCCCGTCTCATCGGTCTTAACGTCGGCCTTCCAACCCTTCTTGTAAGCACCGGTGCGCACCTTGATTTCTTGCTTCAACAGCTTTACGGCGCGCCTTCCGGCTTCGCCCGCGTTCTCAGCGAGCGCGGAAACGTTGTCTTCCACGCACTCTTTCATGCAGCTGCTTATGAACCGCTCGATGCTCTGCTCAGCCACGGTCGCCCACCACCTCAGCGAGCGTCAGGCGCACGAAGTCGGGGCTTGACCTGTCAACGCGCGCGACCGTGAGCCGCGCGCCGTCGAACTCGACTAGCCGCTCACCTTCGTATGCGCTCTTGCGAATCTGCAATACGGCTTCGGGGTGTACGCCAGCGGCAGCGGCGGCGTAATAGGCCGCGTCGCCCATAGAAGACGTTGCAGAACACCTTGCGCTTTTTGTTTCCTCCGTCTGCTGCACGCCGTATTCGTCCTTCTTGACGGTCTTAGCGATGAGCTGGCACGTGCCAGCCCACATGCTCATTTCACGCCCCCGAACTCCGAGCTGCCGCGCATCATGGTTAGCAGATCGTCGAAGCTCTGAAGTAAGGCGGTCGGCATCGGGGTTGTCCATGCCGAAGTTCGCCTTGCAGTAGACCTTCACCCATGAGCCGAACCGTGCTGTTCGAATCGTCGGCGGCTACGGTATCGGCAACGCCGCCCGCGCGCATCGCGGCGCGGGCGGCTTCGATGAGGTCTTCGATCTCAGCGTCAAAGTCGGTGCAGTCGGCGGGAATCCTCAGCGCTTCGCGGCACGCGTCAAGCAGCTTCGGCTTCTCTGCCATCTGTCACCACCTCGTTACTTTGCGGCGGTGCCGATGGTGAGCTGTCCGAAAGCCTTAGGCACGACAAGGCCGCCGTCAAAGAGCAGGTAGCCGTCAAAGCAGCGCTTCTGCGTACCAGGCTCGACATAGGGCGTAACGTCCACGCCGTCGAAGATGTTTCCACGGAACAGGTCGGGATAACCAGCCTTGATGATGCCATCTGCCATAGAATCGTCGCGCTTAACGAGCTTGCCGAAGATATGACCCTCAACGGCGGGGTCTTCGGTCTTCTCGTCCACGAAGTAAGAGCGCCCGTTGGCATCCTCGACCATAGCAATGTGGTTCCAAATAGTGTTGCCGTTGGCGTAGATAATGCAGCCCTTCGGCGCAGGGTTGCCGTAGGTGTAGAGCAGGCCGAGAAGCTTGGTAATATCCGCCTTGGCAAGCGTTCCAGCGGTGGCGCAGTTAATCTTGTTGCCGGAATCCATGCCGAGCGTGCCATCAACAGTCTTGGCGTGGACACGCGCGTTGGCGGCGACGGCAAGGCGCGCGCCAGTCTCGTTGACGATGTACTGCTCAAAGCCGTTGATAGACTGAACCGCCATCTTACGGCTCATCTTCACGGTCTTCTTGATCTCCTCGCCCGTAAGGGTGATGGGGTCGAACTCGTTCTGCTCCTCATCGGCGGGCGCGGCTCCCTCGTCGGTCTTCGCAGCGTCGCCAGCCTTGATGCTCTTATGGCGGATAAGCTCGAACTGATGCGGGAAGTTGTCCTTGTGGATATCTCCGTAGAGAACAGCTGTGTTGTCAATCAGCGTGAAAATCTGCGTCTGAAGCTCGACGGGGATAACCGCATCGGTGTTGCTGGTCAGATGCGTGAACGCGGTGCGGCGCTCGACAAGCGCGTTGTAAGCGTCGCGCTCAACCTGCGTGAAATCGGTACCCTCGATGAGCTGCACGCCGCTCCGGCGGGCAATGTCTTTCACCCAAGCGCGGCGGGCGGCGGCGTTGTAGTCGGTCGTGTCGCGCACCTGTGGCAGAGCCCCGCGAGTTGCTCGCGGAAGTGCCCAGCGGCACGGCATCGACGCGGCGGGCGCTGCCGTTCTCGATAGCGGCGCGCGCGGCGGCGACGGTCGCGGCGTGGCTGTCGCGGCGCTGCGCTGCGGCGGCGTTTCGCTTCTCGATCTCGGCGGTAAGCGCGCTCATGCGCTCCGCGTCCTGCTCGCTCGGCTCAGCATCGGTGCCGTCATCGGCCTTGTACTTGTCAACAAGCCCCTGAAGCTCGTTAAGCAGGTCATCCATAGTCAGTTCGTCCATTGTCCTAAACCTTTCTGCTCTTGGCGATTGCCAGTGTTGCCCTAGCGATTGCAAGGGCGCTCTTACGGAGCGCAAGCTCCTTGCGCGACTGCTCAATCACCCGTTGAGCAGGTTTCTTGCTGAAATCTCCGTATTGGGGTCAGCCGGAAGGCTCACCGCCGACACGTCGAAAACCTTTTTGACGCGCGTAATGGTCGTGGTGTGCGTGTCCCGGTCGTATTCGTCAGCGCCCACGCTGAAAGCCCACGACATGCGCGTGATAAGGCCGTTAGTAATCTCTTCGTAAAGGTCGCGCGCGGCCTGAGAGCCGCTAAGGTCTGCCGCGATGAATAGCCCGTGCTTGTCAGGCTCGACAATGAGCGTGTGTTGCTCATGCGCGCAAGCACCTTGCCCTCATGGTCGTACTGCATGATAACGTCGCTCATGTCTGCACCGTCTAAAGCGCCGGGGTCGATGATCTCGCGATACTCGTTGCCGTCCCAGTCGGTGAAAAGCACGTATGGGTCGTTGAATGTCGATGCGTAGCCCTCGACGTAGTAATCGGTGTCAAAGCGCTTGTTCGCGCTTCCGTCAGCCGTCCGCACGTTGAGCGGCACGGCGGGAACGGTATTGCCGCTCACTCGGTTTCGCTGGCATCGTCTACCTCCTTGCTGGTTCCAACGCCGCTGCTTTCGCGTCGATAGCGGCTATGTTAGCGTTCGTCTGCGCGGCTTGCGCCGCCTGTTCCGCCGTGTGCTCGCTGATGAGCGCAAGGTCGATGTACTCGCCGCGTATGACGTGGCGCTCGCCGCCGTCGTAGTGCGGCGATTGGAAAACATCGGCAACCTGATTGCCGTTCCAGATGCCACGGTCGAAGAGCGCGACCGAGACGTTAAGCTTCGTCGTGTTGCTGGCGAACTCTAGTCGGTTCGCGCTGAACATGATTGAGTTTCCGTGCGCTATCTCGTTCGCCGTGTACGTCATGGAGGTGATAACGAAGCCGAGCTGAACAGCGAACGGCTCGATGCGTCCTTCTGTAGTAGCTGTTGAAGGTGTCTTCGTCCGCGCAGTTCGTGACGATATCCTCATTGGAGCCGAAGAAGCGGTAAGCGCTCTTCTCGATTCGCTCCATCTGCGCCGCATCGACCGTGTAACTGTTCGGCGTTATCTGCTGCACGTCTGAAAACAGCTTGTCATATACGGCGATGCCGCCCGCGTTGTCTGCGGAAAGCTGAGCGTTGAACGCCTTGCGCGCCTTCTCTTGGTCGCCCTCGTTGCGGTTCTGGCTGAGCTTGCCGATGAACCGCACCGCCGCGCCCTGATTGATAGCCGACTGCTCGGCTTCGTTCTGCGCGTGCATCAGCTCCAACGTCGGCTGAAGAACGTTCGTGCCGTCGCCGAACAAATCGCTTTGGTACTGGTGGCGCGTCATAACGCCCACGCGCGACCACTCTACAAGCACGCTGTCGCCGGTCGGAAACGTGAGTTTCAGCCAAAGCTCGCCGTCAACGTCGTATGCTTCGCACTGGCTCGGAAGAACGGGGTAATAGCCCGTTATAGTGGTGCCGTCTCCGCGTCTATCGGGATGATGAGTGCCGTGTCGTTCACCTGAAGAATCGTCCAAACGCGCTTGATGAACTGCGGCGTTGTCATCAAGGGTTAGGCTGCTGTCGCAGCGCTCGCGCAGCCGTCGGCTGAGCCGTGCCCGATACTTCGGGCTTCAGCTTGCTTGCGTGGTCTGCGCCGTTTCTCGATGATGCTGCGCGTAAGCTCGGCTTCGTAAAGACCGCCCTGCCATGTCGTGAACGACGGAGCATAGGCCGTGAACGTGGAGAAATAGCCGTTGACAGCTTGCATCTGCGGACGGTGGAACACCGCATCGAAGAGCGAGCTGAACGAACGGTTGTGATCTGCTCAACTCTAACCTCCTATCATCGCGCGGTAATCGTCCGCAATGTTCTTCATCGCAATGAACGCGTCGCACTCAGCCGCCCACGCGTCTATGCGGTTGCGCGGGTCTTGGTTCTTCTTGTCGGGCTGAATGTTTCCGTTCACGTCGGTTCGAATGGCGACGTTCGAACGGCACCATTCGGCAATCGGGTTGGCGTTGTCAACGATGCGCCCTTCCTTGTAGAGCGCTCGAAGCTCCTTCATCGGCATTGACAGCGTTTGTGCGCCCTGAATGACCTTTTGCAGGTTGTCAGCGCCGAAATAGTCTTCGTATGCTTCCACGGTCGGCACATCGCGCATGTGCCACGGGTCGTATCCGCACGCTACGGCATAGATTCCGTACTTGTCTTGAACTTCCGCCACCCAATCCAGAACGTCGCGCTTGTCCATGATGGGCGTTTCGCACGTTCGCATAAGCCCGCGCGCAATCCACGCATCGTAAGGCACACCGTCGCGACCGCCGCGCCGCCCCTCGCGCTCTGCTTGCTCCAAAGCGCGAAGCGGAATCCACGCCATATGAAGCGCGTAGATGTTCGGGTCGTTCGGTCGCTGCATCAGAAGGCAAGCGGCGGTAAGGTCGGTCGTGTCCGCCGCGTCAACGCCAAGAACGGCATACGTAAAGGTTCCGTCGCCGGGGGTCGAATGTCGCTTCGTTGTGTATCTCAGCCCACGTCAACCAAGACTGAGACTGGTTTTCAATGAGGTTGAAATCCTTAACAAAGCAGCGTAGGGGAAGGTATGTCGCATCATCCTTAGCCTTGGAAACGTTCTGTCGAAGAGCCGAAAGCGATTTGATCGTGCCAAGGCCGGGGTTCGCCTTAATCCAAGCGCTTTCGTCTTCCCATTCCTCGCGCCCGTCAAGCTCGAAAATGAACGCGATGAAACGCTCTGCCTTCTCGCCGGTCGCCTTGCCGTCAAGCCATTTGGTCGCGTACTCGTATTGCGCATCGAAGATGCTGTTTCGCACGAAACCGTTAGTCGTGATCTCCAACACGAGCGGCTGGCGGCGCGCAGACGTTCCCTGCATCGTCAGGTCGTAAAGGTCGCGGTTCTTCATCGCGGCCAGCTCGTCCACGATTGCGCCGGAAATGTCCAAGCCGTCAAGATGGTTCGTGTTTGCGCTCAGAGCGCGAATGCTGCCCATGTTCAGATCGCAGTACAAGTCTGCAACCCTCTTGCGGATGTGCTTAGCGAGCGCAGGGCTGGTCTGCACCATGCGCCATGCGTTGTTGAAGCCTTTAGCCGCCTGATCGCGCGCGGTTGCTACGTTATAGACCTCCGGCGCGCCTTCATCGTCGTTAACGAGCAAGTCAAGCTCTATCGCAGACGCAAGCGCGGTCTTTCCGTTCTTGCGTCCCATAATCCAGAGCACTTGCGGTACTGCCGCACGCCCTCAGCGTCAACGAATCCGAAAACGACGGACAGAATGGCGCGTTGCTCTAGCTTGAAATCGTGCCCCAAGCGCCCGGACGGTAGGCGGCAGAAGCTTTCGATGAAGCGAACATGCTTCTGCGCGTATTCCTCGCGGTAGTGGTAACGGATAGAGCGGGTCGGTGTTGTCCATGCCCTGAAGCACGATAGCGGCAACCTGCTTCATCTTGCCGCATGCGGTTATATCGCCGCGCAGGATGCCGCCGAAGTAGTCACGTATGGCGCGCCGCACGAACCATACTTGCCGGTCGCTCTAACCGAACCGCGTTTCATTGATGAAGTCAATGAGCGCGTCGGCTGCGGCGGTTCCGTTCGGCATCATGTCGGTTAGCTGCTTAACGCCGCGTGAGAACGTGGTGAACAGCTTGTTGTATGCACTGAATCTGGATGCTCTCGCAGCCCGGTTTGCCTGCCGCCGTTGTCGTACTCGGTGAAGATGTCTTCGTAGAGCAGATCGGCGCGGGCATCGTCGCTTGACTTTCAGAAACGCGAGGTTGGCCAAAAGCGGCATGACGGCTTTTCGCTTTTCGTCGGGGATAGCGCCCTTTGGTGATCTCGCGCAGCTTCCGGAAGCTCGCTCTCTACGCGCTTCTCCTTGGCAACTCGCCGCTTCGGCGGGCTATTCCCCGCGACTGCGGGCGAAACTTTCGAAGTATTGCCTACTTTTGCCGTCATCGCAAGACCACCCCTTTCGAAAATCCGTCACGCGCAAGAAATTACCTCCCGGCGTTGGTGCCCTAGGAACCACCTGCGTTTTGCAGACCGGGGGATTGTCTCGCGGGTTTACCTGCGGTTTTGCGTCCGCTTTCTCGCGGTCGCTCTGTGTTGTGTTGCGTTTTTTAATCAATCGCCAAGCGATATCAAATTGCCGTCGCTGTCGAATGCCAGCCCTTGCCTAGTTGAACCCTGCCTTATCCAACCATGCACCTTCTTATGGCATCGGTCGCATAGGCTAACAAGGTTGCTTGGGTCGGTAGCAATGCTTGGGTCGCTGATGTTCGCTGGCGTAAGCTCGATGATGTGATGCACCATGACTGCGGGCGTGATCTCTCCCTGCTGCAAGCAGTGCTGGCATAGGTGAGCGTCACGCGTCAATGCCGCGTCTCTGGCGCGTTCCCAATCGGCGGAAGCGTAGAAGGCGCGCGAGAAGTCCTTAGCCATGCGCACCCCCAAACAAAAGGCCACGAGCGCTGCCGCCCGTGGCCTTACCTAATCCACCGTACCGAACTTTAGCAGAATGCGGAAAGTGAACGCAAGTGCCAATCTTAGGCGTTCTTCAATTTCGCCCATCCTACGCGGTCGATGTAGGCGAAACCAGCCTTGCATAGTTCGCGGCACCATTGCTGCGAAAGCACTGCATAATGTCCGCTATCTCCGCCCATTCCTGCGCCTGAAGGTAGCCCATGCAGATTGCGTCGGCGTATCTGGTGCCTTTGAGCTTGGCAAGCCCACCGCGTCCGTCTTGCCCGTAAAGCAGTTCGCACGCTTCTTCAATCATTCCTTGCGCGTCGTTGATTCGCCGCTGCAACCTGTCTTCGAAGTCGATACGCTGCAATATCGAGAGTGACCCATCGGAAACCTCACCGCCCCGCGCCCCTCCGTGTAGCTCTGCGCTTTGGCACCTTCTTTGGCCTTCATGCGTTCGAGCATATCCCGCGCCTTATCGGTCTTCACCACCTCGGCGCGGATACCCTCGAAATACTCCTTGGCTTTCAAGATCGCGTCACCTACTCAACGCCCGTGCTGCCGAAGCCGCCCGCGCCGCGCCTCGGTGTAGCTCAGCTCATCGACCGGCACAAGGCTCGCAAAGGCACGTAAGGCATCACGACAAGCTGGCAGACGCGCGTTCCCGCTTCGAGCGTAACCGTCTCGTAGCTCTGGTTGATGAGAGCCGCGCAGACCTCGCCGCGATAGCCGCTGTCGATAACGCCAACACTGTTCGAAAGCGTGATGCCCTGCTTTGCGGCAAAGGCCGCTGCGCGGGAACACAAGCCCCACGCATCCGCTCGGAATCTCGACGGCAAGCCCGCAGCCGACAACACACTTCTGCATTGGTTCGAGCGTGACAGTCTCGGTGATTCGGAGGTCAAGCCCCGCGTCGCCCTCATGTGCATAGCGCGGCATCTCGATTCCCTCATTGACCTTCTTAGCGCGAAGCTTCCTGCCAATCATTAGCGCACCCCCAGAACATGACGCGTGACGCGCACGCTTCCTGCCTTAACCCATTTGCCGCCGTATGTCTGACCCTTCGGGCGGATAACAACCTTGTTGCGGTGGCTCATCGCGACAACCTGATATTCGCTTCCCTCATGCTCCACCGTGTCGTTGAGAAAAACGAGCTTACCCGCCGAATCGACCGGGAACGAAGCGGCGCTGGCGTATGCCGCTACCTCCGGCACGAGCACGACATAAACGGGCTGCTTGATCTCTGCGCCCTTCTTCTTGATTCCGAACATCCTTCTTCCTCCTAAAACGGTACGTCATCGTCGTAAAGGTCTGGCGCTGCCGGTTGTGCTGGCGCAACGGGCGATGGGTCGCCGGTAGCCATCGCAAGGCCGGGCGCGGCTGCGTTCGCTGATGCCGTCGATTGCGCGTCGCGCTTGTACTGCATCAGCTCCACATCATCAACGCGAACTTCCCAGCGCTTGATGCTCTGGCCGTCCTTCTGGTAGCTGCGCGTATGGATGCGCCCTGAGAAGCGAAATCTTGGTGCCCTTGCGAAGCCACGGCGCGAGCTCTTCGGCGCGCTTGCCGAACATGACGCAATCAGGCCAGTTCGTATATTCGCCCCATGTTCCGTCGCCGTTCGGCGTGCGCTCATTGACCGCCAGAGAGAATGAAACGACGGGGTTTCCACTCTTCGTATAGCGCAACTCGGCATCTGCACCGAGATTGCCCGAAAGTGTGATCTTGTTTAGGCTCATACTTCATCGCCGCCCATCTTGCGCATTTGCTGCACGATATGAAGGCTGAGCGTCATAACGCCCTTGATGCAGTCTTCTTTGCTCCCCATCTGCTCACCTTGCAGGGTGTCGCAACCGCAGCAAGAGCCATACCAAACGCGGACGTACCAGTATTCGCTAGGCTGATAGCCAACTTCGGGAATGACGTAAACAAGCGTCCCTTGATAGTCGCCATCATTGATTTCATGGATGTTCTCGAAGTCCGGTTTAGGGTCGCCATAGTCGCCCGTCGCTTCAAGCGCAATTGCCTTGACGGTCGCCTTGACGATATCTGAGTAATCGCAATAAAGGCATATCGGCTCAAGCCAGCTTTGGATGAGATCGCGATTCTTAGTCCACGCGTCAACAAACTTCTGAATCATCGAGTACCACCGCCGAACAGCTCGACAAGCGCCGCGCGCTGGTTAGCTCCCAAACCGCGAAGGCGGCGCGATTCGGAAATGTGCAGCTTTCGCATGGTCTGCTGAGTTCGGGCGAATCCGTAGCCCGGTGCAGCCTTGATGAGTGTAAAGACCTTCATTCGCGCCACGGCATCATCGGTGCCAGCCATGTTGAGCACGTCGGGCACGCTGTAAGAACCGTCGGCAACGCCCTTCAAGATCGCGGCGCGGCGCTGGCGTGCTGCCTTCGCCTTTTCGAGGTTTGCGCGGCGCTGCTCAGTTGTCAGATTCGGAATCATCTTCGTAGCCTTCCTTCTCATAGGTGATGTACTCGTTGCCATGCGTCAGCTTGACGGGCGGCGTGTAGTCCTTCAGGGCACCGTCAACGCTGCCGTTCATCAGCTTGCGTTTGAGCCGCGCCCAGTCATCGTCGTTAAGCTCAATGGTTTTCATCGCACCTCATTTCTTCGTGATGCGGTAAGTGCCAGTGAGCTTCAAGCCCTTCAACGTCCGCAAGATGTGCTCTGCGTGCTCCTTGCCGAAGATGGTTAGTGTTTGCGTCGGAATCGTGATCTCGTAGACCGTTTCCGCTTCCCGCTTCTCGCGTTCCCACATCTGCTTTAGGGCTGCTTCGGTCTTCGCCAACGTCGCTTGCATTTCCTTACTCAGCTTCGGCGTGTCGGGCTTGAAATCGAACGTTTGCGGCTCCACTGGCACCCTCCCTTCTCACGATTGCCTGATAATTACTTCTTATCTGGCACGGGCGGTTCTAACCCGTACCGAAAGCGGCGGTTTATCTCGCGTTTCGTCCTCGGTCGCCGCGATGCCCGAAAACGGCGTTTTGGTTCACCTTTGGCACACCTCCTAACCCGCCGCGCGGCGCTTCGCTTCGCTGAAGAGCTGAGCTGCCGCCGCGTCGCGTCCGGGCATCAGGTGGCCGTAGATTCGAAGCGTCGTTGCTTCGTCCGCGTGCCCCATGCGCTCAGATAGCGTCTTCAGGTCGCAGCCGTTGGCGATAAGCCACGAAGCGTGCGTGTGCCGCAAGCTGTGAAACGTGATCTCTCGCGGCAGTCCGCATGCGTCTCGTATGCGGCTGAAAGCCCGTGAAATCGTCGTTGGGCGCATGTAAGAGCCGTCTAGCGTCACCAGCGGGCAATCAGCGCCCAAGCGCCCCAGAACGTCGCTCTGAAGCTTCGTGAAGGCATCAATAACCGCGATATCGTCTTGCGTAAGCGCGATGTTGCGGCACTTGCGGCCTTTTTGTCACGTTGCGGCGATAGGGCTTCTTGCCCTTGCCCTCAATGACGTTGCCGCCGACGTGGACGTAAGACATGGCGCGCTTAACGTCGATGCGCTGCACCGCGCAGACCTCGCCAACGCGCATTCCGGTAACGAGCGACAGCCACGAAGCGAAGGCGTAGACGGCGGCGCGGTAATCGGCTTTCGTCTCAATCTCCTTGCTAAGCGCGCCCTCTAGCTTCCCGTTGAAGCCCCTCGAAGTCCCATTCGGTGAGCGCCGAAGCTTCGTGCCGTTCCGGCGATGGTTTGGCGACGTACACCAGCGGGTTAGCGTCGCAAATGCCAGCGTCTACGAAGTGGTTATAAGCGCCGCGCAAGAAGTTGTGGACGTTGATAACGCTGTTGCGGCAAAGACCTTGCCCGCCTTCATCCTTCGCTATGAGCAAGCGTTGCTCAAAGCGGTTGAAGTCCATAACGCCAAGATCGCGTGCGTTTGCGGTCTTCAGATAACGTGCGACGTAGCGGCAAAACAGCCGATAGCTCTTAATGCTGTTCGGGCTTGCGCCGTTGCGCTCCCTCAGTTGCACGTAATCTTCGAGCAAATCCGGTCAAGCGGTCGCTTCTAACCGTTCCGTCAGCCGTCACGTAAGCCGCCCACGTCTCAGCGAGGGCTTGCGCTTCCTCTTCGGTTGCCGCATTCGGAAACCGCTTGTAAGGGGCGAATCGCCTTGCCGTCGATGCTGCGCCCAAGGTACAACCGGCACTCGAAAACGCCATCTGCACCGCGCTTGACCTTAACGCCCATCATGACCACTCGCAGTTTTCACGAATCCGCGAAGGGCAGTTATCGTCGTGGCAGTCCGCGCAATCCAACGGCTCTTTCCTGATGTGGAACTCAACGATTCGGTACTTCAGAGAAAATCGGATGAGCAGCAGCAGGGCATGAGCAAGCGAGTTGGTAAATTGACCGTCCCAGAACGGGCAAAGTCCGCTCATCGCGCCGCGAACCTCGTATTTGCCGCCCATGCTACTTGCCAACCTTCATGAACGCGCGCATAACGCAGGTGAGCGCGAACACGACGAACACGGCAAAGGCGATAAGCCCGAAACCAGCGCCGAAGAACACGCCAACCGCGATGCTCACAACGAGCGCCAGAATGGAAAACAGGACGATTGCGGCGCATCCGTAAGCGCCCTGCTCGATCTCTCTATCTTCTTTCAGCATGTGAAACCTCCTAAAACGTGAGCGCTATAAGCGCGAGAAACACTAGAAACAGCGCGATCGCCAGAAGCGCTTGATAAAGCCAAGTAGCATACGCACCAAAACGCGGCTACGGTCGCGGCGGTGGCAATGGCGCAAAGTACGATCTGATAGCGCTTCACTTCTTGCCTTCCGTCTCGGCAATCAGGTAGTCGATGCACTTTTTGCACTTCTGCAAGTCCTGAACGCCGTTCTTGCGCCGCCAGCGCCAAAGGTATTTGAAGGCACAGCCCCACCAGTAGGCAGATTGGGCGGGCAAGGCGTACTGGTCGCCGCTCATCATCGAGCGCATAGCGTCCATGCACTCAATCTGGCCGTCGCCCGCGTAGTGGTCGGGATGCTCCACGGCATCACCGCGCGAAAGCTCGCCAAGGCTCTTCGCGTGCTTCGTCTCAATCATCGGTAGGTAACTCCAATCATCCACTCGCAAACCAACTTGTGAAACGCTCTGAGAAATGGCTTAACGTTCGTGTCATCAGCCCAGCCCGCAATGCCTATGAATCCGTCTTCGTTGAACGAGATAGCTTCACGGCCCTGAAAGTAAAGCCGCTAACGCGCAGAAACGCGCTTCTGATTCCTCTACCGCCATCGGCAAGGTTGATTTGCGGCTGGTACTTCTTGCGATAGCACGGGTGCATTTCCATGTGCTCGCCGTTGCGCTCATGCTGCGCATACTCGATTGCAAGGAATCCTTCGAGCGCTCGAATGTCGTTCGTCGTGATCGCTTATAGGAAAGCTTGCTTGCGAACAGCTCGTGCGCGCCGTCTCGTGTCGTTGGCGCAATCATGCCGTCATCCCCCATTTCGTGCCATTGTTGAAAACTCTGTTGAAAACCTGTGGAAAGTCGTTTTTCTGGCGCTCGAATGAGCCGCACAAAAACAAGACCGCAAAGAGAAGAAGCAAGAGAAGAAACCTTGCTTGTAGAGTTGACTAGCAAGCAAGTACGGTGGGTTTTGGTTTTGGTTCAAGGAACCAAAACCCACCTTTGTCTTGTTTTGTATTGTTTTGTTTTATGGTTAGGCGACCATTTGCGAGTGGGTTTAGCCAACCTAAAACCAGAGGTTTTGCATTGGGTTTGCAAGTCATGTCTTTACACCTCCTGACCTGCTGAATCGTTGTTCTTTGGGTTCTTGCGCGGTCTTCCGCCCTTGCGACCGTTTGCGCGTTGGCGACCGAAATAGAGCGCGTTTTTGAGCATGCGAAAGTTCGTCAAGAAGCCGTCTTCGTCTCGTTCGAGCAACCCTATATCCAACAGCTCTTCGACAAAGGATTTGCAATCTTCAATCGCCATGTACTCATCGAACGCGCCAGACTGTCCGAAGCCCAGAACGCCCGCGAGAATAAGCGCGTCTTCCTCCGTCTCGAAAGCGATACGGTGCCCCTTGGTAGCCGCCAGATATTCGCAGAGCCGCCACCAGCGCCCGTAGCCGTCATAGCCCCGGCGATGAATGAGCCGTTGGCACTTCACGTCTTGTGAAGCGTTTGAGTCGTGCGAGAAGAAGGCCATAGGCTCTTGCGCAGCGGTCGTTTCCTCCCTTGTAGGCATGTAGTCACCTCCTAACCGTCTTCCTCGTCGCAGATCACGTCTGGCGCGCCCTGCTGGTGCCATCCGTCCCATACGCAGTGCCCGACTTCGCGGCAGTTCGTCCAAACGTCGCGCCCAACAAACGTGCAGCACGTCTTGCCGCGATGTCGCATGCTTTCGAACTCGCATGCTTCGGGGTCTGGCATGGGCGGTTCGCCGAAATCGAGCGGCAAGGTTGCCTGTGCGCTATTCCTCTTCATCGCTTGAAATGTCGTAGGCAATCGAGCTGCCAACGTAGGTGAGCAGCTTTTGCATGTGCTTAACGGTGCTCGGCTCGGGCTTCGCGTCATCTTCAAACAGGGTGTCAACCCATGCGAGGGTGCCGCGAACGATTGCGAGCGTCGCGCCCATATCAACGTCGAAGCCCTCGCCGGTCTTGGGATTGATAAGCGACATGCTGCCGTTGAGGGCGAAAGTGCCGGCGCCGACCTTGGCGATAGTCTCGGTAATCTCTTTACGCTTCATCTTTCTTCTCCTTGTCAAACATGGATGTTCTAAGCTCGATGCGAAGCTTCGGGTTGCGTTCGAGCAGCCAGCGAGCGAAAAGAGCTATCGCTGTTGTTGATTCCGTAGGTGTGTTCGTTGCCCTGATCGTCAACGAAGGGCACGCCAACGAGCTTCGTAGTGCCCCCATAGCGCTGCTTTTCGATGAGGTACTTAGTGGAGACGCGAAGCCCGCGAAATGTCGATTGCGAGCGCTGTAAGCTCGATTTCGCGCAGCGCCTTGGGTTCTTCTCGCACCACTCCTTGAACAGGTAACGCCTGTCCGCGACCTTTAGCGGCATCGAGTAGACGCGCTGGCGCTCTTGGCGCATGACGGCTTCGAGCGGTTGCGTGTAGTTATCGGTGTCCATGCGGGCACCTCGCTTCACGGCTCATGACGCGGCGCAAGGCCGCTTTGCTTCCGCCTTGCTCGCCGATGGTGCGACGGGTAGCATCTGGCGGCGGTAGACCCTGCCGATGCCCCGGTTTTCCGGCGTGCTCGTCTTCCTCAATGCGCGCCATCCAGAAGCCCGCGTTGTCGCGGTAGACTTCGGCCTTCATGACCAGATCACGCGCCACAAGACGCGACCAACCACGATGTAAAGCGGGATGAGAAGCCACCAGCCCACGAGATCGCACAACCAACCCAGAAGGGCGGCAGCGGCCATAGGGGAGGATGCCGGTTAGCGTCAGAGCAGCGAAAGCATACAAAGCCCAGCGCTGCCAGCGCGGCATGCGCGCTATACTGTCTTCTGTCAATTGGTAAGCCCCTTTGACACGCCCGTTCGGTGCTGCAACACCGGGCGGGCATCCTTTTGCATCCACGCGGCAACGAGAGTTGTAATCGCGTGGAATAACTGCACGTTGCGCGGCATCTAGGCCGCATGATTCGCGCATTCGTAAAACCACCCCAAAACCACCGGTTTTAATCTCGGTTTTCATCCTTGAAACCTCCGTTTACTTTTGGAACTCAACAAACCCCAGAAGCTCATTGGGCATGCAGTCGTACAACCTGCAAAAAGCTCAACCAGCTTCAGAGCCGATGGGGCGGTTTTCCCGTTCTCCCAACTAAGAAGCGTCGTGATGGAAATATCCAACTGCGTAGCGGCTTGTTGAGCAGTTAGAGCAGCCCGCTCACGTGCTTCTCTATACATTGCAACCATGTTCACCTCCCTAATAAGCCCTAGCGATTTTCAAAGTAAGCGGAATCGCTTACTCACGAGAAAGATAGTAAGCGGTTCCGCCTAGTCTGTCAACGAATTTTTGTGTACAATAATCGGTGCAGATTACTAGAAAGAGGTCTACTATGAGTTCAGACGATGAAGATATCCGCAAGCTCATTGGTTCACGAATAGCAATCGCACGAAAGGCGGCAGGGCTGAATCAAGAAGAGTTAGCCGCTGCCGTTGGTGTTCATAAGCAAACTATTTTCGCGCTACGAACGCGGCGTGCTCGTACCAGATGCCAACGAAATATGCGCGATGGTATCCACGCTCAATTGTTCGGCTGACTTCCTTCTTGGTTTTTCAGACACGTTGACCATACGCGGTTAAATAAGCCGTGGAATCCTAGAATGAAAGGCGAAGTGCGGTGAATAGACTTGAAAAGCTTCGGGCAATCAGCCCAAGCGACATTCTTATTTTCGATACCGAAACAACGGGTCTTAATGTCGGCGGCTCGCGCCGTGATGAAATACTGTCACTGCTGTCATGAATCTTGACGGAGACGTTCTGTTTTGCGATCTATTGAGGCCATCAGAACGCAAAAAGTGGCCGAAAAGCAGAAAGCATAAACGGCATATCTCCGTCTATGGTGAAGGACAAGAAGACGATTATAGAAAGGCGCTCGGAAATCGAACCGATTTTCAAGAGCGCTAAGCTATACGTCGCATACAATGCCGATTTCGACCTAGGCTTTCTTAGAGCTTCCGGTTTGATATACCAGATCGTCAGACGTTTGACGTGATGAAAGAGTTTGCGAAGATACATGGGGCATGGGACGGCACGCATGATGAATGGTCATGGTGCAAGTTAGAAGATTGCGCGGCGTTTTACGGATATCGTAACTTCGAAGCTCACGACGCGCTGAACGACGTTAAGGCAACCGCGCATTGCTTCAATTCGATTCTCGATGATTTTCTTTTCGGTGAGCCGCGCCGCCGACCGAAGCTGGTTAAGGATGAGTTCGGCGATTCGTATTTCGAGTATGGCGACGAAGAGTTTAGAAGCATCGTTTGCAGCGGTTATGCTGCCGCATTGTCCGAAACTGGCAAACACACTCAACTACGCGCCATCATCTAACGAGCTTCAGCAGCAAGCCAAGGATGAAAAAAGACAGTGCAGATAACCAACCGGCCAGAAACCATGCCGTGTCAGATCAGCGGAGCACCAATAAAGCACTGGTGTTAATCGGTTCCGTTTGCGCATTGATTGGTCTTGCAATCACTGTTTTTTAGGTGCTGCAATCGTCGGTGTTCCAATTGCTATATTGGGCGCTTTGCTTGCCGTAGGTGCAAGGGAAGGAAATAGAAAACCCTGCGCGGCTTCTTGGCGGTCGGCGCGCAGGGCAAGTGCAAAGAACGAAGCGCATTAGCGCACTCGCTCTAAGGGGTGATTTTAGCATGGTGAAGAACAGAGCAGCCATATACGCGCGCTTCAGCTCGCACAATCAGCGCTCTGAGAGTATCGAGATACAAGTTGAGAACTCGCGCGCATACTGCGAAAGCGCGAGGGCTTGCAGGTCGTGCGGGAATACTGCGACTATGCGCAGACAGGGCGCAACGTCAACCGCGCTGAGTTCCAGCGCATGATGAACGATGCGAAGCTAGGTCTATTTGATTTTGTGGTGATTTACAAGGTGACGCGCATAATGCGCAACCGCGATGAAATGGCCTTTGGCTCGAATCATGCTGCGCAAGGCCGGTGTTGAAATACTGTACGCGGGCGAAGAGATCGCGAGCGGGTTCGAGCGGTGTGCTGCAACTCGGCATGCTCGAAGTTCTCGCGGAATGGGAAAGCGCTATCGACAGTGAGCGCATAAGAGACGGAATCCAGAAGAACGCCGCTCGGTGCCTTGCTAACGGGCATTCGCTATACGGTTGGGATATCGTAGACGGTCGTTATAGCGTCAATGAGCGCGAAGCGGCGCTTATGCGCAAGATGAAGAACATGCTGTTTTCCGGCCATTCGGTAGCCGATATCGTGCGGGCGCTCGAAGGTGAGAAGACACGCAATGGAAAGCCCTTCAACCAAGACAAGGTGACTAAGCTTCTGCGAAGGGTGCAGAACGGCGGAACATATAGCTATGCCGGTCATGTGGTAGAAGGTGGGATGCCGGGTCTTTGGCCGCAAGTAGAACAAGACATGATAGAAAGCGTCCTTAACGACAGGCACCGCCCGCGCCGCAAGGTAGATTCGTCTAAAGAGTTTCCGCTTTCCGGCAAACTCTACTGCACGAAATGCGGTATGCCAATGGCGGGAATGAGTGGAACATCTAAGACAGGCAAAGCCTATCACTACTACCGTTGCCGCAAGTGCAGAAGAACAGTGCGCCGTGATCTGATAGAAGATGCCGTAGTAGATATGACGCTGCAAGCCGTTGCGCGCGACGATGTGCGACAGCGGATAGCGCAAGGAATGGCGCTCTACCAATCAGAGCAAGAAGAGACGAAGCCAGAAAGCTACTATCTGAAGAAAGAGCTTAGGCGCATTGATGCGGCGTTCGAACGCATCTGGCAAGCGATAGAAGATGGGATTGCACCACCGGGCGGAAAAGAGCGCACGGACGAACTGAAGTGCCGCAAAGCGGAAATCGAAGCGCAGCTGCACATAGCAGAGCGCGACGAATCTATGTCGTTTGGCGTTGACGAACTCATGCTGTGGCTCGATGAGATCGCAACGGAACTAACGCCGCTCGATATCCTCAACAAGTTTGTTCGGTTCGCTGAGATTGACGGCAAGAGCAACCGCATACGCGTTTACTTTGCCTTCGATAAGCACGGTGACGGCTTTTCGCCTAACAGCGCGGACAAAGGCGAACACCTCTATGAAGAGAGGTGTTCGCCTAATTTACGCTGGTGGAGGCGCGGAGAATCGAACCCGGTCCATACTATATTATCCCTCAGGCTCTACAAGCTTATCCCATTATCGGAATTCGGAACCCGTCGGTCAACGGGCAAACGTTAGGTTCCTAGTCGGTTCGATCTTTATCGAAGCCATACCGTCCACGTGCTTCGATGCAGTCCCCTAAAATGACGTCGCGTCCGAGCCGGGGACAACCCGGAGTTGACGTGCCAGGTGCTGTTTAGGCAGCCATGGCGAGCCGCCGGAGCGCTCTGAGTGTTGTTCTTGCCAATTAACTTGACGGTACCCCTATTTAACGTGGCGAGGAGACCACGACCTGCTCCTCAGTTCAAACATACCATGTCGAAACCAGTCGCCCCGAGAAGCCGGCTTTACAGCCGAGTCGGGACGCTGCGGTCCACCTTGTCAAAGTGCACGGCGGCAAGTCGCCGAACGGATTGATAATCTTACTTCAAAATCGAGCTGAAGTCCAATGCGCTTTTAATATCGTCAAGCGCGCCCTTAAATTCCGCGGCCATTTTCACGCCGTCCTTGAAAATGGCGTTCATGTCATCGGTTGCCTGCTGCACGCCGTCCCGCGTGATGCCCAGGCTGCCATCTTCAGCGACTTCACCGCCGGCATCCTCGTCCTCGTCGCCCTCGACATACAGGTACTCGGCTTCCTCGCCGTCTTCCATGATGACGAAGCCGATACGGTTACCCTGCTCGTCTTCAAGGTAACGCACGATATCGTCGTCGGAAAGCTCGAGCTCGAAAACCTCAAGATCTTCGTCGGCGGCAGGCGCCTCGTCAGCTTGAGAAGCTTCCTCCGCGACATGCTCCGAGATTCGCTCTTCGGCCTCCAGGGCTTCCTGATCGCTCATCAACGGCTCCTTTCCTTCAACGCGCGTTCGATCTCGCGCTTCGAGTCGCGCTCGGCCATAGCGGCGCGCTTGTCGTAGTTCTTCTTGCCGCGGCACACCGCCAGCTCGACCTTCACCAGCGAGCTTTTGTTGAAGTACATCTTCAACGGCACGAGCGCCATGCCCTTCTCCTTGGTCTGCTGCTCCAGTTTGCGGATCTGGTTTTTGTGCAGCAGCAGCTTTCGCTTGCGGTCCGGGTCGGGGTTCGCGATGTTGCCGAAGGCGTACGGGGGGGATGTGGACGCCATGCAGCCACACCTCGCCGTGGCGGATGAGCGCGAAGCAGTCGGTGAGCTGGCAATGGTTGTCGCGCAGCGAGCGCACCTCGGTGCCGGTCAGGGCGATACCCGCCTCGTAGGTTTCGAGAACCTCGTAATCGTGCAGCGCCTTGCGGTTGCGCGCGATGTCCTGTGCTTGTTTTTTCATGATGCTACCCCCCCTGCGCCGCGCGGGCGGAGCAGGCATCGAGCGACACCGAACCGCAACCCGCCATGGGCACGAACGAGCCGCCGGATTCCAAATCGCGCGCAAACTGCACGAACAGGGCCACGGTTGCGTCAAGATCGTCCAGGCAGATGACCTCCGTGGGCGTATGCATATAGCGAAGCGGCACGGACACCAAGCCCGTGGGGATGCCGGCGCGGCTGACCTGGATGGGCCAGGCGTCGGTGCCGGAATGGCCGGGCAGCGCCTCTACCTGATACGGGATGCCCGCCGCCTTGGCAGCCTTGACAAGACGGTCGAACACCCGCGGGTTGACGTTGGGCCCACGGCCGATGACCGGGCCGCCGCCGCATTTGATGTCGCCAAACTTGGCATGGCTGATGCCCGGATAGTCGGTGGCGTGCGTGACGTCGAAGGCCACGGCAACATCGGGGCTCACGCCGAACGCCGAGGTGATGGCGCCGCGGGTGCCGATCTCCTCCTGCACCGTGCATGCGCAGGTGACATCGCCCGCGCAACCGCCGCCGGCCGCCAGCTCCTCGAGCACGCGCGTGATGACCCACACGCCGCATTTGTCGTCGAAGGCGCGCGAAACGCCCATGTTCTTTCCAAAGCGCTCGAAGCCCACGCCGAACGTGATGACGTCGCCCACCTTCACCAGGCGCTTGACTTTCTTGGCGGGAAGGCCCATGTCGATGACTAGGTCGGACAGGGGCGTGACCTTGTCGCGTTCGCCCGCCGAAATGAGGTGGATAGGTTTGCGGCCGACGATGCCGCGCAAAAGGATGCTCGGCCCCGGAGGCGTGCACGTCCACGCGAAGCCCCGGCAAAATGGCGGAATCGACGCCGCCGATGGCGGCGACCGACAAGAACCCGTCATCGGAGACGTTGACCACCATCAGGCCGATCTCATCCATATGGGCGGCCAGCATAAGGGACGGCGCCGCCCCCCTGCCTTCCAGGCGAAAGATGGACCGAGCCCATGACGTCGGTGACGACCTGGTCGGCCACGCCCTCCATGCGCTCGCGCACCACGGAGGCGATGCGCTGCTCGCAGCCCGTCGGCGAAGGGGTCTCGAGCAGGCGCTTGAGATATTTGCGATCTTGCTTGTTCATGTGCTTCCTTTATTGAAGGAGGTTGTTACGCGCGGACCTTCACGACGATCTTGCGCACATGGCAGGGCTCGGAGCCGAGCGTGCAGCCGGGCTTGTGCGCATCTTCGGGAGCGAGGACGGCCAGGTCGCCGGCGCGCAGCACCACATCCGTGCACTGTTCGGGCGTCTCGTACAGGCCGAAGTCGTTGCCTTCATCGAAGGCTGGCACTCGGGCAGGCCATCCAGCTGAGCGTACTGCAAAAAGCTCCTGACCGGACACGACGAACTGCACGTCGTAATAACCGCGATGCGCCTCCAACTGCTTTTCGGAAGCAGCGACGGTGTCGTATTCCTGCACGTTGGCGAACACGTCGTCGCCATCGATCTCATTACGGCCGAGCGGCAGAGCATCCAGGCCGTCCTGCGCAAGGAACGCATAGGCCTTTGCGAAACGCTGGTCGAGATAATCGTTTCCGTTCGCATGGGTAAGGTTGGTAACCAGCATACTGATTCCTTTCATATTCACGCGGCGCACAGCAGGCGCCGCCTCGTTCGTTTAGGGAAGTATACACCCCGCCGGCGGGCAGGCCGCCGCGGTAGACGGCGCCCCACGGCATGCACAAGGCAGACAAGGCCGGACCTTTACGGCTTTTGCAGATCAGCTGCTTTAGGGTTGCGCAGGGCCTGGCGGCACGCCCAACCTTTGGACCTGCGATTCATCAAGCACCGTGATACCCGCGTCGTGGAAGAGCTGCGCGGCAACGCCCCACCCCGGCACGAGCGCGCCCGTGAAGCTTCCATCGTACACCGTCCCGCTTCCGCACGAAGGGCTTTTCGATTTGAGCACGGCAACCCGGCAATCGGCATCTCGCAACTGCTCCAGGCAGCGGCTTGCGCCAAGATGGAAGGCCTGCGTGACGTCGCTGCCATTCGCATCCATCACGTGCACCGGACGGGACCCGCGACGATCTCGCACGGCGGATGCGGCACAGGAAGGCCCCCTGCAACTTCAGGGCATATGGGAACAAGCTTATAGCAACGGCCAAGCCGCATCACGGCGTCAACAGGCTTCGAGGACCCGTCGTAGCGGCACGGCACGCCCAGCAGGCAGGCGCTCACGGCGACAGCAGGCAATGTGTTCGGGGTTTTCTCCATACCGGCATTATAGCGCTCGAACAAGCCGGTTATTCCTACCAATATGCTACTTGGAGAGTATCAAAAACTTCACGGACCCGAGTATCGCTGTGCTAGAGTTAGCTGCAGGAGAAGCGAACGGAGCAGGCGCCCCGACGCGAACGTCGTAGAAAGGCGATACCATGAAAGTTGCAATCCCCAGCGAAACCGGCGAAGGCCTGACGAGCATCCGCAGCGGACACTTCGGCCACACACCCTGGTTCACGCTCGTGACCATCGAAGACGGACAGGTCACCAGCGTCGAATCGGTGAAAAACGTTGATCACGACGAGGTGGGTTGCGGCGGCGTCATCGAGTTTGCGCACAATCTGGGCATCGATGCGATGATCTGCGCAGGCATGGGCCAGCCGCCGTTCATGCGTTTCACGCAATACGGCGTGGGCATCTATCTTGAGCAGGAAACGCCCATGGTCGGCGACGTGGTGAACAAGTTCATCGCCGGCGATTGCGCGCGCATGGTGCTGGAAAACGCCTGCAGCCATCATCACTAAAATGCAAGTGCCGGCGGTCGCAACGCCTTGCGGCGCAAGCCGACCCCGCACAGCTTGCTATAATCGACACGCAGTCACAGGCCCGGGCCGCACGCCCGGGCCTTTTCAATCTCAAGGAGCAGCCGTGGGCATATACGAAGATCTGCAAGCGTTCCAACCTGCCAATGAGCAGGAAGCCACCGACCGGGGCCTTATCCTGTCGCGCTTGGAAACGGACCCCACGGTGTTCGACCGATCGTCCGTGGCCCACATGGCATGCTCCATTTGGACAGTAGATCCCACATTCACGAAAGCGCTGCTGGTATATCACAACATATACGATTCGTGGAGCTGGATCGGCGGGCACGCGGACGGACAGGCCGACCTTGCGGCAGTCGCCTTGCGGGAGCTGGAAGAGGAAACGGGCGTTCACGCCGCGCACCTGGTGCCGTGCGGGCCGGGCAACGTGCTGTCGTGCGAGGTGCTGACCGTGGACGGCCACGTCAAATGCGGGGCATACGTCAGCTCTCGCACCTGCACCTGAACGTGACGTACCTGGCGGTTGCCGACCCCGCCGAGCATGTACGCATCAAGGCCGACGAGAACAGCGGTGTGAAGTGGGTGGGGCTCGATGAAGCCGTGGCCCTGTCAAGCGAACCGTGGATACGCGAACGCATCTATCGCAAGCTCATCGAGAAGACGCGAGCTGGCGCCACGCTTCGCAACGCGGTAAGCCGGCGGTACCCTGTACAAGCCGCGGCACGCCCTTTAAGCAAAAGCGCGCTACACCATGAGGATGCGCGAGCTGGCGCCGCGTTACGCCATCAAATCAAAAACCGACGCTGACTGCGCACCTCGGTCGCAAGCCTATCCGCCCTGGGAGCAGGACCTCACACCATATTACCGTGGATGTCGGCATGATGGACATCGGCCCAGCGACGACGCAGCGCCACATCCGCCGTTAGGTTCGCGTTATCGAACACAATGGACCACTGCGTGTTGCTGGTGACGTCCTCGGGGTTCGGCTCCTGCGAGGCCGTCCTGAGCGCCTTCCACGCCGTGACCTGGGCATCCTGTCCCGAAGGCGCCCCATCGAGCACCGCGGAGATGGCGTCGCGCTATTCGCGACCGTGGCCGTACGCACCGTTTTCCTGAAACGGCGCAACCTTGTCTTGGTGCATGACGAAGAAGTTGGTGACCTGACGCGTAGGCGTGACGACGGGCATACGCTCAGGGCTATCGCAATCATATTCGATCACACGCCCATCGCCTTGCGCATCGGTGATGTAGAAATGGTAATCACGCCCGCTTGTGGCGAACATATCGTAGGAAAGCAGCAGATCAACGGCTTGCTGGGTGGTGGCTGCCCGATCGAGCACCAAACGTATGGCCATAGGCGTCGAGATGACGGGCTTGCCGGTGATGCGGAAGGTGGGCTTGCTGTCGAGCGTGAGCACCGCACAGGAAACGCCCTTCTCGTTCACGCCGTCTAAGCAGGCGAACGGCGCCGCCAAGCACGCGAAACGCGATTTCGTCTGCAGCGCATCGACCACGCCGAGGTTGTCGAGGGCGCAAAAACCGATGGATTCATAACCGTCAGCGGGGGCAGTATGCACAAGCATGGCGGAGGTATCGAACTTGAAGTCGTAGTTGCGCCCCATGAGCACGCCTTCGCCGCCCGCAAGCGTGAACGCGCTGCATCCGAACTGCGGCGCCTGCATATGGACGGGGACGAGCGGAAGCACCTCGGCGAGGATGGCGTCCATATTGTCCTGATCGCTTCAAGGCCGCGCTCGATGATGCGATCGAGGTCGTAGCGATAGGACACGTCCATGGCATAGAGGCCATACGGCCCATCGGCGGGCGCGATCTGCCTGATCGAGGCCATGGTAGCTGCGCGCGAGCCATATACGGCAGCGCCGGCACCTGCGGCGACGCCTGCGGCGGCTACCGCCACTTTCGCGATATTCCCAAGCTTCATCGACGACCCCTTCCGTCGCGCGTCCCGAAAGCGACGCTTCGCGAACTTTTGCTCGATTATCGCACAAAACGGCATGAGTCGGAGGTTCTCCCTCTGCACGGCCCGTTCCCCAGACATGCAGCTTCCCTTGCTCGAAGAGCCCTTGCTCTCGCGCCGGATCCTTTGCGACCACGGCATCGGCTTCGGTGTTCGGCAGCCCGGCGAACTCCGCGCGCGTCACACGCCGGCGCCTGTTACCGCCCTTCCCCATGAGGCGCGAAACACCGGCCGATAGGCTTAGGCTAAACGCGCTGATTGCCGCAACGCCTAGCGCGTTTGCGCTAAAATAAGCGTTTGCGAACAATGCGTTCAAGCAAGGGGAGCCGCAAGCGATGATCACTGAGAAAGCCATAGCAAGCCAATGCAACCAGCGTTCATTCACCCGAGGGCGCGCCATCGCGTCATCGGATAGGAACATCCTCACAAAGCAGGTGCGCTACGATGCCGAGGAGTCGGTGGTCAGCGCATTCGTGGCCTCCAGCAGCGGCTGGGACGATCGCTACCGCACTTCGGTGATTCTCGACGAGGATACCGACGAAGTGCTGGATTATTCATGCACATGCCCTGCCTTTCGCGAGTATGCCGGCATGTGCAAGCACTGCGTGGCCCTGGCGCTCGCGTTCTCGCAGCGCCCCGAGACCTTCATGGGCTACAAGCGCAGCGCACGGCGCAATCCTCCTCGTGCATCACCGAGTTCATGAAACGCACCGAGGAACTGCAAGCCGACGACACGCCCGCCGAAAGCGTGGTCCTGCACGCCGAGCTGTCGTACGGCTACGGTCTATGGTCCGCCTCGTTTCGCATCAGCGGGCCCTCGGGAACGCCTTACGTGCTGAAATCGCTTTCGGAGTTCGCCGACCGCATGCGGTCCGGCGCCCGCCACGCATACGGGAAGAAGCTGGCGTTCACGCACGCCCCCCGCGCCCTGTTCGAGCAGCGCTCGCGCGGGATAGCCCAGTTCATCGAACGAGCTTGTTCCATGCGCGAGGCCGCCGACGATGCGCCGTCATGGCTTCGCCGTCAAAGCGCGTCGGTGGGCCGCACCCTGCAGCTTTCCGAGGCCGAGGCCGTGGAGCTGTTCGGGTTGCTTGACGGCGGCGAGTTCAGCATCACGGGCGCGGACTACGCCACGCCAACCGTGCAGCGCGTGCATATCGAGCATAGCGACCCGGACATCGTTTTTCAATGGCGCCGGCCAAGGCCGGCGGCTGGGCCATCGAGCGCGGAGAGAATATCCGCATGGCCGAGCAAGCCGGGCGCCTGTATATATGGTGCGGCGGGGACACGGTGCATCGATCTCGCCGGCGTTCGCGCGCTGCTCCGACTTCCTTCGCACGGTCTACGACAGCGACGAGCGCAACCTGTTCGTGGCAAAAGACGACATGCCCCTGTTCTGCGCGGCGGCCCTGCCCGTCATCGAGGAGAACCTGCATCTCAGCGCCCCGGCCGAGTTATCGGCTTGGCGCCCCGTGGAATGCACGCTTGCGTTTTTCCTGGACAAGAACGGCAAGAACGTGATCATCGGCGCCCAAGCCGCATACGGGCCGCGCCGGTTCACGCTTTGCGGGACCGTGCCTGCCGACCACAAGGACGAAAAGAGCGCCTCGGGCCCTTCGCCATTGCGCGACACACGCGCCGAGGGCAAGGCGAAGGCGCTGGTGGAACGCTACTTTGGAGCAGGTAAAACGCGCATCCCCATGAGCAATGAGGAAGCGGTGGCCAACCTTATCTTCACCGGCTTGGGCCAGTTGCGCGAAGCCGGCGAGGGTATACCACGCCGGCGTTCGACCGCCTGATCAAAGATGGGAAACCGCGCCTGAGCATGGGCGTGTCGCTGTCTGGCAACCTGATCAACCTTACCGTCGACGCCGGCGATCTTGGCCCCGACGAGCTTGCTGCCATGCTGGGAAGCTACCGGAAGAAGAAGCGCTACCATCGCCTGCGCGATGGCGCGTTCGTGGACCTCTCCGATTTCGAGTTCGCTCAACTTGACCGCCTGGCATCCGACCTGGGCATCACGCAAAGGAGCTTGCCACGGGCACGGTGGAGCTGCCATCGTTCCGCGCGTTCTACCTCGACGAGGAAGCCGACCTCGATCGCGACCGCAGCTTCACAAAGTACCTGAGCAATTTCCGCGCGATCGACGAGCGGGTATACCAGGTGCCGAAAGGGCTGAACGCAACGCTGCGCCCCTACCAGGAGGAAGGCCTGCGATGGCTGTCCGCCCGCCTGGATGCAGGGTTCGGCGGGGTGCTTGCCGATGAGATGGGCCTGGGCAAATCGGTCCAGCTCATCAGCTTGCTGGTGGCCCGCGCCGATCAGGCCCGCGAAGTCGGGCCGAGCTTGATCGTGTGCCCCGCGTCGCTCGTGTACAACTGGATGGCCGAGTTCGAGCGCTTCGCACCCGGCCTGAATGTGGCCGCCGTGGTGGGCAGCGCCGCTGAGCGCAAAGTGATTCGTGGCCGCGCCTTCGCGCCATATGACGCGAACCTGGTTTCCAGGCGGCAAGGCGATGCGGCCGCATCGTCCGACAACGTAGAAGCGGCTTCGCGCAACGTTGACGCCCGTGCAGGGAAGCAACCTTGCAAAACCGCGGTGAAACAGCGGCGACGGAGCCCATCGACGCAACCGGTAACCGACCTACACCGGTCGATGTGCTCATTACTTCCTACGACCTGGCGCGCATCGATTCAGCCGATTACGCCGGTCGGGAGCTGTTCATCTGCGCCCTCGACGAAGCCCAATACATCAAGAACCCCGCAACGCTCACCACGCGCGCAGTTAAGCGCCTGTCGGCGCGCCACAGGTTCGCGCTGACCGGCACGCCCATGGAGAACCGCCTGTCGGAGCTGTGGAGCATTTTCGACTTCCTCATGCCCGGCCTTCTGGGACCGTACGCGCGCTTCCGTGAGCGCTTCGAGCTTCCCATCGTGGGCGGCGAGGAGGACGTGGCAGCCCGTCTGAGCGCCGTAGTAGGGCCTTTTTTGCTCAGGCGCCGCAAAGGCCGACGTGCTCACCGACCTGCCCGACAAGCTGGAAAGCGTGGTATACGCCCCTATGGAGGGCCAGCAGCTCGCTTTACCGCGCCCATGAGCAGCGTCTGCGCGAAGAGCTGACCCGCCAGCGCCGCGAACGCAAACAGCGTCAGGCGAAACGGGATGCGGGTGAGCACGTTTCCAGCGTGGAGGTACTTGCCGAGCTCATGCAGCTGCGCCAGCTGTGCTGCGACCCGCGCCTGCTGTTCGAGGACTATCGCGGCCACGGAGCAAAGCTCGATACCATCATGGAGCTGGTGGCAAGCGCCATGGAAGGCGGCGAGAAGGCGCTCATCTTCAGCCAGTTCACCAGCTTTTTGGACCTGATCGCGCAACGCCTCGAAGAGGCAGGCATCGCCTTCTACACCATCACGGGGCAAACGCCGAAGAAGGACCGTGTGGAACTGGTCGACGAATTCAACGGCAATGACGTGCCCGTATTCCTCATCTCGCTCAAAGCCGGCGGCACGGGTTTGAACCTTACGGGCGCAAGCGTGGTCATCCACGCCGACCCCTGGTGGAACGCCGCGGCGCAGCAGCAGGCCACCGACCGCGCTCACCGCATCGGCCAGACACGCGTGGTAAGCGTGCAGAAGGTCATCGCCAAGGGCACCATCGAGGAGCGAATCCTGCACCTGCAGGAGGAGAAGAGCAAGCTGGCCGACCAGGTGATCGGTTCGAGCGGCATCTCGCTTGCCAGCTTGAGCGCCGACGAGCTGATGGACCTGCTGGAAGGGTGATCCTGCTCCCCTGAGCGCAAAGAAGGGCCGGGCCTCGAGCCGAGCCCGCTGCCGAACCTTCGCTTTCGGTTCGGCAGCGGGCTCGCAACTCGAAGCCCGGCCCCTTTCGTTGATGCACGTCAGCGCGCTCGCGTCGCAACGGCTAGAATTTGCGGAAGCGATCGTAGCGCTGGGAGAGCAGCTCCTGTTCGCTCATGCCGCACAGCTCATCGAGCGCTGCCTGCACATAGTCGCGCACGTTACGCTCGGCGATCAGGGGTTCTCATGCGCGGGCGCGGGACCCTCGGGGACCACGGCGTCGATGATGCCGAGCCCAAGGACTCGTGGGCGCTCATCTTCATGACGGCAGCCGCCTCGGGGCACGCGTCCTGTCCTTCCACAGGATGGAGGCGAAGCCCTCCGGCGAGAGCACCGAGTACACCGCGTGCTCCTGCATGGCAACCCGGTTGGCGACGGCGAGCCGCCAATGCGCCGCCCGAACCGCCTTCGCCCAAAAGCACGGTTACCACGGGAACCTTCAAGCCCGCCATGGCCACCAGATTGTCGGCGATGGCGTTGCCCTGGCCGCGCTCCTCGGCCTCGGTGCCGCAGAAGGCGCCCTGCGTGTCAACGAAACAGAGAACGGGGCGGCCGAACTTCTCCGCCTCGCGCATGAGGCGCAGCGACTTGCGGTACCCTTCCGGCTGCGGGCAGCCGAAGTTGCGGCGGATGCGCTCCTTGAGGTTCTCGCCCTTCTCCTGTCCGATGACGGTGACGGCACGCCCCCGATCCAGCCGATGCCGCCGACGATGGCGCCATCATCGGCGAACCTGCGATCGCCATGCAGCTCGACGAACCCGTCGACGAAGCTGCGGATATAGGAGATCGCCGTGGGCCTGTGCACGTTGCGGGCCAGCTGCACGCTCTGCCACGCACGGTTTTCCTGCTCATCAGGCGATGCGGCTGCGACGACCGATGTCGAGCCCACTTCCAACGACGCGCCGGCCTCGGCGTCGAAGATGCCGGCAGCGATGGCGCGCTCGACGCGTCGGGATGCGCCCGCGCGCAGGCTCGGGGATAAGCGACGAGGGAATGACCTCGCGCAGCTTCTCCCACACGGCGCGCTCCTCGACGCTCATAGGCTCGGGGCGCAGGTCGGAATAGGTGACGGTGTTGTACGTTGCCGTGCCGTTTTCCAGGTTGTCGCAGACCGCACGGTAGCTGACGAGCACGTCATGGTCGCCGGCGTTGTGCGCGCCCCCGGTCGCCTGGCAAGCGGTCGACAGATGCATGGCCAGGATATGGGCCAGCGTGGCGCGAAGGTCCTGGCGCTCGACGATGGCGTCGATCAAGCCATGTTCGAGCGCGAACTCGGCGGTTTGGAACCCTTCGGGCAGCTCCTGGCGGATAGTGTCGCGGATGACCCGCTGGCCGGCGAACCCGATGAGCGCGCCGGGCTCGGCCAAGACGATATCGCCCTGCATGGCGAACGACGCCGTCACGCCGCCGGTCGTGGGATCGGTGATGACCGAGATGTACGGCAGATGCGCGGCGGCATGGCGCTCGATGGCGCACGAGGTCTTCGCCATCTGCATGAGCGAGACCAAACCCCTCCTGCATGCGCGCACCGCCCGAGGCGGTGAAGATGATCACCGGTAGATGCTCGGCGGTGGCACGCTCGAACAGACGCGTGACCTTTCCCCCACCACGCTGCCCATGGACCCCATGAAGAAGGTGGACTCCATGATGCCGATGGCGCACTTCAAGCCCGCGATGGAGCCCTGACCGGTGCGCACGCCCTCCTCAAGGCCGGTTTTCCCGCGCTGGGCCTCAAGCTTGTCAAGGTAGCCCGGGAAACCTAGCGGGTCGGTTTGCTCGATGACGCGGTCCCACTCCTGGAACGTGCCGGCATCGAGCAGGTCGTCGATGCGCTCGTCGGAGGTCATGCGCAAGTACCCGCCGCACGAGGGGCACACGTAATGCCCCGCCGCCAGGCTGGCGCCGTCGAAGGTGAGCTTGCAATGCTTGCAGGTGCGCCACGCGCCGCACACCCCATCGGTCTTGTCGGTGGTGCACAGCACCCAGCCGAGCTGCGGGGAATCGCCCAGCTGCGTGAACACGCGGCGGCCGGTAGCTGCCGCGCGCGCAAGGAACGTATCAACGCCCGACAACGCCTGGGCATCCTCGGTCAGCAAGATAACCTGGGCATCCGCTTGATCGGCGGCCTTCAGCACGGCATAGCCGTTGGAGTACAGCGCATCGACATGCTTTCTCGCCAAGGCTGACCTTCGCATCGGCCGCGCGCAAAGCCGCATCCGCGCGTTTGTCGTCGGTGCACGCGACGCAGGCCACCATGCCGGCATCCTGCACCGCCATGATAGTGCGCTTCGCGGCTTTGCCGCGCGCAACCACAAGGGCAACCGGCGCAGGAGCAAACGCCGCAGACCCGCCCGCCTGCGCAGTAAGGGGCGCCTGGGCATGCTGCGAAAGCCGACCCCGGTATAGGCCGACATGTCCGCGGCATCGACCGCGTTGGGAGCGGTCCCGTCGGCGGTCATGCGCTCACGCTCCTCTTCCGCGATACGCGAGAGACGATACGCCACATCAGCATCGTCGACGACGCTTTCGCGTGCATCGCCGGAAGCGGTCACGAACGAACCCGAACCGTCGAACGAGATGTAGTCCTGCTTGAATAGCTTCATGTCAAACCCTTCGAAAAACCCTACGCGCTCTTGGCCATGACGTATTTCTGCGTCGCGGTGGCCGCCACCTGATTGCCGACGAGCGCCTGCACATCGGCGACGACCATGCGCGAGGAGTTCTTCACAATGTCCGCCTTCAGCGTGAGCACGTCGCCTGGCTGCACCTGGTGGCGGAACTTCGCCTTGTCGATGCCGGCGAAAAAGCCAAGCACCCCGGGCTCATCGCGGCCGACGAGCGCGCAAAACGACGCGGTTTGCGCAAGCGCTTCCATGATGATGACGCCCGGCAGCACCGGATGACCAGGGAAATGACCCGCGAACAGGGAAGCTCGGGGTCAACGTCGAGCTCGGCGGTGATGCTTGCCCCGGGCTCGCATTCGAGCACGCGGCTGACCCACACGAACGGGTCGCGATGCGGCAGGACGCGCTCGATGACGTCGCGGCCGCAGGGATATTGATGGTTTCCATGGGCAGATGACCTTCGAATGGGCGCCGAGGCGCCCTGCTGGATGATGGGGTTATGCACGCCCGACCCTAGAAGGGCGAGATGGCGAAGCACGGCGTTGTGGCCGCCGAAGCCGAGCGAGTTAGATAGCGCGACCTTCTGCGGATAGCCCATCTTCGCCTCGGTGAGCACGTTGACGGGGCAATCGGGGTCGGGCTGCGCGAAGCCCGTGGTGGGCGGCACGCACCGTTGGCGACGGAAAGCGCCGTGACGATGGCTCGACCGCGCCGGCGGCGCCGAGCGTATGGCCCGTGGTCCCCTTCACGGACACCACCGACACCTTACGAGTCCTCCTCCTCGCCGCACAGCGCAAGCAGCGCATGCGACTCGGTGGAGTCATTGGCCGGCGTAGCCGTGCCGTGGGCGTTGACGTGGCCAAGGTCCGCAGGCGTGAAGCCGCCTTCGGAAAAGCGCCTGGAGCATAGCGCGCTGGATGCCTTCGCCCGAAGGCTCGGGGCGGTCATATGGCAGGCACGCCCGTGGAGCCGAAGCCCGTGATCTCGGCCAGGGGCTTCGCACCGCGCGCCAGGGCGTGCTCGAGGGATTCCGAGCACCACGGCGCCGGCGCCTTCGCCCGCCACGAAACCGCAGCGACGCTCATCGAAGGGCAGCGATGCCTGAGCGGGGTCGTCGACCTTGGCAAGCGCACCCAGGTTGGCGAATCCGGCGATGCAGATGGGGTTGACCGACTCTTCCGAGCCGCCCAAGCGCCATATCGGCGTACCCGTGGCGGATGGAGCGCACGGCGGCGCCGATGTTGTGGGCGCCGGTGGCGCAAGCAGTGGTCACGTCGATGCACTCGCCGCGCATGCCGTATCGAATAGCCAGATGACCTGCCGCGATGTTCCCGATCATTGTGGGAATGAACAGGGGGTTCACGCGCTTGGGGCCCTTATCGTGCAGCGTGTAGAAGCCGTTTTGCAGCTCGTCGATGCCGCCGATGCCCGCACCGAAGATGACGGCTGCGCGCGTAGGGTCTTCCTGTTCCATGTCGATGCCGGACTGGGCCAGCGCCTCGTCGGCCGCCACGATGGCGTACTGCACGAAGCGCTCGGAAGCGGCGCGCCTCCTTTTTCGACAGCCCATGCTCGGTCGGGTCGAAGTCACGCACCTCGCCCGCCACATGCACATCGAACGCTTCATGATCGAAGTGCGAAATAGTATCAATGCAGCAGCGTTTGCCCATCACCGCATCCCACAGCGCGTCCACGCCGACGCCGGCGGGCGTGACCGCGCCCATACCGGTGATGACCACGCGGTGGGTGCCGTCGGGGCGGCGCGTTGCGGACATCTCGATTACCTGACTCATAGTGCCAAACCTCCATCGATGCAGATGACCTGCCCGGTAATGTATCCGGATTCCTCGCTTGCCAAAAAGCCCACCAAATGAGCGACATCGTCCACCGTGCCGAAGCGCTTCATGGGGATCTGCTTTCGCCGATGGCCTCGCGCTGCTTCTCGGACAGCGCGTCGGTCATGTCGGTGGAGATGAAGCCGGGGGCGACGGCGTTGGCCGTGACGCCGCGAATTGCAAGCTCGCGGGGCGATGGTCTTCGTCAGACCGATGACGCCCGCCTTCGATGCCGCGTAGTTCGCCTGGTTGGCGTTGCCGCCGACGCCGGAGATGCTCGACATGTTCACGATGCGCCCGTAGCGCTGCTTCATCATGATCTTGCCGGCGGCGCGGCAGATATGGAACGTGCCCTTCAGGTTCACGTCGATGACGCGATCGAAGTCATCGTCTTTCATGCGCACCATAAGGCCGTCGCGCGTGATGCCGGCGTTGTTGACCACGGCATCCAAGCGGCCGAAGGCCTCGTGCGCCTGCTCGACCAGGGCGTTCGCCTCAGCTTCATCGGCCACGCTTGCCGCGATGGCCTCTACCTGCACGCCATGTTCGCCGGCGATGCGGCCAGCCTCTCGCGCAACGTGGGAAGGCCCGCCTCGCTCGAACAGTTCAGGGCAACGTTGAAGCCGGCAGCTGCCAGCTGCTCGGCAACCGCAAGGCCGATACCGCGCGAGCCTGCCGGTGACAAGCGCCGCGCGACGGGTAGTATCCGGAGATTCGCTCATATGCTATTCCTTATCCTCGGCGTATTGGAAACGAAGGCATCGAAGGACGCCGCATCCTGGATACAGGGGCGGGCGGCCTTGCGGTCGATGCGTTTGACCAGGTTCGACAGCACCCCCGCCGAAGCCGACCTCGGCGAACGCGTCAGCACCCCTGAGCGGCCAGGGCCTGCACGCTTTGCTCGAAGCGCACCGGATGGGTCAGATGGTCGACCAGGTGGCGTCGCGCCACCTCGGCGGAAAGCGGCTGCGCATCGGTGTTGCAGATGAGCGGGACGGAAGGCCGCTTGAAATCCACTTCCGCCAGATACGCGTCAAGCTCATCGGCGGCCGACTGCATAAGCGGGCTGTGGAAAGCGCCGGAGGTGGCCAGGCGCGCATACCGCTTGCCTGCCGCCTCCCAGGCGGCTTCGGCGCAGCTCGACGGCGGCCAGCTCTCCCGAAATGACGATCTGGCCCGGGCAATTGAAGTTCGCGGGCACGAGCACCTGGCCTTGCGCGCACCCTCGCACAGCTGCGCGACCGATTCCTCATCAGCTTTAAGCAGCGCGCTCATCACGCCCGGTCGCTCGGCAGCAGCCTGCGCCATAAGGCGGGCGCGCTCGGCCACGAACGAAAACGTTTCCTCGTAGGTGAGCATGCCCGAAACCGCCAGGGCGCTAACCTGTCCCAACGAGAATCGAGCACGGCCTGCGGCTGCGCACCGCGCGCCTGCAGAGCAGAGGCGATACCCACGGACAACGCGCAGGTGGCCGGCTGCGCATACCGCGTGTCGTTGAGCTTTCAGCGGGAGCGTTGGTCATAAGCTCGGCCACGTCATAGCCGAGCACATCGGAAGCGCAATCGAGCACCGCCTTGACCTCGGAAACGCAAAACAGGCTCTCGCCCATGCCGGGCTTTTTTGGGCGCCTTGGCCCGAGAACATGAATACCGGGTTCATACCGACCCCTACCCGCGCGCCGCGTTGGCATCGGCGGCCTGCTGGAGGTTGCGCGCACCGACGGCCTGCGCTTGCGCCATCAGCTCATCGATGACCTCCTGCGCGGTCTTGCGCTCATGCACAAGGGCGGCAACCTGGCCCGCCATCATGGAGCCGTTGTCCACATCGCCCCCTCCACGGCGCGGCGAAGGCTGCCCACGTACATGGCCTCGAGCTCGTCGCCGTTCTTGGTCAGATCAGCCTCCAACTTGCGCACGTTGCGAGAGAACTTGTTCTTCAAGCAGCGAACAGGATGCGCTGCCGCGGCCCGTGACGATGGTGTCGGAGTCCTTAGCGGCCAAAACACGCCTTTATATGCATCGGAAACGGTGCATTCCTCAACGGTAAGAAAGCGCGTGCCCATCTGCACGCCCTCGGCGCCCAGCGCGAACGCGGCCGCCACACCACGCCCATCGGCGATGCCGCCTGCGGCGATGACGGGGATGGAAACGGTGTCGCACACCGCAGGGACCAGGGCCATGGTGGTAAGCTCGCCCACGTGCCCGCCGCTTTCGGTGCCCTCGGCAACGACGGCGTCGGCGCCCAAGCGCTCCATACGCTTGGCGAGCGCGGTGGTGGCGACGACGGGGATGACCTTGATGCCGGCCTCTTTCCACATATCCATAGTTGGCAGGGCTGCCGGCGCCGGTGGTGATCACATCGATCTTCAGATCGACGAGCAGCCGGGCAAGCTCGGCGGCGTTGGGGTCCATGAGCATGACGTTGGCTCCGATGGGGTTGTCGGTGATCTTGCGAAAGAGCCGCCACCTGCTGTTCCACCCATTCAAGCGGGCGCCTCCGCAGGCGATGATGCCCAGGCCGCCGGCCGCGCTAACGGCGCCGGCCAAGCTGGCATCGGCGATGCGCGCCATGGCGCCCTGGATAATGGGCGCTTCAATGCCCAAAAGCTCGGTGATGCGGGTATTCATATACATAGATCCTATTCACGAAATATTACTTCGAACACGCCCGATAAGGCGGGAACCGCGTACCTGAAAATGGTAGTGCAAACGGTAGGGTTTTCAAGGCAAACGGAATCCCGTTCACGTTTTCTTCGGTCGGAAAAATAAAGCCCCACGCCTGTGACGTGGGGCTTCGCAATCAACATAGTTCACTTGCGCAGCATTTCAACCCGTGACTTGAACTTGTTCATGCAAGGCGGAAGTCAAGGCGGCCGGCCCGGGCGTCCGCAGCCTCAAGAACCACATCCACCCGCTGGCCCAGCCGGAACACGCGTCCGCTGTCCTGGCCGACCAGCATGCAGCCAGCCGAATCGAGGGCGAAGTATTCGCCGCCCAAATGCCTGGCCGCCACCAGCCCTTCCGCGGTGTTGTCAAGCTTCACGTACATGCCGTAAGCAGCGACTCCGGACACCACCGCCGTGAAGCCCTGACCGATGAAACGGGCCATGTACTCGGCAAGCTTGAGCTCCTGCGACTTGCGTGCCGCCTTCTCAGCGACGCGCTCCATATCCGAGGAGTGCTCGGCGATCCAGGGAAGCGCCGCCACCTCCTGGTCGAAACGCTGCGGGCGACGCCTGAGCTGCGCGCGCAGCATACGATGCACCACAAGATCGGGGTATCGGCGAATAGGGCTGGTGAAATGCGCATACGCCGCGCTTGCCAGACCGTAATGCCCTTCGCACTCGGGCTTGTAACAGGCGCGCTTCATGGCGCGCAGCACAAGCGCCTGCACAAGATCGGCCTCAAGGCGCCCTTGGCTTTCCGAGAGCACCTGCTGCACGGCATGCGCATCGCCGGCCACGAAACGCTCAGGGCTGATACGATCGAACCAGCTGAACTCGGAGAGTACGGGAGCAGCGCGGCAAGGCTGTCCGGCGAGGGCTTTTCATGCACGCGGTACAAGGCAGGGAAATCGCGCTCGCTCAAATGCGCCGCCACCACCTCGTTGGCTAAGATCATAGCCTCCTCGACCAGGCTGGTGGCCTGGTTCTTCACACGAAGGTCCACCCCGCAGGGCTTGCCCGATCCGTCGAGGATCACGCGGGCCTCGGGGAACTCGAAATCAAGGCCGCCGGCAGCTTGTCGGTACGCGATGCGCGCCTGGGCGAAATCGCTCAGGCTTTCAACGCGCTGCATGATGGCATCATCGATGCCCTCACCTGTCGCGCAGCCTTTCAAGCCGTCAAGCGTACCGGAAGCGCCAAGCGGGCGCGCCCTGCAACGCATCGAGGACCTGGTCGTACGTCAGACGAGCACACGAGCGCATAAGCGCCGGGTACAGATCGTAGCCGACGGGCCTCCAGTCCTCGTCAAGATACACATCGCACGTCATGCACCTGCGAGTTTCGCCGGGATTGAGCGAGACAGCCCGTTGGAAAGCTGTTCGGGAAGCATAGGGATGACGCGATCGACCAGGTACACGCTGGTGGCACGGCGGCGAGCATCAAGGTCGAGCGAGCCTGTTCCATTCCACATAATGCGACACATCGGCGATATGGACGCCCAAACGCCATACGGCGCCATGCTTGCGGAAGTCCTCCGCCGGCTCCAAGGAAAGCGCATCGTCGAAATCCCGGGCATCGGCAGGGTCGATGGTGAACACCATGCGATCGCGGATATCGCGATACCCCGCCGCAAGAGCGCCCACTTCATCGAGAACCGCCGCATCGGCTTGCGCCAAAGCTCCTTCCGAAAACACGGTTTCAAGCTTGGCGCGAGCTGATGATGGATTCAACGGAAACAGTTGCCTCGTCAGCCATGCCGAGCACTTCTTCGATAACGCCGCACGCGGCCTCGTGTCGAGACGGATATGCCGTCATGCGAACGCGCACAAGCGCTCTATCCGGGATATCCGGCGAATCGGCGCGCATGGTGAAAATGTCATAGGGGATATTATGATCCTCGGGCACCACCACGCCGAAAGGCTCGGCAACCTCATAGCGCCCCACCACGGTATCGTGCGCACGGTCGATGACGCGCAGCACGCGCGCCGCCGGCCGATCGGCATGCGCGCCGCCGGACGCGCCGCGCGCGGGAAGCGGTGCCACTTCCACCAGGTCGCCGTCGAAAGCCCCCGCCATCTTCGATTCCGGGATGAAGTATTCCCTTCTGCCGTCCGTACAAAAACCGAACGATCCCGCATGAACCACCAGAATGCCGTGAGGATTGGGGCGCGGACGGCGACGCGTGTGCTTGCGCGTGCGCCCCATCTACTCACGCACCATGGATTGCGCGGTTTCCATGGCCAACGACTTTTGATTGTCGTCATCGTCGGAACGGCCGATGGAGATGTCGGGGTTGATGCCCAGCCCATCGATGTCATGATCGAGCGGGCTTTTTGTAGTACGCGGCCGTATAGCGCAGCGCACCGCCGAACGTGAGCTCATGGGTGACCTGCACCGAGCCCTTGCCAAGCGTAGTGGTGCCCACGATGGTAGCTCGTTCGTTATCCTTCAACGACGCGGCAATGACCTCGGCCGAAGACGAGGTGTTGCCGTTAACGAGCACCACCAGCGGCTTGTCGGTAAGCACATCGCCCGTGGCGTTTTTCGTGGTCTCGTCCGGAGCTCTTCGTGGTGATGCGCACGATAGTGCCGCTTTTTGATGAAATAGCTGGAGATGTCAACGGCCTGCGTGAGGTATCCGCCGGGATTGTCGCGCAGGTCCAGGACATAGGATTGCGCCCCCTTGCATCCAGATCGACGATGGCCTGCCGCACGAGCTGGGCGGAATTCTGCGTGATTTGCTTCAGCTGGATATAGCCGACGTTGTTCGTGAGCTCGGTGGCGACGTTTTTGACCGTTTGGTCCGTGACGGTGAGCGTGGTGGTGAACTCGGTGCCTTTGATGTCGTCAAGCGAAGAGCCGCGTCTCCAGGTGATGACCACCTGAGAGCCCTGATCGCGCTTGATGGCCTGCGTGACCTCGGATGCGGACCAAGCGTGGCTGCGGTCGCCATCAATGGAAACCACCACGTCATTGGTTCGCACGTCGGCCATCTGCGCCGGCGATCCTCGAACACGTCGACCGCGTAGGCGCTGCCGTTGTATTCGTTGAACAGCACGCCGATGCCGCCGCCGTTGTCGGAGGCGTCGGAGGTAGACGAGGAAGCAGCGAAGCGGCTTGCATCGTAATAGCGCAGATACGGGTCCTGAGTGGACACGGCGAACGCATCGAGCATCTTAGTGGTGGCGGTGTCTAGATCATAGGAATCAAGGCTGTCCTTGTTCACGATGGTCTCCACCTCGCCCACACGAGCCGAAAGCGAGTTATAGGTTTGCTGCGTTTGCGCAGCCTTCGCCTTCGCGTCCTGGGTGCCCGTGAGCTGCGAAAGGCCCAGCGCATCGAGCAGCTCCATGTCTCCGCGAACGGCGAAGCCGCCGACAAATGCGGCGGCTACGACGATGATCAAGCTAAATAGCTTCGCGAGTCTTTATGTTGCGGGCCCGCGCCTTGCGCGCGGACGCCGCCATGTTGGCAAGTTTATCGGTATGCCTTGGCATGCATGCTCCCTCAAGCGCTACACCTTCAGATAACGACGCATAGCGAATGCCGAGCCGATCAAGCCGATGACCAGGCCGAACACCGCAAGCATCACATAGAACATAGCGAACGTGCCAGCGGAAAGGTCGATGGGCAGCCACGTCAGCGCATCCTGCAGCTTAGGCAGGGCCACATTGCGCAGGACCTCGAGGGTGCCGATGGCAAGCGCAGCGCCGACGATAGCGTGCAGGGCGCCCTCCATGAGGAAGGGCCCGCGGATGAACCCGTTGGACGCGCCCACCAGACGCATGATGGCGATCTCCTTGCGCCGGGCCATGATGGCCAGACGAATGGTGTTGTTGATGAACACCAGCGCGATGAAGATGAGCAGGCCCACAAGCGCCACGCCGATAACGCGCACATAGCTGGTCAGCTGGAACAGGCGGTCGACCGTCTTTTCGCCGTAACGCAGCGAATCGGAGGGGTCGGAGGGGTTGTCGCAGATCTTCTGGAACGTCTTGTTCGCCTCGATCTGGGAGGCAACGTCCTCGACCATCTTCGGGTCGGACAACTCTACGTCGATGGAAGCTGGCAGCGGGTTCTGCCCGTCAAGCGACTCGGCGATATCAGAGCTGGAAGACGACTTGAAGTTCTCGAGCGCCTGCTCCTTATCGGTGTAGCTGACGACTGGCGACCGAGGACATGGATTTGATGTCGGATTGCAGCGACTGCACATCCGGAGCTGGATGCGTCATCGGCGATCCAGACCGTGATGTTTACTTCCTGCTCCACGGACTTCACGACATTGTTGACCACTGAACCGCCCACCAAGAAGATGCCGATGATGAGCAACGACAGGAAGATGGTGACGATGGAGCCGAGCGCAGTGGAAAGGTTGCGCGTGAAGCCGGTCAGCGACTCTTTGAGGAAATAGAAGAAACTAGACATCGAAACCGTACACCCTCGATCTTGGTCGCGCGTCAGGTTGCCGCGGTCGAGCGCGATAACGCGGCGACGCATGCTATCGACCATCTCGCGGTCGTGCGTGGCGACGATCACGGTGGTGCCGGTGCGGTTAATACGCTCGAGCAGCTTCATGATGCCCAGCGAGATCGCCGGGTCGAGGTTACCCGTGGGCTCGTCGCAGATAAGGATGGGAGGACGGTTCACGATGGCGCGGGCGATGCACACGCGCTGCTGCTCACCGCCGGACAGCTGATCCGGGGCGCTTGTTGAGCTTGTCCTGCAGACCGACCAGACGCAGTACCTCGGGCACCTGCGTTTGATGACATGACGGACTTGCCGATTACCTCGAGCGCGAACGCCACGTTCTCGAACACCGTTTTGTTCGGAAGCAGCTTGAAGTCCTGGAACACGCAGCCGATGTTGCGCCGCAGGTAGGGCACGCGCCAGTTGCGCATGTTCGCAAGATCCTCATCGGCGATGTAGATATGGCCCCTGCGTGGGCTTGATCTCGCGGGTGAGCAGGCGGATGAAGGTGGATTTGCCAGATCCGGAGTGGCCCACGAGGAAGATGAACTCGCCGGCGAAGATCTGCAGGGAGACGTCGTTGAGGGCGGGCTTGTTCGGCTGAGCCGGGTACACTTTGGTCACATGGTCGAACGTGATGACGGGCGCGCCCGACTGCTGCGGGCATCTTCGATCTCAGCGTCGGAAGCGACGCGGACACGCTGCGATGTCACCTGTCGCGGCGGCGCAGCATGGGCACCTGCGCGCCGGCGTGGGCGCACGGGAGCCGCATGGCTCATATCGTTCGTCACAGTTTGCTCCATTCATGTAGTGATGTACTGAGACGAAGACGATTCTATCAGATGCCCTCTTGAGCGTTTTTTTCACAGCTTTTGACAATCGCCGTAGAGTCCAAGCCGAAGTATGCCAGAAGCTCCTCGAACTCGCCGGATTTGCCGAAACGGTCGTCCATGCCCACGAAGCGCATGGGCACCGGGCACGGCGCGGCAAGCGCACGCGACACGGCCGTGCCCAAGCCGCCGTGGATGCTGTGCTCCTCTGCGACGACCACGCGGCCGGTCTTCGCCACCGGACGCCACGATGGTGGCGCGATCGAGGGGCTTGACGGAGAAGGCGTCGATGACCTCGGCGGACACCCTCGGCGGCAAGCGTCGGCGGCGGCCAAGGCCTGCTCAACCTCCACGCCGCAGGCCACGATGGTGACATCGGAGCCCCGCGCAGCGTGTAGGCGCGGCCGAGCTCGAGCTCTACGCCGTCGGCGTACACGGCCGGAACGCTGGCGCGGCCCATGCGCACATACACCGGGCCCGGCGTTTCGGCGGCCAGGCAAATGGCGGCGACTGCTGCGGCGTAGTCGGCCGGCACGAGCACGCGCATGTTCGGAAGCCCGCGCATGAGCGAGATATCCTCGAGCATCTGGTGGCTGCCGCCGTCGAGGACCCACGGACACGCCGGCGTGCGTAGGGGCGATCTTCACGTTCAGGTTCGAGTAGCACACGGTGTTGCGAATCTGGTCGTAGGCGCGCCCGGTGCCGAACACGGCGAAGGAGCCCGTGAACGCGATGTTGCCGGTGGTCGCAAGCCTGCCGCCACGTCGATCATGTTCTGCTCTGCGATGCCGCAGTTGAACAGACGGTCGGCGTAGCCGGCCTTCGCGAACTTGGCCGTGGTGGTGGAGCCGGTCAGGTCGGCATCGACGGCGACGACGGCACGCCTTCGCCGGCGAGCTCCGCCAGTGTTACGCCGTAAGCCGCGCGCGTGGCGCGCTTGACCTGGGACTGTTCTGCGTTTGCAAGCGTAACCATCGCTTATGCCTCCTTACGTGCGGCCTCGAGCTCGGCCACAGCCTGCTCGGTCTGCTCGGCATTGGGCGCCTTGCCGTGCCAACCAGCCTGGTTTTCCATGAACGACACGCCGCGGCCCTTGATGGTGTTGGGCCACGAGAACATGCGGGCGGCCGTCGGCGGCGCACTTGGCGGTGTTGAGAGCCTTGATGAGCGCGTCGATGTCGTGGCCGTCAACCTGGCTTGCCTCCCAGCCGAACGCGGAGAACTTGGCGCACATGTCGCCGGGGTCGCACACATCGGCGGTGTCGCCGTCGATCTGCAGATGGTTGCGGTCGACGATGGCCACAAGGTTGTCCAGGTTCTCATGGGCGGCCCATGGCGGCCTCCCAAACCCGGCCCTCCTCGCACTCGCCGTCGCCGAGCAGGCAGAACACACGCTGGGGCTTGCCCGCCAGCTTCAGGCCGGCGGCCATTCCGGCGGCGATGGACAGGCCCTGGCCGAGAACCGGTGGAAACCTCGACGCCCGGGCACAGGTTGCAGTCGGGATGGCCCTGCAGGCGCGTGCCCAGCTTACGCAGCGTCTTGAGCTCCTCGCGCGGGAAATAGCCGGCATGCGCGAGCGCCGCATAGAGCGCGGGCGCCGCATGACCCTTCGCCAGAACGAACCGGTCGCGGTCCTCCCACTTCGGCTGCTCCGGATCATAATCCATCACGCCGCCGAAATACAGCGCGGTGAGGATGTCGGTGCACGAAAGCGGCCGCCGGGATGTCCGCTTCCCGCCTCGGCGATCATGCGCACGATGTCGATGCGCATATCGCATGCCCGCTGCTCAAGCTCGGTCATTGCTTGTCCTTTCGTCGTTTTGACGCTTTCACTATCAACAGGGAACGCAGCTTTCCCGCATCCCGCTATCGCTATACCATGGCTCCCCCTATCGGCGGCGTTGCGCCGGTCAGAGGACGGTGCCCAAGCCGCTTCATGCGTCCGCAAGCACGTTAAGAGTTACCCTGCGACACGCGCCACTTGTGGTAGCCCACCACGAACTGGTCGATGTCGCCGTCGAGCACCGCATCCACGTTGCCCGTCTCCACGCCGCTTCGCACATCCTTGACCAGCTGATACGGGAACAGCACGTAGTTGCGAATCTGGCTGCCGAACGAGTTATCCATGCGGTCGCCGCGCAGCTCGTCGATCTGGTCGCGACGCTTCTGCTGCTCGATCTCATAGAGCTTGGATTTCAGCACGCGGATGGCGGCCTCCTTGTTCTGCAGCTGGCTTTTCTCGTTCTGGCAGGTCACCACGATGTTCGTGGGGTCGTGGGTAAGGCGCACGGCGGAGTCGGTGGTATTCACGCACTGGCCACCCGGGCCGCTGGAACGGTACACGTCGACGCGCACGTCGTTCATGTCGAGGTTGACCGCGATATCGTCGGGGAGCACGGGAAGCACTTCGACGGCAGCGAAGGTGGTCTGGCGACGCTTCTTGGCGTCGGTGGGGCTGATGCGCACGAGGCGGTGGATGCCGTTCTCGCTGCGCAGCATGCCGTAGGCCAAACGACCTTCGATCTGCAGGGTGGCCTTGTTCAGGCCGACGGCCTCCGCACCGGGGACCAGGTCGAGGACCTTGACCTTCCAGCCCTTCGAGTCCGCATAGCGGCTGTACATGTTGTACAGCATCTCGGTCCAGTCCTGAGCTTCCAGGCCGCCTTGACCGGGGCTGACGGTGAGGATGCAGTCGCCGTCGTCGAAACGCCCGGAAAACCAGCTTTCCACCTCAAGGGCGTCGAGCTTGCCGTCAAGCGTTTCAAAGGGTCTGCTGCACCTCTTCGGCGAACAGGGGATCCTCCCCCTGCCAGCTCGTGCGCGGCACGGGCATCGTCGAGCAACGAGACTGCGGCGTTGTACGCATCGATGGTGTCGCGCAGGGAGCTTGCCTGCTTCGACACGGTTTGCGCGCGCTGCGCATCGTCCCAGAAGCCCGCCTGCGCGATCTGCGCGTCGAGCGCCGTGAGCTGGGCGGTTTTGTCATCGATGTGCAGGAAGCCATGCGCATCGGCGACGCGCTGGGCAACCTGCTCGATATCTTTCAGTTCTTTATCTGCCATAGTTATTCCATACTACCAGCAAAACGCCCCGCGCTTGCGTGCGGGGCGTTGGAGTGCATAGTTTCTTCGCGCCTTCGAAGACGCCGCGTTCGGGCTACCTATCCTTGCCGTGGCACTTCTTGAACTTCAGGCCGCTCCCGCACGGGCAAGGGTCGTTGCGCCCCACGTTGGCGAACGGATCGTCCTTGTCCTTGACGTAGGTCTGCGGTTTCGCCGGCGCGGGCTTGGGCGCCGAACCCGCCGCCTGCTGGGCGCGACGGGCAGCCTGCTGCTGGGCGACGGCGTGGCCCACGCCCGTCTGCCTGAGCGCCTGTTCGGAGTTGGAGTAGCTCACGCGGCCCTCGAGCGGATTGGGCTCGGCGGGCATCTGCGGAGCGGCGGATGCCGCCACCTGCAGGCGCAGCAGGGTGCGCAGATACTCCTCGTACATGGAGTGCGTCAGGTTGCTGAAGGCACGGTAGGCCTCGTTCTTGTACTCCACCAGCGGATCGCGCTGACCGAAGGCCCGCAGGCCGATACCGGTCTTCAGGTAGTCCATATCCTGCAGATGCGCCATCCACCTGCGATCGATGATGCGCAGCATAACTTGCGATTCCAGCATGCGCATGATGGCTCGCCAAGCTCGGCGGTCTTCTGCGCCACCACGCCGTCCAGATATGCCTCAAGCGCCTCGCACACCTGCGCCGGATCGTCATCGTGATCGACCTCGGCCGCATGGAAGTCGTTAAGGCCAGTCATAGACGCCGCCCACAGATCGACCGCCTTGCAATCCCAGTCGTCGCTCGGCAGCTTCTCGGGGCAGTTCTCCTCCACCACGGCCTCGACGGCATCGGCCACGATCTCGGGATGCGGCCCTCCATGTCCTTGCCGTCCAAGATGGCGTTGCGCTCCTCGTAGATGGCCTTGCGCTGGAGGTTCATGACGTCGTCGTATTCCAGCACGTTCTTACGGGCGGCGAAGTGCATGCTTTCAACCTGGCGCTGAGCGGATTCGATGGCCTTGGACACCATGGATGCCTGGATGGGCATATCGTCAGGCATGTTGGTCTTCTCCATCATGGCGCCGATCTTATCCATGCGCGAACCGCCGAACAGACGCATAAGGTCATCTTCGAGCGACAGGTAGAACTGCGTGGTGCCCGGGTCTCCCCTGACGGCCGGCACGGCCGCGCAGCTGGTTGTCGATGCGTCGGCTTTCGTGGCGTTCGGTGCCGATGACGCACAAGCCGCCAGCATCCAAGACGCGCTTCTGCTCGGCTTTGCACGTTGCGCGCGCGATGTCGAGCGCCTCCTTGCGCTGACTGACCTCCGAGGGCGCCGGCAGGCCGCCTTCGTCGGCGGGCTGCATGCCTGGCTCGAGATCGGGATCGAGGCCGCGCTCGAGCAGCACGTCGTCGGCGAGCACGTCGGGGTTGCCGCCGAGCAGGATGTCGGTACCGCGGCCGGCCATGTTGGTGGCGATGGTGACGGCGCCGAGGCGCCCGGCCTGGGCCACGATATGGGCCTCGCGCTCGTGGTTTTTCGCGTTGAGCGTCTCGTGCTTGATGCCGCGCTTGTCGAGCAGGCGCGAGCTTCTCGGAGCTCTCGATGGACACGGTGCCGATCAGGCACGGCTGGCCGGCCTGATGGCGAACGGCCACGTCATCGGCCACGGCATGGAACTTCGCATCGACGGTGCGATAGATCAGATCGTCCTCATCGATACGTTTTACCTGCTTGTTCGGCGGGATGGCCACGACCGGCAGCTTGTAGATCTCGCGGAACTCCGCGTCCTCGGTCATGGCGGTACCGGTCATGCCGGAGAGCTTCTCGTAGAGGCGGAAGTAGTTCTGCAGCGTGATGGTGGCCAGCGTCTGGTTCTCCTCGCGCACCTGCACGTTCTTTGGCCTCGAGCGCCTGATGCAGGCCCTCTTAGCGGCGGCCCTCCATGATGCGCCCTGAATGTCGACGATCTTCACCTCGCCGTTAACGACCACGTAATCGACGTCGCGATGGAACAGGAACTGCGCCTTGAGCGCCTGCTGCAGGTGATTGGGCAGCTCCGGACGGGTCGGCATAGATGTCGTCGATGCCGAGCATGGTCTCGATCTTGGTCAGCGTTGATGGTCTCTTCGCCCGGAAGTCCTCGTCAAGCTTCAAGCGGGCATGACGCGGGCGAATTCGTGTCGGCGGCAGGCGCGCCGGCCGGCGCCCGAGATGATCAGCGGGGTGCGGGCCTCATCGATCAGGATGGAGTCAACCTCGTCGACGATGGCTCGCGCTGCACGCGGCGTCGGCGCGCGTAACCATGTTGTCGCGCAGGTAATCAAAGCCGAACTCGGAGTTGGTGCCGTAGGTGACGTCGGCCTGGTAGGCGGTTTTCTTGGCCCGGGGTGCATTCCGTTCTGGATAAGGCCCACGCTTACCCAGAAACCATACACCTGCCCCATCCACTGGCTGTCGCGGCGCGCCAGGTAGTCGTTGAAACGAGACCGCCCAAGGGCGTTGAGATAGCCGGCAAGCGTGGAAATCGCCGCTGCGCATCTCGGCGATCTGGCCGTCGTTGAGCGCCATGCCGCCGATGAGCTGCACATCGAAGTGACGCATGCCCCGTTCGAACCGACGCTTCGCGCACCGCGAACGCCTCGGGCAGCACGCGCTCCTGCCGACCTCGATGATGGATCGGCACAGCCGCATCGTCTCGGCCGAAGGGTCGTACGCCGGCGCGGGTTCGCTAACTAGATCGTCGGTTCCATTAACCGATACCGCCGGCAGGCAGCTTTTCGCAGGGTTTGCCCTCGTAGGTTTGCTCCCCTGCGCGCTTCACCCAAACGCGCACCCGCGGTGCGCGCTGCAGCGATGCAAAGATACGCGATCTGGGCGCGCATGAGCGCCACATACACGTCCTCGCGCGAATCGTCGCGGGAAAGCGCCGCACGGGCGAACCACAGGCCCGCGGGGAAAGCGCCACGCAGGCGATCCCGGGGATCGCCCGAATCAAGCAGCTTCCCTGATGCCGCCACCAGGGCATCTACCAGGCGGTTTTGCAATCCTCGCGAAGCCCGTCGATGACATCGCAGCCATCGTCGCCCGGCAGAAGCTCGTCGGCGAACGAATCTTCGACGCGCGCGAACAGGTGGCCCCATCCACCGCGGCCCGGACGGTTGAACAGCAACGCGCGACATACCTCCTCAAGCTCGAGAACGTCGCTTGCCAGCAGACGGGCCTCTATGCACACGCCGTTTTGATGCCTGATAAGGTAGGGGCAATCTCCGTCGGGCGTGGATAGCGCCGAGCGCAGCTGCGACCAGGTGGCATAGAAGTTCTTTCGCCGGCATGACGCGCTCGACTCGGGCCAGAGCTGCGCAGCCAGGCGATCGCGCGACACGTCGCGCCCGCGGTTAAGCACGAGCAGGGCAAGCAGGAGCGAACCTTCTGCCGCGAAAGGTGCCCCGACTCGACCGCAACATCGCCCACCTTCACCTCCAAGCGGCCGAACAGGTTCACGGTAAGGCGCGGCGGCGCCGGCATTGCGGGCATCGCCGTCCCCCACGCCACTTTGCGAAACGCATCGGGATGCGTGCTCGAACGACGCGCGGGAGCGCAGCTTGCGGGCACGAGCGCGCTCGCACTCCATGCGCTGCATGGACAGGGCCCTCTCAAGCCTGTTCGCCGCCATTGCGCAGCGGGGGTCCAAGCCCGGCATATCAAGTATCCGCGCTCCAACACGCGCGAGAACGAGCAAGCCGCAAGGGCCTGGGCAAGCGTGAGCGACCCGGTTGCGGCAAACGCCCGGGAAACGTCGCGGGCGACCGCGGCCGCCACGCGCTCGGCCAGCTGCACCGCCAGCAACCCCTCGGAGCCGCCCGCATCGTCAAGCAGCTTCGCGGCGCACAGCAGCGCGCCTTCCGCAAGCTCCGCCCCTCGAACGCCATAAGCCACGCCTGCGCGGGAAGGATGTCCTCGTCAAACGCCGGATCGACCACGCAGGCCATGGCGTTCAGATGGGGAAACGGCCCATCGCCCAGCTCGCGTATGGCCGACACGCATGCGGCAGCGGCTTCCCCCACCGAGCCGGAAAGCTGCACGAGCTGCGCCACCGCCTGCTGCGCAGGGTCGGCGCCGCAGGCAAAGGGCGCGACGCGCCGCAAGGCAGCCCGCCACGTTCTCGCCCAGCAGCGCGCAGCGCACCGCCTCCTCAAGATGCTGCTGGGCGTCAAGCTGACGGAAATCCAAACTTGCATATAACGTGCGCACATTCAGGAGGCACGCCGCATCGCGCAGCCGGCGGCTTTGCGAAGCAAGCCAGGTGCAGCGCACGTGAGCGGATGCCAAGCAACGCATGACCTCGCAAGCCCGGGCACAGCGCCCAGCGTCCATGAGAGCCTCTGCCAATCGCAACACGAACGCGCCCGCATCCTCATGCGCGCTTCGCACCGAGATTCGCCAGCCTGTCCGAGAACGCCTGGGCGATCTGGGGCACTCCGAACGGAGCCGCGCAAAACGTGCCGCGCACGCGATCAACGCCCACGTAAACATAGCTTCGCTCCAAAAGCTCCGCCACCTCATCGTCGATACGGACGATGCGCCTGGCGTCGGAAAGGCTTCCCGACCCCAGGCACAGCAAGGCGAACAGAGCCGCCATCACATCAGCGGGCAGCTCCTCGGACGCGGCAAGCTCCAAAAACGCAGGCGATACGGACTCTCCCCAGGCAAGTGCCGCCACGCGGCGGCAACGCGCGACATCGTGCGCTGAGATCTCGGCGATGTCGGAAGGCAGGCGCGCGAAATCCACCTCCTCGTCGCTGAGCAGCAGGTCGCCCGCGCCTACGAGCATGCGATCGGTCTGGTCGGCGAACACATCGGCCGCCGGCGTGCAGGTGATGAGAACCTCGCAACCTCGGTCGAGCAGATCATCGAGAACGGCGCCGAACAGCTCGGCTCGCAGGGAATCAAGCGGCGGGACATCCTCGAACACGGCGAGAAAGGACTGATCGTCGACCTCGACGAGATCATCGACGATGCCGCGCGCGTCTAGATCGCGCAAAAAGCACGGGCTGGCGCAATCAATCCAGAACACGTGGTCGAACGCGAACACCGTTTCAGCGTATTCAAGTGCTAGAGTGCTTTTTCCCGAAACCTGACGGGGCCACCATGAACCGCGCGACGTTGCGCTCACGCAACAGCTTGGCCACCAGCGCCGGGCGCGGATCCGCGCGCAAAGAAAGAGAACCTGGACGGCCGGTTACCACGGCACGCCGATTGAGCTAAAAAGGACAGCATCCTGCAAACCCCCCTATAAGACGGGATCGGATGCTTGGCCTGTGATGCCGTCACCATACCGCAATATATTGATGTCGACAAGAGCCGGTAATTCGATAATGCAAGGTGATTTCGTATATATTCACAAACCATAGGATTGTTCGAACTATATGTTGTGGGTATCACAAAGCGAACTCACAACAGATTCGAGGTCCGGATACAACGATGCCCGCACTCCTTGCGACGTGCGGGCATCTGCTAACGGCACCGGCGGCGCCTTGAACGGTTGTGGGGATGATACGCTACGCTTCGCGGCCAACCAGCTTGGCGATGCGCTCGGAATAGGTCAGATCGGTCAAGCCGGCCTCCCCCTTCCAGATCGACCAGGGGCGCGTCATTCCACAGCGACTCCAGGCGATAGTAATCGCGCGTTTCGGGCTGGAACACGTGCACGATGAAGCTGCCGTAGTCCAGCAGCGACCACGTGCCGTCGGCCGTGCCCTCGATGTGATAGGGCTTCGCGCCGCCGCGCAGACGGCATTGTTCCTCGATCTCGTCGACCACGGCATCGACCTGACGATTGTTCGACGCCGTACAGATGACGAAGTACTCGGTGACGCCGATCAGGTCGCCGACCTGCTGCACCATGATATCGGTGGCCTTCTTCTCGTTAGCGGCCTGCGCGGCGATGATGGCGCACTCGCGCGGGCTGAGAAGATCAGGCTTCTGACGTCCGTACATATCCACGCCCTGGTTGATGGGGGCGTTGTTGTCCACTGCCTCGTTCACTTGCTTCCTTTCGCATCGTTTGCGGCGCGCTTGCGTGCGCGTGCCACGTAATAGTTCCAAACAGTCACGGTATCGGGATGGATGAGCTTGCGACGCTCGATGAGATTTCCCACCACGTATACGAGCGTTGCCATGAACAGCTCCTCAAGCTCCACCTTCCCCACCATATCGCGCAGCTTTGTCGACCCCGCGCAATAGCGCCCGGGCTCGATGACGTCTGCCACGTACACGATAAGGTCGAGCGGCGACATGCCTACGGCCCCGGTGGTATGCAAGCGGATGGCCTGCAGCAACGGCGCCGGAAGCTCGGGGAATTCCCTGGCCAGCGCTGCCGCGGCGGTAGGGGCCGTGCAGCAGATGGGGCATATCCAGATAGCTTGCCAGCTGATCGGCGATGCCGAGCTCGACCGCGCGGGCGCGGATGCCCTCGTCGTCGTAGCCCTTATCCCAATCGTGCAAAAGACCTGCCAGACGGGCCAGACGTTCATCCTGCCCGTAGACCCGCGCCATGCGCGCCGCCGTCTCGGAGACCCCCAGGGAATGCTCGAAGCGGCTACGTTTCACGCGATGCGCGAGGTCTTCGCGTCGGGCCTGGTAAAACGCATCGCCGAGAACGTCTGCCGCGCCCAGCTCCGTTGCCCCGCCTTGATCCGATTCGACTTCGCTCACTTCGCACACCGCTTCCCTATTCCGGTTCCAACCATAGAGCCCATGGGCGGCAATATAGTCGAGCACCCGCTGCACCGTCAAATAGCGTATGGACAGGCCCGCTTGCACGCGGGCGCGCAGGTAACTTGACGACACGGCCAGCCCCGTCGCCTCCAGCATGTGAATGCGGAAGTTGCCCGACCGCTCTATGGTGAGCCGGGTTTCCTCCGAAAGGGCGTATCCCGGCCGCGTTGCGGCGATCAACTCCGCCATGCTGGCGATGGCAGCGCTTTCGCGCCACTTCAAGATGGAGCATACCGCATCCGCGCCCGTGATAAAGAACAGCGCCACGTTTCCCGGATAATGTTCACGAAGCTGGCGCAGCGTATCAGCCGTGTAGGTGACGCCCGGGCGATCGATCTCGATGCGGCTGACATCGAAAGCGGGGTTGCCCTGCACCGCCAGGCGGCACATCTCGAAGCGCTGTTCGGCGGGCGTGACGTCGCGCTTGAGTTTGAACGCCGGCATTTTCCCGCGGGGATGAACACCACCGCATCCAAATCGAACGCCTCGCGCGCCTGCTCGGCGCAGGCCAGATGCCCGATATGGATGGGGTCGAACGTGCCGCCCATGATGCCGAGGCGCACTGGGCTGCCGTCGGCCCCAAGATCGTCGAAGCGCTCGCAGACCACGGGCGCAGCCGCCGCTTGCACACACCCGGCTTCGGCGCTGGCTTGCGTAACGCCCATCCTAGGAGCGCACCTGCCCCGAGCCGCGCAGCACGTACTTGTACGAGGTCAGGCCCTCGAGCGCGAACGGCCCGCGGACGTGGAGCTTCTGCGTGGAGATGCCGATCTCAGCACCCAGGCCGAACAGGCCGCCATCGGTGAACGCCGTGGAGGCGTTCGCGTACACCGCAGCCGCATCCACTTCATTGACGAACCGCTCGATGGCGGCCGCGCCTTCGGGAAGCTTCGGATCGGCAACGATGGCCTCGGAGTGCATCGTGCCGTAGCGGTTGATGTGTGCGATGGCCTGCTCAGGGCCGCTGACGCAGCGCACGGCCAAGTCAGGGGAAAGGTATTCCGTTTCCCAATCCCGCTCGGAAGCGCGCTCTACCTGCAGCGCAGCATCGGTCGGTAACCGCTTTTCACCGGCAGCAAGGGCGGCCTTGCACGCAAGCTCGTCGCCATGGATGCGCACGCCCTTGTCGGCGAGCATGCCGAACAATTCGGGCAGGAAACGCTTGGCCACGGACTGGTCGACGAGCAACGTCTCGCAGGCGTTGCACACGCCGTAGCGGCGGCACTTGGCGTTGACGACGATGTTTCGCGCCATATCGAAATCGGCCGTGGAATGGACGTACACATGGCAGTTGCCCGTTCCCGTCTCGATAACGGGAACCTTCGCGCAATCGACGCAGTGCGCGATGAGGCCGGCGCCGCGCGCGCACGAGGACGTCGACCACGCCGCGCAGGCCCATGAGCACATCGGCCGCGGCGCGATCGGTGGACTCGATGATGCCGATGCAACCGGCGGGCATGCCGGCCGAAACCGCCGCATCGTGCAGCACATGCGCGATGGCGGCGCAGGACTTGGCCGCCAAAGAACCGCCGCGCAGCACGCAAGCGTTGCCCGACTTCAGACAGATGCCCGCAGCATCTGCCGTGACGTTGGGCGAGCCTCGTAGACGACGGCCACCACGCCGAGCGGGACCGCCACGCGCGACAGCTGGATGCCGCTATCGAGCGTGCGCGAATCGAACACGCGGCCGAGCGGGTCGGGAAGCGCCACCAGGTCCTCGAGCGCGTCGGCCATGGCCATCACGCGCCCTTCATCGAGCATCAGGCGATCGAGCAGGCTTTCCTTGGTGCCGGCTTGACGCGCTGCATCCATATCCTGGGCATTGGCGGCCACGATGGCGCCGGACCGGCTCGCGCAAGGCACGAGCCATAGCGGTCAGGGCGGCGTTACGCTCCTGTGTGGTAGCCTGCGCGAGCGCCGGGCTAGCATTCTTGGCGGCCTGCGCGACCGCCAGCACTTCCTGTTCCAGCATGATCGACTCACATTCTGTCGTATATCCAAAACATGGGGTGAAAACACCTTATTCGAAGACCACCAGCTCGTCGCGGTGCACCAACGGGCGTTGGGTCAGTGCGGCGAGCAGGCGGTTGCGCTCGAGCACCTCGCGCGTTTTACCGCAGGCAAGCTCCACCTCGTCGGCGGAGAACGCCGCACGGCCGCGGGCGAACAGATGGCCCGCAAGGTCTTTGATGTCGACGATGTCGCCGGCCTCGAAACGACCCTCGACGCTGGCAACGCCCACGCAAAGCAGAGATTTGCCGTGCCCGATGAGCGCCGACTTAGCACCTTCGTCGACCACCACCGCGCCGCGCGCCGAGTCGCCAAGGGCGATCCACAGCTTGCGGGGCGTGATCTCGTGAGGCTTCTCCAGCGCCGAGAAACGCGTGCCGACGGCCTTGCCCGCTGCCGCATCCTCGACCACATGGGGCTGGCGCCCATAGCAGATGATCATGGGGATGCCGGCCACCATGAGCACGCGCGCGGCTTTGATCTTGGTGATCATGCCGCCCGAGCCCGTGGAGCCGGCGCCGCCGGCGACCGCCAGGATCTCAGGCCCGATGCTTTCCACATGAGGAAATGAGCTTGGCATCGGGGTTCGTGTTCGGATTGCCGTCGTAAAGGCCGTCGCGATCTTCGGTTTGGCGGAGCTCATCGCCGCGATCAGGCTCGACTTGCCTGCGGACGGAAAGCCCACCAGCGCCACGTCGGCGATGGACTTGAGTTCGAGGATGACGTCGCGTTCCTCGCCCGGCTCGCCCAGCAGTGCGAAGCCCGGCGCACGACGGGTGCGATTGGCCAGCGCCGCATTGCCGAGACCACCGTTGCCGCCCGCGGCCACGACGAACTTGTCTCCCGCGTGACGCAGGTCGGCAAGCTGCTCGCCCGGATGCTTCGGCTTGCCCTGCGGTCCCTTGGCTTCGAACACGACCGTGCCCACCGGGACGGGCAGGATCAGGTCGGCGCCCTTCGAACCGTCCTTCGTGTCGCCCAGGCCCATGGTGCCGCTTTCCGCCTCGCGATGGGGCATGAAACGGTAGTCGAGCAGACTGTTGGCGTTCGAATCGGCCATGAAGATCACGGAACCGCCGTCGCCGCCATTGCCGCCGTTCGGACCGGCCAACGGCTTGTATTTCTCCCTACGGATGCCGGCGGAACCATTGCCGCCGTCGCCGCCCTTGACATGGACGGTCACTCGATCCACAAAATCACTCATGTATCTACCTTACATAGCAGAAAGACCGCGTCCATAACGGGCGCGGTCTTTCATCAAAAAGCGTTATTTGCGCGTGTCTCAGGCGGCAATCACGTCGACGACCTTGCGGTCACGACGCACGCCGAACTTCACACTGCCGTCCTTGAGGGCGAACAGGGTGTGGTCCTTGCCCATGCCGACGTTCTCGCCCGGGTGGAACTTGGTGCCACGCTGACGAACGATGATGTTGCCGGCCACGACGGCTTCGCCGCCGAACTTCTTCACACCGAGGTATTGCGCGTTTGAATCGCGACCGTTGCGCGAGCTGGACGCGCCCTTCTTATGTGCCATGTCTGTTCCTTTCGGTCCTTGACTCTAACCCTACGCGAATCAGGCGATAGCCGTGATCTTGACGACTTCCCCATCGGGCACGCTGAAGTCCAGCTCGTCGTGCACCTGCACGAGCAAGCGGGCCTTGAAGCCCCCTTCCATGAGGCGCTCCTGCACCTGGCGCATGGCAAGCTTGATGATGTCGGCGGCAGTGCCCTGAATGGGGTGGTTCATGGCGGTGCGCTCGCCGAAGCCGCGCGTGTTGCGCCGTGGCGGCGCGCAGCTCGGGGATATGGCGCTTTCTGCCCGAACATGGTTTGAGCATAGCCGTTGGCGCGGGCCCGCTCGACCGTTTCGTCAAGATAGGCGCGCACGCCGGGATACGCCGCGAAGTAGCGCTCGATCATGCCCTTCGCCTCGGCGATGGAGATGCCTAAGCTTTTGCGGCCCCCGAACGCCTGCTGACCGTAGACGATGCCGAAGTTTACTGCCTTGGCCCGGCTGCGCTGCCCGGGCGTGACCTGGTCGATGGGCACGTCGAACACGCGCGATGCCGTGGCGGCGTGGAAGTCGGCGCCGCTGGTGAACGCCTGGACGAGCGCCTCATCGCCTGAGAGGTGCGCGAGCAAGCGAAGCTCGATCTGCGAGTAATCCGCCGAGAGGAACTTGCAGCCCGGCTCGAGCGGAACGAAGCACTGCGGATATGGCGGCCGAACTCGGTGCGCACGGGGATGTTCTGCAGGTTCGGCTCGGACGACGAGAGGCGGCCCGTCGTGGTCACGGTCTCGTTGAAGCACGTGTGCACGCGCCCGTCGTCGGCGCGCATGCGCGGCAGGGCGTCGATGTAGGTGGATTTGATCTTCGCCAGCTCGCGGTAGCGCAGCACAAGGGCGGGCAACTCCGTGGATCTCGGCAAGGTCTTTGAGCACCTTGGCGTCGGTAGAGTACCCGCGCTGGGTTTTCTTGCGCGCCGGAAGCCCGAGCACCTCGAACAGGATGTGGCCGAGCTGTGGGGGAATCCACGTTGAACTCCTCGCCGGCAAGCTCGAAGATCTGAGCTCGAAGGCCCCTCGATCTCCTCGCCCGTGGAGGCGCCCAGCTGCGCGAGGTGCGCAACGTCGATGGCCGCGCCGGTGCGCTCCATGATGGCGAGCACCGCCACAAGCGGCAGGTCGATATCGAAATATGCGCGCTCCGAACCTTCGTCCTTCAGGGCACGGGTGAGCGGGCCGACGAGGGCGCGCGCCGCGGCGGCTTGTGCAGCTGCGCGCTGCTCTTCGGTTTTCGCTTCGGGAAGCACGCCGCCCATATAGGTGTCGAGCAGCACATCGTAGGTATACTCGGATACCGACGAGTTCAAAACATACCCGGCAAGCCCCAGGTCGAAAGCGTGCATGGACATAAGCTGCCCATCGTCGACCAACGCAGGAAGGGCGTTGTCGGCAGGATAGACGCGATGCACCGCCGCCTTGACATCGAGCGCGGCGAAGTTGCCGCTGGCGATCAGGCGCGCAAGCTGGGGAGAACGCCGCGTCATCGGCGAACACGGCGCAGCCCTGAGAAGCGGACACCGCCACGACCGACCCGCCGCCGAACAGCGACTCCTGCTCGGGTCGACGATGGCCACGCCCACCTGCTCGCCTGGATTCCAAGACCGCATCCACAAGCTTCTCGGCCTCTTCGCCGTGCAGAACCTGGCCTACTTCGATGGCAGCGGATTCGCGCTTGGGGGCCTCGCCCACCAGCTTGAGCACGCGCGTCAGATGAGAGTTGAAGCGGTACTTCGAGAACGCCTCGGTGACGGCCTGAGCGCTGAACGCGGGGAACGCAGCGCCCTCAAGGTCCAAGGGGAAATCCAGGTCGCGCACGATGGTTGCCACCTTGCGGCTGGTGAACGCCGCCTCGCGGTTTTCCTCCATGCGCTCCCTTTTGTTTGCCGCGCAGCTCGTCGATATGCTCGTAAATGCCCTCGAGGCTGCCGTAGGCTCCCAGCAGCTTCGCCGCCGTCTTGTCGCCCACGCCCGGCACGCCGGGGATGTTGTCGGAGCTGTCGCCTTTAAGGCCCAGGAAATCGGGGAACTGCGAAGGCTCCACGCCGTAACGCCGCGCACCTCGCCGGGGCCGTAGAGGGCCACGTCGGTGATGCCCTAGCGGCGTGGTGACCACGTGCGTGAGCTCGGAGCACAGCTGGTAGACGTCCTTATCGCCCGAGACCAGCAGCGTGCGATAGCCCAGCTCCCTCGTCGCGCGCCGCAACGGTTCCCAGGATATCGTCGCCCTCCCAGCCCGTCACGCGCACCACGGGGATGCTCATGGATTCGAGCAGCTCCTCGATGATGGGGAATTGCGCCTTCAGGCCCGGGTCCATGGGAGGGCGCTGGGCCTTGTATTGCTCGAGCGCCTCGGTGCGGAACTTCGGGCGCCCGGCATCGAAGGCGCACACGATGGCGTCGGGATTGGAGATGTCGATGAACTTGAGCAGCATGGCTATGAAGCCAAACACCGCGTTGGTGGGCGTGCCGTCCGGGGCGTTCGCGTCGGCGGCACCGCGTGGAAGGCGCGGTGCATCAACGAGTTGCCGTCGATGACGGCCACTTTCTTCTCAGGCATAAGGCTTCCTTCAGGTTGGTTGCGCTTTCCCACCATTATATAAGCGACGAAGGGAAAGCGGCGCCAACCGCATCAGACAAGCACCGTTTGCCCGCTTCGCTACGCGCTCGGTAGCCGACGCCGCGCACCGTCTCCAGATGCTGCAGCTCCGGGCCGAGCTTGGCGCGAACGCGGCGCACGTGGACGTCCACGGTGCGGCTGCCGCCGTAGTAGTCGAAGCCCCACACGCGGCGCAGCAGGGCATCGCGGCTGTACGTGCGGCCCGGATGGGTGACCAAAAGGCCAGCAGCGCGTATTCAAGGTACGTGAAGTCAAGCGGTTCCCCGCCCACCGTCACCTGGTACGTTGCCAGGTTGATGGTCATGTTGTCCACCGTCACGAAATCGGTCGAGGTGCTGTTGCCGGGCCACAGAAGCTGGCGGATGCGCGCGGCACACTCTCTCGCCGGCGCCGTGCACCACGAAATCGCTTTTCACCTGCACGGGAAGGCGGAACTCGGGAAGCTGCGCCCGTTGACGATGACCAGCAGCGATGCCGAGCCGTCCTCGAGCAGCACCGATTCCACCTGCGACAAGGTTGCCAGCGCATCGGCGCGCGCCTCGTAGATGACCAGGTCGTAGGAAGGATGCAGGGACAGCAGCTTTTTAAACTGCACCGAGGACCCCGCCGCGACATCGACGTCCAGGCCTGAGAGCACCTGCTGGAACTTATGGGCGTTATCAAGGCTGTCCGCGATGAATATGACCGTTTTCCTCATTGTTAGCGCACCTCCTTATGTCGCATCCCACGCACCTCTACAAAACCGCCAGGTAGCGGTCAAGCTCCCAGGTGGACACATTGGACTGGTACTCGTCCCACTCCGCCTGCTTGGCTTCCACCAGGTAATCGCAGATGTGGTCGCCCAGCGTTTCGCGCATGAGCTTCGAGCGCCTGAACAGCTCGACGGCCTGGCCAAGGCTTTCGGGAAGCGTGCGGAACCCCTGACGAAGCAGCTCCTGACGCGATTGGGAACAGGTCGGGTCCTCGACGGGCGCCGGGGGCTCAAGGCCCTCCTCGATGCCGGCCAGGCCCGCCGCCAGCATGACCGCGAAGGTGAGGTAGGGGTTGGCGCTGGGGTCGGGCTGCGCAGCTCCAGACGGCACGCCATCTCGCGATTAGGACGATAACCGGGCACGCGCACGAGCGTGGAACGGTTGGCGCGGGCCCAGAAAGGTAGATGGGGCCTCGCCGCCAGCGGAAAGAGGCGCTTGTAGGAGTTGACGCAGGGATTGGTGATCAGGGCGAACTCGGGCGCGTACTTCAAGATGCCCGCGAGGAAGCTTTTCGCGGTTGCCGACAGATGATAGCCTTGCGGGTCATCAGGGTCGAAGAACACGTTGCTGCCATCAAAATCGAACAGGCTCATGTGCACGTGCATGCCGCTGCCGGGCGCATCGGAGAGGGGCTTGGGCATGAAGGAGGCGTACACGCCGTGCTTCATGGCGATCTCCTTCACCACCAGCTTTGTAGGTCATGACCGCATCGGCCATGGACAGGGCGTCGGTGAAGCGCAGGTCGATCTCGTGCTGGGAAGGGCCGTTCTCGTGATGGCTGTACTCCACCGGGATGCCCATCTTCTCAAGGGTGAGCACGGTGTCGCGTCGCAGGTCGCTGGCGTAATCCAAACTGGTCAGGTCGAAATAGCCGCCGCGATCCAACAGCTCGGTGCCCTCGGCATCTTTAAAGTAGTAGAACTCCACCTCGGGGCCGACGTTGAACACGTACCCCATGTCCTGCGCCTTGCCCCACCACCCGCGCCAGCACCTGACGCGGGTCGCCTCGAACGGCGTGCCGTCGGGCGTGCGCAGGCCGCAGAACATGCGCGCCACCGCGTTGGACTCCGGCCGCCAGGGCAGCACCTGAACGTGGAGGCGTCGGGAAACGCCAACATATCGGATTCCTCGGTGCGGCAGAAGCCCTCGATGCAGCCACTTCGGCGAGCGACTGTTCCACCACGCGCGCCACGAACGGAGCCGCGGTGATGACCAGCGGCACGATGGCGCCCGGCACGCCGAGCGAGGTGCCGACAATCAGTCGGGTCAGCGGGATGATGGCCACCAGCAGAATGATGAACGGCACGGAACGCACGATGTTCACGATCCAGCCGAGCACGGTGTTGAGTGGCGCGTTCGGGCGGATGCCCTTCTTCGCGGAAGTGATGAGCAGCACGCCGATCGGCAGGCCGATCACATATGCCAGCAGCGTCGCCACAGCAGTCATGATGATCGTGTCACGCACGCCTTCGGCCAGCAGTTCGCCATAATCGGCGATGAATTGCGAAACCACCTGTCCCATCTCACTTCACCTCTTTCTGGGCGGAATCATCGGCCGCCCCATTCTTCGCGCCATCCGCCGTTTCGTGCGTATGCCGATGGTTCGTCACCTTCGCGTCGGCGATCAAAGTCTTCAGAATGTCACTGTGCGGATCGGCGAACAGCGCTTCCGTATCGCCCATTTCCACAATGCGGCCTCCGTCTATCATGGCCACACGGTCGCAGATGTTGCGTGCCACGGACAGCGAATGCGTGATGACGACCAGCGTCACATTAAGTTCACGGTTGATGCGACGCAGCAGGTCGAGGATCTGCGCCGTCGTGGTGGAGTCGAGCGCGCTGGTGGCCTCATCGCACAGCATGATGGACGGATTGTTGGCCAACGCCCTTGCGATGGCCACGCGCTGCTGCTGGCCGCCGGACAGCTGGCTGGGGTAGCGGTCGGCCAGATCAGCCAGACCGACCAGGTCGAGCAGATACCGCGCACGTTCCTCACGCTTGGCTTTCGGCGTGTGGTTGAGTTCCAGCGGGAAGGTCACGTTGCGCAGCACGGTGCGCTGTTGAAACAGGCTGAAGTTCCCGAGGCCATGCGCATGGTGGTGAACATCCCCGTGCTCAGCGACGTGGCATTCTACCCGTTCGCCCGCGATGCGAAACGCGTCTACCAGCTGCTCTCCGGCGCCGTAGGAACCTCGGATGAGTACACGGCGCGCCCGGCGAAGGACCGCACGACGCCCTACCCCCATGCCACGGTGTACGTGGGCAACGACCTTGCGGCGTTCGACGAGGGCGCTCGCGCACATGGCCGACGTGGTGAAGCCCGAGGGCGAGCTGTGGGCCGTCTACGCCGGCACGCTCGGCGCCAGCTATGATCTGGCAACCCTTATCAAGGCGGCGGCGTTGCTGGAGAAGCGCCGCGCGGCCCATACCGCGCGCACTACCGCAGCGGGAACCGCCAAGCGCCATCGCCCCTTCCCTCCCGTGAAGGTCAAGATCTTAGGGGACGGCCCCGACCGGCAACGCCTCGAAGAGCTTGCCCGACAGGAGAACGCTCCCGTGGAGTTTTTTGGGCTATCAGGACCACGGCAGCATGGCCGCCTGGCTTCGCGCAAGTGACATAACCGTGAACTCCCTGGTGAAAAGCGCGGTCCAGAGCATCGTCACGAAGATCGGCGACTACCTTGCCTCCGGCAAGCCCATGATCAACACCGGCTCTTCGCCGGAATTCCGCAACAAGGTGACCACCGACGGCTTCGGGCTGAACGTAGTGGCCGAAAACCCCGAGGCGCTCGCAGATGTGCTCGAGGAGCTGGCACGCAACCCATCGCTGCGCAAGATCATGGGGCGCGCGGGCGCGCCGTGGCCGAGCGGGAGTTCGACCAGCGAACCTCATACCTTGCCATCGTGAATTTGCTACGCAATCTGATATAAGCGTCGCGGTTTGCGTCATCATCGAATGAAAACCGCCTTGCGTCAGCATGCGTTCACGCACCAGACGCTTAAGCCGGATAGCTAAGGAGATACCATGTCCGAACAGATCCGCATACCGTTTTCCCCGCCCGATATCACCGAGGCGGAAATCGCCGAGGTCGCCGACGCGCTGAGAAGCGGATGGATCACCACGGGCCCGAAGACCAAGCAGCTCGAGCGCGAGCTGGCCGCCTTTTGGACACGCCGCGCGTAGCCTGCCTGGGATCGGCCACGGCCGCGCTCGAGTGCGCCCTGCGCGCGCTCGGCATCGGCCCGGGCGATGAGGTGATCACGAGCGCCTACACCTACACCGCCAGCTGCTCGCCCATCTGCCACGTGGGCGCGACGCCCGTGCTGTGCGATGTGGCGCCCGACAGCTACGAAATGGATTACGCCCAGCTGGAGAGGCTCATCACCCCCGCGCACGAAGGCAATCATCCCCCTGTCGACTTAGGCGGAGTCATGTGCGATTACGATGCGCTGTTCGACGCCATCGACGCCTTCGGCGGCGCTTTCACGCCCGCAAACGCCCGTCAGCAGGCCATCGGCCGCATCGCCGTGGTCACCGACGGGGCGCATGCGCTCGGCAGCGTGCGCCATGGCAAGCACGCAGGCCAGGTTGCTGACCTCACCACGTTCAGCTTCCACGCGGTGAAGAACTTCACCACGGCCGAAGGCGGCGCCGTCACCTGGCGCGAGGGCCTGTTCGATCCCCGATGAGCTGTATCGCGACTTCATGCTCATGTCGCTGCACGGCCAGTCCAAAGACGCGCTCGCCAAGACCAAGGCCGGCGCCTGGGAATATGATGTGGCCTTCCCTGGCTGGAAGTGCAACATGACCGACTTGCAGGCGGGTTTGGGCCTGGGCAGCTACGCCGTTACCCGGGCATGCTCGCACGACGCCGTCAGATGGTCGCGCGATACACGCGCAACCTGGCCGACCTTGACGTGTCCATCCTGCAGCACTATCGCGCAGCCGACGGCTCCGACGCCTGCAACGCCGATGATGCCGCTGCGCGCGCCGACGTATACCAGGAGTCTTCGAGCGGCCATTTGATGCTCGTGCGCCTGAACGGTTGCGGGCGGCAGCTGCGCGACCGCGCTATCGAGCTGATGGCCGAGGACGGCGTTGCCACCAACGTGCATTACAAGCCCCTGCCGCTGCTCACGGCCTATCGCAACCTCGGGTTCGACATCGCCGACTTCCCCAATGCCCTGGCCCAATTCGAGAACGAGATCACCCTGCCGCTGCACACCAAGCTCACCGATGCGGACATCGACGAGGTATGCCGTTGCCTGCACCAGGCCATCTCGCAGGCGAAGGCGGAGGGTGCGCGCTGATGTACGTACGCTTCGGAAAACGAATCTGGGACATCGTCATCGGGCTCATCGCGCTGCCGTTCGTGCTGCTCATCATCGCGGTGCTCGCACCGATCATCAAGCTGGAAGATGGCGGCCCGGTGTTCTACAACGCGCCGCGCGTGGGCAAGGACGGCGTGGATTTCAAGATGTACAAGCTGCGCTCCATGCGCGTGAACGCCCCGACCTGGTCATGGAGGACGGCAGCACCTACAACGGCGCCGACGACCCCCGCATGACCAAGATCGGCGCGTTCATGCGAAAGACCAGCTTGGATGAAATGCCCCAGTTCTTCAATGTGCTGCTCGGCGATATGTCGGTTGTCGGCCCCCGCCCCGACCTGCGCCGCGAGACCGAGCTTTACGAAGGCGAAGAAGGCCTGAAGCTGTCGGTGAAGCCGGGCATCACCGGTTACGCCGCCGTGTACGGCCGCAACTCCCTGCCCTGGAAGCAGCGCCTTTCGCTTGTCGTGTATTACGTCAAGCACGTAAGCTTCCTGCTGGACGTGAAGGTGTTCTTCCGCACGTTCGCCACGGTGCTCGGGCAGGAGGGCATCTACGTGGAGGGGGACGGCGAATCGTAAGGCACGGAGAGCACGAACGATGCGCACAACGCGCCCGCTAAGCCACGAGGCCGGCGCCGCAGAACGTCACCGCCGCTGCGGAGGAATTGATTCGCAGCGCTTATCGTCGCTTCACTGTATACGCTTCGCAAACAACCGAGCAGCGCACATGACGCAAAGACAATCGGGTAGTACACCATGCCCATGGCTTCGCGTACTTCTTCCAGGGTTTGGTTCGCGATCTCGTTGGCGCGGCGATTGCCTTCGCGCAGAACGTCCTTCACGTAATCCATATCGCCCATAAGCTCCACGCGGCGCTCGCGGATGGGAGCCAGGAAGTCGTTCACGCTTTCGGTCACGTACTTCTTGAGCTGGCCGGAGCCGCCCATGCCAATCTCCTCGGCGATTTCCTGCTTCGCCGCGGCCGGTGCACAGCGAGGCCGTGGTGATAGCAGGCCAGACACGCCGGGGCGGTTCTCGGGATCGAACGTGATCAGCGCTCGGAGTCGGTCTGGCTCTTCTTGATGCGCTTGGCCGTCTCCTCGGCGGTCATCGAGATGTTGATGGCGTTGCCGTAGCTCTTGCTCATCTTGCGACCGTCCAGGCCCGGCAGCAGCGGGGTCTCGGACAGCAGCGCTTCGACCTCGGGGAACACCTTGCCGTAGCGGTTGTTAAAGCGGCGAGCGATGGTGCGGGTAAGCTCGATGTGCGGTAGCTGGTCGCGACCGACGGGCACCACGTTGCCCTTGCAGAACAGGATGTCGCAGGCCTGGTGCACCGGGTAGGTGAGCAGAAGGCCGGTGAGCTCGTGGCCCGAGGCCTCCATCTCGGCCTTTACCGTGGGGTTGCGCGCCAGCTCGGCCTCAGACACCAGTGACAGGAACGGCAGCATGAGCTGGTTGGCTGCGGGCACGGCGGAGTGCGCGTAGATCATGGTCTTGTCGGGGTCGATGCCGCAGGCAAGGTAGTCCATGACCATGTTGTACACGTTGTCCTGGATGTGCTCGGTCGTGTCGCGGTCAGTGATGACCTGGTAGTCGGCGATGACAATGCGGGAGGTGACGCCAAGGTTCTGCAACGCCACGCGCTCACGGATGGTGCCGAAGTAGTGGCCCAGGTGCAGACGGCCGGTGGGGCGGTCGCCGGTGAGCATGCAGTATTTGCCCGGGTTCACGGAAAGGTCGGCGCGAATCTCATCGCTACGTTTCTTGCTGGCTTCGAAGCTATCGCCCATTATGCCCTCACATTCATAGTTAGGCGGGAATTCAGTAGTTGTTCCAGTATAGCGCTTATGCCCGATGTGAGCGCGCACCATCTGCGGCCGTTTCCCAACCGCAGGCATCGCACCGCGGAAAACATGGCACAATGGGAACCATCCGCCAGACGAGAGAAGGAGCGCACCATGGAAAACCCCCGCACCCCTTGCATTCGCGCAAACGGCGCAAACCATCATCAAACAGCTTGAGCGCCGCAACATGGAAGGCTATTTCTGCGAAACCTCTGCCGATGCTGTGGAGCTGGTGCGCAAGTTAGTGCCCGCTGGCGCCTCCATCGCCTGGGGCGGCACGGAGACGTTCAAGGAAACGGGCGTGAAGTCCATGCTGGAAGCCAGCGACTACCGCATGATCGACCGCGCGAAGGCGACCACGCCCGAGGAAGCGCGCGAGATCTTGCTGCAGCACTTCGCCAGCGACTGCTTCTTCATGAGCGCCAACGCCATCACGCGCAAAGGCGAGCTGGTCAACATCGACGGCAACTCCAATCGCCTTGCCTGCCTGTTGCATGGCCCGCGCGAAGTATACGTGCTCGTAGGCATGAACAAGGTGGTGGAGGACGTGGACGCCGGCATCAAGCGCATACACACCATGGCATGCCCGCCGAACGCAGCGCGCCTGCACACGGACACACCCTGCGAGCGCACCGGCGTTTGCGGCAACTGCCACGAGGCCGGATGTATGTGCTGCAACGTGGTGGTAACGCGCCACAGCCGCCAAGCCGGCCGCATCAAGGTGATCTTGATCGCCGAGGACCTTGGGTTCTAAATGTTAGTCGGTTAAGCGAAGCTCACTGCGCATAAGCGTAGCTATGAAAATGCCGCCAGATATCCAGGCGGCATTTTCATAGCCCCATGATTGCCCGTATTGCCGGATTTCGGCGATGACCAGGCGACAAGATGAGGAATGCATGGCCAGCTATCCCATGGGCGAGCACAACCCGCCGCCAACGGACCGCGACGCTTCCTAATACTAGAAAGATGCAAAAAGAAAAGGCCAACGGGACAAGCCATTGGCCTTGAATGTTTTGGTGGGCCCACCCGGATTCGAACCGAGAACCAAGGGATTATGAGTCCCCTGCTCCACCATTGAGCTACAGGCCCGCATTATCACGACGGTGCTCGTTTTGCGAAGCACCCCTACCGCTTTCGAAGTATGTGCGAAGCTCGGCAAAAACCCGGCTTCGACGCATTTGAAGCATGCGGCATCTCCCGCAAGCTGCCTGCTGCACCCGCTTGAAAGAAAAAAGGCCGGAACCACTTGATTCCGGCCTTGTCATTCGTGGTGGTCGCTACAGGATTTGAACCTGTGACCCCCGCCGTGTGAAGGCGATGCTCTCCCGCTGAGCCAAGCGACCGTGTTGCGTACTTCGTAGCGCGCTCGATATATACTACGCGAAAGGACCCTACCACGCAACCCCTGATTTTAACTTTTTGAAAAAGTTTGGTTGCAGGAATTCTCCGGTATACCTACAATCGAAATAGGGTTTCACTCGACCATTCTTGGTATGGCGTTTTACCCGACCCCCTCAACAGAAAGAAGAACTATGAAGCAACGCCTAGCACTACGCTGGTGCCTGCTCGCCATCGGGATCGTCGTCATGGCCGCGGGCATCGTCATCGTCTGAAATCGGCTACGGGCAACACCCCGATCTCATCGACGGGATACGTGCTCAGCGTGGCCTTCCCAGCGTATCGTACGGCGTGTTCATGTTCTTCTGGAACATCTTGCTGCTATTTGGGCAGGTGATCATCCTGCGCCGGCGGTTCCAGCCCCTGGCATTGTTGCAGATCCCCATCAGCGTGCTGTTCAGCTTGAGCATCGATGCGTTCGCAAGCCTGCTTTCCTGGTTCACGCCCTCCAACTACGCCGAATCACTGGGCATGCTCGCCTTCGGCATTCTCACGCTCGCAGCGGGCGTCTCGTGCACGGTCGTGGCAAACGTTGCTATGAACTGCGGGGAGGCCTTGGTAGCAGCCATCACCTCGAAAACCGGGTGGAATTTCGGCCACACCAAGGTCGGGTTCGATATCAGCTGCGTCATCATCGCCTGCGCGGTTTCGCTTGTCACCATGGGACGCGTGATTGGCGTCCGCGAGGGCACCGTAGCGGCCGCGGTTCTCACCGGGTTCGTCGTGAACTTCTTCGTTCGCAAGATGGGCGGTGCGTGTCCTCCTCTGAAAGCAGGCGGGAAAGCGTAACAGGAGTCAACGGCCAGAAGCACGTCACACGAGCAAAGCGGTCGCACCAGCAAAGATATGCATGGTGTAGCGGGAGGGTCTGAAAGCGCATTGCGCAAGGTGCTACGCTTGCTGCAAGATACAAAGCATGGCCGATGCTAGGAGCCTGCATTGCGTTACGCAAGATGGCGCATTCGCTGCTCGTGCACATAGCGACAAAACGGCAGGAGCCTGAAAGCGATGCAGCTTTCAGGCTCCTGCCTTATATAGGTTAGTTGAACGAGTTAGGCACCGTCCGCTTTACGCGCGCTTCACCAGATAGCACTTATGGATGCGCGGATTGCGCTCGAAATCGTGCGGGATGGTTTGCGCCGTGATGTCCTCGAGCGCAACCCCGTACTTGCCCAGCTGCTCCATATCGGGCTTGAACGAGCGCAGATTGCAGCTGAACACCGCCGTGCCCTCCTTGGTCAGCAAGCGGGAGACGCCCACCAGCAGCTCGACGTGATCGCGCTGCACGTCCCAGGTGCGCTTGCCCATGGATTTCGAGTTGCTGAACGTTGGCGGGTCCACAAAGATCAAATCGAAGCGGCGCGGGCTGCGGCGGCAATCGGTGATCCAGTTCATCACATCGCCGCGCTCGAAGCTGTGCGCACGCCCGGTGAAACCGTTTTGCTCCATGTTACGCTCGGCCCAATCAAGGTAGGTTTGCGACAGGTCGACCGTGACGGTTTCCACCGCCCCGCCCGCCGCGGCCTGGACCGTTGCCGAGCCCGTGTAAGCGAACAGGTTGAGGAAGCGCTTGCCCGCGGCCATCTTGCGCACCATAGCGCGCGTGTCGCGATGATCGAGGAACAGACCCGTGTCCAGATAGCCGGCAAGATCCACCTCAAGCAGGCACCCAGCCTCGTCGACATGCGTGACGTAGTTGCGCTTTCCCGCACCACGGTACTGCCCGCCGCCCTTTTCATGGCAGCGAACCTTCGAGAACACATGGTCGGGGCGAACGCCTAAGACAACCGGGGCCAACGTGAGGATATCATCGAAGCGACGGCGCGCCTTATCGGGGTCGATGGAGCGCGGCGGCGCATATTCTGCGATATGCAGGTACGTATTGCCCGCGGCCTGGCCCGCACCAGTGTACACGTCGATGGCGGCGGAATAATCCGGCAGGTCGGCATCGTAGACGCGATAGCACGTCACGCCTTCACGGCGCGCCCACTTCCGACGCTCCTTGGCAACCTTGCGCAGACGGTCGGCGAACTGCTGCGAGGATTCCTCGAACACCTCTACCTTATGCTCCGCGCCGCCGTTGGCGTCCGGCACCACGGCCTGGGCAAGCTGCGCCGGGGGCCGCATGAACAGCAGCACCTGGGTTTCCACGCGTCCGCGGCCGAAACGCAGGATGTCGGGCATCAACGCCGAAGCGTCCCTGCACGCCCTGGCCGCCGGCGACCGCATACAAGCTGCCCGCCGGAACCGCTGCCGCCGCCTTCACGAACGCCGCTGCTTCGGCCTGAGCGCGGGCCTCGGACTGAATGCGGTCGCCTGCCGGCATGTTGGATGCCACCAGGCACGGACACAGCTTATCCTGGCCGGTGTCGGCCGCACGCCTGCTCTGCAGCCGCTCAGCCACATCGCACGCGCGTTTGGCCATATCGACCACGGTATGGGCATCGCCCAGCTCGATGCTGACGACCTGGCGCAAGCCGGCGCGCTTGGCGCGGTTACGAGCACGGGCGATGGCGGGGCTTGAGTTGGTGGCGCCCACGATGCGCACGCGCTCAAGATCGGGGCGGTCGGTTGCTGAGGCGTTCGCCGCACCGGCGCCGCCGACGGCCTCCAGGCCTTCCTCAGCGCGCTCATCGGCCTCGTCGAGCAAACGATTCCAAGCCTGTTCGTCGAACGCGGCCCAACCCATGAAGCCCCAGCGGCTGCGCGCCAGGCCCGGAGCCATATCGCAGGCCGCCGCGGCAGCCTCCACCACCAGCGCGAGCCGTCGCCGCATGCCGGGTCCACCAATGCGGCGGCGTCGCGCATGCCGTCCCACTCGCACATGGCCAGCACGCCCGCGGACAAAGGCGCACTCGAGCGGGCATCCTGACCCGCATCGGGCTCCAGATACGGGCGCGCATACAGCGATTCGCCGGAAAGGTCCAGCGAAACGGTGGCACGGCTGTCGCGGATGCGCACATCGATGTTGGCGTCGGCGTTGGCGCTATCCACATCGGGGCGCGATCCCGTGCGCTCCTGAGCGCATCGCAGATGCCGTCCTTGACCTTCAGCTCGGTGAAATGCGTGTTGCGAAGCTCTTCGTTCATGCCGTGCGCCGAACGGCGATGCTGGCGCCGGACGCGATGACCTCATGCCAGGGGATGCGGCGGATGCCCTCGTACAGCAAAGCTGGCATCGCCGGCGTTCACGCGCTTGACCACCAGCGTGACGCGCGAGGCCAGACGAGACCACAGGCACACGCGCTGGGCCACAGCCGCCGTGCCGAAGAACGCCACGCCGCCGTGCAGCGGGCGGATGCGACGGCCGCGCAGGCGCTTGAGCTCGTCGGCAAGATATTGCTCGAACCCGGCCAGGCAGCTGGCGAAGAACTCGTATTCATCGTATGCGGGAGAAGTCATCTGGATGCCTTTCGTGGGCGATGGGTCTAGCTAGGGGCGTTTGCCACCCGAAAAGAAACGCGGGCCTTACGACCCGCGTTTCCGTTAATCTTCAGGTAATCCTTCAGCTTGCTGGAGCGGGACGGGTGGCGCAGCTTCGCCAGCGTCTTGCTCTCGATCTGGCGGATGCGCTCGCGGGTGACGCCGAACTCGCGTCCGACCTCCTCGAGCGTGCGGGGATGGCCGTCCTCAGGCCGAAACGGAGGCTGATAACCTTGCCGCTCGCGCTCGGCCAGGCCGTCGAGCACCTTCGACAGCTGCTCTTGCAGCATGCTGAACGAGGCGGCGTCAGGCGGCACCACGGCGGCGTCGTCCTCGATGAAGTCGCCCAGCTGGGAGTCCTCCTCCTCGCCGATGGGCGTTTCCAGGGAAACGGGCTCCTGGCTGATCTTCTGGATTTCGCGCACGCGCTCGGCGGGCAGACCCATCTCCTCGCCGATCTCTTCGGGGCTGGGCTCGCGGCCGAGCTCCTGCAGCAGCTGGCGCTGAATGCGCACGAGCTTGTTGATGGTCTCGACCATATGCACAGGAATACGGATGGTGCGGGCCTGGTCGGCGATGGCGCGGGTGATGGCCTGGCGAATCCACCAGGTGGCGTACGTGGAGAACTTGAAGCCCTTGGTGTAGTCGAACTTCTCGACGGCGCGGATGAGGCCCAGGTTGCCCTCCTGAATCAGATCGAGGAACAGCATGCCGCGACCAACGTAGCGCTTTGCGATGGAAACCACCAGGCGCAAATTGGCCTCGATGAGCTGCTGCTTGGCGTCCAGACCCACCTGCTCGATGCGGCCGAGGCGACGCTTCTCGCGGCGCTCGAGCTCGCGGCCCTCTTCCTCGGCCTTGTCAAGCTCGGCCGCGGCGGCGACGCCGGCTTCTATCTTCATGGCCAGGTCGATCTCCTCCGCGGCGGTGAGCAGCGGAACCTTGCCGATCTCCTTCAGGTACATGCGCACGGGGTCGCCCGTGAGCATGGTGACGTTGGCGGCCTCGTTGCGCTTGCGCACCGAGCTGCGGGTCTTCTTCGTGCGCACCTTGGGCAGCGACACATCGGAAGCGGCCTTGAGCTCCTCCTCGGGAATGCCCTCGAGCAGGTCCTGCTCCTCGCCGTCCTCGTTGATGTTGGACTCCGCTTTCTCGTCGGAGGCCGCCTCGGTGCTGCTCATATCGGGCTCGACGTCGTCGACGTCCAGCACGTCCTCGTCCTCAAGCACCTCTTCGACCACCGCGGGGCAGCGGCCGGCTTCGCGGATTTCGCGGTCTTGGAAGCGGTTGCTTGGTTCTTCGAAGCTTGAGCCACGTGTTCTTCCTTTCGACAGGATAAAAAACGCGCCTATTGCCATTCCGCAAATGGGCGCAAATATGCATCAAATTAAGATAGCATAATCTGCACGTCAGAGCAAGTCATCAGGGTCGACGTCCACGGCGACGTTCACCCACTTGTCGGCCTTGCGGCGTCGGAACACCGGCAGCAGCACCGCGGACACGTCGGCGTCGGCAGGGGCACTTGACCACCACGTGCCAGCGATACGTGTTGCGCAGCTTCGCCAGCACGCACGGGGTTGCCGGCAGCACGCTCCACCGTCGCCGCCGAAGGCGCGCGCCTGCTCGGCAAGCTCGACCGCGCTGGCCTCGGCGGCGCCGCCACGTCGGCCTCGTGAGCGCCCCATACCAGCACGTTCGCCATGCGCACGTACGGCGGATACCCGAGCATCTTGCGCTTGGGCAGCTCATCTCGCAAAAACAGCGCGCGATCGTAGCGCGCCGCGGCGCGGATGGCCACGTCGTCGGCCTCGTAGGTCTGCACCATGACCCGCCCGTCCAGCTCGGCGCGCCCGGCGCGGCCCGCCACCTGCTCGATCAGGTCGAACGTGCGCTCGTGCGCACGGAAATCGGGCAGCTGCAGCTGCGTGTCGGCGTTGATGACGCCCACCAGCGTGACGTCGTCGAAATCGAGCCCCTTGGCGATCATCTGGGTGCCGAGCAGCACCGCCGCCTGCGCCGCCGCGAACCGCTCGAGCAGGCGCTCGTGGGCCCCCTTCCCGCTGGTAGTGTCGGCATCCATGCGGATGATGGGCACGCCCGGCCCCACCCCGGGCATGGCGTCGAGCGCGCAGCGCAGCTCGTCTTCCACCCGCTGCGTTCCCGCGCCGAACTTCTTCAGATAAGGGCTCGAGCACTCCGGGCACACCGCCGGCGATGCCTGCCGGTAACCGCAATGGTGGCATGCCAGGAAGTTGCCTCGCTCATGGTAGGTGAGCGACGTGTCGCAGTGCGGGCACTTCGGCACGAAGCCGCATTCGCGGCACAGCAAAAACTTCGCGAAACCGCGCTGATTGAGCAGGAGCACGACTTTGCGCCCCTGCGAAAGCTCCTCTTGCAAGGCGCGCGTAAGGGCGGCGGAGAACATGGAGCGAGAACCCTCGGCGAACTCGCGCGCCATATCCACCACGCGGACAGCGGGCATCGGGCGGCCGTTGGCGCGCTCGGGCAAGCGGACCTGCGTCCAACGCGGATGCTTCGCGCACCGGTAAAGCGCCTCGATCGACGGCGTGGCGCTGCCGAGCACCACCGCGGCGCCGCTTCGACGGGCCATCCAGCACGCGACCTCGCGCGCGTGGTAGCGCGGGGCGCTGTCCTGCTTATAGCTGCCCTCGTGCTCCTCGTCGATGACGTAGAGCCCCACGTTGGCGAGCGGGGTGAAAAGCGCGCTGCGCGCACCCACCACCACGCGGGCCGCGCCGCTGCGGATGAAGTCCCATTGGTCGTAGCGTTCACCGGCGGACATGCGCGAATGCATGACCGCCACGGTATCGCCGAAGCGGCCGCGGAAGCGCCCTACTGTCTGCGGGGTCAGCGAGATCTCGGGCACGAGCACGCACGCCGTGCGACCTCGCGCAGGACCCGCTCGATAGCCTGCAGATACACCTCGGTCTTGCCCGAGCCCGTGACGCCGTCGACGAGCACCACGTGGCCGTCGGCGGCATCGCAGGCGGAGGAGATGGCGTCGAGCGCCTGCGCCTGGCCCGGGTGAGCTGCGGCTTGCGCGAGGGAGCATGCGCTGCGTTTTCGTTGCCCACCGCCAGGTCGGCATCGTCGGCGCACAACCGGCCCGCATGACCTTCGCAGGCGGTAGCGAAGCCGGCGGCTCCCCTCGACGACGCCCCCGCCAGCGGCCTCCCCGAAGCCGACCGCCTCTTCGCCGGCCGTATCCCCAGCCGCACCCGAAACCGCGCGCTGCGCGATGCGCGCCGCGTCTTCGGAAAACCCGCGCATGCGGCGGCGGTGCTCGATGACCACCGCGCCCTTCGCCTCCAAGGCCTTAAGCGTCGAGGAAACCGAGCCCAGCTGAGCGGCCAACTCGCTGACGCGCAGCTGCCCGCCGCGCAACGCCTCCATGACCGCGACCTGTTTGACGGCGTTCGCGCGGGGTGTGAACTCGGAAAACGCCGGGCCGGCGACCACCCAGCGATCGTCGACCTGGCCGACCGCGGGCTGTTCGAGGCGCCAACCGCCATCGCGCCCGTGCACCATGCGCGGCACGCCGCCCGGCGGCGTGAACAGGCGCACACACGCCGACAACGGCGCAATGTAGCGCTCGGACAGCCACTGGGCGCAGGCGGCGCCCTCTTCATCGAAATACGGCTGGCTGACGGCGCGCTCAATGGCCTTGAGCTTGCCCGCGTCGATGCCCTGCGGCCACTGCGGCCCGCCGGGCTGCCCATATTCGCCGATCGACACCACGAAGCCCACGGCGCGCCGGTGACCGAACGGCACCAGCACAGCGCAGCCCACCGAAATGGCGAAGTCGCGCCCAAGCGGGCCGTCGTCGCAATCGCCCGCGCCTTCGCATGCGGCGGCGAACAGCCCCTCTTCAGGGACTGCATAGGTATAAGGCGCATCGAGCGCCTGCGTAGGTATGTCCAAGATCACAGATGCCAGTTTCATAGCGCACCAGTATACCAGCGTTTCGCGGAAAGTCCTCGAAAAGGCGAACAGATATACGCTTTTCGAGAATCGCCTGCGCTCGTACCCGATTCTCCCGCCGGTCCCGCATTCTGGTCGATACCGCGACCGTTCGATAGGGCGAAGCAACGCCCGCGCACATCGGCGTGGCGGTCGCCGACATGGCGATCACCCACAGCATGCCCGAAACGCAGGAAAGCCCGCCGGCGGCGGCATATCCGGAACCCCGAACTATGCCGCGCTCGCTTCCAGCGGGCTTTCCCTATTTCGCGATATCGATCATGTCCGCCGCCTTCCGCAGCGGGCTTCCTAGCCGATTCCGGCCCGGCCCCATTCCGCAACATGCGTTGCGATCGGTGTAAGCCGGTCACGCGCCATGCCCTTCTGCCGAAGGGCGCCGAAAACGCTTACTCCAGACCGCAGGCCTTGCGCAGGGCGTCGGCGCGGTCGGTCTTCTCCCAGGTGAACTCGGGCAGCTCGCGGCCGAAGTGGCCATAGGCCGCCAGCAGGCGGTAGATGGGGCGGCGCAGGTCCAGCGCGTCGATGATGGCGCCGGGGCGCAGATCGAACACCTCGCCGATGGCGCGCTCGATGTCGGCCACGGGCACGCACGCCGGTGCCGAAGGTGTCCACCATGACGGACACAGGGGCGAAAGCCATGCCGATAGCGTAAGCCACCTGCACCTGGCGCAGCGGTGCGCGAACCCCGCGGCCACCACGTTCTTGGCCACCCAACGGGCGGCGTAGGCGGCGGAACGGTCCACCTTGGTGGGGTCCTTGCCGGAGAAGGCGCCGCCGCCGTGGGGGGCGCTGCCGCCGTAGGTATCCACGATGATCTTGCGGCCGGTGAGGCCGCTGTCGGCCTGGGGGCCGCCGATGACAAATCGGCCGGTGGGGTTGATGTGGATGCCGGCGTGGTGTTCTCCACGTCCCTCGCGCTCGAGCCGGGGCGGATGACGTTGGCCGATCGATCTCGGCGCGCAGCTGCTCGGTGGAGATCTCCTCGGAATGCTGCGTGGAAACCACGACCTTTTCCACGTTAACGGGCTTGTCATCGATGTCAGCGGACCGAGACCTGGGTCTTGCCGTCGGGGCGCAGGTAGGGCATGGTGCCGTCCTTGCGCACCGCGGCCAGGCTGCTCGGCCATGCGCTGTGCCAGGGAGATGGGCATGGGCATGAGCGTGGACGTCTCGTCGCAGGCATAGCCGAACATCATGCCCTGGTCGCCGGCGCCGACCTTCTCGTAGGGGTCGTCGCCCGCCTGGCCGTGCTGGGCCTCGTAGCCTCGTCGACGCCCTGGGCGATGTCGGGGCTTTGGTCGTGGATGGCGTTGAGCACACCGCAGGTGTCGCAGTCGAAGCCGTACTTCGCGCGGTCATAGCCGATCTCGCGCAGCACCTCGCGCGCAAGCGCGGGCACGTCGACGTAGGCCTGGGTGCGGATCTCGCCGGCCACGATAATCATGCCCGTGGTGGCCATGGTCTCGCAGGCGCACCGCACCTGCGTGGGGTCGGCCGGTTGACCGGACGGGGAGACGTAGCCCTGCCCGGCAAGCTCGATCTCCTTCTCAAGGATGGCATCGAGCACGGCGTCGGAAATCTGGTCGCAGATCTTGTCCGGATGCCCCTCGGTGACGGACTCGGACGTGAACAGATAAGAAGAATGCGCGTTGGCCATTGATGTTCCTCCTTCATCGTTGTCGGCCGGACCACCTTGGCGCTTTTGCGCCAGGTTGGTGTCGGGATCTGCGAGCCAACCCTCTCCCCGACTCTTGATAAACGGATATGTTCGGACGGTGCGCACCGCCCGCGTTTATGCTAGCTGCGAACGATACCACACGGGCATCATTTTGTATGCCCTGCCCGTCGCGCTCGTGGAATCACCATATATCGATACGCGCGAACCGCATGAGACGGCCGGCTTTCGGCAGATGTCAACGGGCCCGTCCGACGCCTCGCCGGACGGGCCCGACTTATTCATATAGGTGCGAAGATGGAAGGGGTTCCTCACCTGCGCTTTAGCGACGGCCTTTCAGCGCACGGCGCTTCAGGCGGGCCCCCAAAGCCGTAGCCGCTGCCACGATGGCCGCCACGCCGGCCGCGCCAGCAACCGCACACCGGCCGCGTCGCCGGTCGTCGCCAATCCCGTCGATGCACCGGCCTTGACAGTAGAAGCGTTACCGGAGCCGGCAGGCACGGAAGCACCCTTCGAAGCGTCTTCGCCCGTTTGGCCCGTGCCGCCCTGCTCTTGATCGATGCCGCTATCGTCTCCCTCGCCGCCGGAATCCTGGTCATCGCCAGCCGCTGAGCCATCGCCTGCGGCATCGGCCTTCTTCAACGCCGCCATGGCGTCGCGGATGCCCTTCTCCGCCTGGTCGATCTGCTCTTGCGTGGCCGCGCCGTCCTCCAAAAGCGCTTTGCCCGCTGCGATTTTCGCCTGTAGCGCATTCCAGCTATCGGCCGTCCAGCCATCGTTCGCCAGCGCCTCGCCTGCTCGATGGCTGCCTCCAAACTCGTGCGATCTGCCACCTTCGCCAAGCCGTCCATGGCAAGCTGCAGCTCGGCAGCAGCCTGGTCGTACTGGGCTTTCGTGGCATAGGACGCGGCAAGCAACGTGTTCGCCGCCTCAACTTGGCGGCCAAGATCTGCCAGCTATCCGGCGTCCAGTCGGCCTGCGAGAGCTGAGCGGCCTGCTCGACGAGCGCCGCGAGCGCCGAAGGGTCGCCCGCCGCCTCGCGCCAATCGTAAGTCAGCAGCAACGCATCGGAATCACCCTTGGACAGGCCCGCGAAATCGCCGTCGTTGGAGTCTCCGTACATGAGCAGGTTCAGCTGATACCCGTTCACCGCCGTGATCTGGGCCGCGTAATCGCCCGCGGAACCGCCCACGACGTCAAGAGACAAACGCTTTCCCGCCTTGTCGTACTGCGCCACGTACACATCGCTCGAGCCCTTGTTCAGGTCCTTGAAATCGAAGTCGGTCCCGTTGCTATTGCCGATGACCACATACCGGTCGTCAAGCTCCACGGCGCGCTCCGCCTCGTTGGACTCCGAGCTTTTCAGGCCATCGACCCACTCGACATGGCCGGTAGCGCCGAGCTTCATGATGTAGGAGTTCTCGTATCCGGAAAATCCCGCGAACGTATCGGTAGAGGACTTCGTCTTGCCGAGCATGACGAACCCGCCGTCGGAGGTGGCGGTCACGCCGTTGAAGTACTCGTTGGACTCGCCGCCGTAGGTGTTGAGCCACACGCTGGTCCCGTCGGCTGCGCTGATCTCGGTTGCGAACAGGTCGAACGTGTTGCCGTAATAAGGTGCGTCGGCAAAGTCCTCGGTGTAGGAGGACTTGATACCCGCGACCACGTAGTTGCCGTTCGCAAGGATATCGATGCCGAAATCGCTCGATTCAAGGTTCCTGCCGCCGATGGTGCGCGTCCATTCGGTGTTACCCGACGCATCGTATTTGACCACGACCAAGTTGAAGATGCCGCGGTTCAGATCGGTCAGGTCGCCGTCGTGCGACGAGGTCTCGAACAGGGCAACACAACCGCCGTCGGGCGTCGCCTTCACGGCTTTCGCCTGATCATGGCCCGAACCGGTCAAGCCCCGCATCAAGCCACGGTGCCGTCAGCGGAAAAGCGCGTCACGAAGGCGTCGGTCTGCCCGAACACCGCCCCGTCGCGATCGAGCGAGGCGAAATCGCCCTTCGGCGTGCCGTCGGCGGTGGTGAAACCGCCGCACAGGTAGAACCCGCCATCGGTTGTGGCGTCGACGCTTGCCGCGTAGGCCGTGTAATTGTTCTCAAGCCCACCCAACTCGATGGTCTTGAGCGAGTTGCCCGCCGCATCGCGGATGTTCACGTATGCGTTCGACGGGCCGCGCTGCAAGCCCTCCACGTCGCCGTCGAAGCTGTACGTTTGCCCCACCGTGGCCAACGTGCCGTCAGCCAGCACGGTGGAATCGGCCGCGTATTCCGCGCTCGAGCCGCCGAACGTCGTCTTCCACGTATAGGGGAAGTCGGGCAGCGTCACCTCGACCGGGGCGAAATACGGCGGCGTGTCGGTTACGCGCGCGTTCGCAGGGGTCGAACGACAGGCGCACATCGCCCATGGCGTTGTCGATATGGATGCGCACGGGCTTATCAAGGCTTTTCACCTGGATGGTCGTGGTTTTCACGCGCGTCGAGGGGTCATAGGAGTCGGAAAGCGCGTCCACCATGACGCCATCGCCGCGATCGTAGGTGACATCGCCCAAAAACGACGGCGTCACCTCCGAGCCCATGATAGTGGCGCGCTGGAAGTACACCGTCACCGTGTACTGCTTTCGCCCGTGCGCTGCACGTAGGCGTCGGCATACAGCATCAGGGGCCATCATCGACGCCTCGTCCTTGGTCGCATGCAGCGCGCTCACCGGCACGAGCGTGGTCTCCTCGGCATGCGTCGTGAGCTTCTCGGCGTTCAGGCTGGCGACGAACCCGTCGATCTTGCCCGCCCGCCCGGCGAAGATGCCGTCGTCGGATTTCGTGGTGCCGCAAACCAGGAAGTCGTCGGTACCGCTCACGGACAAGCCCTTCGCCGTGTCGTCGTCGTTGCCGCCGAACGTTTCGATGCCCAAGCGCGCGCCGTCGGTGGAGAAATGCGCCGCGTAGGCATCCTTCTTGCCGAACACTTGCGTGCCGGTGAAATCGTTGTCAGCGGCTTTATGGGTGCCCGCGACGATATAGCCGTCAAGCGCCGTCACGACCCCGTCGGCGGTGACGGCTTCGCTGTCCTCGATCAGGTTCGACCAGATGACGTTGCCCGTCGCGCCGATGCGCATCACAAAAGCCGGCCGAATCGGAATCAGCCGCATCGCGCACGCCGAAGTCACCGTCGGCGGACTTGGTCGTTCCCGCGATGATGAAGCCGTTGTCGATGGTCCCATGGCCCTCGTCGGCGGACGACATCGTGGAGATGACGCGCGAGACGCTTGCGGCCTCGTCCTTGCCCGCGCCGCCGTAGGATTTCGTCCACTCGACGGAGCCGTTGGCGGCGATCTTGGAAACGAGCACGTCGTTGTCACCCTTGTTCTGGCCCTCAAGATCGCCGTTGTTCGCGTTGGTCTTGCCTACCGCCAGATAACCCGCGGACACCGAAACGCTGTTGCCCATGTCATCGAGCGCGGTGGCATCCTGCATCTGCACGACGGCGGAGAACTCGTCGGACTGCAAGGACTGGCCTTCCATCTTCGAGCCGCCCACGCGCGTCACCCACACCAAGTTTAAGTCGTCATCGTACTTCGCGATGACGGCGTCGGTGTCGGTCTCGGTCTTTCCGTGGCCTGCATATCGCCGTCCGTGGACGCCGATGAACCGACCACGATGAAGCCCCCCCGTCGACGGCGGGCGTGATGCGCTGCAGCACATCCTTGCCGCTTCCGCCGAACGTCGCCGTCTTCACCAGGTTGCCCTGGGTGTCGAACTTGGCGAAAGCAGGCCATCCTGCCCGCCGCGGCTCTTGCCCTCCAAGTCGAACTTGGTCGACTGTGTGGCGCCAACCGCCACGAAGCCGCCGTCATCGGCCTCGGTCACGCTGTTGAACAGATCGGCCTTCTCGCCTTCCACCCAGCCGCGCCACAGCTCGTCGCCATCGGCGTCGTAGCGCACGAGCACGGCGTCCGCCTTGCCCTTCGCGTGCTCCTGCGTGCTGCCGCCCGGCGCATCGAAGGTGGCGGCGGCCACGAAGCCCCGTCGCTTAAGCGCTGGGTCTGGTTCACGCTATCGCACGTCGTGGAGACCGTGCTGCTTCCGGCATCGCCGAACAGATGCGCCCAATCGACGATCGACGACGCTTCGGCGCCGGCCGTCGCGGGCGCCGCGCATGCCAAAGACAGCGCGATAGCCGCACCGGCCGCCAGGGGGCCTTCCCATATGCTTCCCCACCGTTTCGCTCCTTTGAACTTCTCGAACGGGCATGCCGCCGAGACTCTTAAGTTTTGTCGGGGTAACTTTATAAGAGCGGAAGTTGTTATTAGCCAAGGGTTACCCTGCATCACAGAATCTTCACTATGGCAAACTTCTCTTCGCCATCAGCGGGAAGGAGGCGTGCAGATGGCTGCCGGCGCACGCGCGGTATATGGGCGTATCTGAGGTTCCCCGTCCTGCTGCATCAACGCGGCTCCTCGTTTGCTAAACTGGGCGGAAACCAGCCCCAACCGGGAAAAGAGGACGCATGACGTATACCGCACCCCAGCCTGCCGACCAGCCCGTTTTCAAGAACGCAGCCTATACCCAGGAGTACATCGACATCGCCGAATCCCTTGACGGCGACATCCCCGGCCGCCGCGCAGCGCGCGCCTACATGGATTCCTCCACGGCCATCGTGCATCACCGCGTGGTATCCACCAGCTTCGTGCCCAAGCTCTACGACGCCGCATCGCGCCGGGTCATGCGCGAGGTCGTTGAAACCACGCACCGCATCCTGTGCAAGGTCATGCAGCACTACCTCGACGACGCCGAGTACCGCAAGATCTTCGACTACGACCCGCGCCTAGCCGAGCTCATCCTGGTCCCGCGCGGCTACGACGCGCTGCTGCCCTTCGCCCGCTTCGACATCTTCTTGGACGAGAACACCGGCGACGTGGCGTTTTGCGAGTTCAACGGCGACGGCAGCTCGGGCATGAACGAGAACCGCGAGATCACGCATTCAGTGGAGGAACGGCCACCTTTAAAGAGTTCGCACGCCGTCATCACGTGGAGGGCTGCGAGCTGTTCGACGCGTGGGTGCGCGAGTTCGCCGCCATCTACGCCACCTACGAGCATCGCGTGGAGAACCCGCGCATCGCCATCTGCGACTACCTGGAGAATGGCGTGGTGGACGAGTTCCACCTGTTCGCGAAGCGCTTCACCGAGGCCGGCCACCCCTGCACGGTGTGCGATGTGCGCGACCTGACCTTCGACGGCGAAGTGCTGCGCGACAAGGAAGGCCAGCCCGTCCACGCCATCTGGCGCCGCTGCGTCACCAACGACGTGCTGGAGTTCTGGGACGAATCGCAGGCGCTCATCGAGGCTGTCAAGGCGCAAAAAGTGGCGCTCATCGGCAGCTTCGCCGGCCACGTCGTGCACGATAAGCAGATTTTCGAGGCGCTGTTCAACCCGATGACGCAGGCGTTTTGACGCCCGAGGAAATCGCGTTCGTGGAGCGCACCGTCCCGCAGACGCGTTACCTCAACGAGAAGGAAGTCGACCTGGACGCCATCCGCGCCGACAAGGACGCCTGGATCATCAAGCCCACCGACGCCTACGGCGCGGCCGACGATGTACGCGGGCTGCTTCCAAACGCAGGAGCAATGGGAGCAGATCATCGCGAAGTTCGCCAACGGCGCCGCCGGCGCGCCGTTTTTGGTGCAGCGCTATATCACGCCGTTTAAGACGCAGATCCTCACGCCCGACGACGGCATCGCCAACCTGGCCGATGACCAGGTGCAACGCGAGCCGGTGCTGTACAACAACCTGGAGGGCCTGTACTGCTACAACGGCACGTTCCAGGGCATCTTCAGCCGCTTAGGGCCCTTCCCCACCATCAGCAAGCCTATGAAGGGCATCACCTGCGCCACCATCTGGGTCGACTAGAACGCGCCCAGCCTGCCCTGCTCGCGGCCCCCAAGTCCCAAGACGCGGGGACCGCGGCCGTTTCACCCTTCCCCAACACCTGCGAGGCCCCTTTCACATGACCCGACTGTTAAACGGAATCGTCGCCTTCGGCAGCGCGCTGCTGCTGGCCGTCACGCTCATCGGCGCCGGCTTCGCCGCCGTCGCCATCCCGATGCAGCCACCGCAACGCTGTCGCGGGCGTTTTCCGGCTGCGACCAGCCGAACACCCCGCTCACCGCCGACGAGTTCGCCTCCATGGCGCCAGCCGGCAAGCATTACACCTTCGACGACAACGACCGCGAAAAGCGACGCCGCCATCGCCGAAGGCCAACGTCGCCGCCGAGGCCAACGTCGCCGCCGAGGCCAACGTCGCCGCCGAGGCAGACGGCGCGCCACCGCGTCGACCAGGGAAAACGCTGCCCGCAGCCTGCCCGCTGACGCGATAAGCCACCTCGACGATGTCTACCGCGTGGCAAGCATGGCCAAACCTGCCCTCGCGATCGTGGCCGTGCTATGCATCGCAGGCCTTGCGCATGTGGCGGTGCGCATCGGCCGGCGGGCGCTCGGGCGCACGCTTATCGCAGGCGGCGGGTTAGTGCTTGCGGCGTTTTGCGCGCTCGGGGCATGGGCGGCCATCGACTTCGACGGGCTGTTCGCCGCCTTCCACAGCCTGTTCTTCCAGGCGGGAACCTGGACGTTTCCCTACGACAGCCTGCTCATCACCTTGTACCCAACCGCTTTTTGGATGGGCATGGGCGGCATCTGGCTTGCAGTTACCTGCATTGCCAGCATCATCTGCATCATCGTAGGACGATTGCTGCGCAGTGAAACTGAATAACGTACTGGATAAATTTGTTCGGCAAATGGAAGGGCGGCATCTCGATGCCGCCCTTCCAATTTGCCAGAACAAATTAACCTTGTGGGTTAATTCAATAACATCTTCCGATATCCTAAAAGTGTTTCTTAGAAGAAGCGACACATATACGGACAAAAAGGAGGCGCACTATGTCCGCGCAAGACTACGCTCTATTCGAGCCCATCGCGTACCCCGACGAAAAAATCAAAGTCCTTGGGGTACACGATGGCTGGAATACTTATGCTCGGCGCTTTATCTTCTGCTTCCCAAACTACATAGACACTTATGGAGCCTTCTATGGATAGCAAAAGAAAACAGCTCTGATTACCGCATTAGTTGTTCTCGCGCTATCGATTCTGTGCCTTTCCCTAATTACGATAAACTCAATCTGCCCTTCACGCAAAAACAGCCGACGAAAGCAGCAGCGCCCCGTCGCAATACACTAACTTTGGCTCCATTAATGACATCGGACCCGAAACCAACAAATCAAAAACCATGGCGAACGGATTTAACATAAGCAACAACGTGAGTGGAGACAGCCCTACCGTAATTATCACAACGAGATGTTCGGTTCAAGCCACCGAAATTTCCGAAGATGGACAAAACCTCGTGACAATTACTTCTTACGCCAATGAATTGGCCGATCTAATTGGCGCGCAATCTCTTATTCTTGACTGCACGCCACGAGTTGATAACGGCACCGCTCCGCCACCTCCCGACGTCGGATCCGATGCAATCGCCGAATTCGGATGGCCACAGGGGTCGAACCCGCCACTAGGATCAATCAAGGCAACTAGCAATTAAATTAGCAAAGGAAACCGCCATGGAGCACTGCTCCGATTTCAAGCAAAGCAAACAAGCCGAAAACAAATCAAAAACACGTGCGCGACAATCGCTCGTGTTTTCATGGTTTTGTTTGTACTATCAGTAATAGGCCTACTAGCCTATTTAGGCGTCTCTGTACATTCCTTCATAAGCAACGACGATGCATCCTTACTAAGCATTTTTTATCCAACAATCCAGCTCGCAACGGCATGTATTACTCTACGGCTTATGTATGCACTGTTTCGCAATATCGCAAACGGCAGGTCGCCTTTAACTAAAAAGCATGCAAGAATTCTTGCAATCATTGCATCGCTCTTACTTGCAAGCTGCCTAGTCGAAATTGTCATGCAATTAATTCCTGCAGTAAGCGAACATATTTTTCAAGTTGGATCTTTCGCAGAAATCGGATACGTGCAAGACCCTGCCACCAGCTCCTTACACATTGACTTGAAAACCACAGTCATGGCTGCATTCTGCTACGCCGTCTCAGCCGTGTTTTCTTATGGAGCCGATTTGCAGCAGCTATCAGACGAAACAATTTAATATGAGCAAAATTATAGTTGACATCGATAGCGCAATGCGGCTCAAGGGGCTCAACAATAAAAAGCTAGCGGCCATTCTTGGCTTAACAGAAGTTCACGTTAGTCGATTGAAGAACACAAACATTAAAGCAATTCGTCTTGATACCCTAAATTCTCTTTGCGAAGTACTTGAGTGCGGCCCGGGGACATAATCAAGCGAATTCCTAAATGTCAATTCGTCAATCACTTTGTGCTCGTATAGCTCATAGAAATATTTATTCATAGCGCAGTACGAATCGGGGCTATCGAGCTGCACGTTTCCTTTGGTTTCGTTTTTAAAATAGCCAGAATAAGACTTCCTCTTAACCGACCGAGAAAAGAACATGCATGACCTCCAGTGAAGAAAAATGCACTTACTGCCCCAAACGAAATAAGCATCCCTCATTCATGAGACTCGGGCAACCGCTAAATCGACGAGCGTCAAGCATTAGCAAGTTCAATCACATCGTTTAGCCGTATGTCGCATTTTGGTGGTGAACGCATACGCCTACCTTGCAGCTGCGCTCAAGCCGCCTATACTGGAACAACCGATGATTCAAACACGTAAGGAACTAACGAACCATGACTGAGAGCAAACCGGTGCGCGTCCGTTTCGCGCCTTCCCCACGGGCAAGCTGCACGTCGGCGGCGCCCGCACGGCCATCTACAACTGGGCGTTCGCCCGCGCCACAGGCGGCACCTTCATCCTGCGCATCGAGGACACCGACCCGGAGCGCTCCACCGAGGAGAACACCCAGATCATCCTGAACGCCATGAAGTGGCTCGGCCTTGACTGGGACGAGGGCCCGGAGGTTGGCGGCGACTGCGGCCCCTACTTCCAGAGCCAGCGCTTCGACACCTACGCTGACGCCCTTGAGCGCCTGAAGGAGCGCGGCATGGTCTACCCGTGCTTCTGCACGAAAGACGAACTTGACGCCAAGCGCGCGAAAGCCGAGGCGGAAGAGGGCGGCTATGCCGGCTACGACCGCACGTGCCGAGACATCGACCCTGCCGAGGCTGCCCGCCGCATCGAGGCCGGCGAGCCCGCACGTGTGGCGCCTGAAGGTGCCGCTCGAGCACGGCCCCATCGAGTTCGACGACGCCGTGTAGGGCCACATGTCCTTCCCGGCCGAGGTGATGGACGACATGATCGTCGTGCGCACCGACGGCTCCCCCACCTACAACTTCGCCGTGGTGTGCGACGACGCGAACATGGGCGTCACGCACGTCATCCGCGGCGACGACCACCTGTCCAACACCCCGCGCCAGATCCTCATCTACGAGGCGCTCGGGTTCGACGTGCCCACCTTCGCCCACCTGTCCATGATCCTGGGCTCCGACGGCCACAAAGCTCTCAAGCGCCACGGCGCGGCCAGCGTGGAGGAGTTCTGCGAGCGCGGCTACCTGCCCGACGCCATGGTGAACTTCCTGGCGCTGCTCGGCTGGAGCCTTGACGGCGAGACCACCATCATCGACCGCGAGACCCTGTGCTCGAAGTTCAGCCTGGACCGCATCACAAAGAAGGACGCCATCTTCGACCAGACCAAACTCGAGTGGATGAACGGCCAGTACATCCAGCGCATGGGCGCCGACGAGTGGGTTGCCGCAAGCCGCCCGTGGCTCGTGCAGGCCGGCGCATCCGAGGCCGACATCGATGCGCGCCCGGAATGGTACGCCAAACTCTATCCGCTGATTTCCGAGCGCTTGCAGCGCCTCGACGAGGTGCCTGCGAAGCTCGCCCCTACATGTTCTGGGGCGCCAACGTCGCCGAGCTGGACGAGAAGTCGGTAAAGAAGGTGCTGCTCAAGGAAGGCGCCCGCGCCGACGAGGCCCTGGCCAACTGCCGCGCCATCCTGGCCGACGAGTCCCGCGCGCCTGGGGAAGCAGCCGGCCTTGAGGCCGCCTGCCGCGAGCTGGGCGACAGCATGGACATGAAGCTGAAGTTCGTGTTGCAGCCGCTGCGCGTGGCCGTGTGCGGCAACATGGTCTCCCCGCCGCTGTTCGAGTCCATCGAGCTCATGCCGCGCGAAGATGTGCTCGCCCGCATCGACCAGGTCACCGAGCAGGTCTTCGGCGCATAACCCGAGCACGGAAGGCACCTGTTGACCGAAACCAACGAACAACAGCCGTTTCAGATCCCGCAGCGCATCCTCGTGCTGCGGGATCTGCATACGCACCCGAGGCGCCGATTGCACGCGCTGCGGCGAAGCCTGCCCGAAAGACGCCCTGTCGTTCCCCGAGGGAAAGCCGCCCGTCATAGACGATGCTGCTTGCTCGCTGTGCGGCATCTGCCAGGGAACCTGCGATGCGTTCGCCTCCACAAGTTATACGCTCACGCAGGCCCATGCCGACGCACGGCGGGCCGCCATGGGCGCCAGGCCCGCTATCATCACCTGCGCCGAGAACGTCTCGGACGAAGACGACCCTGCAAGCAACGTGGTAGAGCTCCCCTGCTTGGCCATGTTGTCAGCCGAGCTGTGGGCGGCGCTGTTGGCCGAAGGGGCCGATGTGCAGGTGGCCATCGACATGGAACGCTGCGAAACCTGCACGAAGGCGGGCGGGCCTGCGCAAGCCCTCTACGCCGAGCGCATCGCGCATGCCGAGGAATGGACGCAGCGCAATGTGGGGTTCGCGCCGTCGCTGCCCCAGGCGGCTGACGAAGGGTTGTTCGCCGGCCTGGCCAACGCCGGCGCCGACGGAGACCGCCGCAGCCTGTTCACCGATATGCTCTCGCAGCTCAAGGACGCGGCATCGGGCACCACGCGAACGCACCGACGCCCACCTGCAAACGCTGCGCGACAAAACGAGCGGTTCGCCGCCCATCAGCGGCTCGACCTGGGAAACGGCACGCAATTCAACAGGCTCGCGCCGCACGGGCGCGTAAAACGCGTCATGGGTTCGTCGCGCAACCTGCTGCTGCAAGCGCTCGACACCCAGCCCGACATGGCGGCGCGGGTGGAGCTTTCCCTACCTGAAATCGATGCCGATGCCTGCGAGGGGCTGCCTGCGCTGCACCCGCGCCTGCCCCACCGGTGCGCTTGCGCCCGACGCCCAAGACGGCACGCTTACCCTCGACTGGCGCTACTGCATAGGCTGCGGCCTGTGCGAGTCGGCATGCCCCCCGCAATGCCATCACGTTAACAACCAAGCCCATCTCCGAGGCCGCGTGCTAAGATAGCCGGGAACAAACCGTTAGGAGCGCTTCCATGAACCAGCCTCGCAACAACCCCGATTTCAATCCCTACGAATCTGCTCAACAAGCGGGTACGCAAAACCCGCAGCTTGACGCAACCGCAAGCGCTGCGCAGACGCCCGGCAACGCCAGCCCAGCGTCGGAAGCAGGCAACTGCGCCGATTCCAGCCCCAACGAAACCGCTGAGCCAACAGCACCCCAGGTCGAACGCGCCGAAACGACGATGAGCGCCGCACAGGCGCCGTGCCAGGCCGGCACCGCAGCCGGCCCGCAAGCCGCTCAGCAGCCTTCCGGATACGCCGTTCCCCCGCAGGCACCCTATGCGCAACCTTCCTACGGCTCAGCGCAGCCGCCTGCAAACCCCTATGCCGCCGAGCCGAAACCTGCGAAGAAGTGGCCTTGGATTCTTTTGGGCTGCGCGCTGGCGTTTCTTATGGGGCTTGGCGGATGCGTCGGCTTCGCCACGGTAGGCATGGTGGCCGATTCGCTTCACAGCCGCGCCGACGGCGTCCATTCCTACGATTTCGACGACCTGCCGTACGGCTACGATCCCGACGAGCTGCCCGATAGCGATTACTACGGCGGGTTCACGCTCTCCGACATCAAAGGAAGCGGCGGGCGACCTGCCCTGTGATATCGACGACGAGGGCAAAGCGACCGCAGGCGTATACGTGGTAGGCCGCGATATCGACGAGGGGCTGTACTTCCTCCAGGGGAAACCCATCCACCGAAGCTGAATTCTATCTGTTCAGCCCCGAAGGGTCTGGCACCTACAGCATGAGCGCCGCGGTCACCTACACGGGCAATTACTTTGCCGACCTCGAAAACGGCCAGGTGATCGCCTTCATGCCCAGCGCAAAAAGCATGCTGATGATTCCCGCCGACCAAGCCGATTTCCAGCCGCAGACACCCTACGCCAGCGGCCTGTACCGCGTCGGCCAGGACATTCCCGCCGGAACCTATACCATCACCGTCAGCCCGGACGCGCCGCACAACGCCTCGCAGGACTATGCCGCCTACGTCATGAAGGACCTGGATTTCGATGATGACTCCATCATCGATTCCAAGCCCCTGCTACGCGGAAGCACGCAGACCGTCACCGCGGAAGACGGCGAATGGCTGGAGCTGTTCGGCACCATCGCAACGCCAACCGAATAACCGCCGCAAGACGTCACGCGCCCTTCGACAAGTATCGGAGGGCGCTGCTTTTCACCTACCGCTATCGAAAGGACGCCCATGCTCCCCGAAAACCCCACCATCGATCAGGTTCGTAAGTTCTTCGCCAATGACAAGTTCGCCACAGAGGCCGCAGGCTGCACCATCGTCGAAGCCGCATGCGGCCATGCCGTTTGCGAGATGCCGCTCGAGCCGATCCACTACAACGCCCAAGGCGGCGTCATGGGCGGCGCTATTTTCACCCCTTGCCGACTTCTGCCTGGCCATCGCCTGCAACGTAAACGAGCAGCCCACGGTATCGGTGAGCAACACCATCGAGTTCCTGAGCGCCGCCAAAGGGAGACAAGCTCATCGCCGAATGCACCGTCGACAAGTCGGGTAGGAAGCTCGGGTTTTACACGGTGGACATGTCCGACAACACGGGCCGAAAGGTCGCCCGCATGACCGCAACCTGCTACCGATAGCTGCCAGAAGGGATTCGACGACCTTAGCTGCACTGCTGAACTTGCAAACCAAACGCTCAGCCCATCCAGAATCGCTGCCGAAAAAAATTTTTCAAAATTAGGGGTTGCGCGCTGAAACGGTTTCCGTATAATAGTCAACGCACCTGATTCGGGGCCTTAGCTCAGCTGGGAGAGCGCATGGCTGGCAGCCATGAGGTCAGGGGTTCGATCCCCTAGGCTCCACCAAATTTTCTAGGTCCGGCATATGCCGGACCTTTTTGTTTCTCAACCTTTGATGTACTACGTATACAACTGGATTCGGTAACAAGTACAGGTCGTTCGGAGGCTTGCGAATCAAGCACCCATCCCCACCTGAAACCCTGCTGAAAAAATTTTCAAAATAGGGGGTTGCGCGCTGAAACGGTATCCGTATAATAGTCAACGCACCTGATTCGGGGCCTTAGCTCAGCTGGGAGAGCGCATGGCTGGCAGCCATGAGGTCAGGGGTTCGATCCCCTAGGCTCCACCAAATTTTACAGCCGTCTGTAGGGCGGCTTTTTATTGTCACGGAAAGGGGAACCCATGGCGCAGACCGCATCCGGCGATTCGCAAACCCGCGACTCGTTCACCTCTCGCACCGCCTTCATCATCGCCTGCATCGGATCTGCCGTAGGCCTATCAGGCATCTGGCTGTTCCCGTACCGCGTCTCGCAGCTTGGCGGAGCCGCCTTCCTTATCCCCTACCTGTTCTTCGTCGTGCTGCTCGGCCTTACCGGCGTGGTGGGCGAGATGTCGTTTGGCCGCGCCATGGGATGCGGCCCGATGGGAGCGTTCGGCAAAGCCCTCGAACTCCGAGGCGTGCCCCACGCAACGCGCATCGGCAAAAGCCATCGGCATCGTGCCTGTGCTTGCGGCGCTCGGCATCGCCATCGGCTACACCGTCGTTTTGGGATGGTTCCTCAAGTACCTGTTCGCCGCCGCAACCGGAACCTTGCTCGCTCAACCGGACATGGGCGCGTACTTCGGTCAGATCACCGGCGATTTCGGAAGCATCGGCTGGCATGCAGCGGCCCTCATCATCACGTTGGCTGTCATGGTCTTGGGCATCTCACGCGGCATCGAGCGCTTGAACAAGATCATGATGCCGCTGTTCTTCGTCCTGTTCTGCGTGCTGCTCGTCCGCGTCGCCATGCTGCCCGGCGCGCTTGATGGCTACGCCTACCTCTTCTTCATGCCGCGCTGGGAGGCGCTCGCCAACCCGCAAACCTGGGTGCTTGCGCTTGGACAGGCGTTCTTCGGCCTGTCGCTTGCCGGTGGCGGCACGCTGGTATACGGCAGCTACCTGAAGAAGGACGTGAACGTGGTCTCGTCGGCGCGCAACGTCGTGGTATTCAGCACGTTGGCCGCGGTTTTGTCGGCCATGGTGGTGGTGCCCGCCGTGTTCGCGTTCGAGCCGACACCCAGGCAGGCCCCCGCTTCTGTTCATCGTGCTTCCACAGGTATTCGAAGAGATGCCCTTCGGCGGACTGTTCTGCTTCGTGTTCTTCCTGGCCGTAGCTTGCGCCGCCATCACCAGCTTGGTGAACCTCTACGAACCGCCGATCGAGGCGCTGCAGCAGCAGGCGCGCCTTCCCGCTGGGCCGCTGTGACCATCGTGGCCGCCGTCTCCATGGGCGTCGGCGCCTTCATCGAGAACGGCGACGCGGTCAGCGCCTGGATGGATGCCGTTAGCATTTACGCAATCCCGCTGGGAGCCCTTTATAGCGGCCGTGATGTTCTTCTGGGTGTGCCCACAAGGGTTTCGCCTCAAAACAGGCTCAGATGGGACGAGAGAAGCCCGTAGGCGCATGGTTCGAGTTCATGGGACGCTATCTGTTCGTCCCGCTCACGGCTATCGTCATCATCTTGGGCATCGTGCTCGGCGGCATCGGATAACGCCCCAGGCGCTGAAGCATCGCCCGGAACGCCCCTTCTACGGCAACCCTAACAGCTCCCCGAAAGGCAAAAGCCTGCATGCTCCAGCAGCATGCAGGCCTTCTTATATCATGCGGGGAAAATAAGCCGGATCCGGAAGCCCTTACCTGCCAAGTCGAGATCTGCTGAAGCGGCAAGACTGAACGCAGCAACATCGCCAGGCCGGCATCGGGCCGGCTCGCACAGTCCAACGCTGCAGCGGGCCGAACCGACACCGACAAAGCCGCGGCGTCTAAGGCGATCGGCGCGTCGGCATCCAGCCCTACCCGGCCAAAACCCGCAGCCATCACCCCGCGGCGCCGTTTGCCGAACTAGTCCTGTTCGGCGAAGAAGCGCTCGGCGATGCGAGTCCGATTCCGCGGCGTCCTTGGCATAATAGTCCGCTCCGATCTGCTCGGCGTATTCGGGCGTCAACACGGCTCCGCCCACCATCACCTTGCAGCCCGGCAGCTTCTCGTGCAGAAGCTCCACCGTCTGCTCCATGGCACGGACCGTGGTCGTCATAAGCGCCGAAAGCCCCACCAAGCGGATACCCTGCTCGCTTGCCACGCGCAGCACCTCTTCCGGCTCGACGTCGCGGCCAAGGTCGACCACGCGGAAGCCGTAGTTTTCCAGCAGAACCTTGACGATGTTCTTGCCGATGTCGTGAATATCGCCCTTCACCGTGGCCACTGCGATGGCGTTCGATCCCATGCCGTCATCGGCGGAATCGCCCATATGCGCCTTGACCACGTCGAATCCCACCTTCACCGCCTCGGCCGAAGCCATCAGCTGGGGAAGGAAGAATTCGCCCTTGTCGAACTTCTGCCCCACCACATCAAGCGCGGTAACGAACACGCCATTGACCAGGTCGAGCGGGTTATGCTCCTCGAGCAACGCCTCGGTAGCAGGCCCCATCGGGCCCCTTTTCGACCCGTCAGGATGAGACGCACCATGTCGCGAACGGCATCGGCGGCATCCGAAAGCGACTCCGACACCGCAACCGGGCATTCTGCAGCCGCGTCGGCAGCCCCGAAGGCTGAGCGGCCTCCGCGGCCCCACGGCAGCACCCGCGCCCGCCGTGCCTGCCGTATACGGGTCCGCGGCATCTGCATACTCCCCGATGAACCCGACGGCGCCGGCATCCTGGCAGTTCAGCACCCTGAACGTGTTCACCGTGTCGGTGTATCGCTTCGCCTTCGGGTTCAGAATAGGCATATCCAGCCCGCACCCGAACGCGGCGGCCAAAAACGTCGAGTTCACCATGTTGCGCTGAGGCAGGCCGAAGCTGATGTTGACACGCCGAGCGCCGTGCGCACGCCCAGGCGCTCCTTCACCATGGTAACGGCGCGCAATATCTCAAGCGCCTCCGATTGGTTGGTGGCGCACGCCATGGTCAGGCAGTCGATGACCACATCGGTTCGCGGGATGCCGTAACGCTCGGCGGCTTCCACGATTCGCTCGGCAACGGCGAAGCGCCCCTCGGCCGTAGGCGGGATGCCCCTTCGTCAAGGGCAAGGCCGATCACGGCGCATCCGTAGCGTTTCACGATGGGAAGCACGGCCTCCAGGCTTTCCCGCTTGCCGTTGACGCTGTTGATGAGCGGCTTGCCGCGTAACCGCGCACCGCCGCCTCCACCGCCACCGGATCGGACGAGTCCACCACTAGCGGCAACGTGACCGTGGAAGATAGCTTGTCCACTGCAGCTGCCAGCACGGCAGGCTCGTCAAGCTCGGGAAGGCCCACGTTGACATCGAGCACATCGGCGCCCAGCTCCTGCTGCGAAACGGCCTCGCCCACCAGGTAATCCAGGTCGCCCGCCCGCAGCGCGGCCTTGCTTAGGCTTGCCCGTAGGGTTGATGCGCTCGCCGATCACGGCGATGCGGGGCACGCCACCGGAGCGCCACGGCCTCCTGCGCGCTGCACAGCACGCAAGCGGGCTCGTAGGCGCGCGGCGTGGGCACGCGACGGGCATCAGCCATGCGACGAAGTTCGCGCGTGTATTCCGGCGACGTGCCGCAACACCCGCCGATGATCGAGGCGCCCGCATCGATCATACCTTTCATAGCCGCGGCGAAATCCTCAGGCGACACGTCGAACACGGTGACCCCGTCCTCAACGCGCGGCAGGCCTGCGTTGGGCTGCACCATCAACGGGCGTCGCGACGACGACGCCATATCCTGCGCGGCGCCCAACAGCTCCGCCGGACCAAGCGAGCAGTTCAAACCCACGGCATGCGCGCCCATGCTCGAAAGCACCTCCGCGGCCACCTCCGGCGACGTGCCCAAAAACGTGCGCCCATCCTCGCCGAAGGTCATGGTGGCGAACACCGGCAGATTGCAGTTCTCCTGAGCAGCCAGCAGCGCCGCCTTCGCCTCGCGCAGGTCCGTCATGGTCTCGATGAGCACGATGTCGCACCCGGCTTCGACCACGGCGCGCACCTGCTCGGCGAACAAGTCGTAAAGCCTCTTCGAAGCTCATGGTTCCCATGGGTTCCAGCAGCGCGCCCGTCGGGCCGACATCGCCGGCGATGTAAAAGGGCGCGCCGCAGGCACGGGCGCATCCGGCAGCCGCACGATACACCTCCTCTACGCTTGCGGCACCTTCCAGCTTCAGTCGGTTGGCGCCGAACGTGTTCGTGGTGATCACCTCGGCACCCGCATCGACATAGGCCTTATGGATGGCCGCGATGTCGTCGGGATGCGAGAAGTTGAGCATTTCGGGGATCTGCCCCGCATCGGCAAGGCCCCGATCCTGCAGCTGCGTGCCCATGGCCCCGTCCACCACCAGAAAGTCCTGCCCGAGCAGCGCGCTCGTTTCAAATGCTCGTCTTTGATGGCAAATCCCGACAAATCGGGCTGGGGCAGCTGTGCCGCCTTCGCCCAACCGCCGGTCAGCTCCTTGTGCGCGCACACGCTATCTCCCATGGCAGGTAATCCCTCTTTTTCCTTAACTCGCAACCATCTCTCAAACGGCAAACCGCGCAGGCATCGCGCGCTTCGCCGCCATTATCAGGCTCATCGAACAAGCCTAGTACGGCGGTAACGCTTTTCACCGGAACGAGCATGTTCGTCGACGTAACCGAAATACCTAAGCGCCGACTCGCATCAAGGGTCCTCAAAAACGCCGGCTGCGCATTCAGCGGCAAGTCGCCATAGCCGGGGCTAAAACGCCAGTTCGTGCTCAGACCCATATCATGAGCGAAGCGGACGATGACATCTTCGGTTATGTTCGCTGCCGCCTCGACCAGCGCCGAGCAGCAAGCTCCGAACATCACGCCGTCCGCCACGCTGATGGCCTCATGCTTTCGCATCTCCCTGCTCGCTGACGGCGCCGAGCGTGCACGCCATCAGCGCAACCTTGCAAGCCCGTGCAAATGCTCGGCGATGCTGTTGCCCTCGAGGACAAGATCGCAGCCCTCCAAAGCCACCTGGGGCACGAGCCCTTCCCGCATTCGGCTTTCGCGCTCGATACCGCGCTGCGGCTCTCGACCGCGCCGATTGCCGCATCAAGGGCGTCAAGCGAACCCGTCGTCGCAGGCTCCGGCGCCTCCCAACACGTTCGCTTCTCATCGATATCGAAGACGCTCCCAGGCGAACGAAGGAAGCGATAACCCTCTCGCACTCATCCGGCCAGCCTATTGAAACGGGTCAGCAGCGCCTCATCGACCTGCTGACCCGTGTATCCCAGATATCTCAGCGCCTCGGTGCGATCGAGCCGCGCATCAGGCGCGCCCCTGCGCCAAGACGTCCATAACGCACCATCACGAAACCAGCGCCACCTTCAACGCACACGAGGCTGCACGGGCGATCTCGGGGTTGTTCATGGTGTACACGTGCAGCCCCTCGACGCCATGCGCCTGCAAGTCGGTCAGCTGGCGGCACGCGTATTCGATGCCTGCCTGACGCAAGCTTGCCGGGTCGTCCTCATATCGCGCGAGCAGCTTGATGATGGGGCTGGGAAGCGAAGCCCCGCACATGAACACCATGCGTTGGATCTGCGCCTTGCTCATGAACGGCATGATGCCCGCGGTTATCGGCACGGTGATGCCGGCGGCCTCGGCCCTTCGCGGAAGCGATAGAAGCAGTCGTTGTCGAAAAACAGCTGCGTGACCAGGAAGCTTGCGCCCGCATCCTGCTTCTGCCTCAGATGCTCCACGTTCAAGCTGAAGCGAGTCGCAATCGATATGACCCTCGGGATACGCTGCGGCACCCACGCAAAAGCCGGCATCCGCCAACACCGGGATAAGGTCCTTGGCATACCGGAAATCACCGGGCTCATAGCCTTCCGTCAGATCACCGCGCAAAGCAAGCACATTGCGGATGCCGCGGTCCCTCATATCGGCGATTGCCGCCGAAATCGACTGCTGCGACGCGCCGGCGCAAGTCAGATGGCCACAGCAGGGATGCCATGGTCATCTTGGATCATGGCGGCGATTTCAGCGGTGGCCTGCTTATTGCCGCTTCCGCCCGCGGAATACGTAACGCTGATGAACGCGGGATCGAGCTTTGCAAGCTCCTGCGCGATCGTGCGCCGACTCCATGCTCAGCTCGCCCTTCGGCGGAAGATCTCAAACGAAACTGGCTGCGCGCCCGTCTGACGGGCTTGCGCGAAGATGTTCTCTACAGTATCCATAATGCTGCCTTTGATTTTTTCCATCATCAGTATCTATAGCGTTGCTAATTATAACGACACAGGCCTTTCCGTCATCGATAATTCCTTGCACGGGGTATGCTTTTGAGAATGTGACCTATCTGCCAATACGATTGCCGGGAGGATCGAGTACCGACACACAACAAGCATCGAGTTTATGGCAGGCATTCGTTAACGCAATCTTGCCCATCAACATGTCGCCCTCACCGGTTTCGCTAACTACGCCGTCGACGGAAGGGAGGGTTGAACGAACTTACATCGAGATACGTCATACCGGCTAGCATCCGCCAGCGTGATTTCGGGGCGAGCTCGAACCTTCACGCGCCATGATGCCGCCCTCGCGGTATCGCTGCCGCCGACTCCATCGGCGGAAAGGCCAGGCTTACTCCCGAAGCAGGTCTTCGCCGTTCCCTCTACGCTGGCACACCTCGATCGTCGGGAGGATCGAACACGTTCACGCTGCTGCCGGTTTCGCTTTGACGAAACGCGCTAAAACAAACGAGCGTTTGCCAGAGTTCAACCCCTCCTCGCAAGCTGACGAGGCCTCTTTCAGCTCGCTGCTTAGCCTCGGCTTCATTCTCGAAGGCCGACAATCCACCCGCTTCCTCGTACACACACCCGCCCCTCGCACACTCCTGCTTCCTGAAGTTCACGAGATTCCGCAAAACCGCCCCTCGGCACCCTTCGACGGCGCATCCTTCTTGCAACCTTCTCGCATAGCTGCATAAGCGTCGAATTCGTGAACCTGCTCAGGACGCACCAATATCGCTCGACGTTGCAACCCTCCATGCTCATTTCGCGATGCTGCAACCTCTCGATCCGTCTTCCTTGCGTTTCGAACATTCTTCGCACCCGCCGCTGCGGCTGCACATGCCATTTTTTGCCCTTCGATCAACCTTCGCACCCGCCGCTTCGCTTCTCCGACCGAACGCGTCACCGCCCATGCTGCGCGCAAAACGCTGCCGCAGGAAGCTCCTCAGGGTCCTCGGGCCATCAATGCCACAAGCAAGGCCGTTTGCCCTTCCCCGCCAAGCCCATCAGGCAGTGAGATGTTCAAAGCCGCCACATCGCGCCTTCGGCTCGTTGAACGCACGGTCAGCACACGACCAAATCCACCCGAGCCCTCCGCCAGTGACAAACAGCCTCTTCCTGCAACGTTCTCGCCTAGAACCACTTCCCCGCAGCGAACCCGCCAAAACGTCGCGGCATGCTCAAGGCCATCGCCATCGCAGATTCCGTCGGCGAAATCGATCCATCTCGCACATAGGCAAGGGCACGACGCGCCTTCGCCGTCCCATAGGTTCCATCGACCTTCGCCAGGTACTGCCCGATTCTCGCAACAGACGTCAGCGGCTCGTCATCGCCCTCTCGTAAAGCGATCCGTTTTTCGGCATCGGCATCGATTCATACGATGAGCAGAGCGCATAACCCATATACACCGTTTCCAGCAAGGTATGTTTGACCGCAATTTGCAAAAAACGTCAGCTCGGGGACGAGCAGCAAACCGCGCCGAACCCTCAGCCGGCACCTTCTGCGAACGATCCTGCCGGATACGCGCTTCCCGAATAATGGGACCGCAAGCAATCACCGTCGTCTGCCCGCCGAAGTCCGTACAAGCACCTCGAGCTTGCCATCCTCGATACCCAAAAGCGAACGCAGTGTCCCTGCTCTCGGAAACAAACGCGACGTGCAAGGCAGCACCCGAGCCGTGGTCCTGTTCCCCGTGATGCGAGGATTGCGATTCCGCACAAGCCAACGAAACGCCGCATCGTGGGACAAGCAGATATTCATGGTTGCCATAACCGGTTCCTTTCAAGCGCAAATCACTTCGCAAACCAGCGACGCCACCATCTACACAGCCCTTGCCCGTATCTTGCATATCGCGCCGACAAACCTTGCAGGCAGATCGCCGCTGCATTCCTCTAGCAACGAACAGCATCCCCCGTCAAACCGATAGACGTCCTCCATGATGATTCCAGCAAATCAATGGCGGTAACCGCCTTATACCGGCTATACTGATGTCGCTAGCTTTAATCACACTACTCAAACACAGCATCGGGAGAACAAGCTATGGCAGTGATAGAACACAGTCAAGACAAACGTCAGTTAGCCGCATGGGTAGATCGGAAACTGGCCGAAACGGTAGACGAGGTTGCCAGCAAGCGCGGCATCACGCGAACCGCGGCAATCACGGAGGCGCTACAGCGCTACGTAGGGAAAAGAAACCAGCGTGGCGCTGCAACTTTCCGATTTTGCCGAGAAGCTGAAGCCCTGCTTGAACGCAGCGAGACGATGCAGAAGCGAGGAAATCAAGCAGATGAAACCAGCCCGCTCGCCAAAGCGAAAAGCCCGCAGCCGGCCTGCCGCGCAAACGCCATCGCTGTTCTAAGAAGCGAATCAAACTTATGAGCATCTTCGTGACGGGCGATATCCATGCCTCATACGACATCGCAAAAACTCTCGGAAAGCTGCTTCGACACCGCTGGATTGACCAAAGATGACCACGTGATCATCTGCGGCGACTTCGGCCTTATGGAACAACTCCGCCCAGCGAGCAATATTGGCTCCGCTGGCTTGATGCTAGACCTTTCACAAACCTATTCGTTGATGGCAATCATGAGGGCTTCAGCCTGCTGAACAGCTTTCTCGAAACCACATGGAATGGAGGAGCGGTACATCAAGTAGCAACCAGCGTCCTCCACCTCAAACAGGGCCAATTGTTCAACATCGACGGATGTCGGAATCTTCACGATGGGCGGAGCAGCCTCAAGCAATACGACGGGACGCATCGAATTCAGGGTAAAAACATGGTTCACCGAAGAAATCCCAAATGGGCAGGAACGAACAACAGCGCCAGAGACTTGATGCAGCAGACTGGGATTGCGACTTCGTCATCACCATTGTGCGCCCTCATCTAGCGCGCAAGGCATATCCGAGCACACCGATCGCCTGAAAATCCACCCGATGGACGAATACACCGATTGGCTCCAAACAATTCAAGACCGTCTAACTTACCGCCATTGGTTCTGCGGCCATTATCACATCGACGCTCAATCAGATAAGACAACCGTGCTATACCAACCGAATAGCCGTGTTGGCAGACAAAACCATCGCCGATACCGATGACGAAGAGATCTTGTCGCTACCCATCAACTACTCCCCGAGCCAGGAGGAACCAAAAATCACCGATACCAGACTATTGCTCCGAACTCGAAGACCAAGATTCCTTGGAAATCGATTTAGAGTAAATCAAAACAGCCCCAAAAGCATGTATAACGGCATTGCCGGGGGTTATTTTCACCATCTGCAGAAGAAACGAATACATGCATTCAAATCGGAAAGCATTAACAAGGAAAAACTGTGCCAGAGTGCTTTCAATTGCCCGCTATTTCAGCTTTACTAACCGGTTGCGATGTGCAAAACTGAAAAACCTCTAACCAGCTGTCACGAATTGACACAAACCCCCAGAAACCCGGACCAAATGGAATCGCCCAAGGCGACTTAAGATGATGCGCGCCAGCGCAGTAAAGCAAGCGCTTCAGAATACGGATCTGCCCACAATATCGAAAAGCCACAATCGCAGCATCAATAATAGGGATCAAGCTAGAGACCCATCAAACGCGGAAAGAACAAAGGATATGCGCGCCTCCGTTACGTTCCCCCCCTTGCGAGCCCTCAGGCGCACAATATGCGACCGTCTGCGCTGTGAGGGCATCGCCCATTGAACAGGTCGCGAGCGCCAGGATGGACTACTAGCCAAGAAGGGAGAAACTCAACGAAAACGCCAGACAATGGAAAAAGCAGAGAAGGCGCGCGCACCTCGAAAACCAGTTAGGCGTTTCGAGGCAAATTCAATCAAGAGACATCATCGCCAAGGGAAACCCGCAACCGCGCTGATGAGGATGCCGTCATCAAGGGGTCGGCGCCCCTAAACGGAAGGACTTGCAAGACAATCTCCTTCACAGGCCTTTCGGATGCCCCGAGACATGGAGAGGCCCGCAGGAGAGGACCTCCCCGCGGGCCCCTCCCGGCCCGGCGCGCATATAAACGCCCTCCGCCGA
>VOFE01002229.1_pt1 | contig 162001 bp, 262 predicted proteins | sample 5384071 | NCBI WGS metagenome assembly VOFE01 (sample SAMN12384724, study PRJNA508395) | human gut metagenome | isolation source: healthy gut D | host: Homo sapiens
AGCCCGTCGCGCTCATCGGCGGCGGCACGACCATGATCGGCGATCCGTCCGGCCGCACCGATATGCGCAAAATGCTGACAAAGGAAGATATCGACCACAATGCCGAGTGCTTTAAGCGTCAGATGGAGCGATTCATTGATTTCGGCGAAGGTAAAGCCATCATGGTCAACAATGCCGACTGGTTGCTGAACCTCAATTATATCGAACTCCTGCGGGAGGTCGGCGCCTGCTTCTCTGTCAATAACATGCTCCGCGCCGAGTGCTACAAGCAGCGCATGGAAAAGGGCCTGTCCTTCCTAGAGTTCAACTATATGATTATGCAGTCCTACGACTTCTATCATCTGTTCCAGCACTACGGCTGCAATATGCAGTTCGGCGGCGATGATCAGTGGTCAAACATGCTGGGCGGTACGGAACTCATTCGCCGCAAGCTTGGCAAAGACGCGCACGCCATGACCATCACGCTTCTGACGGACTCGCAGGGCAAGAAGATGGGCATATATTAACAAAGATGGTTTCAAAAAACCATAACACACACATGCCGGACGGCGCCCGTACGGTGCCTGAAAAGGTCGCGGGAGTTTCGGCATGGCGGAAAAACCGTAAGGAGGAAATTTAAAATGGCAGTAGTATCTATGAAGCAGCTGCTGGAGGCCGGTGTTCACTTTGGCCACCAGACCCGTCGGTGGAACCCGAAAAATGGCTCCGTATATCTATACCGAGCGCAACGGCATCTATATCATCGACCTGCAGAAGACCGTCAAGAAGCTGGAGGAGGCCTACAACTTCGTGCGCGATATCACCGCGGACGGCGGTTCCATTCTTTTGTCGGAACCAAGAAGCAGGCCCAGGACGCGATCCGCGAAGAGGCCCAGCGCGTTGGCATGTTCTTTGTCAATTCCCGTTGGCTCGGCGGTATGCTGACAAACTTTAAAACCATGCGCCGCAGAGTAGACCGTCTCAACCAGCTCAAGCAGATGTCTACCGACGGTACGTTTGATCTTCTTCCCAAAAAGGAAGTTATTGTTGAACGGCGAGATCGAGAAGCTCGAGAAGTACTTGGGCGGTGTTGTCGAGATGCGCCGTCTCCCGCTGCTCTTTTCATCGTTGACTCCCGCAAGGAGCGCAACGCGATCTCCGAGGCCCGTAAGCTTGGTATCCCGATCGTGGCGATTGTCGATACCAACTGCGACCCGGACGAGATCGATTACATCATCCCCGGTAACGATGATGCGATCCGCACCATCAAGCTGATTGCCCAGACCATGGCGGACGCTGTGATCGAAGGCAGGCAGGGTGAGCAGATCGAGGAAAAGTGGAGGCGGAAGCTGAAGAGGCTGCCGCCCAGTAAGCGAGAAGGAGGATTTTATGGCATTCACTGCAAAAGACGTAATGCGCCTGCGCGAAATGACCGGCGTTGGTATGATGGACTGCAAGAAGGCTCTCACGGATTCCGAGGGTGATTTCGACAGAGCAATTGAGCTTCTGCGCGAAAAAGGGCTTGCCGCCGCTGCGAAGAAGGCCAGCCGTATCGCCGCGGAAGGCGTTGTATATGCGTATGTTGCCGATAACGGCGACGCCGCGATGGTCGAAGTCAACTCCGAGACCGATTTCGTTGCGCGTAACCCCGAGTTCCAGGCGTTTGTTGAAAACGTAGCCAAGGCTGCGAACACCGCGAAGCCTGCCGACGTCGAGGCGCTTTCCGCCTGTGCCTATCCCGATGGCGGCACTGTTGAGGACGCCCGTAAGGATAAGGTTCTCACGATTGGCGAGAACATTCAGGTTCGCCGTTTTGTCACCGTACCCGGCGGCGAAGGCGTCATGAACGATTCCTATATCCACATGGGTGGTAAGATTGGCGTTATTGTAACGCTCAAGACCGAGGGGATCGATAACAAGGCGGCGCTTTCCGAGTTGGCGCACGATATCGCGCTTCAGGCCGCCGCAATGAATCCGCAGTGGCTGAACCCGGAAGCTGTCCCGGCTGAAACTGTCGCGAAGGAAAAAAGAGATCCTGATGGCACAGACGATTGAAGAGGGTAAGCCGGAGAACGTCGCGGCTCGTATTGTCGAGGGCCGTATCAAGAAGTTCTATCAGGAGAACTGCCTGATCGAGCAGGCGTTCGTGAAGGAGAACAAGATCACCGTCAGCCAGCATGTTGCAAACGTTGCGAAGGAGCTCGGCGGTACCATTGAGGTTCTCAGCTTTGTCCGCTTTGAAAAGGGCGAAGGCCTTGCAAAGCGCGAGGAAAACTTTGCGGAGGAGATCGCAAAGCTCGCCAAATAAGGCTGCCGTCAGCATCGTGTGTACAGAATCTTATAGGTAGATCTTTTGGACCCGTGGTAATTCGTTACCATGGGTCCTTTTTATTTCCCGCAATCAGGCCGTGCGGTACTATGACCTCACACGAGAACGCCCATTGGTTTTACAGGTGGGCGAAAAAGGTAAAACTGGGTAAGGAGATAACGATCTGCTAAAATGTTTAAACGGTGCGGCGCCTTCTTAGTTTTAAACTTTCGAGAATGTCGGATTTTGTTATCCGGTGCTCTCTGTATTGCCCTGATTTAAGCGATCAAATGTCAAGTTTGTGCAATGTTTTAAGTTACGTGAAGTAGGGAAATAAAATCTTGAAAAACGTGGCTTTTGTCAGCTTATAGTTTATGCTAGCCCTAAAGGTTAACAGGCGGGAGTGTACTTTCAAACAAAACTGAGGAGCCTTCGAACCTATAAGATGCCGTGGTGCTGTTCGCTGCAAAATAAAAACTAAGCTTTTTATTTTGCTGGAATTATTGACAAACAATAATTATTTGCTATAATGAAATACGGAGATTATTGTTATACAATAATTAGGGGTACTATGAAACGGAAACTATTATTCATCCTTGCGCTCGAGGCCATAGCTTGCCTGGCGCTCTATCTTGCCCGCACGTCCTGGCCGGAGCTGGTGACGTCGGTATTGGCGTTCCCGTTTGAACAGATCGGATACGGTCTGCGCAGTCTGTCTCTTTTCCGGTGCTGTCGGCAACGGCTTTGCGGTTGCGCTTTATGTGATACTGTCGCTTTTGCCGGCTGCAGCTTGCCTGGTGCTCCTGCACCGGCGGTGTTTTCAACTGGAGGATGCGCTGCTCCCGCTGGGCGTTGTTGCTTTTTATCGTGCTGTACTGCATGATCAATCCGAGCGTCCTCGGGGCGTATTTTGGAAGGCCGGAGGCGCAGCCGCTTGCCAAGGCGATCATGGGGGCAGCGTGTATGCCGTTTTGGCAGGATATTTACTGCTGCGCGTGCGGCGTCATCTTTTGCCGCCGATCTGAAAAAATGCGTACCTACCTCTCCGCGCTGCTCGTGATTTTGAGCGTCGTGTTGGTTTATCTGGTGTTTGGGGCTGGTTTTGGCGGGCTTTTGGATGATTTTGCGGCACTTTACGCGGGAAATACCCAGGCGACGAGCGCACGGAGTCTCAGCGCGGTGTTTTTGGTACTGGGCTGGCTTGCGGATAGCCTGCCGTATTTGTTGGACATTATGATTATTTTTGCGGCGCTTGCCTTATTGCGGGCGCTGGTTAACGACCGCTATGCGGATGCGGCGCTGGCAGCCGCCTCCCGTCTGGCACATCTTTGCGGCGTGTCGCTTGTGGCGACAATTTTACAAACGTTGGCTTTAATCTACTCAATCTGCTCTTTATCAAACGGCTTTTGGTGGTCGATCACGTCGTCCAAATCCCGCTTTTTTCGATCCTTTTTACACTGGCCGCGCTTTTGCTGGCGCAGTTTATCCGGGAAAATAAGCGCCTGAAGGACGATAACGACCTCTTTATTTAGAGGTGCGCAATGGCGATCAGAGTGTATTTGGAAGATGTGCTGAAAGCGCGCAGTATGACGTCGAAGGAGCTTTGCGCGCTCGTGGGTATCACGGAGGCGAACCTTTCAATTCTCCGCAGCGGGAAGGCGCGGGGCATCCGTTTCAGCACGGTCAACCGCATTTGCTACTTTTTGCAATGTGACGTCGGCGATATTTTAAAATTTGATGGAAATTTGGAGGAACCGGATGAAACGACGTAATTTCTGCGCCATATGTCTGGCGTTTTACCTGCTGCTCCTCTCCGGCTGCCAATTGGCGCGGGAGGACACGGAAGCCGAGGCGGATGGGTCGCGGCTTGTCGGCGCACTTATCACGACAGAGCACTTGGACCTTTTGATATGGATCGCTATTTGAATGACCATGCGGATGAACTCCTAAGCGGAGGAAATCACGTTATCGGGGACGATGCCTCCGCCTATGAAGGTCGGCTTTTACGCGGAGCTTGTCACGCGCACGCTGACCAACGAGGAAACGGGCGAGACAAGCGAGCACCGCGAATACCGGTTTACAGGGATCGATGGCATTGCCTTTTACGCGCCGACGGTTCCGGCAACGGACAACGAGAATTCTTATGTGTGCAGTACGTCGGACAAAGGTATCAGCAACGGTCATTTTGGCGTTTCTACAGGCGAAGAAGAACGAATCACGCTGGAAGGAACGATATTGGTCACGCCCCAAAGTTCCGAAAACGTTTTTTGTGAACCCGGTCTTCCAGGATGCACAGGGTCGCGTGTACGTCACGACGGGCAGCGGCATCACGCAGAGCGGTGATATGGCGGAAGGGGCGCGTTTCTCAACAAAGCTGGAGGAAACAACGACCGTGACGGATAACGGGGAGCGCCGTACTGCGGCCGCGTCGGTAGATATATCCGTTGAAGTCATCAATACGCCGGAGAACGTCTCCATTCTGCAAATGGACGCGGAGAGTAAACTACTTTTGCGCACGGCATATCAGCCGGGTACGCTGCCGGAAGAGCTCGTTCCGGAGCCTGATACGGCGTACCTGATCGTTGAGACGTTGAAACGCGGCGGAACAGGGGAGTCCGCGGTCACACGCGAGCTGTACGGAATCGACAGCACGTCGCTGGCCACTTATTACGCCCGCGAGGACGGTATCTGCCTCGAACAGTGGACGACGCTTATTTGGGAGAGTAGTCATGGTCACGGAATCGAGGCTTTGACGTGACATTACCGGCTGATTTGGGCTTTCAAATTATTCCTCGACGTAAACGGCAAAGCTTTTTCTGCCTTAAGAAAATTAGGGAAATTTGATTGCTGGAGCATTTACACGGAGGTGCGGGGTTAACGCGCTGGACGCGCCGCCGGTTTTCCAGTGGGAGACAGGTGCGTTAAATGTCCGAGAAACATACCTGCGAGCCTATAAAGAACTACTGCCAGCAAAGTCTGCAAATTACACATTTACGATGATACCAACAATCTTTTTCCGCCATTATGGTGGTTTTGCTTTTGGGAAGTGCTAGCGAAAAATGATAATCAACCTCCTGCAATAGATGGTTTCAGTTGAAAGTTGCAGACATTCGGAACCCGTGACGCAGCGCGGAAGCATGAGGATAGTTGACGATTGAAAAGCAGTACTATTTAACGGCGATACAGCGAACGAGACGGGTGTTTTGCGTATGGAAGATGGATACTGCAAGCAGGACTTTTTGGCTGATACCTTACCGTTTTCGGGATTTCGCATCGTATTACTACCTGAAGAATCCTCCAAATGGTCATAGCCTGAATTGATAAAACCTAAAAAGCCCCGCTTCCGTTAATTACGGAAGCGGGGCTTTCCATATACGTTATAAGCTGTCCAGATACCGGCACGCGGCGAGCGCCGCCGTTGCGCCGTCCGCAACAGCGGTTGTGATCTGACGCACACCTTTCCGGCGGCAGTCTCCGCGACGAATACGCCGGGCGTTTTTGTCGCACACGCCCGTCCGACGCAAAATACCCGCGTTCATCAAGCGCCGCGACGTCCGCAAACGCGTCGTTGACCGGCTCAAGCCCGATCGCGACGAATACGCTGTCCACCGGGAGCGTGAATTCCTCGCCGGTCTCCTCGCGCCGTAGTTCCAGCGCCGTGAGGCTCGTATCGCCCACAAGCCCCGACACGACCGTTCCCAGAACCGTCTTGACATTTTTCCTGTGTGGCAAGCGCGCGTCGCACAGACTCTTTTCACCAGTCAGAAACGGGAGGTTCTGCACGACCGTGACTTCCCGGCACGTTTCAGAGAGCAGGATCGCCTCCTGAAGCGCCGAGTTCCCGCCGCCGATGACCGCAACGTGCTGCTCTTTGTAAACACGCGCCGTCACACACCGCGCAGTAAGAGATGCCTTCGCCGACGAACTCGTTTTCCCGCGGCAGGCCGAGCTGGCGGTGCCGCACGCCCGCGGCGATGACGACGCTGCGGCAGTCATGCGCGCCGTCCTCCGTGACGACTGTTTTGTGCCGCCGTGATCCTTCACCGCCGTGACGGTCTCCATCTCAATATCCGCGCCCTGTGCGAACACCTGCTCGACAAGGCGGTCGGCAAACTCGTTGCCGCTCATTTGCATGGTGCCGGGGTAGTTTTCAATTTTCGGCGAATACGTGATCTGCCCGCCGAACGTGGATTTTTCCAGCACGAGGACAGTCCTGCCCATACGCCGCCGTAGAGCGCCGCGGTAAGTCCCGCGGGCCCCGCGCCGATAATGATGATATCGTGCATTCGTGCGCCTCCTCAGCGAACGAGCGCGCCGATGAAATTTTGATATTGGGAACGCTGACGTACTTCTCAACGGCGTCGCCGCTAGTCACGACCAGCGTGGAGCCTGGCGGAGTCCATAGAGGCGGCGAGCGCCTCGTTATCCTCTACATAGAGCTTTTCGTACTGGACGCCGGCCTTATCAAGCATGGACGCCGCAATTTTGCAGTTCGGGCAGGTCTTTGTGGCGAAGAGCAGGACGTGGTTTTCGTTCGCGGACGGACATCCGTGGCTTCCGCCGGTTCTGTATCCGTTTTGACCGGATTGCTGTGGCGCAGATGGGAGTTTGCGATATCGTACGTTCTGCGCTCACGGTACTCCTGGCTCTTGCCGTCGTTCCAGTTCTGCACCGGACGGTAGTGGTGATACGGCTGTCCTCGAGCGTTCTCGCCGCACTCGGGGCAGACAAACTGCTCGCCTGCGAGGTGATTCTTGCACAGAGTAGGTCGGGGACATGGGAAAGCTTGTAGTTTATCCGCGATCTTGCGGACGGCGCCGCGGCGGCCTTCCAGGTGGAGCTTTTCGCCTAAGAACGCGTGGAATACGGTACCGGAGGTATAGAGCGTCTGCAGTTCGTCCTGGATGTCGAGCGCCGAGATATCCGCCGTGAAGATATCTGACCGTGGGAGGAGGGGAGCTGTTCGTATAGTACGGGACGGTGCCCTGCGACGCCGTGATGATGTCCGGGTAGCGCGCGACGTCGTGCTTGGCAAGGCGGTAGGACGTGGACTCCGCGGGTGTGGCCTGAGGTTATAGAGGTCGCCGTACTTCTCCTGATAGTCGGAGAGCGCTGCGCATGTGGTTGAGCACATCTTTCGTAAACGCCTGCGCCTCCTCGTGCGTCATATCGCTGCGCAGCCATTTGGCGTTCAGGCAGGCCTCGTTCATACCGACCAGGCCGATCGTGGAGAAGTGGTTTTCAAAGGAACCGAGGTAGCGCTTCGTATAGGATAGAGGCCCCTCGTTCATCAATTTTGTGATGATGGTCCGCTTCACTTTGAGAGAGAGCGGGCCGAAACGTCCATCATATGGTCGAGACGGTGGTAGAAATCCGCCTTCGTCGGCCGCGAGATACGCAATGCGCGGCATATTGATGGTGACGACGCCGACGGAGCCTGTGCTCTCGCCGCCGAAGAAACCGCCGGATTTCTTTCGCAACTCGCGCAGGTCCAGACGCAGGCGGCAGCACATGCTCCGCACGTCGCTGGGCTGCATATCGGAATTGATGTAGTTGGAGAAGTAGGGCGTGCCGTATCTTCGCGGTCATTTCAAAGAGGAGCTTGTTGTTCTCCGTCTCGCTCCAGTCGAAGTCGCGCGTGATGGAATAGGTGGGGATGGGATACTGGAACCCCCGGCCATCGGCGTCGCCTTCGGTCATGATCTCGATGAACGCGCGGTTGCTGACCATGTCCATCTCCGCCTTGCAGTCACGGTAGCAGAAGTCCATCTCACGGCCGCCGACGATGCAGGGCTGGTCCCGCAAGGTCCGCTGACGGACAGTCGAGCGTGATGTTCGAGAAGGGCGCCTGCGTGCCCCAACGCGACGGGGTGTTGACGCCGTAGACAAAGCTCTGGATGCACTGCTTGACCTCTTTATAGGAGAGGTGATCGATCTTGACAAACGGCGCGAGATAGGTATCGAACGAGGAGAACGCCTGCGCGCCCGCCCATTCGTTCTGCATGATGCCGAGGAAGTTGACCATCTGGTTGCAGAGCGTGGAGAGATGGCTCGCGGGGGAAGAGGTGATCTTGCCGGGAATTCCGCCGAGCCCCTCCTGGATGAGCTGTTTCAGACTCCAGCCGGCACAGTAACCGGTGAGCATGGAGAGGTCGTGCAGGTGGATGTCCCGCCTCGCGGTGCGCGTTTGCGATCTCTTCTTTCGTCGTAAATTTCCGAAAGCCAGTAGTTTTGCGGTGATGGCGCCGGAGTTGGAGAGGATCAGGCCGCCCACGGAGTAGGTCACGGTGGAGTTCTCCTTCACCCGCCAGTCGTTGACGTTGACGTAGTTATTGACCGTCTCCTTATAGTCGAGGATCGTGGACTTCATATTGCGCAGTTTTTCGCGCTGCTTGCGGTACAGGGATGAACGCCTTCGCGACGTCCGCATAGCCTGCCTGCACAAGCACGGACTCCGCTGTCCTGAATCGCCTCGACCGCGATAAGGTCTTCGCGGATCTTCGGCGCGAAATCGGCCGTGACCTTGAGCGCAAGGGAAGTCGATGACGTTCGGGTGAATCGGCATCTGCTGCGCCTCGAATGCTTTTGTGATGACAGCGCTGATTTTGCTTATGTCAAAATCTACGATTTTACCGTCTCTTTTAATGACCTGATACATGGTATCCTCCCAAAGTAAATTTCAAAGCATGAAAAAATTATAGCACATCGCGTCTGTAAATGCAAGAGGCAACACAAGATATAGTGTGTAATATTGAAAACCATATCAATATGTTGTAATCACGACAAAATGCCGCGCAATTCGGCATTCGGCACTTTTTTTCGCGTACAATCGCAAGGAATTCACGCATTTCCGCAGGCGTATAGGCATCGAACCCCGGCGCTATGACGTCGCCCGAATCGACAAAGCTCTGTAAAAATAGCTGCGCGCCCCTCGAGCCAGTCCGCGATTTCCTCCATGTCCCGCGCCGTATGCAGCCCGCGCACCACGGTGGTGCGAAACTCGTAAGGCACGCCGCAGGAACGGAGATACGCGGCGCTCTCCATCACCGGAGAGAGGTCGAGCGCCGGCAGGCTGACGGTCTGCGGATATTTTTCTGACAGTTTTGACGTCCATTGCAATGTAGTCGAGAAGCCCGGCCGACACCAGCGCCCGCAGGCGTTTGGGGAAGTACCCGTTGGTGTCGAGCTTGACGGCGTAACCGAGCGCCCGCACCTTTTCCAGAAACGCTGCCAGTCCCGGCTGCAGGAGCGGTTCGCCACCTGACGCAGACACCGTCGAGCACGCCCTGGCGTTTTTGAGAAACGCGAGCACCGTTTCTCCGAGATCTGTTCAGCCCGTCCGGCGCAAGCACGAGCGACGCATTGTGGCAGAACGGACATCGGAAATTGCAGCCGCTGAAGAATAACGTACACGCGACCTTGCCGGGAAAATCAAGCAGCGTGAGCTTTGCAGCCCGTTTAGTATCATCGTTTGGAATCTCCTGTAAATAGATGTAGTAGTGATTTCCTTTTCTGCATCCAGTATAGCACAATATCTAGTGGTTTGCAATATGTATACCAAAAAAATATACATTCCTCTATCCGATTACGAAAAGCGCGGTAAAGTTGCGATATGCTTGCAAAACCCTGTAAACCAGTGTAGACTATGGAGGAACAGTCAAAAGGGGAGCACGCCATTATGATCTTTTTATTTCAGCGCCACGGGAAATTCCGAATATGCGGCGAAGCGCATCGCGAAAAAAATTTGGACGACAAAACCGTCAATATCGCCCGTGCTCTGCGGGACGACGACATGACGTATCCGCTAAAGCCGGGAGAGACGGTGGGGTTCGTCATGCCGACGTACTTTTCGGGATCCCGGTGATTCTGCACGCCTTTTTATATGCGCTGCAGTTTGTGACGAAAGAACGGCACTACACGTACCTTGTGCTGACCTGCGGCGGCAAGACGGGCGCGGCAGGGGGACATGTTTGCCGGCGTCATGCGCGACAATGAATATTTGCTCTCGGCTTATTACTCCGTCGTGATGCCTGATAACTATTTGCTTCTGTACGACGTGCCGAAGCCGGAGGCCGTCGGGCCGGTTCTGCGTGAGGCGGACCGCGAGCTTGACGCGATATGCGCGGATATCCGCATCCGCATGGGCGGAAACTGCGACCGCCACCGCGGTCCGGTGCCCGGGCTTTTACGAAGCTCGCCTATCCGATCTATAAACGCGGCCGCAAGACCGCAAAGTTTTACGCCACCGACGCGTGTGTTTCCCTGCGGCCTGTGCGAAAGACTATGCCCCTGCGAGGCGATCCGTCTGGAAAATGGCCGTCCCCGCTGGGTGGAGGATCAGTGCGTATTGTGTCTGGGCTGCATCAACCGCTGCCCGGAGGCCGCGATCCAGTATGGAAAAAAAGACGCTGCGGCGCGGGCGCTATCACAACCGGAAACATAAAAAACCCCCGGCCTTCTGTAAAGCGGAGGCCGGGGTTTCTTTATGGCGGGCTTCTTGCCCGGGGAAACCGGCCCCGGACAGGCCGTATGCGTGAAAATTACTGCTCCTGTGCAGGTTCCCGCATACACAACGGCAGACTGCCGCCCTTTTTGTGATTCGCCACACAGTCGCAGCATTTTCCGTGATGCGCGCAGCCAGTGTTGGGACAGGAACACGCGTGCGTGTTGCTGCATGCTTTTTCGTTTGCCATACGGTACGCCTCCTTTGTATCCTTACGTCAAGTATAGCAAACGATACCGCTTTTTTCAACTGCGCCTGTAAATAACGTTTCCGTCGATGATCGTGTAACAGACACTTGTAAAGATTTCAAGCGGGTCGCCGTCTGTAATTACGATGTCCGCGTCCTTACCGGGTTCCAGCGAACCGACGCGGCTGTCGACCCTGCAAATTTTCGCGGCGTTAATGGTAATGGCCTCGAGCGCTGCTTTGCGTCCCAGCCCTTCCTTTGCAGCGAGCGCGGCGCAGAGCGGCAGATACTGTAGCCGCGACACGGGATGGTCGGTCGTTAGCGCGACCAGGACGCCCGCGTCGTGCAGGATGCCTGCTGTTTTAAAGTCAGAATGGCAGACCTCGATCTTGCTGCGCGCCGCGAGCGACGGCCCGACGATCGCGGGAAAGCCGCTTTCCGCGATCTCCTCCGGGATGAGATGGCCCTCCGTGCAGTGATCGAGCGTCAAACCGACGCCGAACTCCCGCGCAATACGGATCGCGGTCAGGATGTCGTCCGCGCGGTGCACGTGCGCTTTTAGCGGGATCGTACCTTCAAAGAGCGGGACGTAGCACTCCTGCTCAAATTCCTGTTGGAAGCCGGAACCGCCCTCCCGGCGCTGTTCATAATATGCGCGCGCATCAAAAAGCGCCTCGCGAAGCAGGGGAGGCGATTGCCATACGGGTGGCCGGCATGGAGCCGTTTGACCCATATTGGTTTTTTCGGGTTCTCGCCAAACGCCACCTTCATGGCCGCTGGCGCGAGAACCGTTGTACGCGAGACGTCGCGGCCGTAAAGCTTTAGAAACGCAAATTGGCCGCCTATCACGTTTGCACTGCCCGGGCCGATCATGGCAGAGGTGACGCCGGAGGCCACCGCGTTGTGAAAGGCGCTGTCCATCGGGTTGATGGCGTCAATCGCGCGCATACAGGGCGTGACGGGGTTTGTATATTCGTTGCAGTCGTTGCCGTCCTCGCCGAGTTTTTCCTGGGAAATGCCGACGTGGCTGTGCGCGTCGATAAAACCGGGATAGACCTGAAGGCCGTCCGCGCAAATCACTTCCGCATCGCCCGCCGGCGCATCGATCCCCTTTGCGATATCAAGGATTTTGCCGTCCTCTATCAGGATATCGCGCTTTTTGGAGCGTCTCCAGTCATGGTATGAACTGTTCCGTTTCGTATCAGCAGCATTGTGGATTCCTCGCATTTAGTTGTCGGTGATGTTTTTTAAATAATACATCTATAATGTGAGGCAAAAACAAAAAAACTGATACTACCAAATAAAGGGAAATGTTTTGCGGTATAAACAGCTGTGATTTGTGGAATAGTAAAAGCGGTTCCAAAAAGAAAGGGGAGAATAAAATGTCTTTAACAACCAGAACCAGCAGAACCAGAATAACCGTCAGAATCAGAACAACAACAACCAGAACAACAATCAGAATCAGCAGAACCAGAATAACAACCAGAACCAGCACAATAACAACAATCAGAACAACCAGCAGAACCAGAACAACCGCCAGAACCAGCAGAACAACCAGAACCGCTAACTACTTTCATAAAATAGAGACGCGGCTTTATAGGGAGACAGTCCCTATAAAGCCGCGTCTTTATTGGTTAAGGAAACGATCGGCCCTGCCAGTAGGCACCCCAGTATAGCCTGAATACAAGTAGCGGGCGAAACGAACTGCTAACGGAAAGCTTTCAATCAATTGAAAGTTTGCGCTAAAACGACCTTTGTCCGTTAACGGACTATAGGACAAACGATGCAAGCAATAAACTTCAGCGCGACTTGAGACATCTGCCGGTAATAGGTCCAACCTCAGGCCACCGGTTTAGAGGGTAGTCTACTAAACTTTTGGCGCAAGCCTGCGCGGCACGTAATTATTTGCCCTCTTCGCGCAGCCGCGCTTTTTCCAGCTCGTCAGACCACTCGAGATGCCGGTACGCCTCCGCCTGCGGCGCGTTTGCCGCCCAGTTGACGAAATCCTTCATCATGTCGTAGGTCCAGGCCGTATCAATCTGCGCCGTCGTGTAAATCCGCTCTTTCAGACGCTGGAAACCGAAAATATCGCGTAAATGCGACTTTTCAGCGTTAATGCAGACGTCCTCCGCAAGATGCGGCGGGATAAAGACAACTCCTGAGATCGTGCCGAGTACAACGTCGCCGGGCAGGCAGGTTGCCGCGCCGATCCGGCAGGGGATATTGATGCCGACCATTGTGATTTTCGCCGATGCCGTTCGGGTCAACGCCGCGGAAGAAGCACTGGAAGTTTTCGATTTTACGATCTGCTCATAGTCGCGGATGCCGCCCCAGATGACCGCGCCGCCGTTTTTCGTCCGGGACGCGATCGCGGTCGAGAGATTCCCGCCGACGAACGTGCCGTTGACGATCTTGTCAAATAAGTCTACGACCACGACGTCGTCCTCGACAAGGTTATCAATGACCCACTGGTTAAAGGTGCCGCTCCGGTTTTCGCGCTGCCGTCCCTGTTCCAGCATGGCGTCATTTAAATCCTCGCGCTGCGGTACGATCACGCAGGTGACGGCGCGGCCGACGAGCTGGCGTCCCGGCTGCGTGGCGCGGAAGTGGCATTCGTACTGGCGCGTGTAGCCTTTCTGATGCATAGGTCCCCAGGCTTCTTCAAAGGTAATGCCGCGCAGGCGGCGCAGGATGTCGTCCGAAACGCGCGGACGGCCGTCGTCGAACCGTTCGCCTTTCCAGGCGGCGGTGATCTGTATGATATCTTCCTTACAATTAAACTGCATAAGTGACCCCTTTCAGCGATCCAGACGGACCGCAGGCTTTTTAATTGCTGGGGATGACAAAACGCTCCGCCGGGACTTATCCATAGCCCGGTCAGGTGATCAGGAAGCCGCCGTCCACTGCAATACACGCGCCGGAGACGTGGCTCGCCGCGTCGCTCGCCAGATAGCAGGTCATCCCGGCGATATCCTCCGGTTTCCCGTTGCGTTCGATGCAGAATACATGCCGGTGGAAGTGGCGCGCCGGCGGAAGCTTGCGGTATTCGCGTTCCGCGATGGGACGGATCATCTCGTGAACGTCGGTCTTGAACTCGATGTCCACACCGGCCGGCATAATCAGGTTCGCGGTAACGCCATACTTGCCGAGCGCAAGCGACACTTCGCGCGTAAACGCGCGGATCGCGCCTTTTGACATCGCGTAGACCGGGTCAAACCGCGCGGGCATCTCGGAATGCACGGAACCCAGGTTGATGACACGCCCGTACGGACTTTCTTTTTAAATAGGGGAGCGCGGCCTTGACGCAGTTGAAGTAGCCGCCCAGGTTCGTACGGATGATGAGGTCGAACCCGGCCTCGTCGTACTGGTCGAAGGTGTAATTGCTTTGCAGCGCGGCATTGTTGACCAGGATGTCGAGCCCGCCGAACGCCTCCACAGCGCGCGCGATCAGCGTTTCCGCGCCCTCCGGCGTTGAAACGTCCGCTTTTACGCAGATCGCTTCGCCGCCGTTTGCCTGAAGTGTCGTCATCGTCTCCTCGGCCGTCTTTTCGTTATAATTATAGCGTTGACCACAACGCGCACGCCCTGCTCCGCCAGCGCATAGACGACGCCGCGTCCGATACCTTTCCCGGAGCCGGTCACCACGGCTACGCGGTTTTTAAATCGTAGTTCATGGAACCCCTCCTTATTTCTGCTGATAGTGCGCGGCGTCCGTGCGGATCTCGCAGCCGGACATATGTATTCTCCGCGACGGAGAACGCGAGCGCCGCCGTATGCGCGGGGGTCGTCGGCGTCGGCGGCTTCGGCCGGTTCAATGAGGTTCACGCGCACGCCGGTGCCGGAAACGTGGACGCAGAGGTCGCGAAAGAGCAGCTTAATGCCGCCCATGGCCGCGGAGAAACCGATCGCGCGTCCGTTGGGCTTTGTCGGCGTCGCCGCTACCGATGAATACAATCGCGCCGTCCCCGCGCGCCATCATGGCGTGCGCGCGCGCGCGGCGGCTGCATAAAAACGCGGACTTTAAATGATAATCGACCGTTTCAATCAGGCGGTCGAATGTGCCGTCCTCCAGCGTCATGGGGGTCGGCGCGCCGCGCGCAGAGGATCGCGATGTCCGCGTCCTCCGGTCCGTCGCCGCAAAGCGCGTACCCGCGCGAGACGGCAAGCGCCGCAAGCGCTTTGCCGACGGGACTCTCTCTGTCGGAAAGAAAAACTTTCATACGGTCAGCTCCATAAACGGTCGTTTGCAACGCTGGTGTTCCACTGTTCGGTCGAAGCCCAGATCTCCGGGTACGCCGGATGCAGGTGCTGGGCGATTACCTCGTCGTTTAAGTCCTCAATGCCGAGGCCGGGCGCGTCGTCCACACGGATCCAGCCGTTCTGCACGATGGGCTCGCTGCGGCCGACGACGAGGTCGTCCCACCAGTCGTTGTCCGCCGAGTGGTATTCTAGCGCCAGGAAATTCTCACTGGACGTGCAGGCGTGTGCCGCCGCCATGCAGGCGATGGGGCTCTCCGCCATATGTACCGCCATGGCCACGCCGTACTTGAGCGCCAGGTCGCCGGTCTTTTTTGAGCTCCAGGATACCGCCGACCGTCAAAACGTCCGGGTGAATGACGGAGACGCCGCCCGCTTTCAAAAGCGGTTCAAAATTTTCGCTTAAATAGATATCCTCGCCGGTGCAGACCGGGATCGTCGTTGCGTTGCGCAGGCGGACATACTGCTCGGTATACTGCCACGGCACCATGTCTTCCAGCCAGGCGAGGTTGTATTTTTCGAGTCTGTGCGCGAGTTTAATGCAATCCTCTACGCAGATGTGCCCGAAGTGGTCGATTGCGAGCGGGACTTCATAGCCGATCACGGAACGCACGTCTTTGACGTACTGCTCGAGCACGTCAAACCCGTGCTCGGTGACGTGGATGCCGGTGAAGGGGTGCGCGACGTTCTGCTTTTTCATAGCTGATGTTGCGGCGGCGGTATTCGGAAAGCGTGTCGTCGCCCGGTATGGGATCGTAGGGTGAGCCGTCCAGCGTGCAGAGCGCGCTCGGCTCGTCGCGGAGCTGCCCAATGCCGAGGTCCATTTTAAGGAATGTGAAGCCGCGTTCCATGCGCAGTTTCAGCGCGTTGCCCATCGTGATGCCCGTGTCGCGCCCGCCGACGTCCGTGTCGCAGTACACGCGGATGCGGTCGCGGAAGCGCCCGCCGAGCATACGGTAGACCGGTACGCCGTACGCCTTGCCGGCGAGGTCCCACAGCGCGACCTCCACGCCGGAAACGCCGCCGCCCTGGCGCGCATGGTAACCAAACTGCTTGATGCGGCGGAACAGTCGGTCGACGTCGCAGGGGTTTTCCCCGAGCAGGCGGCTTTTCAAAAGCTCTGCATAAGTTCGCGTCGCGCCGTCGCGCACTTCACCCAGGCCGACGATCCCCTGATTTGTCTCTATTTTCATCAGGGTACAGTGCATGGGCGCGCCGACAATATCGGCGAAGCGGATATCGGTGATTTTGAGCTGGGATGGATTTGAACAGGTGTTGAAAGCCATATTCATGATCTCCTTTCTTTGGCGCTTTTTCGCGCCTTTGCCTTTTCTCACCTTAGATTGTAACGTCATGAAAGCGGCATGTCAATACAAAATGGAAAAATAATTGTGCAATTATTTGCGCGCGCCGGGAATAGGCATGCCGCCATTCGGACACTATTTATAAATTTTTGGCTTGTAAATGAAAAATAAAATTACAGGCGGCGTCGCGTAAAGCGGCAGGACGGCAGTGCTGACACCCGTCCCTTTATTTGAAAGCAGCGGGGACAGGCTGCGCGGGTTTTCTGTTGACTGGACCTTTTCGCGCTTTATCGGCTGATTTTGCGTCTTTACCTACATTTAACAGAGTTAAGATTACGGATTTAACAGAACCTAATTAAGATAATAGGCGTAGCAAGAAGAAAAATCAAAAATGGTAAGGAGATTTTAAACATGAAAAAAGGTATGGCATTGGCGGCGGCACTGATGTTGCTCGTTGCGGTACTTACAGGCTGCGCGGGGAACGCCGCGAACGAACAGATCACCGTCATTTCCCGTGAAGAGGGCTCGGGCACCCGCAGCGCGTTTATCGAGCTGACCGGCGTTGAGGCGGACGATGTTGACAAGACGACCCCTGAAGGCGGAGGTCAACAGCTCCACAGCGGTCGTCATGCAGACGGTTGCCGGTAACAAGGCCGCGATCGGCTATATTTCCCTGGGTTCCATCAACGATACCATCAAGGCTGTGAAGGTGGACGGCGTTGAGGCAACGGCGGACAACGTAAAAAAACGAAACCGACCCGATCGCTCGTCCCTTTAACGTCGCGACAAAGGGCGAGCTGACAAACGAGGCGGCGCAGGACTTTTTGAACTACATCCTCAGCGATGAGGGCCAGGCCGTCATCACGGAGGAGGGCTACGTTTCCACCGCTTCCACGGGCGCCTTTGCCTCAACAAACCCGAGCGGCGAAGTGACGCTTGCCGGTTCCACCTCTGTATCGCCGGTCATGGAGAAGCTCTCCGAGGCCTATATGGCGATCAACGGCAACGTTACGATTAAAATCCAGACTTCGATTCCAGCACCGGCATGACCTCCGCGCTCGACGGCCTCTGCGATATCGGCATGGCGTCGCGTGCCGTGAAGGACAGCGAGCTGGCCGAGGGCCTTGTCGCAACAACGATCTGTATGGACGGCATTGCGGTAGTCGTTAACCAGGAAAACGAGGTCTCCGGGCTTACGCTGAGCAGATCCGCCAGATCTTCACCGGCGAGGTGACGAGCTGGAGCGACATAAAGTAAGGAATGGTAGCACACAGGGCAACGGAGGACTTACGCCTTCCGTTGCCCTGCCGGTCAAAACGGGAGATCTTATGAAACAGAAAAGCGCGCGTAATTTCCGTGAAACCGCAATGAAAATTACATTTTTGGTGACCGCGTGTGTCTCCATTCTGGCGGTCCTGCTGATCTGCGTGTTCCTCTTTGCAAACGGTATTCCCACCATACACGAAATCGGCTTTTTCAATTTCCTGTTCGGCACGACATGGGCGCCCAATCAAAACCTCTATGGTATTTTTCCGATGATTATCGCCAGCTTTATCGTGACTGCGGGCTCAATCCTGATCGGCGTCCCGGCGGGACTGCTCTGCGCGGTCTTTTCTGGCGCACTTTTGCCCAAAGCGCCTATATAAAGTATTAAAGCCCGCGGCGGAGCTTTTTAGCGGGTATTCCCTCGATCGTGTACGGCTTTTTTCGGGCTTGTCGTCATTGTGCCGCTGATGCAGAGTATAACAGGCGGCGGCGGAAAAGGCATTGTGACAGCTTCCGTCATGCTGGGCATTATGATTCTGCCGACGATTATCAACGTGGCCGAGGCGTCGATCCGCGCCGTGCCGGAAAGCTACTACGAGGGTTCGCTGGCGCTGGGCGCGACGCATGAGCGCAGCGTGTTTTCCGCAACGCTGCCCGCCGCGAAGTCCGGCATCCTGGCGGGCGTCATTCTCGGCGTCGGACGGCCATCGGCGAGACGATGGCCGTCGTCATGATCGCAGGCAATCAGCCGATCCTGCCGGAGAGCATCCTCTCGGGTGTGCGAACGCTCACAGCGAACATCGTTCTGGAAATGGGCTACGCGACGGACCTGCACCGCGAGGCGCTGATCGCCTGCGGGGTTGTGCTGTTTGTGTTCATTTTAATCATCAATCTGTGCTTTTCGGCGCTGAAACGGAGGACTGCGTAATGGGTAAAAACGGTCTTTCGCCGAACGCATGGAGGCGTACCGCCGTCATCCCATGTCGCTTGTGCAGCGCCTGCTCGTCCTTCTCGCGGCGCTCGTCACCTTTGGTGTGCTGGTGGCGCTGATCGTCTACATCCTTGTGATGGGCGTGCCGAACCTGCGGCCAAGCCTGTTTGCTTGGAAGTATACTTCCGAAAATGCGTCCATGCTGCCCGCGATCATCAACACACTCGTCATGATCGTTTTAACGCTCTTGATGTCGGTGCCCTTCGGCATCGGCGCGGCGATTTACCTTGTGGAATATGCAAGCCGCGGAAACCGGCTTGTGAAGCTCATCCGTATGACGGCGGAGACGCTTTCCGGCATTCCCTCAATTGTGTTCGGCTTGTTTGGCTTCCTCATGTTCGTCGTCGCGCTCCACATGGGCAACTCTATGCTGGCTGGCGCCCTGACACTCGCCATTATGGTGCTTCCCACGATCCTGCGCACGACGGAGGAGGCGCTGAAGGCCGTGCCGGATTCTTTCCGGGAGGGCAGCTTCGGCCTCGGCGCGGGACGGCTGCGCACGGTGTTCCGCGTTGTCCTGCCCTCCGCGGTACCGGGTATCTTTTCAGGCGTGATCCTTGCAATTGGCCGTATCGTCGGCGAAACCGCGGCGCTGATTTTTACGTCCGGTACGGTCACCGGCGTGGCGGGCGGGCTTCTGGAGTCCGGCCGCACGCTTGCGATACACATGTACTGCCTGTTAAACGAGGGGCTTTATACCGAGGAGGCATACGCCACCGCAGTCGTCCTGCTCGTGCTGGTCATCGGGATCAACGCGCTCTCCGGCGCGGTCGCCCGGCGTCTCGCGAAACGCTGACGCCGCCTGCGGGGAGCACTGGCGGCAACGGCGGCGCCGTACGCCCTCCCGCACGGCGCGGGGGCGGCTACATAGGCGGGCGACTTGTATTATAGACTTGAGGTATCATATGGATAAAATTGTGATTGAAAATCTGGATCTCTGGTATGGCGACTTTCAGGCGCTGAAACAGATCAATCTGAATTTGCCGCAAAACGAGATCACCGCCTTTATCGGGCCGTCCGGCTGCGGCAAATCGACGCTGCTCAAATCGCTCAACCGGATGAACGATTTGGTCGAGGGCTGCCGGCTCGAAGGGAAAATCGCGCTCGACGGCGAGGACATCTACGGCAAATGGACGTAAACCTCCTGCGAAAGCGCGTTGGCATGGTATTTCAGAAGCCCAACCCCTTCCCCATGAGCGTCTATGACAACATCGCCTACGGCCCGCGCGTCCACGGCGTCCACTCGAAGCCCCGTCTGGACGAGATCGTCGAGCGCTCGCTGCGCGACGCGGCAATCTGGGACGAACTGCACGACCGTTTGAAAAAGAGCGCGCTGGGACTCTCCGGCGGCCAGCAGCAGCGGCTGTGCATTGCGCGCGCGCTTGCCGTGCAGCCGGAGGTGCTTTTTGATGGACGAACCCACGTCCGCGCTTGACCCGATTTCAACCTCCAAGATAGAAGAGCTTGCCCAGACCCTGAAAAAAGATTATACTATCATCATGGTCACTCACAATATGCAGCAGGCGGCACGCATTTCCGACAAGACGGCATTTTTTCTGCTGGGCGAGGTGATCGAATACGGCGATACGGAGCAGCTTTTCTCCGTGCCGAAGGACCGCCGCACCGAGGACTATATCACGGGAGGTTTGGATAATGCGCAGCAAATTCGACGAGCAGCTTGAATATTTGAACGTGGAACTGATTAAAATGGGCGCGCTCTGCGAGGAGGCGATCTCCTCCGCGATTAAGGCGCTTCTTGACGACGACCACGAAATGGCCCGCAAGACGCGGGACACGGACCGGGAGATCGACCAGAAGGAGCGGGACATCGAGTCGCTTTGCCTGAAGCTTTTGCTGCAGCAGCAGCCTGTTGCGCGCGACCTGCGCGTGATTTCTTCCGCGCTGAAGATGATCTCCGACATGGAGCGTATCGGCGACCAGGCGGCGGACATCGCGGAGATCACGGAATTTATCAGCGGCAGCGAGGTGCAGAGCCGGGTGCATATCCGCGATATGGCGCCTCCGCTATCAATATGGTCACGGAAAGTATCGATTCCTTTGTAAAAAAGGATATGGAGCTTGCGGAGCATGTCATTCAGTCCGACGATATTGTAGATGATCTCTTTGCAAAGGTAAAAGCGGAGCTGATTACCCTCATAAAAAGCGATAACGGCAGCGCGGAGGTTTCCATGGATCTGCTGATGATCGCCAAATACCTGGAGCGCATCGGAGATCACGCGACGAACATCGCGAGTGGGTCCTCTTCTCGATCACCGGAAAACATGCGGAAAGCTGAGGAACGATATGATCTATCTGCTGGAAGACGACGAGAGCATCCGCAACTTCATTGTCTACGCGCTCAACAATATGAATATGGAGGCGCGCGGCTTCGAGCGTCCGTCGGAGTTCTGGGAGGCGCTGCGCAGTGAAATGCCGCAGCTTCTGCTTTTGGATATCATGCTGCCGGAGCAGGACGGCATTGAAATCTTGAAACGCTACGCGGGAACCGGGAAACGCGCGGCTGCCGGTCATCATGCTCACGGCCAAGGGAACGGAATACGACAAGGTACTGGGTCTTGACAGCGGCGCGGACGATTATGTCGCAAAGCCCTTTGGCACGATGGAGCTTGTCTCGCGCATCAAAGCGCTTTTGCGGCGCACGGAGGGAAACGCTGCCCAGGAAAGCTATGCGCAGGGCGGGTCTCTACCTGAGCCGTCCCGGCATGTCGTGCGCGTCAACGGGCAGGAAGTTTCGCTGACCTTCAAGGAGTTTGAACTGCTGTGTATGCTCTTCCGCAACCGCGGCGTTGTGCTGACAAGAGACCGCATCTTAAACGAGATCTGGGGGTATGCGTTCGACGGGGAAAACCGCACCGTGGACGTGCACGTCCGGACGCTGCGCGCAAAGCTGGGCGAATGCGGCGACGTCATTGAGACTGTGCGCGGCGTCGGTTATAAGATCGGGGGAGACGCGACAAGAAAAGTGTTTTATGGTATTTTGTCGCGTCGGTTTTGACGTTTCTCGCTTGTCTGGTGCTGATCCTGGGCGTTTTGTATACCTATTTTGACAACCAGCTCATCGAAGGCCTGCACACGGAGGGCACGATGATTGCCGAAGGCGTGGAAGCCGGCGGCGCTGCATACCTGGACGGCCTGGGCGCGCTGGAAAACCGCCTGACGTGGATCGCGCCCGACGGCGCGGTGCTCTATGACAGCCAGGCCGACCCGTCCGCCATGGAAAACCATTTAAACCGTGAGGAAATCGCGGAAGCTCTTGAGACGGACGGGGGAGTCGGAGCGGTACTCCGAGACGCTCTCCCAAAAGACGATTTATTACGCCCTCAGGCTCACGGACGACAGCGTGATCCGTATCGCGGACACCCGCTCTACGGTGTGGAACCTGCTTTTGGTATGCTCCAGCCGCTGCTGTTGATTTTGACAATTGCAATTGTTCTCTCGGCAATCCTTGCGTCGCGGATTTCCCGGTCCATTGTGAAGCCGATCAATGCCATTAACCTTGAGGCGCCGGATGTGGAGGGCAATTACGACGAAATCTCGCCCTGCTGCTGCGGATCAACCGCCAAACGAGCAGATTAAGCATCAAATGGAGGAACTTCGCCGCCAAAGCGAGGAGTTCCGGCTCATTACGGAGAACATGAGCGAGGGCTTTCTTGTGGTGGATGCCAAAACGGAGCTGCTGTCGTATAACTCTGCGGCGCTCCCGCCTCCTGGGCGCGGGCCCCGTCTCCGGCACGCCCAGCGTTTTCACGCTGAACGGGGCGAGACCTTCCGTCACGCAGTCGAGACAGCGCTTTCCGGCGAGCACTGCGAGCAGTCCATGACACTGGGAAATGCGATTTACCACGTGATTGCAAATCCCGTGTCCCCGGCGGGAGCCCGCGGGCGCGGTGGTCGTGCTCCTCGACTGTACGGAGCGGGAATTGCGCGACCAGATGCGCCGGGAGTTTACGTCGAATGTGTCGCATGAGCTGAAAACGCCGCTGACGTCTATTTACGGCGTCTCGGAGATGATTGCAAGCGGTATCGTAAAGCAGGAGGATATCCGTTCCTTCGCGCAGAATATCCATGACGAGTCCGGACGTCTCATTACGCTGATTGAGGATATCATCAAGCTTTCGCAGCTCGACGAAAATTCCATCCCGTCCGACCCTGTTCCGGTCGATCTGTACGCGCTTGCGGGTTCGGTCATGGAACGGCTCAAATCCCAGGCGGAGGCGCGCGGGATCGATATGAAACTGTCCGGGGAACCAGCAGTTGTGCAGGGTATTCCTAATGTGCTGGAAGAAATGCTATATAATCTGCGAAAACGCCGTCAAGTACAATCAAGACGGCGGCAGCGTCCGCGTCACGGTGAAGGACGGAAACGGCCGTCCGGCGGTGACGGTGACGGATACCGGCATCGGCATCCCGCACGAGCATCAGGCACGCGTCTTTGAACGCTTTTACCGTGCGGATAAGAGCCACTCGAAGAAAATCGGCGGCACCGGTCTTGGCCTTTCCATCGTCAAGCATGCCGCGGCATATCACGGCGCGGCGGTGCGTCTGGAGAGCACCGAAGGACAGGGCACGACGGTAACGGTGCAGTTTTAGCGTGCTCTTAAGCAGGCGTCCCTTTCCAAAGCGGCGGGGGACGCCTTTTTATCGTTCCAGGAAAAGATTCCAGAGAAGTGGGCCAGTTGCAAGTCTCGAGTGAAACGAGCAAATAACAGAAATTTGACGTAAGAGTAATGCCGGAACCTCATAGACATAACCCGTTTACGCGTGATGGGCGAGTGGCGCAAGCACGAAAGTACGTAGTGCCTCGAGAGGCGTGCCGGTAAATAATCTTTAGGGCCTACGCAATCTCAGGTTTTGGCGGGAGTCTGACTTTTGCGCCCCGCGGTAACAGGACGCGGTATCAAAACGGCCGCCGGATGACAAAAGCGGGCAAAAAATGTCAAGACGCGGCGGTAGCCGTCTGATAGAATCAGCATAGGGCAGGGGGTGAGCGTTTGGTAGAGCTTGATGCCATACAAAGCGCTATCGACTATATTGAGGCGCATATCGAGGAGGAACTGGACCTTACGGCGGTCGCACAGCAGGCTTATTTGTCGGCTTTTCAATTCCAGCGTCTATTATCAATTTTGTGCGGCTGCACAGTCGGGGGAATACGTCAGGAACAGAAGGCTGACGCTTGCGGCGGAGGCGCTTCTTTCTACCGATAAAACCGTGCTGGATATCGCGCTCCAATATGGATATGATACGGCGGAGGGTTTCCTGCGCGCTTTTCACCGATACTTTGAGTGACGCCGTCGGCGGCGCGCAGCCGTCGGCTGCCGCTTCCCGGGTTTGAAAAGATCCTTGTCCGGCAAACGATTACAGGAGGTGGAGCTATGGACGATTTGACACGTTACGGAAAAAGAGGGTATTACGTAAAGGAGAATGCGCCGGTCTACTTGACAAAGAATATTGAAAGACCTGCGCATGGTTCCGGGAGGTGCTGGGCTGGTACGGCGACGTCTGCGGCCGGGATGAGAACAGGGTCCCGGTTTACGGCTGCGTATTTGACTATCCGGGTGAGCTGATCGACGCAAACCTGACAAACTTTAAAGGCATTCATCTTTTCTGGGGAACCGGAAGAAAAGATGGTTGGATTCCTTTGTATCAAAGGAATCGACGCGTTTTATCGGTACGTCAGGGAACGTGGCTGGGCGCAGATAACGGAAATTTATGAGGTACCATGGGGCGCGCGGGAATGCAGCGTAACGACGATTGACGGTTCAATCCTTCGCTTTTTGAGACGACGGTATAGGCCGGTATTGATCGTCTGTAGCCAGTAAACGGCTAAAGAAAGGCTATAGCGGCAGAAAAAACCACAAAAGATGAAATCCAGATATGCCGCCGTTCAAACTTTCTGGCCGCGATTTTTGGCAAAGGCGGAAGGAATCGCACGATAAAGGACGTCACAGAAATGACGTCCTTTTGCGTTTTGATGGGATATTACGTCTCCTCGTGCCGGATCAGCCCAAACGCCTTGGAACACTCCATCACAAGAAGCGGGACAAGACTCAAGCCGAGACCGAGCAGATAGAGCCTGGCGGGAAGCATGATAAGCCCAAACGCCGTGGCAAGCGGCGTGAAAAGCACCGCCGCGACAAGCAGGACGGAGACGAGGCACGCCTGGTTCAGCTTTCGGTTGCCAAACGGCCCGATTTTAAAGAGGGAGTGATTCGAGCGCATATTATAGGCCTGCACGACCTGCGAGAGTGCGAGCACCATAAAGGCGAGCGTCTGACCGCCGGCCAGCTCGCCGGTGACGTTCCGGCCAACGAGGAAGCCGGCGAGCGTCAGAACCGCGAACATGGCGCCCTGGAGGATCACGCGCAGGCCGAGGCCGTGCGCGAATATGCCCTCGTTTTTCGGCTTCGGTTTCCGATCCATAATATCGTCCTCGACGGCCTCCATACCGAGCGCAACCGCCGGTAAACCGTCCGTGACCAGGTTAATCCACAAGAGCTGAATGGAGAGCAAAGGACTCTGGTGCCAGAGCAGCATGGCTGCAAAGACCGTGATGACTTCGCCGATATTCGTGCCGAGCAAAAGCCGACTACCTTGCGGATGTTGGCGTAAATGCCGCGCCCTTCGCGCACCGCGTCTACGATCGTGGCGAAGTTGTCGTCCGTCAGCGTCATGTCCGCCGCGCCTTTGGCGACGTCCGTGCCGGTAATGCCCATTGCGCAACCGATGTCGGCGGCTTTCAACGCGGGCGCGTCGTTTACGCCGTCGCCCGTCATGGAGACGATCTGCCCTCTGCGCTGCCAGGCTCGAACAATGCGTATCTTGTTCTCCGGCGAGACGCGTGCATAGACGGCGATGTGCTCCACATCGCGGTCAAGCTCCGCGTCGGTCATGGCGTCGAGCTCCATACCGGTTATGGCGCGGTCGGCTTCCGTTAAAATGCCGAGCTCCCGCGCAATTGCAGAGGCGGTGACGACGTGGTCACCCGTTATCATAACGGGTTTAATGCCCGCGCGGCGGCACGTCGCGACGGCTGCGGCTGCTTCCGGCCGCGGCGGATCTATCATTCCGACAAGCCCTAAAAACGTGAGACCGTTTTCAAGTTCATCGGAGGTAGGCTGCGCCGGGACTTCCTCGATCTCCCGGTACGCCACGGCGAGCACGCGCAGGGCGTCGGCGCTCATCTCGTCGCAGACGGCGCGCGCGGCGTCCAGGTCGCCCGCGATGCAACGCGGCGCGAGCATATCAAACGCGCCTTTTGTAATGACGACGTTGCGCCCGTCGATCCGGTTTACGGTCGTCATGAGCTTTCGGTCGGAGTCAAACGGGATTTCCGCGAGGCGCGGGAACTCGCGGCCCAGCGCCTCCTTCGGCATACCGGCGCGGTGCGCGGCTAACACAATGGCGGTCTCCGTCGGGTCGCCGATGTGCTGCTCGCGGTCCCCGTCGAACACGACGGAGCCGTCGCAGCAGAGCGTGGCGTAACGCAAAAGACGTTCGATCTCCGGCACGTTTTCGGTCGAGACGTCGGCGGGTACGCGCTGGCCGTCGGCGTAAACTTTTGTCAGCGTCATGCGGTTCTGCGTGAGCGTGCCGGTCTTGTCGGAGCAGATGACGGACGCGCTGCCAAGCGTTTCAACGGCCGGGAGCCGCCGGATGATGGCGTTTTTCTTCACCATCCGCTGTACGCCGATTGAGAGGACGATCGTCACAATCGCGGGCAGGCCCTCCGGGATCGCCGACACGGCCAGAGAGACGGACGTCATGAAGATCTCCATAACAGGGATACCGTTTAAAAGCCCGACGACAAAAATAATGGCGCAGGCCGCCAGCGCGACGATACCGAGATACTTGCCAAGCTGCGCCAGCTTTTTTTGCAGCGGCGTGGCCGTGTCACTCTCGCCCTCGAGCAGGTTTGCGATTCTGCCCATCTCGGTATCCATGCCCGTCGCGGTTACGACGGCGAGCGCGGTGCCGTAAGTGACGCTGCAACCGGAGAATACCATATTGCTGCGGTCGCCGATCGGCGCTTTTTCCGGGACTTCAGCCTCCGCGTCCTTTTCAGAGGGGACGGACTCGCCGGTCAGCGCGGACTCCTCGGACTTCAGGCTGACCGCGCGCAGGAGCCGCGCGTCCGCGGGGACGAAATCGCCTGCCTCGAGCCTGATAATGTCGCCGGGCACGAGCATGGCGGCGTCGATGACCTGCTCTTCGCCGCCGCGTATCACGCGCGCGTGCGGGGCGGACATGTTTTGCAGCGCGTCAAGCGCTTTTTCCGCCTTGCTCTCCTGCAAAACGCCCATGACGGCATTAATAATCACGATGACGAGAATGAGCACCGGCTCAAAAAACTCTTTCGCCTCGCCCTCATAGCAGGCTACCCCGAACGACACAAGCGCCGCCGCAATCAGAATCAGGATCATGACGTCGCGGAACTGGTCGAAAACCGCTGAACGTTCGACTTTTTCTTTTTCGCACGCAGGCGGTTCGGGCCGTGCTTTGCCAGCAGCGCTTCCGCCTGCACCCTGGTCAGGCCGCGCTGGGGTTCCGTGGAAAGCGACTTTAGCAGTTCGTCGCGGTTTTCACTGTGAGCAGTCAAATTGATTCCTCCCTAATAAATTCTATCCATAGTGTACGGTGCAAGGCCGCGCCTGTCACCGGACAAAAAAAAAACAGAGTGTCCGACTTTTCACCGCGGCAAAGATATGTTACTTTTTTGGACATTTTTATGAATTTGTCCAAAAGAAGAGAAATCTTAAAAATAGCATTGTGTTTAAAAGTGCAATTTGTTACAATGAAAACGTATAAAGGAAAGGGGGTTAAACGATGCCCGACTCCAATATTACGAAAAAATGCCCTTGCGGCCGCCATGAAGTCGCTGATGGAAAAGACACCTTTCTCGAAAATCAGCGTCGGGGATATCTGTGAGGTCTGCCAGATGAACCGCAAGAGCTTCTATTACCATTTTAAGGATAAATATGATCTTGTCAACTGGATTTTCTATACAGAGTTTATTACCGTAATCCGCGGACGGGATTATGATAACGGCTGGGAGCTGATGGAGGACGCCTGTCTGTATTTTTACCAAAACCGGCGTTTTTATATGAACGCGCTCGAAGTGCATGGACAGGACTCTTTCCGGGATTACTTTAAGGACCTCCTGAAAGCGATTATCAAGGTGTATTTCGACGAAATCATCACAAAAGAGAACGATGAAACGTTTTTTATCAATTTCTGTACGGACGCGGTCGTTGTGGCGATCGAGCGTTGGCTGTGCGAGAACCGTGCCGTCCGCCGAAGGAGTTTGTGGCGCTCATGAAAGCCGCCGTCAGCGGAATGGCCGTGCGCGTTGTGCGCGGGATGGAGCAGGAACAGCACCCGTAAAACTCGCGGCAAACATTTGTTTATTATCAGCGGAGAATTTCGTAACCCTGCGAAGGAACGCGGGGTTTGATTTACAGAAAGAGGAGTTTCCCATGCGGAATGCAGGAACACAGACGCTTGAAACGTCGCGCCTGATACTCCGGCGCTTTGCTATGGAGGATGCGCGGGCAATGTACGAAAACTGGGCGGGCGACGGGGACGTGACACAATATCTGATGTGGCCGGCGCATCAGAGTGCGGCGGCCTCGGAGACGGTTTTACGCGGCTGGATACCGCAGTACGAGGCCCCGGACTATTATAACTGGGCGATCACACTGCGCGGGCAGTCCGGCCCTATCGGTTCAATTGCCGTCGTGCGGATTGACAAGGACGTGGATTCCCTGCAAATCGGCTACTGTATTGGGCGTAAGCATTGGGGAAGGGCGTTATGACGGAGGCGTTTTCCGCGGTGATCGATTTTTGTTTGAAACGGTAGGTGCAAACAGGATCGAAGCCCGCCATGACACGCGAAACGCGGCGTCCGGCCGCGTGATGCAGAAGTGCGGTCTGACGTTCGAGGGTACCCTGCGCCGCGCCGACTGGAATAACCAGGGCGTCTGCGACGTCGCGTATTACAGTATCTTGAAAGACGAGTGGGAACTGCGGAAGGAAGTCGAGACGTTTACCCGCTATCCCTATACGTTCGACGGATTTTCCGATTTCACGGCATTGACGGACGGCGTGCTTTCGCTGGTCTGCGTGCGGCAGATACCAGCGGACCCCGTGCGTAAATATGTGCCCGCATACTGTTTTGAAGTCCAGAAGGACGGTGCGCGCGTAGGCGAGATCACTCTGCGGATCAAGTATCCGGAGGGGCTATATTACGGCGGCAACATCGGCTATGCGATCGACGAGCCGTACCGCGGGAACGGTTATGCGGTGCGCGCCTGCCGCCTTTTTTGCTTCCCGTCGCAAAGGCGCACGGAATGCGGTTTCTGCACATAACCAATGACCGTGACAACCACGCCTCGCGCCGCGTCTGCGAGAAGTTGGGCGCGGTGTTGCTGCGGGTTGCCAAACTCCCCGAGGATGCGGAGCTCTACCGAGAGGGACGCCGGTATGAAAACATATTTGTCTGGGATATCGGCAGAATGTAACAGCCGCGTTGCGCACTTTTGCATGACGTAACGGCGCCAATTACATCGTATATAGAAGGAAAGCGCTCATAGATCCGGATGCCCCGGAGGCCGAGAGCGCTTTTTGTTTTTCGTATTGATTCAGACACTTTTTTATATTTGTCCCTTTTAAGACGACATTTTTTGCGGTATATTTGTTAAAACAGGGTTCATGATTACCGATTCATACGCAAAAGCTGGATAAATAGCTAAAAATTTGACATCTACTGGTGAATATGGAATGAAAATATTATTTGTATCGGATCAATATGGCGCGGCCAACAACGGCGTGACAATTTCCGCGAGACGTTATGCCGAAGCTCTACGCGCGCGAGGGCATGAAGTCCGCGTGCTCTCGACAAACAACTGCGAAGAAACCGGCTACCGCGTGCACGAAATGCGGCTGCCGGTATTTGATAAGCTGATAAAGTCTCAGGGCATGATTTTTGGACGGGCGGAGAAAGACGTGATTAGGGAGGCCGTCGCCTGGGCGGACGTTATCCATTTTTATACGCCGTTCCTGCTCTCCATCGGCGCCGCGCGGATCGCAAAGGAGGCGGGCAAGCCCGCGACCTGCGCCTTTCACGTACAGCCGCAAAACGTCTCGTACTCGATCGGCATGGGGAAGTGGGCGTTTGTGAACGATTTTATTTTTCTGGCTGTTCCGTACGCAGTTTTTCGACCGCTTCCGGAATATCCATTGTCCGAGCAGCTTTATCGCGTCGGAACTCGAAGCGCACCATTATCACGCCAAGACCTGGGTGATTTCAAACGGCATTGACCCGGACTTCGTGTATCGCAAGGCGGAAAAACCGCCTGAACTGCGGGAAAAATTCCGCATCCTCATGATTGGAAGGCTTTCGCGTGAAAAACGGCAGGACGTCCTGATAAACGCCGTCAAACAGTCGAAGTACCGGGATCAAATCCGCCTGGAGCTTGCGGGGCAGGGCCCGCGCCGGGAGGCGCTGCTGGCGCTTGGGAGCGACCTTGGCGAAAACCTACATATTGACTTTTACAGCAAAGAGGGCCTGATGGACCTGATTTCCCGCTGCGACCTGTACGTACACGCGGCGGACGCGGAGATTGAGGCCATGAGCTGCATGGAGGCGTTTGCAGGCGGCCTTGTGCCGGTCATCGCCGACAGTCCCAAATCCGCAACGCCGCAGTTCGCTCTGGACAGCCGTTCGCTGTTCCGGGCGGGGGACAGCGCCGACCTTGCGGCGAAGATTGACTGGTGGATCGAGCATCCGGAGGAGCGCTGCGCCATGGAGCGGCGTTACGCGGATGCGGCGCGGGCATTTGCGCTGTCGGCCTGCGTGGAGAAGTTTGAAGGGATGCTCACCACCGCGATATGTAAGGGTTCCTGGCTATGAGGGAGCCTGATTTCAACACTTGGCGGCGGATTCCGCTTTCGATAGATGAAAACTACGATTATTTGCGCAAGGGGTTTTTCAAGACCGTCTTTACTATCTCTTTTATACGGTGGCGGTCGCGCTGCTCGCCGTTTATAACTTCGTGCTCTTCGGTACACGCCTGCGTGGCCGGAAAAATCTGAAGGGCCTACGGAAAAAGGGACTGGTCGTCACCTGCAACCACGTGCACTGGCTCGACTGCACGATGATGGCGGAACTTCTGTGGCCGCGGCGTGCTTACTTCATCACCTTGCAGTCAAACCTGGAGCTGCCGGTCATCCGCCATCTGGTGCGGCTGCTGGGCGGTATCCCCATACCGCGCGGCCGGCGTATGCTGCCGCGGTTTCATAAGGAGGTACTTCGCGCGCCCTGGAAGAGGGCGCGGCGGTGCCTATTTATCCGGAGGGGGGGAGCTGCACCCGTACGACGACGGCCTTTATGACTTTAAGAAAACGGCCTTTGCGCTTGCCTATGACGCCGACGTGCCGGTTTTACCGATGTGCGTGACCTACCGAAAGGGGAGAGGCCTTTTTCGGTTGAAACGGCGTCCGTGCCTTACGGTACACGTTTTAAAAACCGGTTTTCCCCGACCGCACCAAAAACCGCCGGGAGGAAGTTGACCGGATGTGCGGGAGGTTTTTGCGCAAATGTCCGACTATACCGGGAACGTAAGAAAAAGCCCCTCGCCGTCTGACTGAGACTGGCGAGGGACTTTTCAGGCTTTTTGGATTGCTGGCTTTTTTTTTAATATATCTATCAGCGGCTTTTCGCGGATGGAATGACCGCCCGGCTGATACACACCGCGGTAATCGCAGGCGCGCCCGTATTCGTCAAATACCACCGCGCAGGCGTCCTCTGAAATGACATGGTCTATGGTCAGCATATCGTGCATCATATCGATTGGCAAAACCGGATACCGCTGTGCGTTTCGTACCTCGTCGACCCGATGGCCCATCGCCTCAATGTCTTGCGTCTGGCAGTCTCCCGCGGCAAGAAGGAAATAAAAAGAGCGGCGCATACGCCGTGACGTTTTCCATATGCGCCCGGGTCATACAGACGTCCACGTCCTGCGCGTGGTAGACGGTGTGCAGCGCAAAGAGAAAACGCTTCTCGCGCAGCGTCCGTGCGGTGCTGTCCGTCCCCGGCTGACCGGCCGTGACGGAGAGCAGGATGTTCTGCCGCCTTTGCAGCTCGTTTATCGCCTGCGGGGTCAAATATGCGGGATTCAAAAACAGGACAAACGCGCAGTCGTCGTGGGTATCGAGCAGCCGCAGCGTTTCTTCCAGCCTGTTGCTCCGGTAGAAGAGCAGATAGACGTAAACGCCGAGCTCTTTCCCCTGCGTAATGGCGCGGTCCAGTTCCGCGGCCGAGGTACAGCCGTCGCCTGTATCCAAAATAAAAGAGAGCGCCCAGGGGATATTGAACCGCAGTTCGGCCTCGCGTCGCCTTTATGACGTTCGCGCCCTTCGTGCAGCCGTTGTAGCCGAGGTTCAGGCCGAACGTCCGAAGTTTTCGAGGTCTACCTCGGTTATCACACGTTTTAAAAGACGGTAGTACGCGCTCTCCTCGTTAGACATCATAGTCTGTGCGTCGTCAAAGAAATGTTTTTGGAAGGGCCCTTTTGCGAAACCCTGTCCCATGTCGATAAGCTTGCGTATCGTGCGCTCGGGATCGGCCCGTATTTCGGACAGCGCCTTATCTACAGTGGCCTCAATGATCGTTCGGTCTAAATCTATCTTTTTCAATGCGAAAGCACCTCTTTAAACCTGGATTCCGGGACGTATGCCGCGTCCACCACATTACTCTTCTATCATACTATCCGCGGGATCATACGAAAACGGACAATTTTTGTAAAGTGTCAAAAACTTTAAGAAACATTAGGGGGACCCGATGGAATCTTAATTGAATCTTTTGTTTCCCTTGTTGATTTATTCATTCCTTTGGATGTAGAATAGAGAGGAAAGAGAGCGGGGCCTTGTCCCGCGTCAGATAAAACAGGCATTGAAGCAAAGGAGCGACTCCATGAAGGAAAAAGTATATCGAACTGCATACCGGGAAGAGAACAAACAGACGCCCCATCCGGAGGCATTTATAGAAAACCTGACTGATTTTGTTTTTACAGCAGCAGCTTTACCGCGCCGCGATTAAGGAAATGCGCACGAAGTTGGAGATCCTGGACGAGGCTTTTCAGGGTACGTTATGACCACAACCCCATACATCACATTGAATACCGGCTGAAAACACCGCAGAGCATCCTCGAAAGCTGCAAAAGAAGGGCCTGCCAATCACAACAGAATCCATTTGGGAGAACCTTACGGACGTTGCGGGCGTCCGGGTGATCTGCAATTATATTGATGATGTGTACCGCGTCGCGGAGCTGCTTTTAAAGCAGGACGACCTCACGCTGGTGCGTGTGCGCAACTATATTGATTATCCGAAGGAAAACGGCTACCGCAGCCTGCATTTGATCGTCTCCCTTCCGATTTTTTTGGCGGAGAAAACGGAGCATGTCAATGTGGAGGTGCAGATACGCACCATTGCAATGGACTTTTGGGCAAGCCTTGAGCATCAGCTCAAGTATAAGGGCCAGGACGACATTTCTCAGGACCTCAGGCGCAGGCTGAAGGTGTGCGCGGATTCCATCGCCGCGCTTGACATAGAAATGCAGTCGATTCATAAGGAACTGCAGGATGCAAACCACAATCTAAATGAGACCAGGCCGGAATAGCGGTGACGATTGTTGGTGAAAAAAAGGAGAGATGGATATGTTGTTTTATGCTACCCAAAGTGCAGTACGTGCAAAAAAGCGCAGGCCTTTCTGGACGGAAAAGGCCTGCGTTATGAGGTGCGCGATATCAAGCTTGCCAATCCGGACGCGGACGAGCTTCGCGCGTGGTGGGGGCGCAGCGGGCTCCCGCTCAAGCGTTTTTTCAACACATGCGGGCTGCAATATAAGGCGCTCGGCCTGAAAGAAAAGCTGCCTGCAATGAGCGAGGAGGAGCAGCTTTCGCTGCTTGCGACGGACGGGATGTTAGTTAAGCGTCCCATACTGATCGCGGACGGCTTTGTATTGGTGGGATTCCGCGCGGAGGAGTGGGAGCAAGCCTTGGGGTCCCAGTCGCGCGCCTAAAACCACTTTTTGATTTTAAAGAGCAGGAACGTGAGCGCCAGAATCACGGCGCTCAGCAGAATGACGAAGGGGTACCCGAACGGCCAGGCATACTCCGGCATTTGAAAGTTCATCCCATACCAGCCGACGATCAGGGTCAGCGGAAGGAAAATGGCCGTGATAACGGTGAATATGCGCATGATGTTGTTCTGTTCAATATCGATTTGCGCCTGGTAGGCCTCGCGCACCTGCGTGATATATTCGCGCAAATGCAGAACGGACTCCAGCAACCGGTCTGTCCGGCGCGAGATGGCAACAAAACGTTTTTGCTCTGCCGCGTGGAAAAATCCCTCCTCGTTGTCGGACAGGGCGGCGGTCACCAGCCCGAGCTGTTCGTAATACCGTTTCATAATGAGCAGTTCCCGGCGGATCGCAATGATTTTCCGGGAACTTTCCCGGCTGCTTCGTTTTCCGGTGAGGAGCTCGTCCTCCAGCGTGGTGATGCGCTCTTCAAAGTGCTCCAAGCTGTCCACGTCTTCGGCAGTCAGTTGACTGAAGAATTCAAAAATGGTGTGAATGTGCGCTTCGTTATCCGCGCAGCTTTGACATGAGACCGCGCAGATGCTCGTCTTCCGTAATAAAGAGCAGCGCGTCCCGGTCAAAATAGATGCTGACACGGCGTTCTCTCTGCCCCGGCTTTTTGATATCCAGATAATAAAATGACAGCAGGTATCCGCCGCCTTCCACTTGATAGCTCAGGTGTCTGTTCGACGGCAGCCGGTGGAGGATGTGCTCCCCGATGTAGGGCTTCAGTTCACCTGGATCGGCGGATATAATACATTTCATAAAATCCCCTTTTTATCGTGGCAATCGTGTTATAAGCTGACGCGGGACAGTTCGGTATAGGTCAGCCGTCCCTCGATTCGCTCGGATTTCATCAGTGAGACGTCCCTGACGATCATTTCCCGGCGCGGAATCGTAATTCGGATGTCGTTACCGTCAATGCGCCGCGCCAGCGTGATATGCGGCAGGAATTCACGGCGCTCTATGGTAAAACCCTGCCGCCGCAGACTTGCCGCAACCTCCCGGGCAAGCGCGGATAGCGTGGGCGATGCGGCCACGCCGGCCCAGAAGAGCTCGCCGAACCGGCCGGTTCCTGCAAGTGCGAGAGGAAAGACGCCCGTCTGTACCGCGGCGGCGGCCGTCAGCGCAGACACTGCGTCTGTGATACGGTCCGTCTCGCCTAGGAAGGCAAGCGTCAGGTGCAGGTTTTCCGGACGGGTGAAAGTCCCGTGCCGCACCTGCTGTTTCAGCTCTGAAATGGCTGACAAAAGCGCTTGATTGATCTCACTAGAAAACCGGATGGCTACAAAAGACGCATATACGGCCTCCTTATACTGCTACACGAACCCAGTATAGCGCATCCGGCGGCTTTTTTACCAGAGTACGGCGTTTTTTTTACAAGAACGCTTTGCAAATTTATTTTTTGTGTTATAATAAAAATGTTTTGACATATGGCGGCGTTGTGTCAAATTTAAGTTTAATCGTCGCGTTTTGCAAAATCCGAAAGAAAAGCTTTGAGGAGTTATCGAACCGTTTTGTGCACCATCATTCGTATCCGCTAATTTGGCACTGAAGGGTTTGCCGTCCGTAACCGTGACGGCGCTTTTTGCCGTGCCTTATTTGTCGAAAACGAACGAATGAGGTGTATTTTTTATGTCCCGATATCAAAATTCCGCCGTGCCGCTCTCCGTCTCCCAAAATTTCCTGACGAGCCGCTCCACAATCAACCGTCTCTTACGCTTAACAGATATCACAAGCGCCGATACCGTGCTGGAGATCGGCGCGGGACGCGGCCATATCACGCGCGCACTTCTGGACCGCGGCTGCCGCGTCCGAGCGGTGGAGCTTGACCGCGCGCTTTACGAACGGTTGGCCACGCTGCTGACGGGACGTCCGAACCTTTGCCTGACGCAGGGGGACTTTTTCGGCTTCCGCTACCCGCCGGACCCTATAAAGTGTTTGCCAATATTCCGTTTTCCCGCACGACGGATATCCTGCGGCGCTTGACGAATGCCGGGAACCCGCCTGAGGAGGCGTGGCTTGTAGTGGAAAAGGGCGCTGCAAAGCGCTTTTGCGGAAAACCGCATGAAAGTTTGCATTCTCTGCTGCTTAAGCCGTTTTTTGACGTGGAAATCGTGTATTATTTCAGGCGCGAGGATTTCCACCCTGCGCCGCGCGTGGACAGTGTGATGCTGCACCTGCACAGAAAGCCCGTACCGGATATTCCAGTATCAGCGCGGACGTTATACCGGCGCTTTTTGGAGCATTCCCTGCGTTATGGGCTTTCAGGAGGCCGAGCCCTTCTTACGAAGAGGCAGGTGGCAACCGCACTGAGGCGTGCTGGATTAGCGCCCGTGTTCCGTTTGGCGATATTCTTTATGTCCAGTGGCTCTGCCTTTTCCGATGCTGGCGGCAGATGGCCGCCCATCTTTAAAGCACCCTGCAAGCTTCGGCTTGCAGGGTGCTTTTGCGTATGTACTTAATAAGGATGTTCTTCCATCGTCTTTATCAGATTTTCAAGGTTTCGGACCGTTTTTTCAGAGAGGAAATGCTCCATCTTTTTCAACTTCTTCCAGCTCGTTTTCCGTGTGGTTCAATAAGCATAAAAACCGATGTACGACTTCATGCCGGTACAGCAGATAGGCGCCCGCTTCCCGGCCTTTTTCAGTCGCTGCGATATGCCCGTAACGCCGGTATTCCAGATAACCCTCCTGCGCGAGATTCCCCACCATTTTCGATGCGGAGGACGGCTTGACGTGCAAATGCTCGGCAAGATCGCTGACGCGCACCGTTTCAGCGCTTGTCAGCAGGCGGCAGATCATTTCCAAATAGTCCTCCATTGAGGAGGTCAGTTCCTCCGTTTGATGGAGCTGATACCCTTTTAAAGTATAAAACCCATCCTGTTCCATGCTCCCTCCCTTGCCTGCCCTGTCACAAATCAAGGCTCGTTACAATATACTGTCAGTGTGGAAAAAGTTTCCTCATCCTAAAGTTTATTTTGAGGTGAATCCTTTTATGAATATATCGCATAGTCTGAATGAGATCAAACCGGGACAAAAACCCGCGTAAAAAGAACTGCGTTCGCATGGCAGTATCCGGCGGCGCCTATTGGATATCGGCCTGATCGAAGATACGGAGGTGGAGTGTCTGGGCCGGAGTCCTGGCGGAGATCCGACGGCCTTTTTGATTCGCGGCGCGGTGATCGCGCTGAGGAGCGAGGATTGCAGGGATATCCTGGTCGAATCCCGTGAGTGCGCCGAATGCCGCAGTCCGATCGAGAAAATCGCGGTGAAAACGATGGTATAAGCAGACAGGGGAGGGGTGTTTCCAGTGGGGTTGACAAAGGGGTCCGTGGGAACCGAGCGGTGGATCAGGGACTCGTTATCAAGAAACAAACGGAAAACGACAGGGTCGTCGCAATTGCGGGAAACCCAAACGTCGGTAAAAGCACGGTATTTAACGCGCTAACCGGCCTAAATCAGCATACCGATTACTTTGTATATGGTAAATTAGGGATAATTGAAAATTCGTCATGATCCGTAACCATGATTTTTCGAATCGTCCTGCTCCAAAACTCTTTCTGCGAGGCGCGCGGCAGCATCTTGTACGCTTCAAGCGCTGTTTTTACAACCTCCAGATCCACCGGCTGCGGTGCGTCCACTTTTTGCTCCTGCGCTTTCAGCAATGTGTCGCGCAGGGCGAGATACTCACGTTCATAGTCCTCCCGTTCGATCAGGTCGTTTAGGTATAAATCGCGCAGCTTGCCCATCCTGCGGCGAACCGCCGCCTCGTCAATTTCAGGACGGGCCGCAATCGCTTTCCCGAGCTGAATGTTGTACGCCGCAAGCTGCGAAAGCGTGTTTTCCAACAGCCATTTTTCCAGCACAAGCTCGCTGGTATGCTTTTTGTGGGAACAGAGATGCAGCTTGTCGTACTTTGTGCACCGATAATAAACATACTTTCCGTGTACAAGCTTGCCGGACAACAGATTACCGCATTCCGCACATCGGGCGATCCCGGAAAACAGATACACCCTGCCTGAATGATTGGTACTGTTGCGCTGCGCGCGTTCCGCAATTGCGTCCTGCGCGATGGCAAACGTGCCGGGATCGATAATCCCTTCGCAAAAATGCTCCTGGCCATGTGCCTTGCCGACATACCGCTCGTTCGATAAAAACAAGCGCAGGCCGGTAGGGGAGTAAACCATCCCGTATTTGTCCAGGACGTATCTTCGTAGCGCGTTGATGCTTCTTGTGGCAACATATCGGTTGAAAATATCCTGTGCGACCGGCGCTGTCTCAGGATCAGGCACCAGACGTTTTCCTTCAATTTTGTACCCAAAGGAACTTTCCCGCTGACCGGCTCGCAGCGCTGCACTTTACTGTCAAAGACAGCCTTGATACGCTCACTCGTCCGGTCCGCTTCGTCCTGGGCGACCGACAGCATAATATTGATCTTTAATCGGCCGGAAGCGGTGGAGGTATCGTAGTCCTCGTGGATCGTTTTCCAGTTGACGTTGTGCGTTTCAAGCACTTCCTGCACTTTATAGTATTCCGCAATATTGCGGAACCAACGGTCCAGCTTTGTAAAGACGACGATATCAATTTTACCCGCCCGCATCGTCCAGCAGCCGCTGAAGCGCAGGACGGTGATACGCTTTCTTTCGCGCCGAAATGCCGGCGTCTATATAGCGGTCTACGACATAGACGTGTTCCTGCCCGGCCCATTTTTCAAGCGCATCGGTCTGCGCCTCGATGGATAAGCCGTGTATGGCCTGTTCTTCGCTGCTGACACGTATGTAGAGCGCGGCCCTCATTTGCATCAGTCCTTTCCGTGGGGTTATTTCTATTCTATGTAATTCACAGATTTTTCTTGACATACGTATGAACACGTGTTATAATTGAAACAGTCAGGAGGAGAGATGCCATGAACCAAGGGAGAGCTAAAACGGTTATTGAAAAGAATGGCTGCTCGAAGCTGCGGGAAGGCAAGCGCCATGAAATATGGTTCAGCAATGCGACCGGGATGAAGTTTGAAGTCGGCCGGCACGATAAAGAAGAAGTTCCCGTGGGAACGCTTAGAAAGATACTGAAAGCGGCGGGGCTTGAATAAGCCCTAAAATGCCGCATAGAATAGACAGGGGAGGAACTCATATGTCTAAATACATTTACCCGGCGCTATTTGAAAAAGATGAAAACAATGCCATATGCGTCTCTTTTCGGATATACCCGGCTGCTTCACAAGCGGCGCGGATTTGCAGGAAGCCTATGAGAACGCGGAAGACGCGCTTTGTCTGATGCTTTACGATATGGAAGAATGCGGGGAAAAGATCCCGCAGGCGTCCCGTCCCGCGGATATCAAGACGAAGGGCGACGCGTTTGTCTCGATCGTCCCCTGCGATACGTTGGACTATCGCCGGCAGTACGACAATAAGGCTGGCAAAAAGACACTGACGATCCCTCATGGCTCAACACAATGGCTGAGCGGGAGGGCATCAACTTCTCCGCGACCTTACAGGACGCGTTAAAACAGCAGCTTAGATTATAACATACGATAAGTCTTGCCGCTCTCCTTCGGGAGGCGGTTTTTATTTCACACATAAAGTCCCTAGGTTATGATCGCCTTGTTTTGGGATACACTAAACCCAATGGAGGTGATTATAAATGGCATCCGTATCACATAAAGGCGCGATTTCGTTTGGACTGGTCCATATCCCCGTCGCACTCTACACCGCGACGCGCGAGGGCGGCATCAGCTTCAACCAGCTCCACCGCGAAACGCACGAACGTATTCACTACAAAAGGTGACGGACAGCGGTGAAGAGGTCAAAGCCGGAGGACATCGTAAAGGGCTACGAGTACGAAAAGGGAAATACGTCGTCCTGACCGACGAAGAGATCGAGTCCATGAAAACGGAACAAGACAAGACCATTAAAATCCTGCTTTTTCTGACCGCGACGATATCGACACCATCTATTACGAAAAAGCGTACTACGCCATCCCGGACGGCAGCGACAAAGCGTTTGAGCTGCTGCGCCGCGCCATGCTGGACGCCGGCAAGATCGCTATCGCGAGCACTGTCATGGGGACGAAGGAAACGCTGATGGCGCTTGTTCCCACGCGCAGCGGGATCCTGGCGGAGACGATGTTCTATGCCGACGAAATCAAGCCCATGCCGAAAGCCTATACGCAGTCGGGAACCGGAGCAGTCCGAAATGGAAGTCGCCAAAATGCTGATCGACACCATGACAAAACCGTTCGAGGCAGGGAACTACCGCGACGAGTACCAGGCGCGGCTACAGGAGGCCATAGCCCGGAAGATCAACGGCGACACGGTCACTGTGCCGGAGAAGCCGCACGACAACAACGTTATCAACCTGATGGACGCGCTGAAAGCGAGCCTCGAGGCGCAAAAGCGGGAGGGCGCATGATAGACCCGATCGCGCCGATGCTGATCGGGGAAATGGCGGCGCCGTTTGACAGCCCGGAGCACATCTTCGAGCTGAAGCTGGACGGCATCCGCTGCATGGCTTACCTGGATGGCGGGACGCGGCTCATCAACAAGCGGTTTTTGGACGTGAGCGCGACATACCCGGAATTGTGCGATTTGCACCGCCAAAGTAAACGCGCCGTGCGTGCTCGACGGGGAGGTGTTCGCCATGACGGACGGCAAGCCCGACTTTTCCATCATGCAGCGCCGTTCACTGATGGGCGACACGATGAAAATAGCGCTCGCCGCGCAAAAAAAACACCCGTCAACTTCTGCGCGTTCGATATCCTGTACCGGGACGGCGAGCTGTTGACCGGCCGTCCCTTGATGGAGCGGCGGGCGCTGCTGGAACAGACTGTAACGGAGTGCGAACGCCTGTCCATCTCCCGGTACATCGAGGCGAACGGGGTTGCGTTTTATAACCTCGTGGCGTCGCAGGACTTGGAGGGCATTGTTGCAAAGCTGAAAACGAGCCTGTACCATCCGGGCAAGCGCACGAAGGAATGGATCAAGGTCAAGAACCTGAAAGACGACGATTTTGTGGTCTGCGGCTACATTCACAAAGAAAACAATATGACAAGCCTGGTTCTGGGCCAGTACCGCGACGGACAGCTTGCCTATCAGGGGCATGTGACGCTTGGCGTCTCGCGCGCGGGCTTGCAGGATATGCCGCGCGGGGAATGTCCGTTCGCCGTTGTGCCGGAAGGGAACGAAGACGCCGTTTGGCTTGCGCCGGAGCGGGTTTGTACCGTGCGGTATATGGAACGCACCGAGTCCGGGCATATGCGGCAGCCGGTATTCCACGGCTGGCGCGACGACAAAGCACCGCGGGAATGCATCCTTACTGAATAGCTGACGGCCGCAATGCATACGCATTTGCGGCATTGTCACATCCTGTCGAATTTCCATCATTTACATATAGAAATAGAGGTTTACGCGCAGTATAATTTTACACGTATGAAACTTTTAATTTATGAAACGCGTTGTAGATTAGGCTGGTCTGGAAAAACTCTCGCAGAAAAAGCGGGTTATCTAAATCCGCTATATACCGATATGAAAACGGCATCAGAAGCCCCCATTATACCAGATGGAACAGATTGCTAAAGCACTCGGCGTCAGAATTAGTGACCTTTTTGAGTCAGATTCAAAAAATAAATTCCCCGTATGGGGAATTCTGTTAATGAAAGTGTTGACAAATGGAGAAATAAAGTTAATAATAATACCATAAAGTAACACAAAGGAAGTGATCTAGCATGGAATCACACAGTAGACTTGAAAATTGAGCAAACACTACAAGCCCTCCTAGAAGATGTGGAGGACAAAGAAGATTTTATTTCTTACCTTTGTTCTTGTTTTTTGATTCTCTACATACATTATCGCAAGTTCAAGAAGCTTCTCCTGATTCTCCAAATTAAGTTGACTTAAAAGCTCATAAATTTTCTTGGCCTCGTCGCTGTATTCAGTGGCGGGGTCTCTTTTTTTGTTCTTCTCGGCCTAATAAATAATCTACTGACACGTTAAACGTATCTGCTATTTTTGCAACATAACATTATCTGGATTGCTTCACCAGTTTCCACATTGCAATTGTGGAACGCACGACTTGTAATTTTTTGCAAGCGCCTGTTGACTGTACCCAGCAGCAAGCCTTAATTCTTTTAATCTTATCAATGTACGTCCCTCCTCCTTACTAATTAGTATAATGTCAAAATAATTGACATACAAGGCTTTTAAAAATTTATCCGTCAAGAGTATTGACATACAGCTATATGCGTGTTATTATGGTGTCAAGATACTTGACAAGTATTAAACGTTAGAGGTGAGAAAAGTGCATATGATAAAACAATTTCGAGAGGCAGCTAAACTTACACAGGAAGAACTTGCAAACCACTTAGACATATCGCGCACTACCGTTGCAATGTGGGAAACCGGCGAATCCTTACCCCGCGCGGACAAGCTTCCGCAGCTCGCGGCGATCCTTGGTTTGCACAATTGATAAATTGCTTTGCGCAGGTGATGAAAAATAAAGCCCGTCCGTGCGAACACGGACGGGAGCGGGGAAGGAGCCTTACATGAACCGGGAACAAACAACAATCCGGCTGCCGGCTGAACTAAAAGAACAGTTACAGCGGGAAGCGGATAGGCAAGGGTACAGCTTAAATGCTTTAATCCTTATGATCTTGAACGAGGAACGAAACCGTCATCAAATAAAATAGGGCCATGCGTCTTTTTCCCATTCTTCAATGTGCTGGATGATAAGCTGCTCAATTTCTTTGTTAGCCGACCTGCCAGAGCGCTCGGCAATGTATTTCAGTTTGTCCATGATATCAGCCGGAATGCGCAAGGCGTAATGCGGTAATTTTGACGGCATATAAAAGCCTCCTTTGTTGTCTTTATGACAACACGATAGCACCTAAAATGTTTTTGAAAAGCTATTGACAACTAGGTGACAACACCTTATAATGGAGACAACACGGTGACAACACCTTGAAGGGAGGATTTTATGAAAAGACAATCGCGTAAGGTCAGGTCTTAGGATACCGTATGACCTAAATACATGGCTGATTCAAGAAGCCGACAAGCAAGGATATTCAAAAAACGCGCTTATTTTGCAAATCCTGCGGGAAGGGATGAAGAAAAACGAAACGTCGGCTTAAAAAATAAAACCCGTCCGTGTATGCACGGACGGGAGCGGGGAAGGAGCCTAAGTATGGATTTAGCACTTGCTATAATGCTTACATGATCGTGAACGTTATTATAAACGTTTGGCGTGTAGGAAAATCCGAAGAAATCGCGCGAGACTACTATTTGCGTTCGAGATCAAAGAAAAATTAACGTTTCGGCGGAGGTGGGGGAGCGGGTCTGGTTGGCGGAGGGACAACCCCTTGTTTTATCGGTTTTGAAGCCTGGCCAGAAGTTTTTTGCTGTTCATACAAGTTCCTCACTTTCCTTTTTTGCTATAAAAATAGTCATTTACATACTGATCTCGGTAGTCTGTAGCTTTGTTTCGAATGCTTTTTGGAAAATGGAGTGTGAGATCAGACAAATACTTGTTTTCAAGTCCACGAAGTCTACTGTTAAATTCAGAACGCTTTTTATCACGCTGGATTCTTTCGGCTCACAAGCGTTTATCGTCCACCAATATTCCTCCATGCTTGCAAGTACATCCTGCTCATCGGGGATCATGTAATTCAACGCAGAATGTATTTTTCAAGCTTAAGTGACGGCGTAATGACCCCAAGCACTTGAGCAAGACAGATGACGGTACTGCATATATAAGGCGGCAGCATGTCTTTCAACCAAGCAAGAACGGAGGCACATGAAACAATTCCGACGATCCAGTTAATGAGCCTGTTAACATGGTCGACATAAGCCTTGTAAAGTTCCAGACAGCGCAACTCATAAATACCTTTCATAAGATCATACCAAAAAGCTGTGCGTGTATTCATAATGTTGATCCTTTTCATATCAATCCAGTACATATTCGTCCAGCCTTACGCGCTTCGGCCTCATACGATGATAACCGACGAACCCAAACACGATAGGCAGTACCAGGAATAACGTACAGATCAGGAAAACACGGCGGCCACGCAGTACAGGATCGCAGAGACCAGCACCTGGTTGCGGCGCTTTGTGAAAAGCCAGACCAGCCGAAGACCACGCCGATGAACACCAAAACCGCATGTAGGTTCATCGCGCTGATAAACCCGTCGGCAAAGACGTTTGCGCCCTCCATCAGTACGGGGGCGTGCCCGGTGCAAAACAAAAAGGCAAAGACGGCGTAGACCGTCGCCAAAATCACGGCCGCAAGCGCAAAGCCGCGGCGAACTACAACGACTTCGCCCGTTTCAGGCTTTGCTATCTTAGCAATCGGAAATCCACAATTCGGGCAAAATTGCGCGGCGTCCGATATTTCCCTTTGACATTCAAGACATTTAATCAGCGCCATAGATTACACTTCCTTTCCAGCCGCTGCAAAATAGGCCCAAATTGATATCCCAATCGGAAGGAAAAACGGCAGTGTCCAAAGCGGCGCATAAAAAGCATTACGACCGCAGCGACCAGATAAAACGCGGCGCACACGATTGATAGTATTCGTACCGATGTGCAAGCACCGGCCCAGTTGACCGCGACACCTACAGTAGCCAGAAGCAGACAATAAGGCAACACAGTTATTGCGTCCAGCGTAAAGTGTGCCGTAATCAGATACAAGGAAAGTGCAAAGCAGGCTGTCCCGGTAATCGCAGATATAAACGGTAAATCCACAAAAAAGTTGCTGTCAGTCAAAACGGGTGCGTGTTTTGCGGATGCCTTGCCGGGTTTAAATCCACAGTGCGGACAAGTTACTGCAAAGCTGGATATTTGGCGCCCACACGATGGGCAATTGACTAATGCCATGCAATCAACCCCTTAAAATTTCTTCTAAGACCATATTATTACATAATAAAACAAAATGCAACAAGAATTTCCGTCGGACGGGAGCGGGGAAGGAACCTAACATGAACCGGGAACAAACAACAAACCGCCTCCCGGCAGGAAGCGGTTTGACGTTCTCACTCATAATGCGTCCACATGCTGAGGACAAATACTTCTTTACGTTCTTCATCAACCATATAAACCAGCCGGTGTTGATGGTTGATGCGGCGGAGTACGCGCCCTTTAAATCACCCACAAGCTTTTTCATAAGACGGCGGGTTTTGAAATGGATTTGTGGTCAGGATATCAAGCAGCGATTTCGCCTTTTTGTCCAAATGCGATTGCTTCAGAAGCGATTTGTGGCGGCTGGCCTTCTGGGAAAAGATGACTTTATACATCACCAATCCTCTGCCGGATCGTACACCTTACCGAGACTCTTATCTTCTTTCATAGCCGAAAGGATTTCGGCAGCGGTTTTACTGTTGGAAAGCAGATAAATGGTTTCCTGCATCCCACGATAATCTTCTTCGCTGATTATAATCGCATTTCCGTTTTTGGTGTTTACGTTGATTACGTCGTTGTAGACGACAGCCTGATTTAAATAATCAAAAATATTACTTCTGAAATTGGTAGCGTTTGTGTTCGTCATGAAAATCACCTCCGCGCTAGTATATGTACATTATAACGTACATATTCGGAAATGTCAAGTGACTTTTAATGCCGCGCCGGATCGTCAGACCTGCCGACGAGATAATCTAAGCTGACGTCGAAGTAGTCAGCGAGGGCGATAAAAGTAGCCATATTAGGTTCTCGCTCCCCATATTCGTACTTTTGGTACGCGTTCGGGGTCATATCCAACAACGCGGCAAGTTCTTTTTGGGTAACTCCGCGAGACGTTCTTAACAGTTTAACGCGAGCAAAATAATTTTTCATATGTATCAACTCCTTAAATTTTGAAGAAAGGATATTGACACATTCAAAATGAAGGTGTATAGTAATAACAGCACATTCAATTTGAAGGTGTTATATAATACGGTGAAATGAGGTGAAAAATATCGAATTGCAGTTAGCCCGTGAAGCGTCCGGCAAGACGCAGGCACAGGTTGCCAAAGAAATCGGGATAACAGAAAACGCTTATCAGAAATATGAGTACGGTGAACGCGAACCGCGCGCACGGATGGCAGCCCGTGTTGCAAAGGCGGTGAATAGTTCCGTGGAAGCAATCTGGGGTGAGGATTCACTAGCTGGCAATCCGAAAGAACGGGAGGAATCACATGTACAATAAAGAATGGACGCTAAGAGTGCTGATGATCATGAATATTGCTTTATCGTGCGTTTCAATCTACATCGGGTATCGACTCCGAGCGATCAGCAATGTTTTAAGCCAGCAAACCGAACTGAACGAACTTTTCCACGAAGCTATAGCTTTGCACAGCGATGGTATTCAAATAATCACGGAAATTCTTAAAAGCTCGTAGGGTAACACTTGTTGAAAGCGCCGGACGGCAATCCGGCGAAAGACGACACACCATCAGTATAACAGGAATAATTAAAAATCAACAAAAATCCGTCCGTGCATACACGGACGGGAGCGGGGAAGGAGTATAGCTGTGAATAAAAAACACAAGAAAAGGTAAGGCACTTTGACCGGTGGGTACTGGAAATCTTGGTGAACATTACAGTTAGCCTAATAACAACATTAGCAGTTCTAATTTGGTTTTACATTACTAAATAAACCGGTCAGTAAAAGCGTAAGTAATTTGTAACGGACGGAAGCGGGAAAGGAGCCTAACATGAAAAACAAAATAAAATCTACTACGCCAATAAAAACAGTAAAAATCATCTCTGTTATAGAAACAAAAACAAAAGTAGGCAATGGAACAGAAGAAGATCCAAATCGGTTTTTGTTTCAATACTGGAGTTTACATGGTGCACTTTAGCAACACGTGATGAACATGATTTGTCTATTTCCGATCCGTCTTTTTGACTCAGAGATAGCTGTAATGCTACTCATCAAAACTTCTTCATCATGACGAGATATGTACCATGTCAGTCAGAACGGGTGCGTGTTTTGTGGATGCCTTGCCGGGTTTAAATCCACAGTGCGGACAAGTTACTGGAGAGCTGGATATTTGGCGCCCACACGATGGGCAATTGACTAATGCCATGCAATCAATCCCTTAAATTTACATCTAAGACCATTTTATTACATAATAGAACAAAATGCAACACAAAAAGATGCTTGTCCATAACAAAGATTGCTTTAAAAGGACAAGCCGTCATATTTAGAAGAAAAACAAGATTTCACTACACCGTGCATATCATGAAAAAGGAGGTGCGTCATGGAGATGACATCAGAATTGCAGCAATATTGGTTAGATGTTCTTTCGGAACTGTGTAGCAGGGAATTAGGCGTGCAGATCACTATGACGCTCAAGAAAACCGACGATGAAATGCCGGTGCAAGCCACAAAGGAAACACAATAATTTTAAAACTCGGGTACATATAAAAAAAGTAGCTTATGAGCGCTGCGGCGTTTGAGGGCGAAAATGGACGGGTAGACGTGCGGTTCGTTCGAGAGCGTCAGGCGTCTATCGCCCGTCTTGCGTGTGAATCCCGTGTATAAGGGAACAGTAACGCCGGTGCCTATGTCGCAGCACGGTACTATCAAAAATGGAAAGACGAGAGGTGTTGCAATGATAAAAAGAAGCAAGACGGCCCTGTGCTGGGCGCTGGTGGTACTGGCCGCAGTGCTGTTTGCGCTGCTGGTGTGGCGTATGGTGGTGATCGTCAAAACGCCGAGGGAGACACCGGAGCTGACGCCACTGCCGCGCGTCGCGGCCGTCATTGGAGCGGCAGGTACGGCTACTGGCGGCGCGGGTGGCGGGACGTATTATGAAACGCCAGTCACTGCCACCTACAAAGACAAAAGACGATAATTAACGCGGTGTTTTAGCCGTCAGTCCAAATAAACCATAGTACAAACCATTCAACGTATAGACTGATACGAGGTGATTTTAAATGATTGAAGGAAATATTGTTGCGGACTACAAGTACCCGCACTGTACGGTATATATTTCAGATTCCGGTTATGCGGGGAAATCCGCCGCACAGATGGAACAGGAACGCGCCGACGCGCGGAGACTGGCCGGGCAATACTACCGCAAAGCCTTGGTACAGGAAATGGAACGGTTGCGCGCTTCTGGTATGTGTGAAGATACCATACAGGAAAAAGCAGAAAACATTCTTGTCGCCCGCGTTCGGGAAGCGGAAATACAAAGGAACATGATTATTTGGGGCACACCGGACGGCGGAGAGCCTGAAAACCTGTAAAGGGGACGATTACATATGACAGCAACATGTAAACGATGCGGCACGGCGTTTGACGCAAAATCAAAACGTCGGGAATTTTGCGACGCCTGCCGCCTGGCAAAGCGTATTGAAAAGGCGAAAGCCGCCGATGGATCGCAAAACAACGCGCTGCTGGAAGAACGGGAGCGGCGGAATTTAACGGTCGTGGAAATGGCAAAGCTGCTGGGGGACATCCATCCGCCTACTATAACATAGAACATAACGGCGTAAGACCCGGACGGGAATTGCGCCGGCGCATAGCGGACAAGCTGGGTCAACCGGCGGAGAAGTATTTCGGCCCGCTTATATACAATAAAACATGCCGAAGCTGCGGCCTCTACTATCAAACAGACAACGAAAAAAGCAAAATATGTCTGCATTGTGAAGAAATTCGGAAACAGAAAACAATGCCGCCGATCCGCCGGATACAGCCAAGCCGAGGCGTTCAGGAAATAGCGGCGGAAGCACGAGCGGCCGGTATGAGCTACGGGCAGTATGTAGCAAGAAAGGAAGGTGGCGCTGTATGACGCGGCGTTTAAAACCTATCGCGGCAACGGTCGGCGGGGTGAACATCATGGTAACGCCGCAGGCGCGGAAACGTACGTCGCGCCGCGCGCGCAGCGGCGGTCGTCGGCGGGTACGCGGCCGGGATCGCGGCGGTCGTGATGCTGTGCGTGGCGGTTGCTCAGTCCGCGCTGCTGTGGCCGATTATCCTGTGCGGCGGCGCGGCTGCGGCGGTCGTGCGGCGGTGCAGAAAATAATGGAGGAATGAATGTGTTAGTCAACGTAATGATAGGCGTTTTTGCCATCTGCGGCATCATCTTAGCACTTGGCTTGGTATGTTTTTTTGGTAATTGCTGGCATTGACCTAATAAAAGAACTATGGAAATGGTAATGCCAACGAAACTTTTCACCGCAGTTTTCGCGGTAACGCTGGTGTTCCAGCCGGTCCCCGTGCCGGACTACACGCCGTCCGAGGCAGTAACGGCGCTGTCCCGCATGGCCTACGGCGAGGCGCGGGGACTCGCGGACTACGAAAATCGCCGCCTGTATGTGGTGCGTAATGAACCGCCTGGACCACGGCGGCTACGGCGACACGGTGACGGACGTGGTGTCCGCGCCGGGGCAGTTCGCCGGGTACAGCGAAAGTAACCCCGTGGACGAGCATATCGCCGCCATCGCACGCGACGTCTTAACGAGGCACCACGCCGAGCAACAGGGCGAGACCGTCCCGCGCGAGATCGGACGGGCGTATCTGTGGTTTAGCGGCAATGGGGTACATAACTATTTCCGCGCTGAATATGACGGCATTGGAATACTGCCGGAGGAGGTCTAGCGGTAATGCGGATAAAGGTTGACTACAATCATCTGCTGGATGAAATCTTCCTGCGTACATGGTCAACAATGCGGGCCGGACGCTGTTTGAAGCATACCGGGAAAACGGGGGCTGCTGGAGACGGGGACTTTACCAGCGCATAAGTGTCCATGCCAAGCAAAAAACCGCTCCTGCACTTGCAGGAGCGGAGGCCGGTGGTGATATTACAGCCGGCACTGTATTACCGCGGCAAACGCCGAGTGCAATTTACCTTACAGATCCTCTCGGTCGGCGGCGGAGAGGTCGTTCTCAATATTATCCCGCGCCAGATCGTTGTCAATCACGGCATAGGCGTCGGAGATGGGCCTGTCGTCCAAAAGCGGCGCAATAACGGGGATCGCGTCCACGCTTTTCTTCTCCTTCTTGGCCATGTGTTTCCTCGCTTTCTTATTCCAGACTCTTTGTAAGTGGGATGGACATGCCCGCGAGCGTCGGGGCGTCCACCCGTGCGCGGAGCCAGTCCTTTAGATACGCATACGGCACGACGACCGGCATCCGGTCGTGGATTTCCATAAACTCCGTCTGCGCCGCGCGCGTGAGAATGACAAACGCCAGCACGGCATCCTGCTCCATGCGCATGAGCCCGGCGAGATAAAGCCCGCCGTCGCCGGTGAAAAGGTATTTTCACTCGTTTTCCCCGTCTTGCGCCACTCAAAGTAGCCGTGCGCGGGGACGAGGCAGCGCTCGGTCGTATAGTAGGGCGAAAAGACGCGCGAGGAATGGGCGGTCTCGCTGCGGGCGTTGATGAGGACGCCTTTGCCGTCCCAGCGCGCGAAGCCCCAGCGCCCGTCGGTGCAGGCGACATCATAACCGCTGTTTATGAGGATGGGCGCGGTCTGGGAGGGATAGATTTCGCCTTTGTCCGGGACGAATGCGCCGCGGTTCGGGAGCTGCAGGAGCGTCTGCGCCGCGATGATTTCCGACTCCGTGAAGGAGAGATACCGGCACACATAGGGCACCTCCATCGGTTTTTAGTAGTCTGGCCGGGAACGCGCGTTTTATGCTTACAAAGGCGGCGCGTCGCGAAACGGCGGTATGCCGCAGGACGCCGCGACAGACAAAATGGTGTCGGTATTCCGACATCATTTTATAAAAAGGTACACAAATGGGAGAGGGAGCAATCATGCGTCAGGACAGGTGGCAAACGGCGCGGCGGTGCTTCCAGAGGAGGTGTGACAGATGTATCAGCCACAAAAAATCGTTCTATGTCTCCTGAAAACGGGCGGAAAGAGTATCCAGGAAATTCGGGATCAATGCGCCGGGCAGAGTATGACGTACCAGGACTTTGAAAACATTCAGCGGGCAAACGATCAGTTCGACGGCTAATCGTTCTGCTTTCCCTATGGGACTGGGACCCCGGAAGCTATCATTTGCATGATTGGGACCCTGCGGACGACGAACGTATAATGATGGCCATTTACTATTTTGAACAGGTGCACCTGTTCCCGCGATACAAAAACGACATTAAAAAATTCAAGATGGATTGGAAAGCGGGAACCTACGACCCCGCCGGGGTGTTGACGTTCGACCCTGCGGATGTGGAAGAAATCAAAGTGACATGCAAAAAAAGTCCCGCCGTGACGGGACAGGTGGCTGAACAATGAAAATGAAGCGTTAATTACCAAGCTGCGTACGTGCGTAGAACATCCAAATTCCTGCAACAGCAATTGCAAAAATACAAAAATTGGAGCGTGAGTAAAAATGAGCGGAGGCAGCTTAAACTACATATGTTATTCCTTGGCCGAAGTGGCCGGAGAACTACAAGACCGTGAACTGGATGATCTTGTCCAGGATTTATCTAAAGTTCTGCATGATGCTGAATGGTGGTTAAGTAGGGATATTGGCGAAGAAAGTTACCGAGAAAAGGCACGAGAATTCAAGGAAAAATGGTTTAAAGAATCACGGGAGGAACGCTTGCGTCGGTATATTGACGTCATTTTTGAAAAGGCAAAACAGGAATGTCTTAATCTGATTGGTGTAAATGAGACGGAAGGACCTTGACAGTAAAACCGTCCTATAAAGGACGGTCATAGAAAGCATACGGCTGTATCGGTACTTTGATAACGGGGTCCGCCAAAATGTGTTTTTGCACAAATGCTTTCTGTTTTGGCCGAAGCTTCCCGCACAGTGTTTTTTGTACATCTGCACAATAACAATAGACATGTTTTCCGTTAGAAACTGCGGGGGAATCCGGCAACGAATGCCGTAAGCGGTGAGTCGGGGAATCGATCAGAAGCGATCCGTCGCAGATATACGACACGTCACCCAAAGCCTCAAATGCGTTACATAGTTCGTCGCAAATTAGTTTTGGATTATACGAGATATGATACAGCACTATGCAATCCCCATTCTAACAAAATTCTATGCCGAACGGCGGAAAGCTATACATCTATATTATGAAATAGGATAAAGCAGGTGGTGATATGCGTGAACAATGGCAGACGGCGCGGCGGTGGTATCAGGTGACGGCGCCGGACGGATACCTGTGCCTGGAACTGGCAAGCTGCGCGTCGGAGGCGAAACAGCGCGCGTCGCGCCGCCCGGGGTATCAGCCGTTTGAATCGCTGCGGGCGAGGCCGTATATCCCCGCGGGCACGTCCGGCAACTGGGACGCGCTGGGGAAAACGTGCGGGAGATAAAGGAGAAATTGACATGCTGAATAAAATCGCCCTGATGGGGCGTTTAACGCGGGACCCGGAATTAAAAGCACGCCCGCGGGCGTATCGGTTTGTACGGTGACGCTCGCGGTGGAGCGAGACTTCGCGGACTCGAACGGCGTACGCGAGGCGGACTTCATCGACGTCCTTTGCTGGCGGCACACGGCGGAGTTTGTGGCGCGGAACTATTATAAAGGACTGCTCTCGTGGTGTGCGAGGGGCGTTTGCAGACGCGGAAATGGAAGGACCGGTATGAGCAAAGCCGGGTGAGCGTGGAGGTAGTGGCGGATCACACATATTTTGCCGAACGCGCGGACCGCGAGCGAACCCCTGCGGCGCCGTCCCCGGCGAAGGCGTCCGCCGGCGGCGCGCCGTCCTACGCACCCGCAAAACCCGCCGCGCGCGGATGGAACAGGCGCGGCGGACGTAAGACCGACGCGCCGGACTATGCCGGGGACTTGTACCGCGGCGCAGACCCTATCCGACGCGAACCAGCGAAGCGTTCGCGGAGGAAGAGGAGGCGCACGGGAGCGGGCGACTGCCCGGCAATCGCCCGGGCGGAGCAAGCAGACGTTGCGACGACGTCGTGACGGAGCACGAACGGCTCGTGCGCATTATTATAACGACCTGCCGCAAAGCGACTTTGCCGGTATGGACGATGATGAAGTACCATTTTAAAAAGGAGGTGAAAGTATGGAACAGAACAATCAAAAAAGCATTTTACAAATGGCACAAGGCGCTTTCGAGGAACGCGTGGACTATGAAATGTCACGTGTAATCGACAACATCATGGACATCAACACCGACCCAACGGCCAAACGGAAGATTACGCTGACTATCACACTGACACCGGACAAGGCCAGACGCATTATCAAAGTCAATGTGACGGCGACATCAAAGCTGGCCCCGACAGACCCAGTCGAAACGTCGCTTTTGTCACAAACAACGCAAATGGCGAAATGGTATTCGCCGAGGATGTGCCGCAAATCCAGGACAAATCAACATGGATGGCGGCGAACAGGATGTGCCCAAATTACTAAAACTTGTACAGGCATAAGGGGGACTAATAATGCTGGCAGAAATGATTGACAAAATCGTATCACTAAGGAAAGCCGAAACATTTGAGATTGGCGGCGAGACGTATGCAACAGAAAAGTTGGTCCGTATCCCACCGTACGTAGACCGGCCGGAAGCAATTTGCGTGAATGGATTGGATAGCATCTGCAAGCTAATACGCACAGAACTATATAAATTTAATACCGCTATCATGCTGCAAGTCAAAGAACATCATACAGTGGACGTTTTACAAGTTACTTAGCTGACTATTCGCGCAACCGTTTATACCGTGCAACTGCGGACGTACCTGGCATGCGAAGCGGATGGCGGGATCACGAGACTGCACTGATCGAACTGCGAAGCCTGTTTATCCCAAACAAAGGAACAGAGTACCTACTGGACCTACTGTCACGAATGGGCAGCGAAAACACAGTACAAAGCATGGATAACGGCGTTACGCAGACAGTTGAGACCAAGCAGGGCGTATCGCTGAAGGTGGCGGAGTCGGTAAAGCCGCGCGTTTTGCTGAAACCATTCCGCACATTTTTGGAAGTGGGGCAGCCGGAAAGCGAATTTTACTACGGGTAGACGCTGATCGCGGAATCGGCTTTGAAGCGGATGGCGGCGTATGGAAACTAGAAGCAAAACGTAACATTGCGGAATACTTTAGCGGCCAGTTAAACGATTTAATAGAGATTGGAAAAGTAGTTGTTATGATCTAACAGCCAAAACCCCTTATCTCTGCCTGTGTGGGACAAGCTACGCAGGCGGACACAAGTGGTTTTCGAAAAACGTTCATATCCTTATATATAGGAACGCGGGAGGCGTAATGATGCAGCGTGTGAAAAGACGGACGTTTTCAGGGGCCGTCTGCGAACAGGGAAGTATATACGGTGGCGGAGCGGGTGCGGGACGTCCGTACGGCCAAACCGCCGCGCCCGCGCTTCGGGATGAAGAAGAACGCGCACAACACCGGCTGGGGATTTCCCGCCGCCGTCACGCGCGCATCTTTAACCGTAATTTTCGGCCCCACGTCCTACTATAGCACCCATACGCTGGATGACGAACACGAAGTACATACCTTTGCGGAGGCAAAACGCATTGTCAATAACTACGTGCGGCGCTTAAAGCGCGCCTACCCGAAAGCCCGGATCATGGTTTACATAGGACGCGGGAAAAACACGCACAGAATCCATGTACATATGGTGTCCGAAGGGGTGCCGGAAGAAGTGATCCGGGAAAAGTGGGGCCTGGGCGGCGTGCAGCGCGTGGTGCATCTGCGGGAACACAACTACTATGACGGCGTGGACCACGGCTGCGACTACACGGGGCTTGCGAATTACCTGTTTGACCACTGGACGCCGGAACAGGGCGGGCACCGGTGGAAGCAGACGTCGAATATGCTGGCGCCGGAAGCAGAACCGCGCGCGAGGCGGTGCGGGAGTATACGGAGAGCCGTCCGCCTGTTGCGCCGAAGGGGGTACAAGCTGGTGGAAACGCGCGCCACGAAGTATGGGTACCTGTACTTTAAATATGTAAAGATCCCGGAACCGCGGCGGCGGGGGAAAGGGATAGCGACACGGCCGCGGGCAGGCCGCTTGCGTGCCTTGTAAATGTGTAACGTTTTGGAACAAACGAAGGGGAGGGCTATATGGGTGAGGTAAAACCGCGCGTGCCGTCCGAGGGGGAAGAACAGCAGGCGCTTTTCCGCTGGGCGGACCTGCTTTCGGAATCGCGGCATCCGGAGCTGCGGCTGCTGTATCACGTGCCAAACGGTGGCAGCCGGAATAAAGGTGGAAGCGGCGCGATTAAAGGGCGAAGGGGTACGGTCCGGCGTGCCGGACCTCTGCCTGCCTGTGGCGCGCGGGGGATATCACGGACTGTACATAGAACTGAAACGCGCGGTGGGCGGGCGTGTGTCGGAAAATCAAACACGGTGGCTCGCGGCGCTTGTGCGGGAGGGGTATCTCGCGGTGGTATGTCACGGCTGGGACGAGGCGCGGCGTGTGATCGAAAAACTATCTGGACGAAAGGCGGGTGCGAAAATGGCTAACGCATGTTATCAGTGCGCCGAACGGTCGCCGGGATGTCACGGCAAATGCGCAAAATACAAAGCTTACCGCGCGGCGCTGAACGAGCAGCTCGCGCGGCAGCACGTGGTCCGGGACAACGATATGGAGTACGACCTTTACGGGCGCGGTCGGTATTCGCAAAAACGCGCCGGACGCGGGAGAAGTGACGCATGAGCGGGCGGTATGAAATATGCGAACAGTGCGGGCGCCGGTGGAATGTTTCGGTGCGCGCGAAGCTTTACGCGGGCTTGTATATCTGCCCGCGATGTACGGCAAGGAATAGGGGAAAAAACATGCAGATCGGGCAAACAGTACGGGTCAGGGTAACAAACGACCGCGGCACATACCGCGCATTTGACGGCGTGATCGTGTGGGTGCATCCGCGCGGGCGCTTTGCGCTGGTGGAATACAAATGCGGACAGGCTGTCTTTCGCGGCGCGTTTGCACCGTGGGATATGCGGGCGATTGTTTACAGGGTCAACGCGGCGTCTTAGTTTTCTATATTTCGGCACGGCAAAGCGTGCGCGCGCGCGCGCGTATTCCTATCAGGGCAAAAAAGAGGGGGACGAAATGCGGGATTATCAGCCAAAAAGCAGAATCAGTACTACCTGCCGCACACGTTGTACCGGCGTGTTGTGCTGGCGCTTTGTGCGCGATTATCCTCGGCTCGTGCGCGAGAGAGAGGACATGATCTACGAATCGCCGGATGGGACAGGCGGCGGACGCAGCGGTGTCGGGCGGCCGACGGAAAACAAAGCGCTGCGAATCGCCACAATGGACGACGATATACGCGCCATCGAGCGGGCACTTGAGAAGCTGCCGCGCGAGTACCGGCAGGGCGTGCTTGACAACGTACTATACGGGCGCCGAATGGACGATCTGTCAGGCGCAAGAAGTACGTGGTCGCGTTGGCGCGGGCGGTTTTTGTGGCATGTGGCAAAATTCTCGCGGTGGATATAAATCGCGAACACGGGGAAAAAATCAAGTGGTAAACTGTGTATAGTGAAATGATTGTAAGCGTCACCGAACATCCGGCGGCGCTTTTTGCTTTGGCTGTGCCGGGGATGCTGTACCGGCGGGTAGGATGGTGGGGATGACTGACAAACAGCTAGGCAAGCTGAAACAACTGATTGACACGGGACAGGAACACAATTTCTATTTATGGTCCGCATGGAAAAGATGTGCCGCGACGTGAAACGCCTGGACCATAACGAATGCGTCCTGTGCAAAGCAAAGGGCAGATACCGGCGCGGGATTATCGTGCATCACGTAAAGCACTTAAAAGACCGGCCGGACTTAGCACTCAGCATTTATAACCCGGACACCGGGACGCGGTAGTTTGTACTTGTCTGCAAGCAGTGCCACGAGGATGAACACCCGGAAAGCCTGCGGCATTATCAACGCGGCAAGATACCGCTGACCGCGGAACGCTGGGACTGACACCCCCCCGGTCAAAAAATCAAATTCTGTCTCAGCCCTAATACTCAGGTGGGTTAAGACATTTTAGAAATTTTCAGCTTTCGCGCGCTTACACACGCAGGAAATCAACGGAAAGGGCGCGGCCTATGACATTTGAACGAACAAAAGCATATAAACAGCTGAAAGAATCCATCACGCGGAATTTGAAAGACCGCGGCCTGACGGATACGGTTTATCTGGATAAACGCGACGAATACATGACCTTCTGGGTGCGTTTGAAAGAACTTGAAGCGGATATCGCGGCGCGGGGCGTCACGGTCATAGACGAAAAGCGCGGGATGCGGGTTGAAAACCGCAGCGTGTCGCTTTCCGTGCAGGTATCGAAGCAAATGCTGGCGATCATGAAGTCGCTGGGGATCTCCGACCTGGCAAAGAACGCCCGCGCGGGTGAAGACGATGAGCTGTGAGATCGATCCGCGCATCCTGCGGTATATCGAACAGATCGAGCGGGGCGAGGTTGCGGCCTGCCGGGAGCAGATCGCGCTTGCGGCACATGTACGCCGCTGCTTTGAGCGGGAGGACATCTACACGGACGCGGCGCAGCTTGACAATTATCTGAAGCTGACGCGGTATTTCCCGTTCGAGCAGTTATTCCCGTGGGAGGAATTTTTACTCGCGCTGTGGGACTGTACATACCGGCGTAAAACCGGACGGCCAAGGTGGAAAACGGTGTTCTGCATGATCGGGCGCGGCGCCGGAAAGGACGGCTTTATCGCGTTCGACAGCGCCTGTATGCTTTCCCCCGTATAACCCGGTGCCGCATTATGACGTGGATATCTGCGCGAACAACGAAGATCAGGCAATGCGCCCGCCGAAGGATTTCATGGAAGTGCTGGAAACGCCGCAGTGGGAAAAAGAAGCTGGACCAGTTTTATTACCACACGAAAGAATTGGTGCAGGGGCCGTAAAAACAAGGGCGTCATGACGGGCCACACGAATAACCCGAAAAGGGCGCGACGGCCTGCGCAGCGGCAAGGTGATTTTTAACGAGGTACACCAGTACGAAAACTACGACAATATCAAAGTTTTCATCACCGGCATGGGAAAGGTGCCCATGCCGCGCGTCGGCTTTCTTTACGTCAAACGGCGAGGTGTCGGACGGTCCGCTGGACGATTACCTGGAACGCAGCAAGCGCATCCTGTTTGAAGGGGAACCGGACAAGGGCTTTTTACCGTTCGTCTGCCGTCTGGACGACGTTAAAGAAGTACATGACCGGACGGCGTGGGCAAAGGCAAACCCTTCGTTACCATATAGCCCGCACCTGATGGAAGAAACAGAAGACGAATACATCGACTGGTGCGAACACCCGGAACAGAACGGGGATTTTGTCACAAAGCGCATGGGCATCCGCAGCGGCGTGAAAGAAATTTCCGTGACCGCCTACGAGAAGAATATCACCAGAACGAACCGGCCCCTGCCGGATCTGCGCGGCTGGTCGTGTACCGTGGGGGTTGACTATGCGGAGCTTTCCGACTGGGCGGCGGTCAACCTCCATTTCCGCCGTGGCGAGTGGCGGTTTGACATCAATCACGCCTGGATTTGCACCAACAGCCGGGACATCAAACGTTTAAAAGTGCCGTGGCGTGACTGGGCAAAGAAGGGCGACCTGACCGTTGTGGATGACGTCAGCATTTCGCCCGTGCTATTGGCGAAATATATCGTAAGGGCCGGCCGGATATACAACATCAAGATGCTGGCAATGGACAATTTCCGCTGGACGCTCGTGGCGGACGCGATGCGCAGCATTGGATTTGACGCGGGCAACCGGCAGCGGGTGAAGCTGATACGCCCGTCGGACATTATGCAGGTGGCGCCGGTCGTCACGGACTGCTTTGACCGCGACCTGTTTACCTGGGGCGACGTGCCGCACCTGCGCTGGGCGGTGAACAATACAAAGCAGGTGCGCAGTTCCAGCCGGATGGGCGTCGATACGGGTAATTTCATCTATGCGAAGATCGAACCCAAAAGCCGGAAAACAGACCCGTTTATGGCGCTTGTGGCTAGTATGTGCGTGGAAAGCGCGCTGGGAAACGGCCTGCCGCCGCAGCTACCAGATGTACCGGTCATTGTAATTTAAAGGGGTGATGATACGGGATTATCAATCAAACGTTAAAGGAAACGGTTGCGGGTTCTCCGATATCCGACGTGGAGGTTTCGGAACTGTCGGCGGCGGCAAAGGAAGTCGTGATCCGCGAACTGGCGTTCCAGATCTGTAAAAACCTGATTGCAAACGCCGTCGGCAAGTGCGAATTTAAGACGTACCGCGACGGAAAGGAAGTCCGCGACGGTATTACCTGTGGAACATCGAGCCGAACACAAACCAGAACAGCACGATGTTTCTTCATAAGCTGATCGGGAACCTGCTGACGGATAACGAAGCGCTGGCGGTCAGTACGCATGTGAAAAACAAGGAACAAATTATCGTGGCGGACAGCTTTGCCGTTACGGAATACGCCATGAAACCAAACGAATACACGGACATTACGGTCGGAAACCTGGCTATGCGCAAAACCTACAAGGAACCGGACGTGCTGCATCTGGCGCTGAACCACTGCAATATCCGGTCTGTGCTGGACGGCCTGTATCAGTCGTACTATAAGCTACTATCGGCGACGGTCAAACGGTACGGCTGGGAGAGCGGGCAGCACTGGAAGGTACACGTCGATCAAATTGTGCAGAATACGCCGGGATGGTTTGACACGTTTACCAAGATTACAGAAAACCAGATCAGGCCGTTTTTAAACGCGGATTCCGCCGTCCTGCCGGAGTTTGACGGCTATACATACCGAACCGGCCGGTGGGCAAAACAGAGGCGACACGCGCGATATCCGCAAGATGATAGACGACATCTTTGACTTTACGGCCAAAGCATTTTTAATACCGCCGGTGCTGTTCGGCGGCGAGGTGGCGGGCACGTCGGACGCCATGAACCGCTGGCTGACGGTGTGCATCGATCCGCTGTGCGACCAGTTGCAGGAGGAAATCAACCGCAAGCGGTACGGGTTTGAAGCATGGCGCAGCGGTAGTTTCCTACAGATCGATACCTCGACGCTGATCCACTTCGATATGTTCGCGTCGGCGTCGAATATTGAAAAACTGATCGGTTCCGGGGTGTTCTCGGTTAACGATATTTTGTCCGCGGCGGGATTGCCGCGTATTGACGAGCCTTGGGCGGACGAACGCTTCATGACAAAAAACTTTTCGTCGGTCGAGGCGCTATTACAACTGATGGGAGGTGAAACGAAGTGAGACATACCTATTTCGCAGTACAGCAGCTTGAAAAAAGCGCTGATATTTATATCTTTGGCGATATTGTACGGCAAGAGAAATCTGAGCGCGACGTTGCCACAAACGGTATTATAGGCCAGATCAAAGCGCTGGATGCAGAAAAAATAAACGTCTATATCGACAGCTACGGCGGTGCCGTTTCAGAAGGATGGGCGATTTATAATGCGCTGCGGGAACACCCGGCGCAGGTGGATACCTACGGCATGGGGTTTGTTGCATCCGCAGCCGTATTTCCCTTTCTTGCCAGGGGAGAATCGTTATGCATCAAACATATCGGCGTATTACCTGCATCAAGTCATGATAGGCGTCGCGGGGTACGCAGAAGACCTGCGAGCGGCAGCGAACGAGGCTGACATGATGACGGAGATCGGCATTCATGCATTTGTGGATCGGACGAACATGAACGCCGATACGGTGCGGGAACTGATGCGGGCTGAAACGTGGCTGACGCCGGATCAGGCGCTTGAACATGGTATAGCAACGGCGATCCTTGCGGATACCGCGCCGAAATATACGCAAGACGCCAAACGCGCGATCATGCAGTCGCTATTTCAAACAAAGCCACCGCGCGAAAAACAGGAAAAGCAGAAACCGGCCGGTATTATGCAGACAATCGCCGGAATTTTTAACAATTGAAAGGGGACAAACCAATGAAATCCAACGATTTAATCCAGAACGCGGAGATCCGCGAAGCCATGCAGAAAGCACTTCGCGAAAACGACACAGAGGGCTTTACCTCGGCATTTGACCAGATGCTGGAGGCCGTCGCGCAGTCTGTGCGCGCGGACTTCGACGAGCTGCGCAACGAAACGGACGCCCGTATCCTTGCAAACCGCGGCGTGCGGCAGTTGATCAGCGAAGAACGCAAATTTTATCAGTCCTTCGCCAAGGCGGTCGGCAGCCCCGATCCCAAACAGGCGCTAACCGACTTGAACCTGGTACTGCCGGAAACGACGATTGACGCCGTATTCGACGATCTGACCACTACGCACCCGCTGCTTTCCAAGATCACGTTTATAGCCACGAACGCCAAAGTCAAGCTTTTAATGAATACAAACGGCGACCAGCGGGCGACGTGGGGCGAACTGACCGACAAGATTATCAAGGAGCTGACTTCCGGGTTTAAAGAAGTCGATTCCAGCCTGTTGAAGCTGTCGGCGTTCCTGCCTGTTGCAAAATCCATGCTGGATCTTGGCCCGACGTGGCTTGACCGTTACGTCCGCGACGTGCTTTATGAAGCGCTGGCAAACGGGCTGGAATATGGCTACGTGACCGGTGACGGCAATAAAAGTCCGATTGGCATGATCCGGCAGGTGGGGGATAACGTCACCGTGACCGGCGGCGTATACCCAAAGAAGGTCCCTGTCGCCGTTAAAGACTTTAAACCGGAAACGGTCGGGAATCTGCTTGCGCTGCTTTCCCGCAGCCCGAGCGGGAAGGATCGCGCCGTCGAGGACGTGATCCTGCTTGTCAACCCGCAGGATTATTACAGGCGCGTCATGCCCGCTACGACCGTTATGGCGCCGGACGGCACATACCGGCGCGACGTGATGCCGTTCCCTATGACGATCATTCCCACTGCCGCGCTGAATGCCGGGGAAGCTGTGTTCGGCATGGCAAAGCGTTATTTTGCCACGTCGGGCATCGACCGCAAGGGGAACATTGAATACAGCGATCATTATCAGTTCCTGGAAGATAACCGCGTCTACCTGATTAAAACGTATGCGAACGGTATGGCGCTGGACGACAACGCGTTTTTTATACCTGGACCTTTCGGGGCTGGAACCGCTGCGGTTTGAATTTACCCAGGTAAGCCCTGCGGCGCCGTCGGACGAAGCGGCACTTGCCGACTTGAAGATCGGGAACCTGACGCTGGCGCCGGCGTTTGCGGGTGAAACGACGTCCTATACGGCGGCGACGACTGCCGCGACCAATACGGTCAGCGCCACGCCGAAGGACGCGGGCGCGGAAGTGGAAATCAAGGTCGGAAGCGCTGTCGTTGCAAACGGCAAGGCCGCGACGTGGGAGACAGGCGAAAACACCCTGACGGTGAAAGTGACCGCCGCGGACGGCACGACAACTAAAACTTACACCGTCACCGTCACGAAGTCCTGATGACGCGCGCGGAAGTCCCCGCTGCACTGCTTGCCGACGTCAAAAACCATTTAAACATTACCTGGGACGACGAAGCCACGGACAATAAAGTCCGTGGTCACGTCGCCGCCGCGAGCGTGTACTTAGACGGCAAGGCGGGGGAACGTCTGGACTACGACGCGGACGGGCTGGCGCGCACACTGATGATGGAATACGCCAGGTACGCGCGCGACGAGGCGCTTGACGTGTTTGAAAACAATTACAGGTCGATGATTCTTTCGCTGCAAAACGAAAGGTTGGTGATTGCCTTTGTGGAAAGCCCCGAACCGGCCGAAGCATGAAATCACGCAGAGCTATAACGACGGCGTCGTCACGATATACCGGACGGAGGATATCGCGCGGCCCGGATACAAGCCGGCGGTTAAGCTGACGAAAAAAGGTTTCGCTGCGCTACGAAGAACAGCGTCTTGGCATCCAGCGCTATTACGCCGCGCTGCAAAACCAGATCAAGGTCAGCCGCGTTATCCGTTGCCCGAAGCAGGACGTCACCACACAGGATATTGCCGTAACAGAAGACGGCAGGCAGTACCGGATCGATCTTGTACAGACTGCCAGGCACGTCTGGCCGGCGTCTATCGACTTGACGCTGACAGCGGTAAAGCAGAGAGTGGAGGTGACGCCATGACGTGGCATGAAAAGATCACTACCGCGCACCTTGCCGTCACGGACGCTGTAAGCCATTCAGGGCGCATGAAGTCAGACCGGTATTTCGTGTGGCAGGAGGACGGCTCAAACGACCTGACGGCGGAGGGCCGCCACGCGGAGCGGGCGGTTACTGGTTCGACGGATTTGTTTACGAAACGGGAGTTTGACCCGTGGAAAGAGGCGTTTGAAAACGCACTGGACGAGTACCGTATCGCGTGGCGTCTGAATTCTGTGCAGTATGAAGAAGACACGGAGTTTTATCATTATGAATGGGTGTGGGAGGTGCTGTAGTGGCAAGATTTGCGTTTAAGGCCGGAGAAGATTTCGCCGTCAAGCTGTCACAGCTTGCGGCCAAAACCGATGAGGTGGCAATTAAGGCCGTGAAGCGCGGCGCGGGTCTATTAGCCGACGAAGTACGTTCAAAGCTGGAGGCACTGCCGGAGGACCGATTTCGTAAATTACCCGATGGAGAGGGCTTTACAGGCGTGCCAAAAGGACAAAAGCGTGATTTGTTGGAGGCGCTTGGACTTACGCCTGTTGAGATTGATAAAAACGGCGACTACAATGCAAAAGTCGGATTTGACGGCTACGGTTCGTATCCAACGAAAACCTATCCGAAGGGCGTCCCAAACCAATTAGTGGCGCGCGCGATTGAATCAGGGTCCTCTGTTCGACAAAAACACCCGTTTGTCCGTCCCGCCGTGCAGCGTGCCAAAGAAAAAGCGGTTGAAGCAATGCAGGCGGTCATTGATGAAGAATACGAAAAAATCATGAAATAATTGAAAGGAGACACTATGCCGAATTTTGATTTACGGGGCATCGAATTGCAAAGTGCAATACAGAAGGGGGCTATGACACCCCTAAAAGCGCGGGCGATGCTATAAGCGCAAACCTGGAACTGCGTTTCGCGGAGGGCCGCCTGTATGCGGAAAGTTCGCTGGCCGAATACTTGAAAAAGGCGACCGGTGGCACGATATCAATTGGAACAAAGTATATCCCGCAGGATACGCAGGCCGACATGTACGGGTTACAGGAAACGACCTATACGGTCAGCGAAAAACAGATTAAGGCGCTTGCACACAGCGGCAACGATACGCCAAATTATGTAGGCACGACATTTTACGCACCGGACATGGTTGATAACGTGGAAAAGGTTACGTGCGTATTTTGTATCGGGCGCTTTTCGGCCCGCCGAGCTATGTATTCCAGACTATGGGCGAGAGTTTTAACTTCCAGACGCCAACGACGAGCGGGAGTTTCTGCCGAACAACACGACCGATAAAAAGCTGTTCGAGGTTGCGACGTTTGACACGATCGAGGAAGCTGTTGCATGGCAAAACCTGATGTTTGGCTATACGCCGCCAGTAACGCCGGCGAAAATGTCGTTTGAAACGCCGGTTGAAACGTCAACAGAAACTCCTGTTGAAACACCGGCGAAAGCACCAGCAGAAACACCAGCAGAAACACCAGCAGAAACACCGGCGGAAGCACCAGCAGAAACGCCAGCGGAAGTGTCGGCAGAAACACCGGTAGAAGTGGAGGCATAAACGATGGATATGCGATTGAAAACCGCAAAGTATACGGTCAGCGGAAAGGAATACGAACTGTGCTGTAACATGAACGTTTTGGCCGACGTGCAGGAAACGGTTGATGGAGACATGCTGAAGCTTTTTAATTCAGGCACTACATATAAGACCGTGCTGGTATTTGGTGCGGCCATGCTGAACGAATACGCAGACGCGCAGGGTTGGCCGGAACGCTTTTACGGCCAAGTCCCTGGGACGGCAGATCGAAGGATCGCCCGTCGAATTTTCTTCGCTTGTTACCGGCCTGATTATGTCCGCGATCTTCCGACCGGACGAACAGCAGGACGCAAAGCCCAACGAAAGCGGGGACGACGCGCCAAAAACTGACAAACCACGCGGAGCCGGTCCAGCGGGGGATTGACTTTGCGTGGTATTTAAATATTTGGATCAACGTCTGGCACAACGACGAGCGGGTGTTCTGGCGCACGATGACACCGAACCGATTCATAGCGCTTTACTGCAAATACTTTAAAGTAAGCGGATTAGATCAGAAAGCGTGCGCCGGAACACCACAGGAAAAACCGTCGCTGTTTGCCTATATGATGGGTGGTGGTTAAATGGCATACCATATCGGCGCAAGGATCGGCATCGATGGCGAAAAGGAATATAAACGCGCAATTAGTGAAATCGGAAACAGTCAAAAGGTCCTACGGTCCGAAATGAAATTACTGGCAGAGCAGTTTGAGGGTCAGGAGGGCAGTGCTGAAGCCCTAACTAAAAAGAACGACCTTTTTAGAACGAACACTGAACACGCAGCAGAAAAAAGTTGACGAGCTGCGCGCGGCGCTGCAAAACGCCGCAACTTCTTTTGGTGAAGCAGATAAACGTACCATGCAGTGGCAGGAAAAACTAAATCTCGCAGAAGCGGAACTTATAAGAACCAACAAACAGATAAAAAAGACAAACGAAGCGCTTGACGGTACAGATAACGCATTTGAAAAAAGCTGGTGACAGCCTTGACGGTTTTACAGATGAGCTTGGCAATTCAAAATCTGGCGCGATTGGCCTTGGGGACGCACTGAATCAAGTTGGCGGGAAACTTGGTATTTCATTACCGAATGAAATGACAAGCACTTTGAACGGGTTGGGTCAAATGAATGGCAAGACCTTAGCCGTCGCCGGCGGCATGGCGGCGCTTACCGCAGCCATCGTCGGTGTGGAAAAAAGCTAATCAGCCTGACAAAAGAGGCCGCCGCATATGTAGATAGTATCAATACTTTATCCGTAACATCAGGCATATCTACGCAAAAACTACAGGAAGATACTTACGCCGCAGAGCTTCTGGATGTCAGTGTAGATAAACTATCGCAAAGCCACATTGAAGTCACAAAAAGCATGAACGACGCCATACATGGATCGTCGGAAAGAATCGAGGCGTTTAACCGCCTTGGCGTGACCTACGCCTACACAAACGGCGTGTTGCGAGATTCGGAGGAAGTCTTTTGGGAAGTCATCGACGCCCTTGGCAAAGTAGAAAACGAAACGCAACGGGACGCGATTGCTATGAAAATTCTGTCCGAATCGGCGGCAGAGTTAAACCCGCTGATCGAAGCGGGTAGCGGAAAAATGAAAGAGTACGCCGACGAAGCACACAAGATGGGGTATGTCTTAGACGACGACGCCCTCTCGGCGCTGCAAAACGTGGACGACACCATGCAGCGGTTTAGTAAAACAACGGATGGCGTAAAAAATCAACTTTCCGCAGAGTTTGCGCCGTACCTGGAAGAATCAACCGATAAGCTGACGAAGTTTGTCGGGAATTTGGGAAAGGCCCTAATAGAATCAGGCGTCGTTGACGCATTTGGTTTGCTGCTGGAAACCTTTACGAATATTATTGCACCGGCAGATTACTTGTCGGATGATGCTGTTCCAAAATTGACGGAAAGCTTGAAACCGCTTGCCCAGGCGGTGGCGCTGATTGCGGACACAATGACAGTGATTGCCGGTCTTGTGGAAATGATATGGGGGATGTTGCCTTTTAACTGGTTCAGCGGTCACTTTACGTCAGGTATTGACAACATTAAAACCGGCATGGGTTGGAATACGGCAAACGGCAAGCCGTCCAACCAGTATAAGCTGGAACATCGGGAAGCTTTTTCAATATAGCCGCTATGACGATTCCATCGGTTCATGGGTAGAAATGCGACGTCAGATCAATTGAAAAAGATACAGAACCCAAAGATGCCTATCAGATGTTGCGCGACATGTATGAAAAAAGCGGTTTTAATGGATCGTTTGTAGACTGGCGTAAGATGAATGGTTACGCAACAGGGACCCAAAATTTTCCGGGCGGCGTGACGTGGGTTGGGGAAAACGGCCCGGAAAAGGTATTCTTGCCGCAGGGCAGCCGGATCTTGAACGCGCAGGAAAGCCGCAACGACGGCGACACGTTTATCTATGTGACGATCGACGCGAAGAACGTCCGGGAGTTTAACGATATCGTCAAAATTGCGCAGGAGGCGCAGATGAAAGCCCGGAAGGAGCGGGGGGTAACGGAATATGAAAACCTATACTTTGTATGCAAACCAAATGGCAAGGGTAATAAACAATACGGTTGACGTGACATCGGAATCATACCGTTTTACCGGTTCAAATGCATCCTGTGCAATTGCTTTTGAACCTATACCGGCAGAATTGGCGTCGTCAGCCATATCAGGCGCTGAATTTGGGTAGACGCTGAACCAGGTATAAGCGTCATAATGCAGTATATTATGCTGTATTCAAAATTTACAGAGGATTATGTCCAGCAAAACCTTGCCTACCCGAAGGTCCTGACAAACGGTGTTGGGCAGCCATATGAAGCCCTTCATATGATATTGACACCTGATAAAAAGTATTTTACGCAAACACTTACGACCCTCAGCTGGATAGACAGCATTTTAAGAAATGGGGCGAAATTAAGTGTAAGTGAAGTGTTTTTAAATCATTATAATGCCTATGTTGACGTCTATACCAAAAACAAGCGGCTTTCGGCCTTATATCACATTACAGTATGCGGAAGGCGACGCAATCATAAAACCCATTGGGCCGATTGGGTATCAAAACCCCGAGGGACCCATTAAGTTTACTTGGGCCGTTACATACGCAAACTTTCCGATAGAATCCGCAGACCAGCGATCCGCCGTATTCTACTGGCGCGACGGCACCGCCGGAGCAGTTCACAGTGTCCCAATAACGGGAAGCTCTACAGAATATGTTATGCCTGCCGGCACTTTGCCTGTCAGCCAAAATATTCAATGGCGTGTACAGGCAACGACAACGGCGGGGAAACTACGCAGAATGTTTTATGGCAAAAGCATCCTTACAACGGATGCATTATCAACCGCGACCGCGATATCCCCATCCGCAGCCTACGTTGACGGGACGAAAATCACGCGGTTTGTGTGGGAACACAGCACGGACACCGGGACGGTGCAAACGGCTTATGACCTGCAAATAAAAACCGGCGTGACGGACTGGACGACCGTGAAAACAGACGGCACCGGCGAACCGTTCTGTGATCTTCCGGCGAATACCCTGCCATCCGGTACAATTCAGTGGCGCGTGCGCACCTATAATTCGGACGGCGTGGCCGGGACGTGGAGCAATGCGTTAACGGTCGTCGTGATCGCGGCGCCGCAGATGCCGAACGTCCAGATTGACGTCGTTTCGCCGCGGCCGAAAGTGTCATGGACAAGCCAGGATCAACAGGCCTTTCGGGTGCAGATGGGCAGCTACGACAGCGGACTGGTTTTTCGGTACGGCAAAGACCTTCCAGTGCCCGGTGTACCTGCCGGACGGCAGCACCCGAGCACGCGTTAGGGTGTTAAACGAATATAACTTGTGGTCTGCCTGGCGTGAAGTGATTTTTACAATCACATACTTGCCGGGGACGGCGCCGGTATTAGCTGTGGACGCAGGCTGCGACGCGCGCCTGACATGGAGCGCAGCGCCGGACGCCATAGGGTACTGGGTCTATCGGGATCAGGAATGCGTCGCAAAAGTAACCGCGCAGGACTACGTTGACCGTCTTGCGATAGGCCGCCACACCTATTTTGTGCGCGCGGTCTATACGGACAGCGGCAATTATGCGGATTCCAATACGGTTGCAGCGGCATTATCCACGGATCACCCGATTATCTGCGAACTGGACGGCGAATGGATTAGCCTGAGACTGTCCATCAACTCCATGCCATCCATTCAGGTATCCGTACAACAGAACATAACGCTTTCGCAGTATGCCGGTTCGGAATACCCCGTGCCGGAGATATCGCCGTACAGGCAGCGCAGCTATAGTATCTCGACCGCATATGCGGCGGCGGACACGGAGGCCGGTGCCCGGTTTGAAAGACTGATGGGCAAGTGTGTGTGCGTCAAAGACCAGTATGGAAACCTAATTGTCGGAATCATAACAAGCTATCAAAGACGACAACGCCGTTCTATACAGCATACACGGCCGTCGTAAACGAAATAGACAAAGGTGCTTACCGTGCGGACGATTAATTTCAGGGTTGACGTCCTGCGCGGGGGCGTACCGTATACCCGTCTTTCCCTACGCGGAGCCGCCGACCGTTTACACGGACTACCGGGCATCCATTAAAATGACCTTGCGCGGGACGTTTTTACGGAATGAAAAAGTGGATTACATTAACGACGAGCTGCGTCCTGTGATGCTTGCGGATGGTACGGAATATCCCCTTGGCGTTTACCGCATTGTGACGAAAAGCGAAACGCACACGGAAGCCGGGACAGTGTATGACGGCATAGAAGCGTATGACCGCGCCGTCTTGCTGACGTGGGCGAAGCTTGAAAAGAGGGATTACTGGCCCGCCGGTACGTCCTATGATACGGTCATATCGCATTACCTGTCGCTGGCCGGCGTCCGGCACGTTGCGCTTGTGGCGTCAAGCCACGTTTTGCAGAACGACCGCGAGGACAGGGACATTGGCACGGATTATCTGACCATCGTAAATACGCTGCTGGACGAAATCAACTATGATGCCTTATGGTTTGACAGTTCCGGCGTGGCGCAGGTCAAGCCTTACGCCGCGCCGTCGGCAGGCCGTATTCAGCATACCTACGGTGGGAGCGGATTAAAGGCGCTGCGGCCGGAATATACGTCTGAAACGGATCTGTACGAAAAACCAAACGTCTTTATCGCGATTTTGGATAACCCGGAGTACGATACACCGGCCGTCGCGACGGCGGAAAACGACACGCCGGCAAGCTGGCTGTCTACCGTCAGCCGCGGCATTCGTATTCCGGAAGTTCATAGGGTCAATAACATTGCGTCGGCGGACGAGCTGCAAGCCTATGTCAACAAACTGCGCGACGAATCCATGCAAACGTCGGAATACGTTACAATCGAAACTGCGCTGGAACCGACGCACAGCGTAGGGGACGTCGTGGCGATCGTATATACCGACATGCAAGGGATCTTTCGGGAAATGGAATGGACGCTGCCAATGGACGCGGGACAGTACATGACGCACAAATTGGAAAGGGTGGTGGTACTTTGAAAGACAATACCGTCAGGCATTTTGCAACCGTAGCCGCTGTGCATGAAGACGGGCTGTCCCTCCTGTTTGACGGTGACGACACGCCCACGCAGAAACATTATAAATGCAATAAGTCTGTCGCGTTCGCAGCAGGGGATCGCGTACACCTGGCTTTTGAGTCCGGCACATACATTGTAGAATACCCGGTTGGTAATCCGGCGGTATCATAGGGGGCGGCATATGGTTCAAAAATAAAGAACACGCTTGTAATCACTTGCGAAGACGTCAACCTACAGACGTGCAGAGAATTCGAGTTTTACGTCAGGCAGGGATATACCACACGCCAGTATACGCCGTTCGTCACGTCGCCGTCTGAAATGCTTGTCGAGATCCCCTACGAGGACGCCATGCTGTGGGGGCGGGTGAAGTGCGCCTACAGTTTGCCTTTGTGGACGCGGACGGAAACCCGCGCGCATCCGGGATTGTTCAGATCCCGGTCGGGGAGCTACTGAAGGAGGCGGGATATGATCCGGTTTAAGGTGACGGAGCCGTGTCCCGTCAAAATGGTGGTTGCGGACGCGGTCGTCGTCCAAAGCGGCGGAGGGGGATCGTATGTCTTACCCGCGGCGACGGGGGAAACGCTCGGCGGGATCAAGGTCGGGTCGGATCTGGAGATCACGCCGGAGGGCGTGCTGTCCGTGCAAAAGGCAACAGGCGTCGAGGCGGACAACACCCATCCCATCACGGCCGCGGCGGTCTATACCGAAGTGGGCAACATCGACGTGCTGTTAAAGACGATATGAGGTGAAAAACATGAGCATCGCAACAGAGATTACGAGGATCCAGACGGCGCGCAACACGCTGCGCACCAAAGCCGTCGAGCTGGGCATCGCCCCCAATACCGCGAAGCTGGACGCGCTCGCCGCGGCTTACGACGGTATCCTCAACCGCGGCGCTGTGTCCGCCTCCGTGCAGGAGGGCGACACGTATACCATCCCCGAGGGTTACCACAACGGCTCGGGCACCGTGTCCGGCGTCGCGGGCGGCGGCAACTATAACTTGCAGTCAAAGTCCGTCGCACCCACGAAGTCGCAGCAGTCCGTCACCCCGGACAGTGGGTATTACGGCCTGTCCGACGTCACCGTCGCGGCGATCCCGGAGGCGTATCAGGACGTTTCGAGCGTGACGGCTGCCGCCGGGGACGTGCTGGCGAATAAGATCATCGTCACGCCGGACGGCGCCGTGACGCCCGGCACCATGCCGAACATCGGCGCGGTCGCGCAGACGCTTGACGCGTCAGCGCCGTCCTACGCCGTGCCGAAAGGTTATCACAGCGGCGCGGGAAAGGTGCAGATTGTGCCGGAGACGAAGGCCGTCACGCCCACGAAGGCCGCGCAGACGGTGACGCCGACTGCCGGGAAAGTGCTGTCGGGCGTTTCCGTCGCGGCGATCCCGGAGAATTTTGTGGATACCTCGGACGCGTCCGCTGTGGCGGCGGACATCCTGGCGGACAAGGTCGCGTATGTGGACGGCGCGAAAGTGACCGGCACGATGGCGAACAACGGCGCGGTAGCCGCGGTGATCGACGGCCTGACGGTGACGTCCCCACGGTGCCCGCGGGGTATCACAGCGGCGCGGGTACGGTGAGCTTGACGGGCGACATTGAAGAAGCCCTCGCGGCGATATAAGGTGGCGCGTATGAGCATTCAGAGCGAAATCGGGAGGATTCAGGCAGCGCGCGACGCGATTGCGGGCGCAATCACAGCGAAGGGCGTCGCCGTGCCGGACAGCACCAGGATCGACGGCATGGCGGAGAAGATCGCGGCGATCAAGACCACGCCAGCCCTGCAAAAGCAAGTCCGTCACGCCGGGCAGGACCGCGCAGACGGTACAGCCGGACAGCGGGTATGACGGGCTTTCCAGCGTGGCGGTTGCCGGGGACGCCGACCTGGTAGCGGCGAACATCAAGTCCGGCGTGAACATTTTCGGCGTCGCGGGGACGCTCTCGCCGGGCGCAAAGGTGGCGACTGGGGAAATCACGTTATCGGATAATGCCACGTCTTTTTACGGTTTACCCTGGTTTCATTGCAAAGAAATTTGTTTTTGTATATAGACATTCTTATGACGGCTTACTATGCTGTTATTTTTATCACGACGGGAGTAGCTATCAGTACTCTGGTGTACGAGTTTTTAATGGATCCGCATTAGGGGCATCCTACGCCAAGATACAGTCAACAACAAGTGGGACAACAATTACTGATGTGGCGGGAAGTCCAGATGGTTTTAGAAAAGGCATACCGATAAAGTGGCTTGCAATATCCGAATAAACGAGGTAAAAGCTTATGACATACTACGCGAAACAAATGGAAAATGGCGCGGTCGTCGCACTGCATACGATGGACAGGCCGTTTACAGGCAACGCCGCGTTCGTGCCGATCACGGAGGCCGAATATACGGCGCTGCTGGCCGATTGGGAGGCGTCGCAGCCGGAACCCGAGCCGACGGACGAAATCAGCGATAGCGAAGCTTTACAAATCATAGTCGGAGGTGACGTATGACAAGAGCCGAGGCATTATCCATCCGCGCGCTGATTGAGCAGGGGCAGGCCGGGCTTGACGATCAGACCGCAAGCCGTGCGCCGTCGCTCTCGCGCGGGCTGACCGGCGACGGCAGCCTAATTCCCGCAGGAACACGCATCAACTGGCAGGGCGTTTTAAAGCGTGCGGCGGTAGACCTACATGACACGGCGCAGAACATGCCCGACGCGGCTCCGGTGCTCTGGGAGGATATCCCGTACCGCGACGGCGTCGTCCGCATCATCCCGGCGGTTATTACGCCGGGTACGGCGTTTGCGCGGGACGAGCTGGGCTGGTGGGGCGATACCCTGTACCGTTCCGTCTACGACGGCGCGAACGTCTGGACGCCGGAGCAGAATTCGGCATTATGGGAGGTGATAACATGACGGAACGGGGGAGTCGTAACAGTCATAATCGCGCTGGGCGGCTTTGTGCTGGCCATTGTCGCGCCGGTCATCAAGCTGAACACCACAATTACGCGCCTGACAAACCATCGTTGACCGCCTGCAAAAAAAGTCGCAGGGACGACGCGAGCATCAAAACACGGAGAGTCACCGCCGCCTGTGGGAGCACAATGGCACGCAGGACAAGCAGCTAACAGACCACGAACGGCGTATTACCGCCGTGGAACATAGAGAGTGATGGGTATGAAAATACCGCCCGTAGAGTACGGGCGGCGAAGCTATTGATAGATTTCGCGGCGATGGCCAACTGCGAGCACAAGGATCATAACGCGGTCTTCCTGTATTTCGGCAAGAATGCGGTAATCCCCGACACGGTAGCGCCACTGCCCGGACAGATTGGCGGAAAGAGCCTTTGCCGTGCTGACGGGGATCTTCACAGCCTTCCAGATTTTTCGTATCCAGCCAAGAACGAGGGCGGCGGTATGGCGGTCCATTTTTTCAGGTCCCGCAGCGCAGATTTAGAAAAAATTCAACATGGTACATCAACGCAGACCCAGCTCCTTTTCTACCTCGTCCAACGAGTACGTATGCGGGTCAGCCTTGAAACTGGGCATGTGCGGTCTGATATGCCTGTAAATCGTATTCATTTTCAATGCGTTCCATTACCGACTGCCGCAAAAGCTCTGAAACGCTGATGCCGTTTAATTCCGCGTACTTTTTTAATTAAGTCGCTTTCCGCACTGTTCAGCCTAAGCGATATGGTCATAAGCTTCACCTTTCTGTAATACATTGTATTACGTGGTTTGGATTTTGTCAATAGGATTTGTTATTAAGGAGGATGTATACCTATGAAAATTGACTGGAAACGAAAACTGCCGCAAACTGTGGGTCGCGGTCGCGGCGCTGGTAACGAACGTCATCCTGCCTGTGGCGGTGCGGAAGCGGTCGCGGCACAGGTGACGGCGATCATCATGGCGGCGCGACGGTCATCGCGTATATCGTCGGCGAAGGGCTGATCGGACGCCGCGGGTAAGAACGAAGGTGACAGCGATGAGCGTACATAAAATTATTGACGTGTCAAAATGGCAAGGCGTGATCGACTGGGCGCGGGTGAAAGCGTCCGGCATCGACGGGGCCATGCTTCGCGCAGGCTATGGCGCGGGCAAAGCCGATGTGCAGTTTGCACGAAACGCAAGGGAGTGCAACCGTCTTGGCATTCCGATCGGCGCGTATTGGTTCTCCTACGCCTGGTCGCCCGATATGGCGCGGCGCGAAGCGGAATACTGCCTTGCAGCGATTAAGCCGTATACGCTTGACTTGCCGGTCGCGTTCGACTGGGAATACGACAGCATGAAGCGCGCAAACCAGAACGGCGTAACACCGGACAAGGCGTTGATAAGCGATATAGCTGTGGCGTTCCTGTCCACCATCGAGGCGGCGGGGTATTACGCAATCAACTATACCAATATTGATTATTTGACGCGCTATTTCGACGCAGACAGGCTGTCACGCTATGATATCTGGCTGGCGGCGTGGCGAGACACACGCCCGGGCGTGCGGCATAACCTGTGGCAGCACACATCAACGGGTCGCGTGGACGGGATCACGGGCAATGTGGACATGAACCGCGCGTACATCGATTACCCGGCGGTAATCGCGTCAGCGGGGTTAAACCGTCCGGTCGTTATGCCAGATTACGCCGAGGAAGTCTGTGCGGCGCTGGGGTTGGCCGACGAAGACGCGGGCATATCTCGACGCATACCGATTTGCGCCCGACCTTTGGCGAAAAATATTGGGAACGGTGTAAGGGTTGACGAGAACCCCTCCCGGTGCTACAAATACATCGGGAGGGGTTGTTATAATTTTTAAAATCTTACGGGGATTTTGGAAGAATAAACCTTAGCATCACGAAATCCCTTGATTTTTAAAAGTTCTCGTATACTGTTCTTAGAAATATCGAACTCAATTGTAGGAGAAATGGTGATTCGAGAGATGGCATCATCAGGAATTTGAACTGTCAAATGTGGCACAATTAATCCGTTTTTAATATGAAAATCCTCTATCAAATTTTTATTATACTGCCCAAAAAAAGCTTGCGCCTCATCTCTGGTGTGAGGAATGTTTCTTTCTTTTTATGCAAATTATAATTCTAAATTCCTCTTCTGATTCAAACTTAGAATGTTTGTAGAATGCTCCCTGAAGTTCTATGTAAGCCTTCAGATACTCGGCTGCTAGTATACAACCATGTTGATTCCTATTTGCTCAAGCTCTTCCACTACGCTTTTTATTTCTTCAATTTGATCCTTCGCCTTGTATAATACATTGCCATAATAAACCATAAATCCGTCGCTTGTATGCTCTGGAGTATCAAAGGTTTTTAAAAGTTTGTCTACCTGAAACCCAATATTATAACCTTGATAAATCCTGTTCGACACATAATAATTCCACATATTTAATGAATCACAGCTTTTGCATGTACAAAATAAGAAAAGCCTAGATTTAATGTCATTAATTTTTTCACTATATCGAATTTTTCGGACTCTTAATTGCCGTATATTATCAAAATCATTCCTGTCAAGAAGAATATTTATGGCCTCTTGTGCTAATGAAGATTGCGCTTGCCCTTCACTCATGAAATCCAATAATAGTTTTACAAAGTAAATATTCTCTGAGGCATCATTCATGTATCGAATATCTGTGAAATATACTGCTTTATTTTTAAGAATGGAAAGAAATGCGTTAGGCGAAGTATAATGATATTTTATGTTATCCTTATCACTCTTAATTATTTTATCACCAGGCTTAAAGGAGTGAATTAATAAAGAATTAAAATATCGTTTTATCATAAAAAACTCCTTCGTTTTGTAATTCACGTATATGGTAACAAACTTCGCCTAATTATGCAAGGATTTGAAACATAATGAGCTCACTTTCATTGACAGATACACAATAAATGTGTATACTATAAGTACAGGGAGGGCCAGGAATGAAACGAAAGGTCTGATTGACCTCTTGGTTAAAAACGGATGGACATTGAAACGCCATGGTGCAAATCATGATATTTACATAAAGGGCAATGACCGCGAAAGATCGTAAGACATCGGGAAACCGATGAGGAACTGGCCAAAGCCATCATTAAGCGGCGAGGGCTGAAATAAGCCCTATGTGCGTTAGATCAGCAAGGAGGAGTCGGGAATGAAAGCAGCCTATCCAATTGTCATGACAAAAGGAAAAGAGTATATCGTCGTTTATGTGCCGGATTTCAATATCAATACACAGGGCGTCAGCTATGCGGACGCGATGGAAATGGCGCGTGACGCAATTGGCTTAGTGGGATTGATATGGAAGACGATAAAGAAACGCTGCCGTCCGCGTCGGATATTACAGCGGTGAGAAAGCACATCCAATTGCGGTCGTAACGCTGGTGGATGTAGACTTCGCAGAGTACCGGCGCAGAAATGATATGCGGACCGTACGCAGGGAACGTATCGCTGCCATCGTGGCTGAATGCGGAGGCGGAAAGAGCGGGCTTGAACGTATCATCCGTGTTACAAACCGCCTTAAAACAGGAATTGCATCTATCTGATAGATAAAGGAACACCCTTCTCGGGCAAGCTGAGAGGGGTTTTTAATATAAGAAAAAATGTAAAATATTGTTGAAATACTTCGGTATCAGCTAAAGGAGTCGTAATCCGTCGTAAAATTTCCTTAATAAAGTATAAAGGAAATATGAATATGATGGATGTTGACCGGATGTTATTTGAACTTCGCGTTTATTCTGGAGATAGCTATGGGTATTTTTAGTGCGTGATGCAATCAATTTATTGATTGCGCGCGGCGAGGACTGGGCGCCGACTCTGAAGGCGCTGCAAGAGGAGGTGCAGAAACATCAGCATTGCTCCTATGACAGCTTTCAAAAAACACATTGAAAAAGGTAAGTCATCTTGCATGGGAGCGGAATCGAAGCTTTTGAATACGTACGCGCATCGGGAATTGGAGAAAGCGCCGACTGCGAATGAATTTATTGAAATATTGTATACGTATATTTTGCGAAACGAATTGTAACCATATACAAAGTAACCGACCGGTAATTGGCCTGGTAAAACAGTTTCAAACGCGCAGGGATATCATGCGACGAAACGCCATTCTTATGTACTTGTTGATATCCCGGGGACCTATTCGCTGATGGCGCATTCAGCGGAAGAGGAGGTTGCACGTAATTTTATTTGTTTCGGCGGTGCGGAAGCTGTTGTTGTGGTATGCGACGCGACCTGCCTTGAGCGGAACTTCAACCTTGTGCTACAGACCATTGAAATTTCTGATAAAGTCCTTGTCTGTGTCAACCTGATGGATGAGGCAAAACGAAAACACATTAAAATTGATCTGCCGAAACTGTCAAAAAATTTGGGCGTCCCCGTAATCGGTACGACAGCTCGCAAAAAAAAGAGCCTTGCGGCACTGACCGCGGCGCTTGACGATGTAATAGACGGCGCACCGCAGGCGAGTTCTTATCAGGTAAACTATCCAGGCATCGTGGAGGAAGCAATTTCCATGCTTTTGCCCGCCGTGACGGAAAAGTGTCGGGCAGAATCAATCCGCGCTGGCTAAGCCTGAAACTGCTTGATTATGACGATGCGTTGATGAAAGAACTGAATACCTACTTAGGCTGTGATATCCTTGCGGATACTGCCGTCACGGCTGCGCTTGACCGTGCAAAGACCTTTTTATCAGACCTTGGCGTCACACGGGATGATTTAAAGGATAGGATTGTGTCTAGCGTTGTAAAAGCGGCGGAGGATGTCTGCCGCGGCGCCATACGGTTTGAAAAAGCAACTATGACGCGACGGACCGAAAAATTGATAAGGTTCTTACTAGCCGCTGGACGGGATACCCGATTATGCTGATCCTTTTGGCGGTCGTTTTCTGGCTGACAATCACCGGCGCCAACTATCCTTCGCAGCTGCTGTCAGACGCGCTATTTTGGGGTGCAGGACGGTTGACAGACGCATTCCATGCAATGAACGCGCCGGAGTGGCTGCACGGAATGCTTGTACTGGGCGTTTACCGGGTGCTGGCCTGGGTCGTATCTGTGATGCTGCCTCCTATGGCCATCTTTTTCCCGCTGTTTACCCTGCTTGAAGACGCCGGTTATCTGCCGCGTGTGGCGTACAACAGACCGTCCTTTTAAACGTTGCCACGCCTGCGGCAACAGGCACTAACCATGTGCATGGGCTTTGGCTGCAATGCGGCGGGGATAGTTGGTTGCCGGATTATTGACTCGCCGCGAACGCTCATTGCAATTCTGACGAACAACTTTGTGCCCTGCAACGGTCGATTTCAACGCTGATCACCATTATAACCATGTTTTTATTGGCGTCGGCGGGGGAATGTTCGACTCCGTGCTCTCGGCGCTCCTTTTAACGCCTCGTCATTCTCCTGGGGATCTTTATGACCTTCGCCGTGTCCAAATTGCTTTCCAAAACGATCCTGAAAAGGGATGCCATCGTCTTTCACGCTGGAACTCCCGCCTTACCGGAAACCGCAGATCGGCCGCGTCATCGTCCGCTCGATTTTTGACCGTACACTTTTCGTCCTGGGGCGCGCTGCCGCTGTCGCCGCGCCGGCCGGGCTTATTATCTGGCTGATGGCCAATATCACCGTGGGGGACATTTCGCTACTGAATCACTGCGCTGGTTTTTTAGACCCCTTTGCCCGCCTGATCGGCTTAGACGGCGTGATCCTCATGGCGTTTATCCTGGGATTCCCTGCAAACGAAATCGTAGTTCCGATCGCCATAATGGCTTACCTCTCGCAGGGTACAATCTTTGATATGGAAAACCTTGCAAGTTTGAAACAGTTGCTGGTTGACAACGGCTGGACGTGGGTGACCGCTGTGTGTACGATGCTCTTTTTCCCTCATGCACTGGCCCTGTTCCACAACATTGCTGACGATCAAAAGAAACAGGCAGCTGGCGCTGGACTGCCCTTGCCCTCCTGATACCAACGGCGGCAGGAATTTTGCTCTGCTTCCTCGTTGCGACTGTCGCACGGTTCTTTTAAATTAGCACCCCCTCATTTCGTATTCGAATGAGGGGGTGCTTTCTGTCTGAGGACGTTTTTTGCTTTGCCTGAGCAGGCTTGAAAAGCCCGTGTGGCATCCGCATGATGTACGTATGAGCGCCGCACACTCAGATAAAAGGTCGCACGGCCGGCGCTTTTATATGCATTGCCGTTGAGAGGCTCCCTGAAAATTGCTATCACGCGAAATAAACGGAAAAATCTGTGCCGGACACGCACAAAATGTGTATGTTTGCCATAAAATGATATATAAAGAAAAGGGAGGCCGCCCAGTATGCTGGAACTTTTTTATCATTTGCTTTATATGGTGCTTGGCGTTTCAAACGGAGGTTCCTTCCCCGCGACCGCTGACGGCGGAAGAAGAGCGGGAGTGCTTGGAACGAGCAGCGAAGGGGATATGGAAGCCCGCAATAAGCTGATCGAACATAACCTGCGCCTTGTCGCCCATATTATAAAAAAAAGTATTACCGCCTCACAGCGCGACCAGGAGGATCTGCTCGATTGGAACGATAGGCTTGATTAAGGCGATCAACACCTACCGCCCGAACGCGGGACGCGCCTTGCGACTTATACGGCAAGATGCATTGAAATGAAACTCCTCATGTATTTCCGAACATTGCGGCGGACGGCGGGGGAGGTCTCTCTTTCCGAGCCGATCGAAACGGACCGCGACGGCAGCTCGCTGGCGCTCATGGACGTCATCAGCTGCGAAGAGGACCTTGCCGAGCAGCTTGACGCGCGCGACGACCGCTCCCGTATTTATCAAAGTATTTTTTCCGTCCTGATGACCGGGAACGACAAATCATTGCGATGCGTTATGGTATTCTGGGTATCCCCGCGCCGCTGACACAGCGCGAGATCGCGTCAATATGTGGCATCAGCAGAAGCTATGTGTCGCGCATTGAAAAGAAGGCCCTTGCCAAATTAAAGGTGGGGTTTGAACGCGCCCGCGCGTAGGACTATGCCTCTGCGAAGCGGTAGGTCATGCTGCAGGCAGTTTTGACCCCTCCCAACCCCGATTGAAACGGCAGGGCCTGAATGGCCGAATGTCCCGCACATTGTCTCGTTTCATTCCACAGCAAGCAACCTATCGACCTACACTGCGACACACTTACATCTGATAGCAATTATAATCGTTTGCGTGCCGGTATGTGTCTGTCGGTGAAAGATAATGTGCAAGCTGGGAGGCGGCTTTTGCCCGTTGCATCAATTGGCAAACTTGTAATTTCTCATTTATTTCAGTTTTGTATGTATTGTTTGCTTTTATATTCAAAATGCTGAAATTATTTGACAAATTGCATAGCGACGTTTACAATGATGACAAAATGTATTAGAGGTACCTTATGCCTAAAAAAGCAAAAATTGCGGTCCATCCCCTTTATCCGATCGGGAAAATTTCGCCCCGCCTGTACGGTGGCTTCCTGGAGCCGATCGGCACAATGGTCAACGGAAACATGTTTAACCCGAAGCATCCCACAGCGGATGAGCAGGGCTTCCGCCGGGACTGGATCGAAGCGCTGAAAACGGCGGGTATTCCCGCAGTACGTCTCCCGGGCGGCAACTTTATCTCCGGCTGGGACTGGAAGGATTCCATCGGACCGATGGAAAACCGCAAAACCCATCTGGATCTCGCCTGGTTCCAGTACATTACAAATGAAGTCGGCCACGACGAGTATTTGCAGTGGGCGGAAAAGGTCGGTTTTGAGCCCATGTATACCATCAATCTGGGTACAGGCGATATCAATGACGCGATCTACATCACCGAGTACACCAACCACAAGGGTGGGACGTATTGGTCCGACCTGCGCCGGAAATATGGCCACGAAGACCCCTATGGCGTAAAGGTGTGGTACCTCGGCAATGAGGCCGACGGCCGCGTGGCAGATCGCTTCCTGGGATAAGGATCCCCGCGGCTACGGCGTTCGCGCGCACGAAGTGTCAAAGGCAATGAAGTGGGTTGATTCCACCATTGAAACCGCGGTCTGCGTATCCTCCTCCCCGTATCTGGATCATTACCCGGACTGGGACAGGCAGGTCTTGGAACAGTGCTATGAAGCGGTGGATTATATCTCTTTGCATCATTATCACACGGTTCCCGTAGGCGAGCTGCCGACGCTTCTTGCAAGCTCCGTCTATTTTGAGGATTACATCAACACGGAAATCGCACTGTGCGACTACATAGCGACAAAGAACCGCTCGCAGCACAAGATGAAGCTCTCCTTCGACGAGTACGGTAACTCCATGCGCGCCGGCAAGGGGCTTCAATCACGGAATCACGCAGGAGCGTCACTTCCAGAAGAGCTTCCAGAAACATGACCCGCGCGAGTACATCCTGCATGATCCGGACAACATGCCCAGCCGTATGTTCCAGCGTCCTTACGGCGAGTGCGTCGATATCGCCACAACGGCCTCCACAATGCTGACGTTCCTGCGCCATGCCGACCGTGTGGAAATCGGCTGTATGACCGGCGGACTGAACGCTTACGCGGCCTGCAATCACGACCACGTCTGGAAATCCGGCCTGCACTATTTCTTCCAGCAGATGAAGAACTACGGCACCGGCGTTCCATGCGTACCGGCGTGGACTGCGACACGTTTGACGTCCCCGGCTATGCGACGGATAATTTCCACATGTACGACGCACGCGAGGGCCTGCCGTTTATCGAGTCCGCCGCTGCGTACGACGAGGAAAAGGGTATGCTGAACGTGTTCGTGCTCAACCGTAACTGGGAGAGCGACAACGACGCGGTGATCGACGCTTCCGGCTTCAAGGGCTATTCGTTTGTGGAGCATATTGAGCTTCATTCCGACGATTTCATGGCGGCAAACACCTTCGAGAACCCGGACGCCATTAAGCCAGTCGTTAACCCGAACACGAAATGCGAAAAACGGCGAGGTGACGGCCAACTTGAAGAAGCTGTCCTGGAACGTATTCCGTTTTGAAAAGAAAGCATAAACAGCATTACAAAGGCGTAAAAAAGAGTTATATAAACCACTTTAGCGTTAGCATGGCTAACAGAGGGGAGCAAGATATGAAAACAGTTGCAAACTACTGGCGCTGCTTTTGTCAGTGCTCTTGCTGGTAACTCTATTTGCCGGTTGTCAAAGCGCCCCGGCAGACGACCCGGCGAATGACGACGCCCAAAATCAAAGGATGATACGACAGACGGGGACGGCAGGACGACGCCTCCGCGCCGACCGAGGTGGACGCAAAGACCATAGAATGGCTGGGTTTTGAGTTCCACAACTACAAATATTCCGCGGATGACGCGGACGCAAAGGACTTTGCGACGCTGAGAGCCTATGAAGACCTTGCTTTAAACGATTACCGGTTGGAAATCGATTGAGCACCGTTGACCAGAGCGCGTACCAGACCACGATCAACGGTCTGCTGGCGTCCCACGCGCTTCCGGATTCTTATTGCGGCGGTTTCTTCCCGGAGGATGTCTATAACTCCGTGTACATGAACGGCGGCTTTGCCGCGATGGACGAAGTGCTGGAATATGCGCCGGAGTGCGCGCACCTCTTTGCGGAAGGAGGCCCGCTTGCCTACGCCAAGGCGTGGATGACCATGGAAAACGGTGAGTGGTATACCGTTCGTCCGGGTAACAACACGGCGAACTCCATTGACCTTTCTAACTCGACCATGAAACAACGCGTACCGGTTCAGGTGCATGGTCCTTATGGTCTTGCAATCCGTCAGGATTGGCTGAATAAGCTCAGTCTTGACATGCCGCAGACAAAGGAAGAATTCCAGGAGGCTTTGGTACAGTTCCGGGAGCGGGATGTGAACGCGAACGGTTCCCAGGACGAGCGCTATGTGGCGCATTTGGGCACGACGGGTATATACGCCGGTGTTGCGCAGTGGTTTGGTCTTCCCAGCGGAGCAATGATGGAAAATCCCGGCACGGGTGTCGTCGATATTCCGCATCGAATGGAAGGCTATAAGCCTTGGCTCAGCTATATGCGCGGTCTCTATGGCGACGATCTGGTCCTTTATAACAACGATGGCGGCGCCATGTGGCAGTATGCCGTTTACTGCGCCGGTAACTATGTTTCTGCGTATACGGTTATGAACGATAACCTCTGGTCTACGCAGACTGGTGATCCGGATGCCGACTATGAGCCGCTGCCGATTATCCAGGCCGTGGACGGCATTGCGCCGCGTTTTATTGCGCAGGAGGCTGTGGCAGGCGGCGTGGGCTTTACCTTCAACTCGAAAGTGGATCTCGACGCGGCTGGACGCTTTATGGATTTCCTGTATAGCGAAAAAGTATTTTTATCTGAGAAACTATGGCATTGAAGGCGTTGCGTGGGATTGGACCGAGGATGGACTGATCAAGACTTACGCGCTGGAAGAAGACATGGACGGCTATAAGGGTGCAGGCGGACTGTGGCTTGATTTCAATGCGTTCCCGGATAACGGTATTGCAAACGTTTGGGGTCTTAATTGCACGCAGTACGATTCCGTGCAGGATGCCCCTTGACGCGGGCGAGTGCTACACCGAGAAGTTCATGACGGAAGACGAATGGAAAGAAGCTATGAAATATAACGGCACCGGCGCGTCTCCTGCCACGAAGTTCCTACAGTATATTGCTGAATTTGGGGAGGAGAACTTCAACCCGTGCGCAGTGTATTCCTTCTTTACACCGCCGACCGGCGACGAGGTGGCTGTCAACTCCATGTATCGTTCCGATCTTGACACCTATTTGCTTGAAATGACCACCACGGCCATTACCGGGCAGATTTCGGTTGATGAGATCGACGAAAAGTTACAATACGCGTACGACACGCTCGGCTTACAGGAGTGTCTCGACGTGGCGCAGGCGCGTTATAACCGTTTCCTGATTGCGATGGGGCTCGATCCTGTCGAGGCGGAATAAGACTAACGCGTGTAGCTCGGTACAGTCCGAATTTTTCGGACTGTACCGAAGCTATCCTGGAACGTAATCCGATTTGAAAAGAAAGCAGAATCATCAGGGAAGAACATGTTACGAGCTTAACTAATGGGGGAAGTGAAACATGAAGAATAACTACCGGTTTTTAGCGCTGCTCCTGTCCGTGCTCTTAATGATTACGATGTTTGCTGGTTGTCAAAGCGCCCCGGCAGACGATCCGGCGAATGACGACGCCCAAAAATCAAAGGAAGATACAGACGGGGACGGGCAGGATGACTCCTCCGCGCCGACCGAGGTGGAGGCAAAAATCATAGAATGGCTGGGCTTTGAGTTCCACAACTATAAGTACACCGCGGATGACGCGGATGCAAAGGACTTTGAAACGCTGAGGGCCTTTGAAGACCTTGCTTTAAGCGATTACAAATTGGAAATCGATTGGAGCACCGTTGACCAGAGCGCATATCAGACCACGATTAACGGTCTTCTGGCGTCTCATGCGCTCCCGGACGCCTATTGCGGCGGTTTCTTCCCGGAGGATGTTTATAACTCCGTGTACTTAAACGGCGGGTTTGCCGCAATGGACAAAGTACTGGAATATGCGCCGGAGTGCGCGCACCTCTTTGCGGAGGGAGGCCCGCTTGCCTACGCCAAGGCGTGGATGACGATGGAAAACGGCGAGTGGTACACGATGCGTCCGGGCAATAATACGGCTACGTCGATGAATCTATCGACTGATACTGTGAAGCAGCGTGCGCCTTTTCAGGTACATGGCGCTTACGCGCTTGCAATCCGTCAGGATTGGCTGAATAAGCTCAGCCTTGACATGCCGCAGACAAAGGAAGAGTTCCAGGAGGCTTTGGTACAGTTTAGAGAGCAGGACGTGAACGCGAACGGTTCTCAGGACGAGCGTTATGTGGCGCATCTGGGAACAGGGGGTGTCTATGCCGGCGTTGCGCAGTGGTTCGGACTGCCGTATGGCAATATGGTTGAAAATCCCGGTACGGGCGTTATAGAGACTCCTTATATTATGGAGGGCTATAAGCCCTGGCTCAGCTATATGCGCGGCCTTTATGATGATCTGGTCCTATATAACAACGACGGCGGCGCCGTTTGGCAATATGCCGTTTACTGCGCCGGTAACTACGCGTCCGCTTATGCTGTTATGAACGACAACCTTTGGGCTACCGAGACCGGCGACCCGGACAGCGATTATGAACCGATGCCGCTTATTCAGGCCGTTGACGGTATTGCGCCTCGTTATATCATGCAGGAGGCCGTGGCCGGCGGCGTTGGTTTCACCTTCATTCCGATGCAGATCTCGACGCAGCGGGACGTTTCATGGATTTCCTGCACAGCGAAAAGTATTATTATTTGAAAACGTATGGTATTGAAGGCGTTGCGTGGGATTGACTGACGACGGCCTGATTAAAAAGTACACGCTGGGCGAAGATATGGACAGCTATAAGGGCGCAGGCGGACTGTGGCTTGACTTCAATGCGTTCCCGGATGTGGGGATTGCCAATGTTTGGGGTCTGGGCAATGTTCAGTATGATTCTGTTGAGGCTGCCCTTGAAGCGGGCGAATGCTATACCGAGAAGTTCATGACGGAGGAAGAATGGAAAGAGTCTGTCGGATATAACGGCGTCGGCTCGGCTCCCTCCAGAAAAACGCTCGAGTATATCTCGGCTTTCGGCTCTGAAAACTTTAACCCCTGCCGGTTGGTATAACTTCCTGACACCGCCGACCAGCGATGAGGTGGCGGTCAACTCCATGTACCGTACCGATCTCGATACCTATTTGCTCGAAATGACCACCACGGCCATTACCGGACAGATTTCGGTTGATGAGATCGACGAGAAGCTCCAGTATGCGTATGATACGCTCGGCTTACAGGAGTGCCTCGACGTGGCGCAGGCGCGTTATAACCGTTTCCTGACCGCGATGGGACTTGATCCTGTCGAGGTAGAATAAAACTACTAGAAGCAGCGCAGCAAAATTGGAAAAACTAAAACCGCCCGTACCAATTGGTACGGGCGGTTTTTACAACCATACGCGTGTTGCAATAACACATGTTAATGCAAATATAGGCACCAATATACTGCTTTTTGATTGGCATATACATGCCTTTCCACCGGCGACCCTACAGGCCTTATTCTTGCACAAATTTGCGCCCTCCAGCATAACGGATCAAAAGAGTCTCTTACGGGACGCGATTAAGGATACAAAACGGTAGGGGAGAGTGCTGTTTATTAGAACGCGCTTTTTGCGGAAGGCAACACCTTTCAACGTCCATTAGCCCCCACATCTAATGGGGCTTTCCATCCTCACATTTCCTTACATGACGCTACAACAAGAAAAGTTTATGTTTCTTCAATTTTACGGGACGCAATACGAGCAACTTCATGTAAAAGTCTTTTTGGTCAGTTTGCTTAAGGCTGGTTTCATTCCGGTTGCAGCTGCGCCCAATATGACCACGTGGGGAATACGCGCGCAGCCGTCTCAAAATAATAGCCTTTTACAATAAGCACGCCTTCCTGATCTAGATAAACGCGGAAGTCGTCATAAAATCAACGTCTGGTTTCGCTGTGTTGGATTTATCCCGCAGGATAAACTCCATTTGATAAAGCCACTCCCGCGGAGTACTGCCGGGCTGCGTGAAAGGATCAAATTACGACGGTTAAAGAAGGAATAAAGCGCCGTTTTATCGCCGCGAACCCGCTCGGACTCTTCAAATGGTACGGCGTCAACAAGCGCGGCAAGCTCTAAATCGGTTAGATTCAGCTTTTTGTGCGCGGATTTCCTTCATGACTTGCCCTTGCGCGTTGCGCCGAGCTTCCAGCGCCTCTAAATCCAGTACGGATTTGTATGTTTCGGTTTGCATATTGGCAATCTGGATACAGTGCGTATAGGAAAAATCGTAGTCTAACGCATTTTCCTGGCGCACACGCAGGTCACGTCCGAGAAACACGCCGACAGCCGCCCCCAGGCACAACAGGATTACACTACCGTTCTGCTTGTGACGCCGCATTGTTATTCCTCCCCGGAACCGCGTAAAAAGGTGGCCTTGCTGTTCGGCTCCTCGGATACGTCAACGTCTCACACAGCGCTTCAAACTGTGAAAAAACAGAGCTGTCCGCAAACCGGTAGTAGGCGTACCCAGGCAGACAGACGTAGTTGGTACGGCCTGCGTCGTCCTGACCGGTGCCGCCTGCTTCGCATTGTATTGAAACGTACTCACTCGACATAAAAGGATAACGGACGGAAACCGCGTCGATTCCGCCCAAACGGAGCGGATACTGCCCGCCACGAATCGGCTTGGCGTCCTGCATGGCGGCAGAAAAGTCCCGCCGTATGGTTTGCAGCAGGGCAGGGTCCGTAACACGAACCTCGGAATGTTCGCTGTGATAATAATCGGCTGCCGTGTGCCGCAGCGAGACCTTCCGCGCTGTTTCAAACGCGGCGACGTGTGCGGCCGGGTCGGTATAGTCGATAGCGTCTACCGGGAAAAATATCCCGCCAGTAAACCAACGGTAAAGCAGAGCGAAAACCAGTGAAAACGCGTTTTGTTTTTTCCATATGAAATATTAGTCCATTATTAGAGGATGCTTAGGCATACGTTTCTTTTGAGTCGTTATTATTCACAAATCCATAATGCAGGTGACCTTTCAGCTGTGACTCATACCGCGGATTAATGCCAGACCGGTTGTACGTGAGTGGGGATTTGTATTTTCGATACGCCCAAGAGCAAACAATTTCCCGATTTATGAAACTGCGAATATATAAAGCGTATTTTTAATATTATTTAAATTTTATAATACAAATCGCTTTTTGTCAAGAAAAGAAAGGCAAATCAGATTATAAAATCCAATTTGCCTTTCTTTTTACATATTACCTAATTTACATATCGCACGCCGTCAAATCCTCGAACGTCTCACGACGGACAGCAACCCTGTCCGTGCCGTGGAGAGCATCACGATAGGCGGACGGCAGATGCGGTTATAATTCGACGCCATCGAATAGTTATACGCGCCTGTTACCAGCACGGCGGCAATGTCGCCGCGCACGGGGCGGGGGAGCGTGACGTTTTCCTGGATGAGCGCGCCGCTCTCACAGCAGCGTCCCGCCACGGTGCAAAGGAAGTCCGCCGGTTCGTCCGCGCGATTCGCCAGCAGGACGGTGTAGTTCGACTTATAGAGCGCATAGCGCGGGTTGTCCGTCATGCCGCCGTCGACCGAGACATAGCTGCGGAAGCCGTCGATTGTTTTAACGCTGCCGACGGAGTAGAGCGTCACGCCGGCAGCCGCGACGATACTGCGTCCTGGCTCCATAAGGACCGCCGGATGCGCGACGCCGTACTCGGCGCAGCGCGCGTCGATGTGGGAGGCGACGAGCCGAATGTTTTCCGCAATATCAATAATGGGATCGCTTTCAACGTACCGTACGCCGAAACCGCCGCCCAGATTCAAAATTTCCGCTACATAGCCGTATGCAGCCTTCATTTCGGCAATGAAGCGGATCATAATATCCGCCGCGTCGCAGAAGGGGACCTGGTCAAAAAATCTGCGAGCCGATATGACAGTGGAAACCACGCAGGGCAATATGCTTTTTCTTCAGCATTTCACCGACAAACTGCCGCGCCTGACCGGTCTCGATGGAAATGCCGAACTGGCAATCGACCTTACCGGTGTTGACGGCCGCGAACGTGTGCGGGTCGATGCCGGGCGTCACGCGCAGTAAAACGTCCTGCACGATGCCGCGTTCGGCGGCATAGGCGTCGATGGCGTCGAGTTCCTCCGCGTTATCGACAACAAAGCCGATGCCGCTGTCAATTGCGTACCGAATGTCAGCGTCCGTTTTGTTGTTGCCGTGGAAGAACATGTCTGTTGCCGGAAACCCTGCCGATAGCGCGGTATAGAGCTCGCCAGAAGAGACGATATCGACGCACATGTGCTCCTCCGCCGCAATTTTGTAGATGCCGCGGAAGCTGAGCGCCTTACTGGCATAGAGGACACGCGCGTCCGTGCCGAAGTATTTGCGCATGGACTCGACATATATGCGCGCGTTGGCGCGGACGCGGTCCTCGTCTAGGACGTACAGCGGCGTGCCGTACTTTTCCGCAAGCGTTACAGCATCGACGCCTGCAATGGTGAGATGGCTTTTTCGTTAACGGAAAGATTTGAGTGCAGCATAGAGAACTCCTTCTTTGAGGATATTGAAGAGATTACCGGATCAGTCCGAATTCGCGCATGACGGCGAAAAGCTTCTCGCGCGGCGCCTCGGACATCTCAACGAGCGGGAGGCGCAGGTAATCCTTGCAGAACCCCATGGCGGCCATGGCGGCTTTGACGGGGATCGGGTTGACTTCGCTGAAAAGCGCGTTGATGAGCGGCAGGTATTTGCATTGCAGCGCGGCCGCGCCCGCGACGTCGCCTGCAAAGAACTTCGTGCAGATCTCGCGGGTCTCAGCCGGCATAACGTTTGACAGCACGGAAATACAGCCTCGCCCGCCGAGCGCCATAATCGGGACAATTTGATCGTCGTTGCCGGAGTAGATGTCCAGTTTGCCGCGGACAAGCGCCGCAGCCTCAACGATTTTGGAAATATTGCTGTTTGCCTCTCTGATGCCCACAATGTTGGGATGATCGGCCAGTGCGGCATATGTTGCCGGTTCGATATTGATGCCCGTGCGCGACGGGACGTTATAGAGAATGAGCGGCTTTGTGCTGGCGTCGGCCAGCGCCGTAAACATGCGGATCAGGCCGCCCTGCGTGGTCTTATTATAGTAAGGCGTGACGACGAGCATGGCATCCCGCGCCCACTTCGCAGGAAAAACGCGTCAGTTCGAGCGCATAGGCGGTGTCGTTGCTACCCGTGCCCGCGATGATCGGCACGCGCCCTGCCGCGCGCCGGACGGCGTAGGCGATCGCTTCGCGGTGTTCGTCGTCCGTCAGCGTGGACGCCTCGCCGGTCGTGCCGCAGATCACCAGCGCGTCAATGCCGCTATCTATTTGCCAGTCGATCAGCCTGCCGAATTCCTCATAATTGATCCCGTTTTCATCTAAGGGCGTGATAAGCGCCGTCGCGATCCCTTCAAATACAGGTTGCTTTGTCATAACCAGTTCCTCCTAAACAAAATAAAAGCAGCCGAAACGACATCGGCTGCTTCATTACCAAACATGAAACGGTCTGCCCTGAGCTCATAAGGCATCCCTATAATTCACAAGTGGGAACAAAGATAGCACTCCGCCGTTTTTGGCGACAGCCAGATGAATCTTATTTCACCTGTCCAGCCGGACCCCCGCGCAAAAGGGGAACGCTTCGGCATCTGTACCTTTCACCATGCCCCATTGACCTTGCGCGGCCTTTTTAAAAGGGCGGGCTACTGATTACACAATGCGCCTCTATCTCGGATTTCTTGCGTCTATTCTAACGGACTGCGCGCGTTTTGTCAAGATTCGCGTGGTGTACAAACCCGACAAAGATTTGACGGGAAAAGGCGGATCCATTTGCGGAGATGACAATTTTGGTATAAAGAAGAGTATATCCGGCGCAGGAGGCAGCCAAAACGGCTATAAGTACCTTACTTGCCAGCGATTTACCGCAAGGTGCAGGCGGTTATACTTTTTCCTTACACTTCCCCGACCTATTACCGGACGCATACTGCTTGCGGCGTTTGTTAGACGCGCAGCTATAACCTGCTTTTTTCAAAGACACACCGGAACCATATAGGAAGAGGACGGGGCCGGTTATGGTTCAATCTGCCGTGCCACTCACACGTCCGCACCGAACGTCATCTTTTTGCTGATCGGGAAATAGACCGTATACGCCTCGTACCCGACGTCCTTCAACGGGATGAAACGCATCCCGACGGGCTGGTTGCGCAGACGGAAAGTGGGCTTCCAGGACGCCCATTCGCGTTCATTGTCCGGCGTCAGGAGGGACGCGGCTTCCGAGACGCTGCCGTAAAGCGTCCGCTCCTCGCTGCAAAGCCCGGCCAGCGCCATCGGGCCGTAGCGGAAGGCGACCATATCGGGCATATCCTGAGCGGTATGCTTCGATTCGCAGCGGAAGTACAATGCTGACTGTGTCATTTTTCCATGCGCGGCGAATCGAGACAAACGTCCCCGCCTGGATGGCTTCCGGACAGGCCTCTCCGTTGAGCAGGACGCGCGCACCGCCTTTCGCCCAGGCGGGAACGCGCACCTTGAGGGTAAACGCGGTCTCCTCGTCGCACTCGATGAGGATATTGTCGTAAATAACGTTCGGCCGCTCGGGATAGCGCGCGGCCGTCTCCATGATCTTTTGGCTGCCGCTTGACCAGCTGGAGGTGTGGTTGCTGCCGGTCAGGGATCGATACGCTGACGCAGGCGCAACGTCTTGCCGGAAACGCTGAGGCTTGCGTCGGAGTTGAAGAACTGGCAGACGTAGACCGCGTCCTCATTCTGATAGTAGATGCCGTTTGTCAGATGCGCGTTTGCCTGCACGAGCGTGCCGTGGCAGCAGAAGAAGTCGCCGGTACGCGAGGCCCAGCCCTGTGCGCGCCGCTTCGCAGCGGAAGGAAGTATGTCAATAGCGCGCTGTCCGGATGCTCGGACGCCTGCCCGTGCGTAAAATTGCCCTTCCAGTATGCCTGCGCCATGATCCCATTATAAAGATTGAGCTCGTAATAATCCATATACTTGCTCTCGCCGGTGACGCGGAAAAGGAAGTCGGCCACGCGCATCATATTATAAACGGTACAGTGTTCCTGGTTTTTATCGCCCAGACGCGCGCTGAATTTTCCCATCGGCGTCCAGATTTCGCCGCAGGTCTGCCCGCCCGTGACATAAGCGCCGCGCTCGGTGACGGCTTTGTCCCCAGTAGGCCTGTACGATCCGCAGCCACTTTTCATCACCCAGGACTTCATAGGCGCGTGCCGCTCCCATGATCTCGGGGACCGTCGTGTTGGCGTGCATGTTTGTCAGCACGTCGCGGCCTTCCAGCAGCGCGTCAAAAGGCGCGCGCGGTAGTAGGCATTAACGAGCTCCAAATGCGCGGGATCTTTTGTAAAGGAATAGAGCTGCACCCAGACTTCCAGCATCCCGCCCGTCTCAACGTCCAGAATATTGGCAAAGGTCTCGCGGTCGTAGCGCCGGACCCAGCGCAAAACCAAGACGCAAGGTTTTTGACGATCTCGAGCGCCTGCTGGTTGCCTGCAAGCTCAACCATGTCGAGCAGGCCCATGATGACCTTGTGCATCGTGTACTGCGGCGCCCACACGCTCTTCCCGCGCGCGATCCAGTAGAGGTACTTCTCAGGGATCGGTCCGACCCATTCGCCGCCGTTTTCAACCTGACAGCGGGCAAGCTCCGAAACAATGGCGTCGGCCTTTGCCTTGATTTGAAGATCGCCCGTCGCACGGAAATGCATGGCGGCGGCGCTGAGCCAGTGTCCCAAAAAGTGGCCGCGCAGCTGGCAAAACGGAGACTCCCAGCCGTCGTGTACGCCGGAGGGCGTGTGATCGCTGGAAAAGAGCCCCGCCTCAAGCTTAAAGTTCATCAGAAGATGCTCGTTATCAAGGCTCATAAGGTAAGCGTAGTTTTCCCTGCGGCGGCGCAAAAAGGTCGCTGTCGCGAAGCTGAACGGCGCTGTAATTGACGGCGTTTAACATGCAAGACCCTCCTCAAAAGGAATGATATGGACTCTTTTTTCATTATACTGGAGCTTTTTTGCGTTTGCCAAGTGCAAAGACGTATTCTGCAATGAATTTCCGAGTCCAGCGCCTCTCCACCTCTAGATTCCGGCGAAACGAACAAAGGAAAACGCAATAAAAGACAGGATTTTTCGCTGCCTGCGTTGCTTTTGTCATAACTTCGTGCTATAATAATAAAGAGTGAATTTGGAAAGGAGAATTTCAATGAACTACACTCATGAAGTAGAAAATATGTGTTGTGTGGCCAAAGGTCCCAAACACGGCCCCGCACTGATTCATGAAGAAGGAAAGTGGGTAGAGGCCAAGGAAATTAAAGATATATCCGGACTCACGCACGGTATCGGCTGGTGCGCGCCGCAGCAGGGCGCATGCAAACTCACCCTGAACGTCAAAGACGGCGCGTGATTGAAGAGGCGCTCGTCGAGACGATCGGCTGCTCGGGCATGACCCATTCCGCCGCCATGGCCGCGGAGATCCTGCAGGGCAAGACCATCCTGGAAGCGCTGAACACGGACCTTGTCTGCGATGCGATCAATACCGCCATGCGCGAGCTTTTCCTCCAGATCGTGTACGGCCGCAGCCAGTCCGCTTTCTCCGAGGACGGCCTTCTCATCGGCGCGGGCCTTGAGGACCTCGGTAAGGGCACCCGCAGCCAGGTCGGCACCATGTACGGCACCCATAAAAAAGGGCGTGCGTTACCTTGAAATGGCCGAGGGTTATGTCACCCGCATGGCGCTTGACAAGGACGACCAGGTGATCGGCTATGAGTTCGTTTCCCTCGGCAAGATGACCGACTTCATCAAAAAAAGGGCGACGACCCGAATACTGCTTATGAAAAAGCGATGGGCAAGTACGGACGCTTTGATGAGGCGGCCCGTTATATCGACCCCCGTAAAGAGTAAGGAGGAACGAAAGATATGGCATTGTTTGAGAGCTATGAAAGACGCGTTGACAAGATCAACGGCGTTTTGAAAGAGTACGGCATTTCCTCCATTGAAGAGTGCCGCGATATTACCCTTGCCGCGGGCATCGACTGCGACAAGATTGTGCGCAGACGCAGCCCATCTGCTTTGAAAACGCCGTTTGGGCATACACCGTCGGCGCGGCGATCGCGCTGAAGTCCGGCTGCAAGAAGGCGTCCGACGCGGCTGCCGCGATCGGTGTCGGCCTGCAGGCGTTCTGCATTCCCGGTTCCGTCGCCGAAAACCGTAAGGTCGGCCTCGGCCACGGCAATCTCGGCGCCATGCTCCTTTCCGATGAGACCGAGTGCTTCTGCTTCCTCGCCGGCCACGAATCCTTTCGCCGCCGCCGAGGGCGCCATTAAGATCGCGCTCAACGCGAATAAAGTCCGCACGAAGCCCCTGCGCGTTATCCTCAACGGCCTCGGCAAGGACGCCGCGTTTATCATCTCCCGTATCAACGGCTTCACCTATGTGGAGACGGCGTTTGACAACAATACGGAAGAAGTGACCGTCACCTATGAGAAGGCCTATTCCGAAGGCCCGCGCGCGGCTGTCCGCTGCTACGGCGCGGACAACGTTCCCGGAGGGCGTCGCTATCATGAAGCTTGAGAACGTAGGCGTTTCCATCACCGGCAACTCCACGAACCCGACCCGCTTCCAGCACCCTGTCGCCGGTACCTATAAAAAGTGGTGCATTGAAAACGGCAAAAAGTATTTCTCCGTCGCTTCCGGCGGCGGCACTGGTCGTACCCTGCATCCGGATAACATGGCGGCCGGCCCGTCCAGCTACGGCATGACCGACACCATGGGCCGTATGCACTCCGACGCCCAGTTCGCGGGTTCCTCCTCCGTCCCGGCGCACGTCGAGATGATGGGCCTCATCGGCATGGGTAACAACCCCATGGTCGGCGCGACCGTCGCAGTCGCGGTTGCTGTGGAAGAATGCCAGAAGTAAGCAAAAATCAGCTCGAAAAATCCCACCTATTGGTGGGATTTTTTTTTGCCTCTTGACTGGTTCATTCTTTTGTGATATTCTATATATGATCTAATTGGAGCATATATAGTCCAAAGAGTGCAAAATCCACTTGCACATACATTGATTATTGCAATTTCAGATTTACACAAACTGCGATCGCTGGTAGGGCAGGCTGGAAATGGGGGTAGAACGATGGAGAAAAAAGGTACTTTTAAGATTGAAAAAAGCAGGAAAGGAGGGGAAAAGTGGGGGAAACATATTTGGTGTTTCCACAGGCCGCACGGCGCCTGCCACAGAAAAGGTCTCCGTCAATATGAATATTGCGACGCTGGCGCAAATCGATTTGGTTAGTCGATCAGGGACATTATTCAAATCGCAGTGATTTTATCAACGAGGCGGTGCGTCAGAGCCTGGAGCAAAAGCAGGGGATACTCGACCGTATAATCCAACAGCAGGAGACTGCGGAAAACGACTGGTTTTTAGGTATTTACAGCTTGGAGCGAGAAAAACTGGAGCGTGCGCAGCGGACAGGGAATAAAGTCCGAATCCGTGGCTATGGTCTGCTGATCTTAAGCGAGGAACTGGACGATTTGATCGAGAAAACGTTTCACAGATCCGTGTGCGCGGTAAGGTGAGTTGTTCCGAGCGCATTAGAAAGGTATTCGGACTATAAACAGCGCTTGCTTTTCTCTCTCATCCGTGATAAATTGGTTCTATAGGATCGTGTTTGCCGTTCTTTAGAGGGCGGGGCCGTTTTTGTATGGAAACGATTGAAAGAGGAGAATGAAATGGAAAAAAGGCTGCTTGGAAAAACAGGCCTTGCCGTGACGCGTCTGGCCTTTGGCGGAATGGAGCTTGGACCCGTCAGCGAGGCGACGGCGGTGACGCTTTTAAACCGCGTGCTGGACGAGGGGATCAACTATATCGACACGTCCCCCGAGTACTCGAACAGCGAATATTTCATTGGTAAGGCCATATCGCATCGCAGGGATGAGTATATCCTCGCAACGAAATGCTGCGATAACATGCGTGGCAACGGCCCGCTCTATACGTTTGACCGCCGCACAGTGCTTGAGAATATTGACGAGAGCCTGCGGCTCTTAAAAACGGATTACATTGACGTTTTGCAGATTCACGGCGTCCTGCCTGCATTTTTAGAGGGCGGCGAAGACGGAGAAGTCATGGAAACGCTGCGCGCGCTGAAGAAATCCGGCAAAATTCTGCATATCGGGCTGACGATTCGCAACTCGAACCCTGCGGATTACGCCTATCCGGCGCTTCACGGTTACCGTAATTTGCAGACGTTTGCGTCCTGGCGCGACATTGAGGTGATTCAGGTCGTGTATGGCTGCATGACGCGTCTCAGCGAAAATGTGATTCAGAAGGCGCATGACGATTACGGTACGGGCATCATCGCGCGCGGCCTTATAAAGCGCTATGACGAAACCTACGATGCACGTTGGGAGGCATCCGGTTTGCAGGAGCTTTTGGAGGAAGGCGAAACGCGCAACGATTTCCTGATCCGCTACACACTCACGCACCCGGCAATTACCGCCGGCGTGTGCGGTACGCGCGGGACGGAACATCTTGCGCAGAACGTCCCGCGCGGCGGCGCGCGGCCCGCTCTCTGACGAGGTGTACCATGAGGCAAAACGCCGCCTGAACTATGTGGGCGCAGTCGCGGGAGGGACGGATATCTGGCGGAACTAACATGGTTCTGATGGAAACGGGGTGATGCCTTTGTATCGTGTCATAAGCTTTGACCTTTTCATGACGCTGGCCGACCTGGACGCGCGCGTGTCGGTCCTATGGGAGCGTATTTTTACGCGTCCGCTCCTACCGGAAGAGGTCGCGCGTCACGCCGCGGGCCTCCGGTCGCACTACCTGCCGTACTATCACGCGCTTTATGAACCGCCGTTTGTCTCTATGGGCGCGGTGTTTCGCCGCGGGTTTTGTGAATACTTTAGTGCCGCGGGCATCGGCGCGGACCCCGACCGTGCGGCGGACATCTTTTTAGAGGAGCACAACTACTGTCCGATATACGAGGACGCCCGCGCGCTTTTGAAACGCCTGGAAGGCCGTTACCGAATTGTCCTTTCAACGGATGCGGATGTGAGCATGGTGCGGGGCCTGCTCCCGCTCATCCCGCATGAGGCTGCTTATATTTCCGAGGAGCTGGGCGTTTATAAGGCAAACCGCGAGGGCGCTTTTTCCGGCATGTGCTTGATAAAACCGGTGTGCAGCCCTCGGAAATCCTGCATGTAGGCGACGGGCGCTCGGACATTATCGGCGCGAAGTCTGTGGCATCGACGTTTACCACGTCGAGCGGGAGGGCGGCGGGCCTGCCGGAAGGCTTGCGGGACGCGCCGGACTTTACGGGCAGGGGCTGGAAGGCCTTTATGAAATCTTAAATGTTTGACTGTTTGAGTAGATAAATAGTTCAGTATCGGGAAGTGTTTTGTACTTCCCGATACTTGCTTTTAACATGACAATCTGATAGAATAACCCCGGTATCTACAAACCGCGCGTTATTTTACGGAGGAATCATGAAAAAACGCTCACTTTGCTCCTCATATTGTCGCTTTTCACGGCGCTCTTCGCACCGGCTGCCGCCGCGTCAGACGCCGTGGTCGGGGAAGCTCTCCTCTCACAGCAGACGTTGGCGCCGTCGGAGGACGGCAGGCTTTACGTGTATTTGCCCGTCCAGTCAGGCCGTGTGGACTGCATTCTGACGGTGTATGACGCCTACGGCCGGGTGACGGCGCGTTTTGAACGCGCGGGACTGACGGCAAACGTCCACACCTTTATTTGGGACGTTCGCCCCGCGGTCGGAAACGCCGCCGGGTACGCGCCGGGCGCTTTGTCCCGGACGGGACGTATACGCTCGAGGCGCTGTGCACGTCCGGTTCCGACAGCGTCCGCCGCACGGCGTCGGTAACGGTTTCCGCGTCTGCCGAACCCGCGCTGCCGGAAAGCGGGGTGCCAAACTATACGGGCGATCATGAGACGGATTACATGGTTTCCCGTGTCCTGGAGGAGATCCCGACGGAGGGCCTTTCGACGACCGAAAAAATCCGCGCAGTCTACACCTGGGTGCAGGCAAACTGTTACCGGAACGGAGAGAGCGACTTAGCATACTTTGATCTGGACGCGCTGGCCCCTGTGATCGCGTCCGAGGGGCGTATCACGACGGCCTCCGTGCGGCGGGCCGCATCAACTACGATGTGCTTGATAAGCTCTATACGAAAAACGCGAAAACGCTGCTTTTATACCGCGTTGGGACATGCCTGGAGTTTGCCGCGCTGGTGCAGGTGCTTCTGGCGCGCCTTGGCATTGAATGCTGGGTGGTCGGTGGCGATTTTTATAATGGCGACGGTTCCGTTGTGATCCACAAGTGGAATTACCTGCGCATCGACGGCGATTATTTCTGGTCGGACGTGCGCATTGACAACGCGTCTTACGACCGTTCCGACCGCACGCAGCTTTATTATGATTACTTCCTGGAAGCTGATACCGCGCTCTGGGCGGAGCGTCATGGCTGGGACCGCGAGGAATTTCCGGAGCGTAGCACGAAAACGCCTGTACTGTCCGGCTATGTGCCGGATGAGCCTGGGCTCCCTTTGGAGGGGCTGCCGCAGGATGGGCAGTCCGGCGGCGTCCTGCCGGGCGGCGATTCGGGATATGAAGTGATGGGTTTGACGGACTTTTCTGTGAAAACTGCGCAGAGAAATGCCGCGCCGGTCCTACTCGACGGCATGGAATATGCGTTTGAGGCATATACGATAGATGGGTATACTTATTTCAAGCTGCGTGATCTGGCCTTTGTTCTGTCAGGGACGGCGGCGCAGTTTGAGGTCGTGTGGCTCGAGGATCAGAACGCGGTCGGGCTGTTTTCAGGGTACCGTTATACGCCCGCCGGGAATGAACTGACGGCGGGGGCTTTGCGTCCGCCGAGGCGGAACCCTCGCCGTGCGAGATTTATATAGAGGGCAATCCCGTCTCCCTCGCGGCGTACCTGATCGGCTCAAACAACTATTTCCGCCTGCGGGATATCGGCATCCTCTTTGACTTTCTGGTGGACTGGGACGCCGAGGCCGGCGCAATCGTGGTCAATACGGGCCTGCCTTACCGGGAGTGAGCCATGAATAAGGCTGAGCTTTTGGAAGAAATACGCGCGCGAAGAAGAAGACCGTCTCCCCCTTGCGCAGGTTTTGGATAAACAGACGGCGATGGAGCGCGCGGGCACGGTGACGTCTACCGCCTTTTTAAACGAACGGCAGCTCGCATTGGCGGAGCGGATGCTTGCGGAGCTTCACAGCACGGCGTACGTCTTTTACGGCGGTTACCCGGACGCGGAGCGCCGCATCGTGCTGTTTTTGCCGGACTGGGCGGACGGGGACCCGGCCGCTTATGCGCCGCTGACCTATATCCGTGCCGCGTGGTCGGAAAAGTCCGGCGCGCAGGTGGGACACCGCGACTTTTTGGGCGCGCTGATGGGCGCGGGCATCCGGCGCGAGACGGTGGGGATATCCTGCCGGGCGACACGAGCTGCGATTTGGTCGTCCTGCAAAGCGTCGCGCCGTACTTGATGCAGAACCTGACTTCGGCGGGGCGCGCGTCGCTCTCCCTTTCGGAGATTTCACCGGAAGAATTGATCGTGCCGCAAAAGGATGTTAAGGTGATCCGCGATACGGTGGCGTCGCTGCGGCTTGACAGCATCGTCGGCGCTGGGTTTGGACTATCCCGGAAAGCCGCCGCCGCTGATCCGCGCCGGACGCGTCGTTCTGGGCGGCGTTGCGTGCGAAAAACCCGACCGCCAGCTCACAGGCGGCGAGACGGTCTCCACGCGGGTTTGGAAAATTCCGCCTTTCGGAGGAAAGCCGGGTGACCAAAAGGGCAGGATCAGTATTGTAATCGAGAAATATGTATGAGCACGCTGTTTGCTCTTAAAAAGCGTGCAAAGGAAAGGAATTTATGCGTCTTTTCATCAAACAGAAGGTCTTTTCCTGGCGCGACCGGTTTTATATAAAGGATGAAGACGGAAACGACCGCTACTATGCCGAAGGCGAGGTGTTTTGCTGGGCAAAAAAACTCCACGTGTTCGACCTCTCCGGCCGCGAGGTCGCATATATTGAGCAGGAGCTCTGGACGTGGATGCCCAAGTACCGCATCTACCGAAACGGCGCGCCCGCCGCGCTGATAAAGAAGGAATTTACGTTCCTGCGTCCCCAATATACGCTGGAGGGGCCCAGATGGAGCGTTGACGGCTCCTTTTGGGAGCACGAGTATGCCATCCAGGCGGAGGGACGGAACATTGCGACCGTACAGAAAGCGTGGTTCACCTGGGGCGACTCTTATGTGCTGGATATAGACGATGGCTGGGACGAGGTACTCGCTCTAGCGGTCGTATTGACGATTGATTGCGTGGCTGCGGAACAGGATACCGCAGCGTCAACATAAATAGACCGTGGGTTTTCCACGAGAAAAGGACAGAGTATGCTGAAAATTTCACATGTCACCAAACGCTACGGGAAAACGACCGCTAACAAGGACATCAGCTTTGAGGTCGGAAACGGCCAAATCGCCGTTCTGCTCGGGCCGAACGGCGCAGGAAAATCTACGATCATCAAATGTGGCGGGCCTTCTGCGCTTTGAGGGCGCGATCACGCTGGACGGCTTTCCGAACAAGTCGCTTGAGGCGAAACGTCTGCTCGGCTATATCCCGGAAATGCCCGCTGTGTACGACCTCCTGACTGTGGCGGAGCATCTGGAGTTTATCCGCCGCGCGTACCGCATGGAGGACGACGGCTATGACCAGACGCTTTTGGAACGTTTTGAGCTGTGGGATAAGAAGGATAAGCTCGGAAAAGAGCTTTCAAAAGGTATGCAGCAGAAGCTGTCCATTTGCTGTGCGCTCGTGCACAGGCCGCGCGTCGTGATCTTTGACGAACCGATGGTCGGCCTGGACCCGCACGCCATTAAAGAACTGAAGGTCGTGTTCCGCGAGCTGAAGGCGGCCGGCGCGTCCGTGCTCATCAGTACGCACATGATAGACAGCGTGGAGGACTACTGGGATGTGACGCACATTATGATGAACGGCGAGTTTGCCGCGACGAAGCACAATACGCCGGATGAACTCCAGTCGCAGAGCCTGGAGGAACTCTTCTTTGCGATCACGGAAGGCAAGGTGGCTGAATGAACGCGCTGGGATATCTGATTTTCACCCGCCTGAAGAACACGCTCAAGAGCCTGATCCGACAGCCGGCCCGCCTGATTTACGTCATTATCATCGTCGCGCTGATCGGCTTTACAATTTTCGCAGGCCATGTGGACGAGGGCGAAGTCCAGCAGTACCGCGATATCAATGAACTGATCGCAGGCGCCACGGCGCTTTACACGATAATGTTTTTGATGCTTGTCAGCCACGGCTTTGCAAACGGCGGCTCGATCTTTGCGATGCCCGACGTCAATATGGTGTTCCCGGCGCCGTTTCAGCAGCGCAAGGTGCTCTTTACGGCCTGATTAAGCAAATCGGTTCTTCGCTGCTCATCAGCTTTTTTCATCCTCTTTCAATATACCTGGATGCACACCGCCTATGGCGTGAACTATGGTTTCCTGTTGATTTTGGTTCTGGGGTACGCGCTGGCCGTGTTCTTTCGGGCAGTTCGTCGCCATGGTGATTTACTCCTGACCTCGGCGGACGAGCGGAAAAGCGCATCGCCAAGATCGTTTATTTTGCCTATATTGCGCTGATCGTGCTGTATGCCGCGTCGTTTGTATTGAAGGATACCGCGAACGTCATTCCGCAGCTTGTCGCGGCGGGCACCAGTCCCGTGATCCGGTTTACCCCGGTCGGCGGTTGGCTCGGTATGTTTACTTCGGGCGTCGCGACGCTGGGCGTGTTCGACATCGTAATGGGGCTTGGACTCTGCGCGGTGCTTGCCGCGCTTCTGGTGCTCGTTATTGAGAAGTCGAACAGCGACTTCTATGAGGATGTTATCAAAACGGCGGAGGTCTCGCAGTCCGCGATTAACGCGAGCAAGCAGGGCGTCGTGGCGGAGGCCGCGCCGACACATGTCGCTTGGCAAGACGGGCTTTGGGCGCGGCGCGGGCGCTGAGATGTTTTACTACAAGCACAAGCTGGAAAACCGGCGTTCGCGTATCCTGATTTTGGATACCGTTTCGCTGATTTGGGTTGCGTGCGTGATTGTGTTCTCGCTATTTATGCAGGATTCCGGCGTCATGCCGGTGTTCGTCATGGCGACGTATTTGCAGATTTTCTCCGTCGCGCTCGGCCGGTTTAATAAGGAGCTTTAAACCCTATATCTACCTCCTGCCGGAGCCGCCGCTTTCCAAAAATGTTGAACGCGCTGCGCGAATCTCTGCCAAGCGCGGTTCTCGAGGCGATCCTCATTTTGTGCCAGTCTATTTCATCGTTGGAATGAACGTGCCGGAGATGATTTTTCTGCATTTTGGCGCGCATCAGCTTCACAATGCTCTTTATTGCGGGCAATGTGATCATATCCCGTATCTGGAGCGGCAATTCCTCCAAGGCCATCGTCATGATGCTCTACATTTTCGTGATGCTACTGCTGGCTGCGCCGGGCGTGGTGCTGGCAATCGTGGCGGGCGCCGCAGGGATGGTTCTCTTTACCGTGATGTCAACGGCCTTTCTCATCATGACGGTCTGTAACGTTCTGCTGTCGCTCCTGGGCTTCTTCCTCTGCCGCAATATGCTCCAGTATGCGGACCTCAATTACCAGTAAAAGATGAACGTCCGCTTGTTAAACGCCTATCTGAACGAGCGGTTCGGGTGCAAGGTCTATAAATTGGCGCTCGACGGCGGCATGACCTGCCCGAACCGCGACGGCACGCTCGGGACGCGCGGCTGCATTTTCTGCGGCGCGCGCGGCTCGGGCGATTTTGCCGTTAAATCGGGCCGGGACGTTGCCGCGCAGCTGGACGCCGCGCGCCGCGTCGTCGCGGGGAAAGCACGGCGGGCGAAGTACATCGCGTATTTCCAGTGCTTTACGAATACGTACGCGCCGGCGGAAGAATTGGAGCCGCTCTATTCGGCGGCGATGGCCCCGGAAGATGTCGTCGCGCTGTCCGTCGCTACGCGACCGGACTGCGTGCCGGACGACGTTTTGGCGCTGCTTGCACGGCTGAACGCCTGAAACCTGTCTGGGTGGAGCTCGGCTTACAGACGATCCATCCGTCCACCGCGGCGTACATCCGGCGCGGTTATGATCTTGCTTGCTTTGACGGTTGCGTGCGCCGCCTGCGCGCGGCGGGAATCGAGGTTATCGTGCACATGATCCTCGGACTGCCCTTTGAAACCCCGCGCATGATGTACGAAACCGCGTCTTACGTCGGAAAAAGCGGCGTGCAGGGCGTCAAGCTCCAGCTTTTTGCATCGTTCTGCGCGACGCGGACTTGGCCGAAGCGTATACTGCGGGTGCGTTCCCGTCTCTGACGCTTGCAAAGTACGTCGAGCTGCTCGCGGGCTGTATCCGGCGTCTGCCGGAGGATATGGTCATCCACCGCCTGACAGGAGACGGCGCGAAGAAAAATCTCATTGCGCCGCTTTGAGCGCGGACAAGAAACGTGTGCTAAACACGATAAACGCCTATTTTGAGCGGGAGGATGTGAGGCAGGTGAGCTGTATGCGCGGAATTAGTGCGTCCGAAGTACCATACCGTCTCGATACGCTCCGCGCGGCGTACCGTTTCCGTGGAGGTCACGCGGAGGGCGAAGTGATCGTCCGGGCGCCGCAGCGGATGCCACGCGCGGCAATCGACGCTTTTTAGAAAATCACCGCAACTGGGTGACGGAAAAGCTTGCCCATCAGCGCGCTTGCGGAAAAGTATCCGGAACCGGACGCGACGGAGGCCGAGGCGCTGAAAAAGCGCGCGCGGAAAGTTCTCCCGGCGCGCGTCTGCTATATTATGCGCAGATGATGCGGGTGTCGCCCGCGTGGGTGAAAATCACGTCCGCGAGGAAACGTTTTGGAAGCTGCGGCGCGGAAAACGGTCTGTGTTTTTCATGGCGTCTCATGCGTTACCCGGACGCCGCGATTGGTCGTCGTGCATGAGCTGGCGCACATCACTCAGAAAACCACGGCCGGGCGTTTTACCGTCTCATAGAACAGGTACTGGATTACCGCGAACGCCGCCATGCTGCGCGAGAAAAATCCGTACGTGAGAAACACGTACGGATTTTTTTATGTAAGCAATACATCACCCCAAACAGGCCACTTTTTTCATATCACGGCAGATGGTTTATCAGCGAGTTTGAGCAATACGGATACTGCTGTTGGGCGTCTGCGGTGCCTGTCGGCGACCAGGGTGTACCGGGAATGTCACAAACACTTTCGTTGCACCGGGAATATGTTCCGATTGCAGGCGGTCAACTGCTTTAAGGGTTAATCTACAAACAGGTCGTGGGATAAATGAAACAGGCGACATACCATTTGATATTCTGACGGTGGTATGACTTCCAATAAAGCCCGCTTCTTTGTCGGAATGGCCCCTGCAAACCGCCTACAGGTACAAAATGAAATGGTGCGGAGGAAAAGAGAGAAAAAAAAATAAGGAAGAGATAGCGGGCGACGGAAAGGCCGTGCGGGAAAGCGGAAACGCAAACGTGGGGTAGGGAAGGTCTGGCGAAAAATGAACGCAATTTCCTGTGACCGCCAATCTAAACGGTACTTTTGATGTTTCCTATGAGACCAACGGTATTTTTTGAGGCTAAAACAAAGCGCTCCACGCACGGCCCATTATGGCCCACGTCTTAGCGCGCCCGGTGGTTATAGCGTATCCAAAAATACGCCCTTGTATCTGCGTGGCGGCCGCGGTCGTCCACAACGCTGATGCGGAAATAAACGTCGCCCGGATCGACTGCAAACGACGCTTCTTCCAGATACCCGTCGTACCCAAACCGCGCCGCGTTGCGCCGGACACCCGCGGCGTAGGAAATATACTTCGCCGGGGAACATTTGACGTGGACGACGCCGTCCTCCAGATAGAGTTCCTGAATCTCCGGCCCCTGGGAGGCATAAAATCGCCGTTTTCGAGCGCGCGGATGACCGCGTCGTAGGTAAGCGCCGGGGCCTTGATCATGTCAAACCCGCCGAAGGAGTCCGTATAAACGCCGTGCGGGTTTTTGTTGTGGTTATCGTCCGTCATGGAGCAGTAAATCCGTTTGCCCGCGCGCGCAACATGAGGTCGTACGCCTGGATATCGTATTCAAAAACCGACGGAGTTGCTGCCGTGGTTATAAATCTCCATGGCGAACAAGCCCTCGTAGTTTAGATAATCACGCGGGTCCTCCCGCGACCAGGTGGGATGGTTATAGGCGACGAGGAAGCCGTTTTTCGCGGGCAGTGCGGATGATGTCGTTGATGTACGCGGGCGTATGCTCGCGCAGGTAGGGCTCGCCGACGTATTTAATCTTCCGTAAACGTCCTCGCCGCAGAAATAGTACTGCTCTGGATGGAAACAGACCTGTGTAGTGTTATGCGGGTCGCGCGCATAGAGGTTTAAATGGCAGGTCTGTTTCTGCGGCCAGGGCTTGTCGCCGCGCTCATTAACGGAGAGTTCATAGCCTGTAATGGCGAGAAAATCACAGTCTGAGAGCGCCGAGTGGTCGCGCAGAATCTCGTGGTCGGTATAGGCGATGATGCTGTAGCCATGCGCCATATAAACACGCTTCATTTCCGCCGGGGTAAGCGTACCGTCTGAAACGGTGCTGTGCGAGTGGAGGTTCGCCTTGTAAAACCGTCCGTTTTCCGGCAGCAGGTATTGCCGCATTTGCCGTCCTTCCTTGTCCGTTTCTCTATTCTGACAAACTATCATGCGTTTGTCAATGAGAAACTCATATGCCCCGGTTTTGAAGGGACGTGTACGCCTTTGTGCCTCGGGTGTCCCTCCTGCGGCAACTGCGTATGCCGCCACTGTACAGTCCTTGCCGCCGCCTGTAAACGAGATCAGCGTTCAAGCCGCCGCCGTATGCCCATTCCACGGGATACAGGCAGCGTTGCCGTCTAAACTGTGCCGGGACGTTTTGTCTGAAACACGAAAAGGGCTGAGGCAGACAGTCGTACAGACCGCCTGCCTCAGCCGATTTTTCTCGCGCAGCATACCGATTGCGCGCCGTTCGATGCGCGACACCTGAACCTGGGAGACAGCGAGCGCCCTTGCAACGCGCTCCTGCGTCATGCCGCGGTAATAGCGCAGCAGAATGACGGAGCGCTCCCGTTCCGGCAATTCCGCAACGCGCTGCGCAGCGCCGTGCGTTCCACGATGACATTTTCGATACTTTCACCGCCGATGGTGCTTTCGAGCGCGAACCCATCGTCGCCCAGCGGCTGCTGAAGCGACTGGACGGGGGAGGACGCGAGTTCGCAGACGGCGATGTCTTCCGGCGACATCCCGGACTCTGCGGAGAGCTCGAGAGCCGGGCCTCGCGCCCAAGCTTGGCCTCGAGCTCCGACTTGATGCGCATGAGCTTTTGCGCTCGTCTCCTTTGTCCCGCGGCTGACCTTGACCGGCCCGTCGTCGCGCAGGAAGCGGCGGATTTCCCCGGCAATCTTGGGAACAGCATAGGTGGAAAACTGCGTGCCGAAGGAGGGTGTCGTACCGCGCACGGCCTTTATAAAGCCGACGCAGCCAAGTTGGTAAAGGTCCTCGGCGTCGCAGCCCCTGCCGAAATAGCGGCGGGCGATGCTCCAGATCAATCCGGCGTTTTCACTGATTAACTGTGCGAAGGCATCCTCGTCACCCTGCTGAGCGCGGAGCACCAGTGCGCCGTTGTCGGAATACTCACTCATTTTCTCGGTCTAACCCGCTTTACCATTGTCACAGTCGTGCCAACTCCTTCGCGGGACCGGACACGCAGCCTCGTCCATAAAGCTTTCCATGACGGTGAAGCCCATGCCGGAACGGTCGGAGCCGCCGGTCGTATACATGGGTTCCCTGGCGCGCGCGATATCGGCGATGCCGCGTCCGTAGTCCCGTACTCTGATTTCTATGTAATCCTCAAACCCCCGGCACGCGAGCTGGATACTGCCGATGCAGTCGGGATAGGCGTGGACGATGCAGTTTGTGACCGCCTCGCTGACCGCCGTTTTGATGTCGTTGATCTCTTCCAGGCTGGGATCGAGCCGGGCGGCGAACGCCGCGACTGCCGCGCGGGCAAACCCTTCATTGATGGACTTGCTCTCAATTTCGAGCTTCATTTTGTCGTGTTTTTCATGCTTACACCACTTTCCCCGTATTTTCAATGGTCACAAATCGCGATATCCCGGCGGCGCCCAGGACCTTCATCGGCTGCGGCGGCACATTGCGAATGATCACGCGGCCGTTCAGCTCCGACATTTTCCGGCTGCCCCGATGACGAGCGCGAGCCCGGAACTGTCCATGAACCGCACATCGCTCATATCAAGGATGAGCGTTTTGGGCAAATAAGTGTCTATGACGCGATTGACCGCGAGGGAGACCTCCCGCAGGCTGTGATGATCCAGCTCTCCGCCAATCGACACGGTGGCGGTAGTTTCATCGATCCGGTAGTCCATGACGTCAAACTCCTTTTTATGGAAATCATTTTATATTATGAAGTAAAGGCTTTTCCTCCTCTATTGTAATAAATAGGATGGGTCATTTTTTGCTGATTTATGCATGTTCCTTGAAAAAAAAGAAAAAAAGCTGCGGATTTATGCCATTTACAATCTGTTGATATTTTACTTGTTTACTTTGGAAAGCAGATAAGGTATAATATGGGGGCGAAAGTTGCGTAATAAGGTGGGTTATCATGAAGAAAAGAAAGCTTGCAAAAAATGAGTATATCGATGAAAACGGCCATATTAAGAAGAAAGGTTTTTTTCGTGGATACTCAATTATGGGTATTATTACCGGTCTTATATCATTGTGGGCCTTGTCGTCATCGGATTTTTTATTGCGCTTTATTTCTCCATGAAGACGGTGCGTCCGGATTTAAAGCTTTATTTCTGCGTAGAGCAGGAGCTTGGGGAGACGCAGTTTCAGGCGCTTTGCGATAATCTGTATGAATATATTATTGACGTGGACGGCGATGACGTTGTCTATATGGAACCCGTGACGCTGGTTCTCACCGAAAACCCTGCCACGACCTCGGAACGAAGCGCTTATCAATCGCTTGAGAAGGCCTTTACGGACGACGACATCGTCTGCTTTATTGCGGATGAATACGGCTACCAGTACCTGATGGAGCAGGAGATGTTGCGGGATTTGGCCTTTTCGGTATCACGAGTGACGACGCATACCGTCTGCGCCTGAACGATACCGCGCTTTGGGACGGCGTCGAAGAAACGCGCAGCTATTATCTTGTGATGAAAACATGCCCGACGAGCGGTATGAGGATTTTTTATCTCAGTACGATTACGACAATGGTCGTTGATATGTGCTATAAGCTTGTCGGAGAGCCGGTACAGAACCCGGGAACGTACTTTGCCGCGTACTATACATTCACTGCATCGATCAATCTAATTGCCGCTTGCGTCAACAGGCGGCACAAAAACAATTTGACCGGGACTTGATATATGGCCGACCAACAAATACGTTGTTGCTTTTCTGCTGTGTGTTTATAAGATGCCTGTTGATATGGGGCCTGCGATAGGACTCTGACGCGGCAAATACGTCTGTTACACTTTGTCAAATGACAATTTGAGCTCGAATGCTGATGCGACGGCATGCTGGATCGCTGAAAATGTGAAGGTCTTTCCAATACCACGCCGATAACGGGTCCCAAAGCTGAGAGCTTTGCCTGCCGGGAAAGCCGATTTCACACGATTAAATGAAAGATTTTTTCCATTAACCGCAATATAGACGGGTAAGAATAGTTCGTATGTAAAAGGGATTTTAAAATCCCCATAATTGATGAATTTTACAAAGATGTCAGCAAAACGCCGTTAGCTTACTTTTAAAAGCTTCTTACAGTGCTGCTGCGATGTAATGCGCCGCTGGTTTGTAAAAAGAGAGAAGCCAAGTTCGGCTTCTCTCTTTTCCTTATGAGCGTGCTCATGTTAGTATTAGAATCAGTTTTTTAAGGTTGTTCAATTAAGCGGGATCCTATTTTATTCAAGGATCCCGCGAAAAAACGACGCGGCGTCGTCTAAGAGACCGAGGTCAAAGAGCATGGACGTACAGATATAACGGTCGCGGATATCGTGCGTGCAGACGAGCGCGTCCATGGTGTCCCGCGTGGAGACGCCGATTTCGTCAGGACGCGTCGGCATATCAAGCTTGCGCGCCGCCTCATAGATCGTCCCTATATCGGGCAGCTCGGCATGGATGATTTCCAAAATTTCGTCCCAGCGCTCGCATATGCAGGACGCGTGCGCAAGGCGCACGTCCGCCTCGTTTTGGCGCGATTTCCGGACGGACGTAAAAACCTCGTCCGCCACGGCCCCAAATACCCGGTTGATCTTCGCCTCCCACGCGGCGCTGTCAAATGCGGCGATTGCGGCGCGTGCGCGCTCCATGTCAGGCTTTATGCGCTTGATGTACTCGTACAGCTCAAGCGTCAGCATTGTACCGATACCGACTTGAATACCATGCAGCTCCAGCGTGCGGCCGCGCGCGATATTGACCATCTCCCAAATATGCGAAAAACGGTGCTCGATACCGGACGCGGACGCGAAACGTTTGCGTACGCCATCGCAAGGCCGGAGAGGACAAGCCCTTCCGCGACGTACCCCACGGCGTCCGGATCACGCGCCAGGATGCCGTCCACCGACGCCATGATTTTTTGAAACGGCGGCGCGCATCATATCGGCGACCGGCGCGCAGTAGTATTCGCCCGTGACAAGATGCGCGATGCGCCACTCGCAGATGGAAATATACTTCGCAATCATGTCTCCGAAGCCCGCGCGCAGCATACGCATGGGCGCCTGCGCCATGATCTCCGTGTCACAGATAACGGCCTCCGGGCCGTTATTATATATTGTCAGCTTCACGCCCTCGAGCTCCATCGCGGAGGAATGGAGGCGTACCCGTCCATGGAGGGCGCGGTGCCGATGATGGCGCAGGGACGGTCTGCAATCAGCCCGAGCATTTTGCACAGGTCATTGATTACGCCGCTGCCTACGCCGAGCACAACGTCGCATTGCCGGTCGAAACGCATGGCAAGGATGCCAAGCTCGCGCTCGGATGGGAGCACGGGCCGCGCGCCGTCAAAAACATAGAGCGTATAGGGGATGTCCGTAGCCTTGAGGATCTGTATCGTGCGTTCCCCGGCAGCCACATAGGTATTCTGGTCGCACACGACGAAGGGCCGCGCGACGCCCAGCGTACGAAGCGCTTCCGGGATCGTTTCCATAACGCCGCGGCCGATTTTTAAGTATTTGACGCCGGTAGCATGATGACGGCCGCACGCGCAGTCGTAACCTTCCGGCTTCAGCAGTTCCTCAAAGGACATGTTTTTAAAATCAAGCATAAAAAAGCAGACCTCTTTCCTCTTTCAGTCGGACCGCGGAAAGTGCGCGGCCCTTTCTCCACTTTATACCTCGGCATACATTTCGTCAAGTGCGGTCGTAATATTTTCAAGCGGCGTACCGGGCATGATGCCATTTCCCATAGCAAACAGCAGTCCGCCGTCCGGGCGGTTGAAAATACGCCGCATCCGCGCGACCTCCGCGCGAACCTCGCCGGGCGTGCCGTTTACGAGAATGTGCTGCACGTCCATACCCGCGCAAATACTGATCTTTCCGCCAAACCGCCGGGCCGTGGCCTCCATATCCATGCAGCCTTTCTGAATGGGATGCAGAACGTCCACGCCGGAGGCGATGATATCGTCCATCAAAAGGGTATTGTCGCCGCAGGAATGCAGGAAAAAGTGCATACCGAGCGCGTGGATATGCTCGGCGATCTCCCGGTAGAGCGGAAGATAAAGCTCGTGGAACACGGCGGGGGACATCATGGGGCCAGTCTGATGGCCCAGGTCGTCGGAGGAGAAGATGGCGTCGCAGCCGAACGCCGCATAACGGTCGATAATGTCCTTATAAAACGTCAAGCGCACGCCCGAGCGTTTTGAGGCCGTCCATCTCGTCGTAATAGTCCATCATCAGGTTTTCCATGCCGCGTATCATCCAGAAACGTTCATGAAGGAAGTGCCAGAACGCGCCGATCTTATAACGTTCTGGATGCGCCGCCGCAACGCGCGCCACCTCATCAAAATTTCCGGGCTCGTTCGGGTCCGGCATGTGCGCTGAGGAAACGGCCGAGCTCGTTCCATGCAGGCAGCAATACAACGTGACGGCCGATGCTGTGTGTTTCAGACTGCGCGTAATCGTCCCGGTAGCCAATGCGGTATTCGGGATTGCCGTTTGGCGAGACTGCAAAACCGGGCTGCTCATACCAGAGCATACAGACGTCGTCCGGGTACGCGGCGTCGATCTCGTCGAGACGGCTGCCGTAGACCTCGCGCAGGCCCTCGCCCCACCATTTCGCCATCATGACGGGAACGCCGGGCGCGCCGCCGCGCCGTTCGACAACGGCGCGTACCTGTTCTCGCGTAAGCGCTTTTCTCATACAATACGCCTCATTTCAAAACGTGTTGGGGATCGCGGATATTGCCGCGCGCGGAACCGTATGCTCCGCCGCGTAACTGCTTTCATTATAGCAATCCTGCCTTAGCGATGCAAGAAAAGATTGAATCTGTTTTTCTGGTGTGCTAGAATAGGTGTAGTTAAGTTTTTGTTAATGAACTTCCAAAAATGGCCGTATCGTGGTGTTTATGAAACAATAGATGCGCATTGCCACAGGCTGATCGAAGCATATATCCTGCGCCAAATCGACGGCATTTTAAAGCTGCCGCGCAGTTTATCCGCGACCCCATTATTGCCCCGGACTCTTTGTACAACAACAATGTCTTGGATTGGGCTACCTACTAGCCTGCATACGGCCTTTTGACCTGTCGGATGTGCGCGGCGGCGAACAAAACGCCCGTGTGTTAGCATGCGGTGCGTCCGGGACGGGTATTCCTGGCGCTTGTACTTTAGTGCACAAAACGCTTGTGTGTTAGAACACGCAACTGGGAATGTGCGCAACTTTCTCGGCCGTCAGTTGTACGACGGCTATATCCTCATGATGATCGAGGTGGTCTTTTGAATTATGTTACCGCGCGCAGGCAGAGACGATTTGCCGCGGCTCGCTTGAACAGCCGGGCCGTGATCTCGGGAAAAGCGGCTGTGTGCATGAAGTGCTACGCACCCTTTCCTAGGCGTCCCGTCATGAACAGCGGTTTTATCAACTGGAATATCATCGCGCTTCCTATGGCGCGGGAACTGATGTAGCGGAGGTATTGTGATGCTGGTGGTTTGTGCTCTGAGAACCGACTATTTTGAAAATCCGGAGGGCGTGGGGAACGTCCGCATTTTGGATGGGTACTGAAAGCTAGCGGCGCGAACGTCCGCCAGACTTCGTTTCGCTTCCGGCTGGCGGGTGACGCGGCGTTTTGCAAACGTCCTGTTTGACAGCGGCGACGTACTGTCGGACGAATCCGCGCATTATGTGCCGGACGCTCTGCCGCTTACATCCGCGCACCGCTATTACTGGCAGGTGCGCGTGCGCGACAACCATGCACGCGAAAGCGGATGGAGCGAGCCCGCGACGTTTGTCACGGCGCTTTTAGGTGAGCGCGCATGGCGGGCTTCGTTCATCTCCGCCGAGACGGAGGCCGACGCGGAGAACTCCCGGGCCACGCGCGTGTTTGCGCCGCTGAACGTTACAAAACCGGTCCGCACGGCGTACGCATTTACGACGGCGCTGGGCCTTTACCATTTTACCTCAACGGCGCGAAGGTTGGAGGATCAGCTTGCGCCCGGATGGACGTCCTATCGGAAACGCCTGCTTTATCAGACCTATGACATTTCGGCTCTGCTGCGGCCTGGTGAAAACGAGGTGTCCGCGTGGCTCGGCGCCGGCTGGTATAAGGGCGAGATGGGGTTTCTGCACAACCGCAATAATTATGGCCGCCGGACGGCGTTCCTGTGCCAGATCGAGATCGAGTATGAGGATGGCTCTCGGGAAACATTTGTCTCGGACGCGTCATGGCAGGGGGAGGATACGCCGGTCGTGTTCTCCGAGATTTATCACGGCGAGACGTATGACGCAAGGCTACCATACGCAAACCGCCGCCCCGTTGCCGTCGTGCCCTATGAGATGGGAAACCTTGAGGCGCAGAGCGGGTGCCGCGTCCGCGTGATGAACACGCTCCCAGTACAGCGCATTATCAAAACGCCGCGCGGCGAGACGGTGCTGGACTTCGGCCAGAATCTGACGGGCTTTGTCCGGTTCTCCGTGACGGGCCGCGCCGGGGACGAGGTGGTGCTGCGCTGCTTCGAGGTGCTCGACTGCGCCGGGAACGTTTACACGGAGAACCTGCGCACTGCGCGCCAGATGATCCGCTATGTGCTAAAGGGCGGGGGAGCGAGAGGTCTATCAGCCGCTTTTCACCTTCCAGGGCTTCCGTTACATGCACGTCGTTTCCCACCCCGGCGAACCGGCGGCGGAGAACTTTCAGGCGCTGGCCGTCCACTCCGATATGGAGCAGACTGCGGCGTTTGTCTCGTCAAACGAGGCGCTCAACCAACTGTTTCACAACATTCTCTGGGGGCTCAAGGGCAACTTCCTGGACGTCCCGACCGACTGCCCGCAGCGAGACGAACGGCTGGGCTGGACGGGCGACGCGCAGATCTTCTGCCCGACGGCCTGTTTTTTGATGAATACCTATGCGTTTTTCCGCAAGTGGCTGCGCGACCTGGCGGCTGACCAGACGCCGGAGGGTGGCGTGCCGCATGTGATTCGGACGTATTTGCGACGGCGGAAAACGTCGGTGACAACTGGGTTTTGAAGGAGGGCGCGCATTCCGCCGCCGCTTGGAGCGACGCGGCGGTACTGAACCCCTGGAACGTCTACCTGGCCTATGGTGACCGCCGCATCCTTTCGGAACAGTACGAGAGTATGCGCGCATGGGTCGAGTTCATGCGGCGCCACGCGGACGGGCCTGTCTGGCGGTACCGGCTCCAGTTTGGCGACTGGGTAGCGCTTGACGCGGCGGAGGGAGCTATTACGGCGCGACGCCGAACGACCTGATCGTGTCCGCGTATTATGCCTACGACGGGCATATTCGCCAAAATTGCCGGCATTCTCGGCCATGCGGACGACGAGCGCGAATATGCCGCGCTCTCTCAGGAAATCGTGCGTGGCTTCCAGGAAACATTTTTCCGTGCCGACGGCACGCTGACCGCCGATACACAGACGGCGCATATCGTGGCGCTGAATTTTGGCCTGGTACCGGAAAAATGGCGGGAAAAGGTGAGCGCGCGGCTGTCCGCGCTTCTTGCAAAGAAGGCGGGCATCTCGTTACCGGCTTTGTCGGCACGCCGTATTTCACGTTTGCGCTCTCTGAAAACGGACGTCTGCACGAGGCGTATGAGCTGCTCCTGCGCGACGATTTCCCCTCGTGGCTTTATCAGGTGAAAATGGGCGCCACCACGATCTGGGAGCACTGGGACGGCATCAAGCCGGACGGCTCCATGTGGAGCGCCGATATGAACTCCTTTAATCATTATTCTTACGGTTCCATCGGCAAGTGGATGTTCAGCGTAATCGCCGGTATCGACGCCGACGGACGTGTCCCGGCTACCGGCGCGTAAAATTGCGCCGCGTGTGGGCGGCGGCCTGCGCGCTGTACGTGCGAAATACCGTTCGCTGTACGGCGACGTGACGGTGGCGTGGCACGATACGAACGGCGAGCTCTCGTTTAAGGTCGAGATTCCCTGCAACGCGGAAGCGGTAATCGATCTGACGCCCTACGAGGTGCTGGACGGCGGCGGGCTCCCGTTTACGGACGGAAAGGCTCTTACAGGCTCGGGCAGTTACCGCATCGCCTGCCGGGCCGCGCGATAGGGAGGGGCTATGCGCTACATTTTATCGATAGACCAGAGCACTTCCGGCACAAAGGCCGGGCTCATGGATGAACAGGGCGCGATCGTCCGGAAATCGTCCCTGCCGCACGCGCAGTATTACCCCGCGCCCGGCTTGGTGGAACACGACGCGGAGGAAATCTTTCAAAATACCGTCCGCGTCATAGAGGATGTGCTGGACGGCGTTCCCGCCGGCGCGGTCGCCGCGATGGGGATCGCAAATCAACGCGAAACGACGGTCGTCTGGGACCGTGCGACAGGGGACCGCTTTGTCCCGCCGTTGTCTGGCAGGACGTTCGCGGCGCGGCGCTCTGCCGGGAGCTGGCGGCGCACGCCGATACCGTCAAGCGCAAGACGGGACTGGCGCTCTCGCCGTATTATCCGGCGGCAAAAAGCCGAGCATGTCCTGCAAAACCATCGTTTTGACGCGGATATCTGCATCGGCACGATAGACGCCTACCTCGTTTACCGCCTGACGCAGGGCCGTGTGTTCGCCACGGACGTTTCAAACGCCAGCCGCACGCAGCTTGCCGGGCTTGAAACGCATACCTGGGATGCGGAACTTTGCCGGATCTTTGGGATACCTCCCTCGTTTTTACCGGGCGGGTGCTCTCTTCGGACGCCTACTACGGCGAATACCGCGGCATCCCGATTCATGCCGTGATGGGCGACAGCCACGCCTCGCTTTTCGGGAACGGCTGCCACCTTCCCGGCATGGTAAAAACGAGCTATGGCACGGGTTCCTCGATCATGATGAACACGGGCGGCACGCCCGTGCGTTCTCAAAACGGCCTCAGTACCTCGGTCGCGTTTGGATACCGGGGCGCGGTGTCCCTATGTGCTGGAGGGGAACGTTACGTGCTCGGCCGACACGCTCGTCTGGCTGCGCGACGAGCTGGAGCTGATTTCTGACGTCGCGGAGGTGGAGGCGCTCGCCGCGTCCGTACCGGATACGCAGGGCGTGTATCTCGTTCCGGCCTTTTCGGGGCTCGGCGCGCCGTACTTTGATGAAAACGCCCGCGCGGTGCTCTGTGGCATGAACCGCGGCACCCGCCGCGCGCACGTCGTCCGCGCGGCGCTTGAGTCGATCGCACATCAAAACGCCGACGTGCTCGACGCGATGGCGCGGGACATGGGCGCACCGGTCGCGCAGCTGAACGCCGACGGCGGCGGTTCTGTAAACGCGCTTTTAATGCAGTTGCAGGCTGATTTGATACCGGGCCGTGCCGTTTGTACGGATGAACCGGATCTTACGATGTACGGCGTCGGACGTATGGCCGGTATCGCGGCCGGGCTTTATCAGGCGTTTGCACCGCCGCGCGCAAAGGGCGGTGTACGAGCCGCAAATGCGTGAAGAAAAAACGCGCTGCCATGCGCGCCGGCTGGGCCGATGCCGTGCGCAGATCAAGATAGGAGGATATCGCAATGGCAACCTTTGGCGTATTGATTTCAAACCGTTCCTTTTTCCCGGACCACCTGGTGCTGGAGGCGCGGGAAAAGCTGTTTTCCTGCCTGCAAAAATGGGGGCACCAGGTTATCACCCTCTCCCCGGAGGAGACCAAAATGGGCGAGACGATGACGTACGACGAAGCCGCGCGCTGCGCGGCGCTATTCCGCCGCAACGCGGACCGGATTGACGGCGTTATCATCTGCCTGCCGAACTTCGGCGAGGAGGCCGGAATCGCCGACGCAATCCGCATGTCGCGGCTAGACTGCCCGATCCTTATTCAAGCTTGCGACGATGATTTTGATAAGCTGCAGCTTGAAAACCGCCGCGACGCATTCTGCGGCAAGTTAAGCCTCTGCAATAATCTCTATCAATACGGTATCAAGTATACGCTGACCTCGCGCCACACCTGCGCAATCAACTCGACGGGTTTGCGGAGGATGTCGAGCGCTTCTCGCGCATTTGCGCCGTGGTAAAAAACTGCGCGGCGCGCGTATTGCGCAGCTTGGCGCGCGCGTGATGCCGTTTCGGACCGTGCGGTATTCGGAAAAGCTTTTGCAGGCGTCCGGCATTACGGTTGAAACGGAGGATATGAGCGAAATCTTCGCGGACGCCGCGGAGCTGTCCGACAGGCGGAGATTCGTGCTAAGATGGAGGAAATTTGCGGCTACGGCAATATTGTGCCGGGCATTTCCGAGGAAAAGGTACGCTTGCAGGCCAGGTTTATCCTGGCTGTCGATCGTTGGATGACGGCGCACCACTGCGATGCGAGCGCCATCCAGTGCTGGGACAGCGTAGAGGCCAACTACGGCTGCGCGGCCTGCCTTGCGATGAGCATGATGTCCCAGCGCGGCCTGCCGTCCGCTTGCGAGACGGATGTCATGGGCGCGGTGTCCATGCTGGCGCTATTGGAGGCCGGCGGCGTTCCGCCCGTTTATCAGGACTGGAACAACAACTATAAAGACGAGGCCGGACAAATGCATCAATGTACACTGTTCCAATTATCCCGCGTGCGCCTTTGAAAACAAACCGGAGATCGGGAACCTGGATATCCTCGCCACGACGCTCGGCACGGAGGTCAGCTTTGGCGCGCTGAAAGGCCGCGTGAAAGCGGGCGCCATGACGTACCTGAAAGTCTCGACGGACGACCGCCGCGGTGTGATCAAGTGCTATTTGGGCGAGGGCGCGTTTTTGGACGACGAGCTGCCGACCTTTGGCGGCGTTGCGGTGTGCGAAGTGCCGGACTTGAACCGCCTGATGCACTACCTGACAAAGAATGGCTTTGAGCACCATGTCGCGATTGCACAGACGCTCTGCGCCGATATTCTGGAAGAGTCGCTGGGCAATTATATGGGCTGGGAGGTCTACCGCCACAGCTGACATAGTTACATCCCGTTACCGGAAGAGCCGCGGCTGCCAGCCGCGGCTCTTTCACATAGCCCGGAGAAACCCCATATTATGAAATATCCCTTTGGGATGATAGCTTTTTTGAAACGTTATGTTATAATCAGTATAAATCTGGGGATTGTTTGGTCACGGAGAGAAATTTATGGATTTATTGTCGGATGTTTTGAGTGCGATACCGGAGCTGATCTATGTGTCGGATATAGACACTTTATGAGCTTCTTTATATGAATGAGCCTGGTATCCAAAAGTTTGGGACAGACTATCAGGGAAAAAAAGTGCTACCAGGTGCTTCAAAATAAAAATGAGCCCCTGCGAGTTTTGTACAAACCGATTTTTAAATACGGAACGTTTTTACACATGGGAAATTTTTAACCAGGTTATAGGAAGAAATTACCTTCTAAAGGATAAGATCATACAGTGGGAAGGACGCCAAGCGCGAGTCGAGGTGGCGTTCGATACGACGGAGCTGAACGAACAGAAGCTTGAAATGCAGAACCTCCTTAATATGGAGACGCTTTTGTTAAACTGCATTACGGCGCTTTATCAAGACGACGACTTTGAGCGGAACGTCAATCATTCTTTGTCGATTTTTTGCAGCTATCTCGAGGCGGACCGCGTTTATATTTTCAGATCGACGAAGCGCAACAAACGATGAGCAATACGTTTGAGTGGTGCGCTGAGGGCGTTAGCCCAGAGATTGCCCGGCTTCAAAATCTGGACATTTCCCTGATCGACGACTGGCACGCGGATTTTGACAAGGGCGAGTGCCATATCGTTTATGATATTGAAGACCTCCGCGCCTCGCACGAAGAGAGCTATAAAATCCTGCATATGCAGGGTATCAAAAGCCTGGTCGCGTCGCCGCTGAAATCAAACGGCAGGCTGATCGGCTATATCGGGATCGACAACCCACCGAAATCGAAGCTCAACGGCAGTACGGTACTGTTTCCGACGATCAGCTACTTTATCAGTTCAATACTGACGAAACAGGCGTACGATGAACGCCTGCGCCAGCTCAGTTACTATGATTCCCTCACCGGCCTGCACAACCGGAACCAGTTTAATGAGGATATCCAGACGAAAGAATATGAGAACAAGCTGGGCGTTGTGTATCTGGATTTAAACGGACTGAAGGACATTAACGACCAGTACGGCCACTTGGAAGGCGACCGCGCGCTCTGCCACCTGGCCTCGACCGTTGCGGATATCTTTGGAAACCCGTATACCTACCGCCTGGGCGGTGATGAGTTTGCGGTAATCTGCTCTCCCATTGAAAAAGACGTGTTTGATGATAAGGTAAGCACCTTACAGGATCGCTTTCAGTCAACGCTTTATCAAGTGGCGATTGGCAGCGTCTATTCGTCTGGTATGCGCAATTTAAACGACATAATCCGCGAGGCGGACGAGCTGATGTATGTGGACAAAAAGGCATTTTATCGGAACACCAACACCTCGCCCCGTTACAGGCACCGCAACGACACCTATAAGGAGTTCGCCGACGGGGAAGTTTTAACGCGGTACTTTCATGACGGCCGGTTCCCGGTCTGGCTTCAACCGATTTACGCGGGAAAATCGCACAAGATGGTGAAAGCGGAGGCCCTGGTGCGGTATATTGACGGCTCCGGCGCGTTGATTATGCCGGTGCAGTTTGTGCCGGATCTGGAGTCCTCCGGGCATATCGACGTTTTGGACTATTATGTTTTTTATCATGTCTGCAAAACTTTGACCGCATGGCTGGAGGCGGGCTATGAACCCGTTCCGATTTCCATTAATCTCGCAAGAAAGACCCTGATCAGCGAAAAATTCCTGCAAAAGATGATGGATATTTGGAACATGTTCCAGCTGCCGAAGCATTTGATTGAATTTGAGATCACGGAAGATACGGACACCAATATGATGCATCGCGTGCTTGCAGTTATATCCGAACTGCGCGCGCAGGGATTTCCCATTGCGATTGACGATTTCGGCTCCAAATACGCCAACCTTTTTTTGTTCTCCTCTGTTGACTTTGACATTTTAAAGCTGGATCGGGCCTGATTAAAAACCTGACGAAGGATCAGAAAACGTATTCCGTCGTCCGCGCCATTATGAACATCTGCCATGAGAATCAAATCGAAATTGTTGCGGAAGGCATTGAAACCGAGTCGGATTATGCTTTCCTCCAAAACATGAACTGTGATTACCTGCAAGGATATTTTTTTCGATAAGCCCATGTGTCAGGAGCAGTTCGTTTTAAAGTTCTTCAAGCCGTAAAAGACAGTAGGCGGCTTGTAGTCTGGACTTGTCAGGAGGGCCGTCGGGGGCCGGTCAACTGTTATTTCACGTTTGAGGAGCCTGATTGTTTATGAATAAGCCTTTTTATTCTCATAGTGGAGGACGACGGCGCCGTCCGTAACATGATTGCCGCCGCCCTTGAAACGCAGTGCTATGTGTACCGTCTGGCTGAGACGGGAAATAAGGCGATCATCGAGGCAATTTCGCAAAAGCCGGATATCATGCTGCTGGATCTTGGCCTGCCGGACATGGACGGCGTCGAGATCATCACCAAAATACGGAATGGTCAAACATGCCGATCATTGTAATCAGCGCGCGAAATGACGATCCGGAGAAGGTGCGCGCGCTCGATGCCGGCGCGGACGACTATCTGACAAAGCCGTTTTCCGTCGATGAACTGCTTGCCCGGCTCCGCAGTACGCTGCGCCGCCTGCAATTCACAAAGACGGCGGGGAAGGACGGAGAGCGGACGTTCCAAAACGGCGATCTTGTAATCGATTACGATTCAAGCTGCGTATTCCTCGAAGGTCGGGAGCTGCATTTGACGCCGATTGAGTATAAGCTTCTGTGCCTTCTCGCAAAAAACGTGGGGAAAGTGCTCGCGCATACGTATATCACGCGCGAAATTTGGGGGACTGCCTGGGAAAACGACGTGGCATCCCTGCGGGTATTTATGGCGACGCTGCGCAAAAGATTGAGGCTGATACAACAAAGCCGCGCTATATTCAGACGCATGTCGGCGTTGGGTATCGTATGCTGCGGATAGAGTGACCGTGTGCCCGGAGACGTCTTGTTTTCGGGCAATTCGTTAAAGTCAGGTGAAATTATGTACATTGCGGATATCCATATTCATTCAAAATATTCCCGCGCCACAAGCCGCGACTGCGACATCGCGCATTTGGACCTTTGGGCTGCCAACAAGGGCATCAGCCTGGTCGGCACGGGGACTTTACGCATCCCGCCTGGCGGGAGGAACTGCGTTCCGCACTGACGCGCGGGGAGGACGGTCTTTATGCGCTGAAGGATGCGTCCCGCCTCCCTTATCTCGCGGGAGGCGTCGAAACGCCGCCGCGCTTCGTCGTCACGGGGGAGATCAGCTCCATTTACAAAAAAGACGGCAAAACCCGCAAGGTGCATAATCTGATCGTCCTGCCGAGCTTGAGGACGCGGAGCTGCTCGCGCAGCGGCTAGAGGCGATCGGCAATATCCGTTCCGACGGACGCCCGATTCTAGGACTCGACAGCCGCGATCTATTGGAAATCACGCTCGACGCCTGTCCGGAAGCAATATTCATCCCGGCGCATATCTGGACGCCGCATTTTTCCATGTTCGGCGCGTTTTCGGGGTTTGACACCGTGGAAGCCTGTTTTGGCGATATGGCGCCCTATATCCACGCGGTCGAGACGGGGCTATCCTCCGATCCGCCGATGAACTGGCGCGTTTCGGCGCTCGACCGTTTCACACTGGTGTCCAATTCCGACGCGCATTCTCCTGCAAAGCTTGGACGCGAGGCGAATCTACTGGAAGGCGAGCGCTCCTTTGCCGGTTTAAAGCGCGCCGTTACGACGGGCGAGGGCTTTGCGGGTACCATTGAGTTTTTCCCGGAGGAGGGAAGTACCACTATGACGGCCACAGGAACTGCCGACAGTGCTTGAAGCCCTCTGAGGCGATACGGCTGGATGGAAAATGCCCGGTCTGCGGGAAAAAGCTGACGATCGGCGTGGACCACCGCGTGGAGGACCTTGCGGATCGGCCCGAAGGATACCGACCGGCACATGCAAAGGCGTTTGAGAACGTGGTGCCGCTTCAGGAGGTGATTGCCTCCTCAACGGGCAGCTCCGCTGCTTCCCGCAAGACCGGGGAACGGTATTTACAGATGCTGGCGTCGCTCGGGCCGGAGTTTCGTATTTTGCGGGAACTGCCGCTGGCGGAAATTGAAAACGCGGCGGGTGCGCAAATTGCGGAAGGCATCCGGCGTATGCGCGCGGGGAGGTGGAACGTGTCCCCGGCTATGACGGGGAATACGGCGTCATTTCGCTCTTTGCGCCGGGCGAATTGGAGACCTTTGCAGGACAGCTTTCTCTTTTCCCGAATGCCGTGAAAGCGTCCCGGCGGAAACCGCCTGAACCTTTCAAAAGAACGGGCCTGTTTCTGAAACGGTTATGTCCGCGCAGCCCGCCGCCGCAGGAGACGTTGAACCCGGAGCAGTGCGCGTCTGTGAATGCGGAAGAGGCGGCCGTTGCGGTGATCGCGGGGCCGGGAACCGGTAAAACGCGCACGCTTATCGCGCGTATTGTGCACCTCATCAGGGATTGCGGCGTCAAGCCGTCCGAAATTACCGCCGTCACCTTTACAAATCAGGCCGCGTCGGAGCTCCGCGAGCGTCTGGAAACGGCGCTGGGGAGCAAAAAAAGCGGTCAAGGGCATCACGGTCGGGACATTCCACGCGGTTTGCCTGCAACTGCTGGAGGACGGCAAGGCATTGCTTGGCGAAAACGAGACGCGGGAGATTGCCCGGGACGTGATTGCTGCCAGCAGCTGCAAATGTACACCGGAGCAGCTATTGAGTATGGTATCCGCTATAAAAAACGGCATTCCTGTGAAGGACGGCGCACCGGACGCCTCGCTTTACGACGCCTACCAGGCGCGTCTTGCGACGCTGTTCTCGCGGGACCTTGACGACCTTCTGCGGGATGCGCTGGAAATCCCTGTTGAAAAAAAAGCGAATGTTTCATTATGTGCTGGTGGATGAGTTTCAGGATATCAACCCGGTACAGATGGCGCTGGTAAAGCATTGGGGATGGCGGCATCTCTTTGTGATCGGCGATCCGGACCAATCGATTTATGGATTCCGCGGCGCGGATGCCGCTTGTTTTGCGGCGCTGCGGGAGCAGTACCCGGCGCTACGCGTGATACGGCTGAAAGAGAACTACCGCAGCGCGCCTGGAAATTTTGGAGTGCGCGCTCTCCGTCATTTCGCATAACCCGGGCGGGAGCGGACGCTCACCAGTAACCGACCGAGCGCGGGTCTCGTCCGGCTTGTAACGGCAGCGTCGCCTTTGCGGAGGCCGTGTGGATTGCAAAAGGAGATTGGGCGCATGACGGGCGGTACCGATATGCTCGACGCACAGGCGCAGGCGGGAGAGCGGCAGGCGGTCCGCTCTTTCTCGGACATTGCAGTCCTGTGCCGTACCCGGCGCCAGTTGGAACTTCTGGAGAGCTGCCTCCGCCATGACAGCATTCCCTGCGTAATCTCAGGCCGCGAGGCGTATTTGAACGATGATAAGGTGCGCGGCGCCGTTTGTTTTTTAGGTGGCTTTTTGATGCCTTGGGATTCGCACGCACTGCGCGTCAGCTTGAAATGTGTATGGAATTTCCCGGAGGATTTGCTTTTGCGCGTAGAATCCCAGATGGCGGACGCGCGGGAAATTAACCTTGCCTTGCTACAGGAGGAGGCGGGGAGTCCGGTTACCTGGCGGTTTGGCTGAAGACTGTGGCACAGTACATAGAACGCGTTGGGCGCGAAGCCCCGCGGAAGTTGTTTGAGACGTTCGCGTCGGAACACGGGGAGAGCGACGCCTTCACAAAACTTTTGCATACTGCGGTTTTCTATCACGATATGGCGTCCTTTCAAGAGGCGCTGACGCTTGGGGAGGAGGCCGATATCCGCCGCGCATCGGAAGGGATTACGCGTCGGGCGCGGTGCGGCTAATGACGCTGCACGGGTCGAAGGGACTCGAGTTCCCGGTCGTGTTCCTTGCGGGCCTGAACGCCGGTACGCTCCCCTATGAACACGCGTATGACGCCGGCAATAGGGAAGAGGAACGCCGTCTCTTTTTACGTGGGCATAACCAGGGCGCGCGAGGAGCTTGTCTTGAGCTTATCGGAAAAGCCGTCCTGCTTTGTTGCGGAGTTGCCGGAGACTGTTGCGAGGGGAAACGCTTCGGCCAGACGCTATGTCCCGCAAGTGGAGCAAATCAGTTTGTTTAAAGAAAGCCCTTTGCCGGAAATACACGGCAAAGGGCTTTTTAATCAGGGCTGTCGGGAGAAATAAGTTCAGATAAAAGAGAACTTAGTCAAAGAATCGGCGCATAGGAACACAGTTGTAAGCGTATTTGTTATCGAAAGCAGCGTTTAAAAACGAAACCTGGTAACTTATATTTGCAGAGCTATTCGTAAAATGTGGTAGCGATTCCTGTATAAAGGATATTGCCCGCGAAGGAAGGGGAATAACGAAGCGCCCCTTGCATAGTTTTGATTGAAGAAGTAACGGTAGACGTTGAAAAGTTCCACGGTAAAGCCTTTGATACCGCGTATTGTTGTACCGGGAGTGGCCTGCGCGTCGTTCAAATGCACTGCTATATCGTGCGGCTCACATCCTCAAGTTAAACATACAGCACCATGACGCGCTCATCGTTGATATCAAGCTCGCCGTTAAACTGGAAACCGATACTTTCATAAAGGCGAATCGCAACTGCGTTATCCGCGTAAACGCTCAGGAAAATTTCGTCATCCCCATACGTTTCGCGGATGACGCGAAGCAGCTCCTTCAGGACAGGCCGGGCATACCCGCGGCCCTGGAAGCGTTCGTCAATGAAAACCGGTCGAGCCATACGCGCCCGCGTTCGCCCTCATGCTGGCAAAGGCCGTACATGGCAAATCCGACCATATCGCCGTCTATCAGTACGGCAACCGGACGCCAGAGGGGAGCGCTTTTGCCTCCCGGTAACTTTCCGCGACGGTTTCCACGCTTCCTATTTGAGAAGGCGCGACATGCAGCTTGGAAACCGTTTCTATATTCTCGTCTGTGACGGGGATAAATGAGAGTCGCATAAAAAATACTCCTTTAAAATGTGATATGCGGTATGTGATAAAGCGTGTGATCGTTTGTAAGATGCCGGATGAAAGAAAAAAACACACCCTTGCCCAATCGACAAGAGTGTGTTCCTTTTGGCGGAGAGGATGGGATTCGAACCCATGTGCGCTTGCGCGCAAACTGATTTCGAGTCAGGGCCGTTATGACCACTTCGATACCTATCCATGCTTCTATCAAACCGGGCACCACCCGGCAGATAACCAAATATTCACTTTTTTCGGCGAACTGAAATACCAATCCATTTTTCTCACCGGACGCAGGCATAACCTCGATCTGCAGCCCGTCCGGCAATTCAATCCAGTTATGCCCCTTGGGAAGCTCCCGCACGCCGTGCGCGTAAGCCTCCGACAAACAGGCATCCAAATCGTCTACAGTGATCCCCAAATGTGCCGAACGCCCTCTCCGGCGTCCCACTCAGGCGCGGAGACCAACTGAATCCCGCCGTCCAGCCAGACCTGCTCCGGATTTTCAGGAGAACCGGCAACTCTTGCCACGGACATGTGAAAAACATCCCGGAAAAACGCGATACTCCACTGGATATCCTTTACGAAGACCGCCATATGGTCAAGATAAGCCCTGTTTTCGTACGCCATAATGACTTCCTCCATCCATGCACCCGCTTTATCTCAAGAACCGCTGTCCATTATTATACCAAAATCGGCGGATAAGTCAAGACTGTTTCTGAATTTTTACGTTCTCATACAAGAGGTTTTTGCCGGAGGTACCGTTGCACGGCGCGTCCTTTTCACCAATTTTCCTGAGATGTGGGTTGAAAATACACATTTCCATAGTATAATTTTATATACGCTGGAAAAAGGAACAGGGAGAGTCCTTCCTATTTTGGATACATAAAAGGAGAACGCACATGAGCAAAATACAGATGAAGACGCCGATTGTGGAGATGGACGGAGATGAAATGACCCGCATCATGTGGGCGATGATTAAGGATACGCTGCTGCATCCGTTTATCGACTTAAAGACGGAGTACTACGACCTCGGGTTAAAAAATCGTGAGGCGACCGCGGATCAGGTGACTTATGACTCCGCGGAGGCTACGAAACGTCTTGGCGTCGCCGTAAAATGCGCGACGATCACTGCGAATGCCCAGCGCGTGGAGGAATATCATCTTTCCAAAGTCTGGCCGAGCCCGAACGCCACCATCCGCGCTGTGCTCGACGGCACTGTGTTCCGCCGCCCGATTATCGTAAAGGGTGTTTCTCCGTATATCCCGACGTGGAAAAAAACCTATCACCATTGCGCGTCATGCTTACGGTGATATTTATAAGTCGGTGGAGGCAAAAGTCCCGGCCGGTTCCCGCGCGGAGCTCGTCCTGACAGCGCCGGACGGCGCCGAAAGCCGCCAGACCATCTTTACGTTCAAAGGCGACGGCATTGCCCTTTGGTATGCACAATACGGAGGAGTCCATCCGAAGCTTTGCGCGTTCCTGCTTCAACTATGCGCTTGATTTGGGCGAGGATCTGTGGTTTGGCACCAAGGACACGATTTCCAAGACCTATGACCACCGCTTTAAGGACATTTTTGCGGAAATTTATGCAAACGAGTACAAGGACCGCTTTGAAAAGGCTGGTATCGAGTATTTCTACACGCTGATCGACGACGCCGTTGCGCGCGTCGTGCGCTCCGAAGGCGGCTTTATCTGGGCGTGCAAGAACTATGACGGCGACGTGATGTCCGATATGGTTGCGACGGTGTTCGGCAGCCTGTCCATGATGACGTCCGTGCTCGCGAGCCCGTCCGGCGCATATGAATTTGAAGCGGCGCACGGCACGGTCACCCGCCACTATTATAAATATTTGGAAGGCGGCACGCCCGTGGCGAATCCAGTCGCCACGATCTTTGCCTGGTCCGGCGCGCTGCGCAAACGCGGCGAGCTTGACGGCATTCCGGCGCTTGTGGACTTTGCGGACCGTTTGGATGCTGCGTCTTTGGATGTCATAGCAGACGGACAGATGACGAAAGACCTCTACTTACTTTCCTCTATCCCGGACAAGAAAGTCGTGGACACGGAAACCTATTTGCGTGCAATTGCGGCGCGTCTTTAAAATGCAAAAAATAGCTGCATTGCCGCAGGGTTTTACCAGTAGCATAAAAAAAACGCCTGAAAAGGCCAAAATACTTACCGTGAGGTGCATTATGAAATTTGTAAAGAAACCTGATTTGCTGGATATCGTATCTGTTGCGGCCATAGGCGTTGCGGCGGCGGCTGTTGTTGCGGGCGTTGTCTATATCTCCAAAAAGTGCCGTGACTATATCGAGTGCGCCGACCTGATGGACGGGGGGTGCGACTTCGGCGAGGATGACTGCTACTGTGACGATGCGTGCTGCGAAGAGTCCTGTTGCTGCGAGGATTCTGCGGAGGACGAGGACTGCGCGTGCGGCTGCGGCTGTGACGCGGCGCCTTCCATTGAGGAAGTAGTGGAAACCGAGTGCGGGCTCGATACCGACAAAGAGTAAATGACAAAATCGTATAAGAAGACCGCCGCGTTCGCCGGCGGTTTCTTCATGCGGAGAGAAAATGAATATACTGATTATTGGAGATACTGCCAGGGAGCACGCGCTTGCCTGGAAGTTTGCGGAGAGCCGCAGGACTGGAGCGTTATATTGCACGTCGCCCTATAGCGGCGTTGACACGCTCTGCACGCGGATTGAGGGCTCTCCGGCTGACTGGCGCGCGTCGCATACCGTTGACCTTGTCGTGGGGAGGACGATGCCTGCCTTTACCACGCATCTTTTGTATGCCCGGAGGATGCCGTTCGCGTCACGGTGGACTGCCTTACGGACGGAAATACAATTGTCCCTTGCCCGCAGTGCGCGTCTTTTTGCGACCGCGCCGGGAGGCGTTTGCGGCCGAGACGCCCCGCGCGGGCGTATACGGGAGATATGGCGCATCGCGCGTACTACCGGCATTTTGTGCCGCACATCAGGGCGCATGGACGTAAGTCGTCAGGACTATCCGGCGTGATCCGGTTTGAAATGGCGATCTGCGAGGATGAGCCGGAGCTTCTGTCCGTCAGCCGTGGGTTTGGCGAACTGGACGCTCTGGCACTGCTTCCCACCTTGCGCTGCGAGTTGGCGCCGCTCCTGACAGCCTGCGCGGACGGTACGCTGACGCGGGAAATGGTGCGGCTGAACATGCAGTCCTGCGCTGTGCTGATGCTGGGTGCGGAACAGCCCGGCGCATGGGTTCGCGGCCTCGCCGATGTGGCGAAAAATACCGGTGTGTTCATGGGCGCGGTTCAGTTTCAAGACGGAAGGCTGATGACTGCCGGGCGCAGGTCGCTTTTTGTGTGCGGCAGGGGACAGGACGTACATACCGCCGTCCGCGCAGCGCGGCAGGGGGGGCGCTGAAAAGATCATGTTTGACGGCATTATCCGGCCTTCTTTGGCGTGACGAAAAAGTGCGGCATTTGGCAAACCTAGCGGAGATGGATTTCATTCCCGCTCGGTTTCGTATTCTAGTAAGGCAGGTTGTACCGGGGCTTTAAAAGCGCTTCAGCAGGGCACGGAATATAACACATGATTAAATAAAAATTACGCAGAAAACATAAAGAGACGGCGAAAACGGATTGAAGGACAGATACGTAAGTATCCTGCTCGCAAAAACTTATTAAACGTCTTGAGGAATTGCCGGAAAGAAAGCCATTTCAAGTTAAAACCCCACCGGCACGATGCCGGTGGGGTTCTAGTTAGTTTTTGGGAATAACCGCAGCATAAGAGGAAAAATAATAGCATGAAACCAGAATGACACAGGCAAGTAAATAGCAACAATGGCAGCTCGGCCGCAAGATAGTAGACCTCTATTTTGAAGCAGCATATTACGGTAGAAGTGTATGACACAAATGACGGCGTGTGCAGCACTTTTTTGTGAGGTCTGCAGAGTGACCGGGTCAATGCATATTTGCATCCTTGCAGCAAGACTCGTCATAAGCGGCGGAACACGCCTATACCGCCACTGGACTACCGGCCCATCAGGAACATATTTGGGTCCGTGGCAAAATTGGAAACACTGTACATGACCACAACCCGGTCAATTTCCTGTTCCCGGATATAATCAAGGATACTGGCTTTATAATACCGCAGATCGATCATATGGATCTCAGAGAAGTCGGAAAGGAAAAACGGCGCCATACTGTCGGCATACGAATCCCGCAGGATCAGCAGGCGTTCGCCGTCCTCCCGGTCGGTTTTGATTTGCAGCAGCGGCGTATTGCCGCCGAAAAAACGTCGCGTATTTGTCCTTTTGTCAAGATAACTGTAATCGTACAGCACGCCCTCAGCGGCTGTGCCGTCCGTGTAATTTTCAATAGTAAGCGTGCCGGGATCTTTTACATAGAGCGCCATGCTGTCGGGCGCGACCCAGCTGAATCCGGAACTTGAATAGGTCGTGCCGTAAAAGGCGTCGGAAACCGTCTCGGGCGAAAAAATCTGAGAGGGGAGCCGGCTCAAAGCCCATCGCCTCGCAGAGCGCCGCGTAGCCGTAATAAGCGCCAAGCGTCGTCCAGTGGTGGTCGGTGCGGTAATAGACGTACGCATCGCGATGGGCGTCCAGCGCCGCGTACATATCAATCGTCTGTGCGTCTGCCAGTGCGTAGGCGCTTTCAATAAAGGCAAGCTGGCTGTCGTTCGGCGTATTGGCGGGGAGCAGCTCCGCGTAGATGTCCGACTTGCCTGGGATCAGTGCAAAATAGACCGGAACGCCGGCGTTTTTCGTCAGCGCGTTGACTGCGGTTACATTTTTTCAAGCGTCGCCGTGTCAGGCGCCTGAAAAGGCTCGATCAAGGTGCCGTTTTCACAGAGGATAACGCCGTTGTTCTCCGCTTTTCCGGCAGCGAGTTCGAGCGCCGCCTTGAGCGTGGTCCAGGTGTCGCGGTAGGGGAACTGATCCGTGGCGTAGGACTCGTAGTCTTTGATGTAGTTTCCGGAAAAAAGCGCGGAAAAGGAGAACTTCGGCCGCGTCTCCAAGTACCGGTTTTCCTGCTCGGAAAATGCGATGTCCGGTGTCATAAGATTCAAGACGAAGAAAAAAGCGATAAACACAAGAAATACCGCGCTTACAGCAAAACAGGCTTTTTTACTCATGCGGCACCTCAAAATCTAAAGTAAAGGAAGGGATTGTATGTTGCGTCCACGAGATAAGCGGTGGACACGATAAGCCCGACAAGCACGAGCACGCAAACAACCGCACCGCGCGTCTTTTCCGGGATTTTCTGATAGAGTTTCGCGCCGAGCGGCGTACAGGCGACTGCCGCAACGAGCAGCATCAGCGCGTAATTGCCAAGATAATAGAGGTCCGTGCTCGCAAAGAGCCCTGCGCCGTTTGCGCCAAACATGGCGCCGTAGTAGGCAAAAACCTGCGGCAGCGAGTCAAGCTGGAAGAGTACCCAGCCGCAGACCGCGACAAAGACCGCGTAGACGTGGGCCGATAAACCGCGGAATGCGGTCGAGCCACTTCAAAAGGAAGAGTTTTTCGAGAATTAAAAAGAACGCGTAATAAAGGCCCCAGAGAAGGAACGTCCAGTTCGCGCCGTGCCAAAAGCCGGTCAGCGCCCAGACCACCAAGATATTAAAAATTTGGCGCGGCATCCCGCGGCGATTGCCGCCGAGGGGAATATACACATAGTCGCGGAACCAGGTGCCGAGGCTGATGTGCCAGCGCCGCCAAAACTCCGTCACACTGCGGGATATGTAGGGATAGTTGAAGTTCTCCAGAAATTCAAAGCCCAGCATCCGTCCGATGCCGATGGCCATATCGGAATAGCCGGAAAAATCAAAAGTAAATTTGCAGCGAAAACGCAAGAATGCCTGTCCACGCGCCGAGGACCGTCAGTTCGCCGGAGGGCATCGCCGCATAGGTGTCCCACAGCATACCAATATTGTTGGCGATCAGGACCTTTTTCCAAGGCCGACTAAAAACGGGAGACGCCGGAGGCAAATTTTTTCAATGTTGTGCGAACGCTCGTCGAGCTGTTCGGCGACGTCCTTATAGCGGACGATCGGGCCTGCGATTAACTGCGGGAACAGCGTGACGAACGTTCCAAAATTCACGAAATTCCGCTGGACGTCCGCGCTGCCGCGATAGACGTCGATGGGGTAGGACATCGTTTGGAAGGTATAGAAGGAAATGCCGATGGGAAGCGTCAGGCCCAGCGGACGGATATCAACCCCGGAATGGCGCTGAGCGTCCCGGCAAACAGATCAAAGTACTTAAAAACATTAAAAGCAGCAGGTTGAATACCGTATTCAGTATGAAAGCGCCGGGCCAAACGGTCGTTGGCCCGGTGTTTTTCAATGAGCATGCCGCTTGCATAGTTCATGCAAATGGAAAACAGCATCAGGAGGATGTATACCGGTTCGCCCCAGCCATAAAAGACAAGATTCGCGAGAAACAGCCAGGCGTTACGCCACCGAAGCGGCGCGACATAATAGACTGCCAATACGACCGGCAGATAAAGAAACAGAAACGGTATACTGGAAAAACCATATTTCCTCCGGATTAGTAATTATTCAGCAAAAAGCGCACGGAAGTCTTCCGCCATGGAAGCCGCATTGGAATCCGCAAAAAGCGCCACATAGTTGCCGACGGTTACGACCTGCGCGTCTTCCCACATTTCAATGGAGGCGGGATACCACGCACCGCCGTCAACCTGGGTTTTCACACGCGCGTTAAAGATCTCCTCAACAGCGGCTACGTCGTCGCTACTTTCGCACTCGACAAGCAGGATTTCACAAACGGCGGAGGTAATCATTGCCGTTTTAAAACGGACTGCCGTAGCGTGATTTCGCTTAATCCAGGGAGATAGGACTCCGTGAGCGTTTCGTCCATATCGCCGGTCGCGGCCATTTCATACGTCTCGCTGAGCGTATCGAAGAACTTTTGTAAGATCAACGTCGGATTCCGCGATGTTGCCGTCGTCGGGGTCGTTGCCATCATCAGGGTTGTTGCCGTCGTCAGGGCTATTGCCGTCGTCAGGATTGTTGCCGTCGTCGGGGGCGTTTGCCATCGTCAGGGGGTGTTGCCGTCGTCAGGATTGTTGCCATCGTCGGGTTTGTTACCGTCGTCCGAGATGTTGTCGTCGTTCGGCTTTTTGTCGTCGTTGCCGTTGGTGCACGCCGCAAGGGAAAGCAGCAGTACAAGTGCAAGTAAGAATGCGATGAGTTTACGTGATTTGAACATAAATTTTTTCTCCTGTCTGAAAGTATTTGGCGGTATGTAATTTGCGGTGCCATGTATTCAGACGTGATATTGCATAAAATGTTCCCGTGGTTTTTGTGAATTATTTTGAAACAAACTGCACAATGATTTCAACGGCCCGCCGGACATAGTCGTTCATGCTCATTTCCTCCACGCCCGCCACGCTTACATTACAGCGCGTGACCGGGATCAGCACCTTATGCGCACGGCTGCCGCTGATTGCGGTTGCCATTGCGGGCGTGATCTCGCCCAGCAGAGCATTTGCCGAAATAATGCCGATCGGACCCGCGATAATATCGGCGTCCGCGCTGTTGAAAACGACAGGGTTTTCGCCAGTGGCGCCGTGTTCCGCGCCCGCTTTTAACATGGCGGCGGTCGCAAGCGTATTTGTGCCGATCGCGATCAGCTCCTGCTGCGGCAGCGCCTCGTGGATTAGCTCAACCAGCGTTTTACCCATACGGCCTCCCTGGCCGTCGATAATACAAATTTTCATATATTGCCTCTTCTTTTTGTTGTACTATACACCTGTCCGGCAGTTTTTATGCGTCGGGAGTCTCATCGCAGCTCCTTTAGCAGCGGCGCGCCTGCATCCGCGGACACGTATCAGAACGGGACTACAGTTAACGCCGCTTTCGAACGGACTGAAGGATAAACTGTCCGCAGAATAAACATTACTCCGCGGCCTGGTCCTCTTCCGGTTCAGCCGGAACCGCGGCGATTCTCTCCAGAATTGTTTCCAATGACGCATCGGAGGCTTCATGCACCTCCCACTCATCCAGCAGTACGGCGGCGCTCGGAGTTTCCGATTCCGTATGCGCTTACAAACTGCCACAACAGCCTCTGCGCTGTCGGCGGCACGATCAATGAGGACGACCATGTCTTCGGCCTGTCTGCGGCAAAGAAATACGGCGGCATTTACGTCCCGGCCAACCAGAGCGTCATTCATTCCTATGCGCGCGAGCAGATGGCTGCCTGCGGCGCGATGATCTTAGGCTCCGATTCGCACACGCGCTACGGCGCGCTCGGCACGATGGCCGTCGGCGAGGGCGGGCCGGAACTTGCCAAGCAGCTTTTGAAGCACACCTGGGACGCGGCGCTTCCCGAGGTTGTGTTGGTCTATGTGACGGGGAAGCCGCGGCGCGGCGTCGGCCCGCATGATGCGGCGGTTGCACTGATCAAGGCGACGTTCGCAAACGGCTTTGTCAAAAACCGCGTGCTCGAATTCGCGGGCCCCGGCATTGCAAATCTGCCCATTGACTTCCGCAACGGCATCGACGTCATGACGACTGAAACGACCTGCCTGTCTTCCATCTGGGAGACGGACGAGGAGACAAAGCGGTTTTTTGAAATTCACGGCCGTCCCGAGGCATACCAAAAGCTTTCCCCCGGCGAGGGCGCGTATTATGACCGCATGATCGAGTTGGACCTCGGCCAGATCGAGCCGATGATCGCTCTGCCATTCCATCCGTCGAACGCGTACACGATCCGTGAATTTCTCGCAAACGCGAAGGAACTTCTCGCGGGCGTGGAGGCCGAGGCAAAGAAGCGCTGGCCGAAGGCCAACGTGCATCTTCTGGACAAAATCCACGACGGCGGCGTCTGGGCTGATCAGGGGATTATTGCGGGCTGTGCGGGCGGTATGTTTGATAATATCGACGAGGCGGCGCAGATCCTGCGCGGCGGATCGGTCGGCGACAGCTATTTCTCGATGAGCGTTTATCCCACGTCCGTCCCGGTGAGCCTTGCGCTCACGCGCATGGGCGTGACGGAGGTACTTCTCGAGACGGGCACAATCATCAAGCCCAGCTTTTGCGGCCCGTGCTTCGGCGCGGGGGACGTGCCTGCCAATAACGGCCTGTCTCTTCGCCACACGACGCGCAACTTCCCGAACCGCGAAGGCTCAAAGCCCGGCGAGGGGCAGTTCGCGGGCGTGTGCCTGATGGACGCGCGCTCCATTGCGGCAACAGCCAGAAACGGCGGACGCATCACCCCGGCGGATGAGTTGGACTATACCCCGGAACGCCATCCGTACCAGTTTGACAAGACGGTTTATGCCCGCCGTGTTTACAACGGCTTTGGCCATCCGCAGCCGGAAACAAAACTCATCATGGGTCCGAACATCACCGACTGGCCCAGAATGTACGAACTGGGCGAACATCTTCTTCTGGAACTTGCAGCCGTTATCCATGACCCCGTGACCACGACGGATGAACTGATTCCGTCCGGCGAACGGGATTTCTTACGGGCTACACCGGCGTGATCGACATGCACGACACCGTGCGCTGTGCCGACCTGGTTGCCGCCGCCGCGCGGGAACATGAGGCTGGGCGTATCGTGGTGGGGCGCCCGCTCAACATGAACGGCACGGCGGGCGACCGCGTCTCCAAAGCGGAGGCCTTCGCCGCGCTGCTGCGTGAGCGCATCGATGTGGAGGTTGTGCTCTGGGACGAGCGCTTGACCTCGGTGGATGCGAACCGTATTTTTGTCCAACGCCGGGAAGAAGCGGAAAAAGCAGAAGCGTCTGGTGGACGCGGTCGCCGCGTCCCTGATCCTCGAAAGTTATCTGGATTTTGCCTCGCGCGGCTGATCTTGTCCGCTTTGTTCGTCTTTTGGGCGGCTGGGCTTTCGCAAAGAGCTCGCGGATACCTACGTATAAGAGTATGCCGCCGAAGAGCCTTTTTTATGATATCAGTATCGATGTGCGGCGCGAGCCAGGAGGCGAGCGCCGCCGTTATCGTTCCGGCAATGACGGCGGGCCAGAAAGCGCCCCAGTCGATCCGTCCGCCCTTTGCGTGAAAGAACAGCGACGCGCCGGCCGCAGGCAGGAAATAACTTAAATTGATGGCCTGCGCCGCGCTCTGGGAGGAACCGCAGAAAAGCACCAGGATCAGAATGAAGCGTACCGCCGCCGATGCCGTAACCGGACAGAACGCCGGTCGCCGCCGCAGTCAGGAACGCAAGAAACCAAGGAATTGTAGGCATTATAGATTAAACACCATCTTTACACCCGCGTATATGATAAACGCGCCGAGAATCCGCCGCAGCCATACGGCGGAAAATTTGTCGAACGTCAGTCCCGCGGCGACGCCTCCCACGAGACCCCCGCGAGGTAGGGAAGCAGCGCCCAAAAACCGATCTGTTCCCGTGAGAGGTACCGCACGGCGGAGACCGCGCACATGGGAAGGATAATGGCGACGGAAGTTGGAAGCGCGCGGCGAGTCCTCGAGCTTGACCGCGCGGATGAGCAGCGGCACCAAAATCAGGCCGCCGCCCGCGCCGAAGAGGCCGTTTATCACGCCGGTCAGAGCTCCGGAGAGCGCACAGAGACATTTCTTTTTCATCATTGATTACCAAAAGTGGGACAAATCCATGTTACATGTGAAAATCATTTGCGTTGGAAAGTTAAAAGAACAGGCGTACACGGCGCTCTGCGACGAATATCGCAAGCGCCTTTCGCGTTTTTGCCGTGTGGAGGTCGTACAGCTTGAGGAGCAGCGCCTGCCCGAGCGTCCGTCCGGGGCGCAGATTGCCGAGGGCGCTCCGCCGGGAGGCCGTCCAAATACGCGCGGCAATTCCGCGCGGCGCGTATACCGCGGCGCTGTGCGTCGAGGAAAAAGGCATGACGAGCGAGGCCTTTGCCGAAACGCTTTCCGCCGTAACGCAGACGGCGGACAAGCTCTGCTTTCTCGTCGGCGGCTCGCACGGGATTGACGAATCGCTCAAACGCGAGGCCTCACTGCGGCTCTCCTTTTCCGCGATGACGTTTCCGCACCACCTGTTCAGTGATGCTGCTTGAACAGATATATCGCGCGTTTGCGATAAACAGCGGGTCGCAGTATCATAAATAGTTAGGACTTGTCGCCGGGTTTAAAGACCAGCGCGACGGATACCGAAAAATACGGACGCGCTGATGCCGACCGCCGCGGCGCGCACGCCGCCCATTAAAACGCCGAGCAGGCCGTGCGCCGCCACGGCTTCTTTTTACGCCGTTTGCAAGCAGATAGCCGAACCCGATGATCGGCACGGTAGCGCCCGCGCCCGCCCAGGAGACAAGCGGCCCGTAGAGGCCTACGCCTGTCAGCAGGATGCCCGCCAGGACATAGATCACAAGGATTCTGGCCGGCGTCATTTTCGTTTTGTCAATAAGGATTTGGCCGATGGCGCAGAGCGCCCCGCCAATCAGAAAAGCTTTTAAATAGATCATGGTTCACCTCTAGCGCGTCGCGCAGATTTCGAGCAGGTGGCAGATAGACGGGATACTCTCGCCCTGTTGAATGGCAAGCGGGCTCATGAGCGCGCCTGTCGCGCAAAACAGGATATGACGCCAACGCCCGGCGAGCATGCCGTTTAAAATGTGCCCGCACAGGACGGAGGCGCTGCATCCGCAGCCGGAGCCGCCGGCGTGGAGTATCCTGTTCGTCCGCATTAAAAATCAGGCAGCCACAGTCGCGGTAGACCGTCGAGATATCTACGCCGTCGTTTGCAAAGGCGTCGAGCAGGATTTGACGCCCAACTTCTCCCAGGTCGCCGGTCACGATCAGGTCGTAGTCCGACGGGCAGGAGTTTGTGTCTTTAAAATACGCGGAAATTGTGTCATAGGCGGCAGGTGCCGCACGTGTTTATAAACAATAAAGCCCCGTTAAACCTAATTTTTTGGTTTAACGGGGCTTTTTTCGTATGTCTCCGGGCTTACGCCTGCGGCGCCAGCGCAAAACAGACGGCCACAACGATACAAATCGCAATGCAGACGATAAAAAGATCGCCTGCCGGGATACGGGCTTTTTTTCATGCAGTCTCCTTACTTTAAAATGCCGCTTTGAGACGGCGGTATATTTCGTCCGTTTAAGGAATATCGCTTGAGCCGGTGCGCGTCTGCTCCGCAGCTTCCGGCGCGCTGTCCTGTTCGCGCGGTACGTCCGCCGGCTCGCTTTCCTCAACGGGATCCACTTCACCGGAGTCCAGCTCCGGATCGCCGTCAACGATCACGGCAGGGGGCAGGAATCCCTCAAAAATTTGAATGTCGATCCCGGCGTCAAAAAGCGCGTAAAAATCCTCTGCGGAACGCACCGTCCACGCGACGGGAACAGCGTGCAGCAGCTTGACCGCCGCGCGGTAGGAAAGGTTTTTTCATCTGGGTATGGTCATACGCGATAAAGTGCGGACGGGAAATAAAGTTGAAAAGCAGATATTGCAGCGGAAACGCCTTTAGCCCATTGCCGTCGCGCATGAGGCGGCAGGAGAGCTGCCCGCGGAAAAAGCTTCGGGCGGGCATGGCGGATACGGCTTAAAATCGTTGGGTCAAAGGACTCCACGCAGTACGGACCTTTGTAAGCGTCGAGCAGTTCGAGCGCCGAACGCACGAGCGTTTTGTTGTCGGCGCAGCGCTTGAATTCCACAATGAGCGGAACCCTGCCCGCTACCAGCGCCAAAACGTCGGAAAAGAGCGGGATATGCTCGTCGGAGCCGTTTAAAGATAACTTCCGAAGATCCTGATAGTCAAACTCGTCAACGCGTCCTTCCACGCCGCACACGCGCATCAGCGTGTCGTCGTGAAACACAACGATCTGCTGATCCCGCGACAGCGCGATGTCGAGTTCAATGCCGTAGCCGTGCTCCACCGCCAGACGGAACGCCTGGAGCGAATTTTCCGGCGCATCCTCCATCTGGGCGTGCAAGCCCCGGTGCGCAAAGGCATGGCCGAGAAACGGTGCGGCCTGGCCTGCCGCCACATCGGAGGGGCAGATGAGCAGAAGCCAGAGCACAAACAGCAAAACGAGGAAAAGGAACACGCTCATAAAAACCGTCATAAATGGACACCTCACACGGATTATATGCCAATTAAGGATTTATGTCAAGTAATGTGCGAAATATACAAAAAATCCTGCACATTAACCAAGAAAAGGAAGCATAGCCGTTGCATATACGGCTGGATTAGTGTATAATGCAAACTGAATCTTATTCGGTATCATACCGGGTTTTCCGGTTTCAAGGCAGGTGCAAGGTATGCGCAAGGACGTTATCATACAGATCAACGGCTCCCCCAAATACGAGGACGCGGACGGCGAGGAAATAGAACTGACAACGGCCGGGCGTTTCTATCGAAAAAACGGCAGCTACTATATCATGTATAAGGAAAGCGAGCTGACCGGGATGGAGGGTATCACGACAACGCTCAAGGTAGAAGATAAGCGGATCACATTGATGCGCAACGGCCTTTTTATCCTACCCAGATGATCTTTGAAAAAGGCCAGCGTCACTTCGGTATTTATAACACGGAGTTCGGCTCGCTGACGGTCGCCGTCTCCGCGCGCGACGTGCGGCACAGCATGACGGACGCGGGCGGAGAGCTTTTTATCGACTACGCAATTGAAATCGACAATGTATTGACCGGCGAGAATTTGTTTAAGATCCAGGTCAAGGAAGCCGGAAATGGAAGTCTCAAGTCATAAATAATCCGCAGGAAGCGCTATCTGCGGTTTTAACGGAGGAACTATGAATTATATACAGCTTGCAAAAGAGCAAATCGCGGCGTTGACGGAATCGGCCTATCAGACGGCTGTGCAGGCGGGCGCGCTCCCGCAGGGGGAGGACCTCTCTTTTCCCCGTCGAGATACCGCGCGACGTTTCGCACGGCGACTATTCCTGCACGTTTGCCATGGCGGCGGCCAAAAGCTGCATATGGCCCCTCGTAAGATTGCGGAGGCCGTCTGTGCAAACCTGACGCTGGACGGCACGTATTTTGCGTCCGTCGAGATCGCCGGGGCGGGGTTCATCAATTTTCGTCTAGGTACCCGCTGGTTCCAGGAGGTGCTCTCGGCGATTGAGCGCGAGGGCGCGGACTTTGCAAAGACGTCCGGCTATGCGGGGCAGAAGGTCATGGTGGAGTTCGTATCCGCCAATCCGACCGGGCCCATGACGATCGGCAACGCGCGCGGCGGCGTTCTAGGCGACTGCCTGGCAAGCGTCCTGGAGCTTTCCGGCGCGGAAGTCACACGCGAGTTCCTGATTAACGACGCAGGTAACCAGGTCGATAACTTCGGCCGTTCGCTGGAGGCTCGTTTCCTCCAGCTTTACCCGGAAACCGCCGAAACGCCCTTCCCGGAGGATGGTTATCACGGCGACGATATCCGCGAGCTTGCCGCGGCCTTCGAAGCGCACGGCGCGGAATACCATGACGCCCCGTCCGCGGAGCGCCGCAACGCGCTGATTCAGTTTGGCCTGGGGCACAATATTCCGAAAATGAAGCGCGACCTTGCGCGATACGGCATCCAGTACGACGTCTGGTTTTCCGAGACAACGCTCCACGAAAGTGGCGCGGTGCGCGATACCGTGGATATGCTGACGGAAAAAGGCTATACTTATGAAAAGGACGGCGCCATCTGGCTGCGCACCACACAGTTTGGCTGCGAGAAGGACGACGTTCTGCGCCGCGCAAACGGATTCTACACCTATTTCGCGGTGGACATCGCCTATCACCGCAATAAATTTACAGAGCGTGGGTTTGATAAGGTCATCAACGTTTGGGGCGCCGACCATCATGGCCATGTCGCGCGCCTGAAGGCGGGCTGCGCCGCAATCGGCATTGACCCGGAACGTCTTGAAATCGTGCTCATGCAGTTCGTCAATTTAATGCGCAACGGCGAGATCGTTCGCATGTCTAAACGTACCGGCAAAACGATCAGTCTGTCCGATCTGCTCGACGAAATCTCGGTCGATGCGGCGCGTTTCTTCTTTAATATGCGCCAGCCCGATACGCTGATCGACTTTGATCTTGACTTGGCGGTTCGGCAGGACAGCGAGAACCCCGTCTATTATGTGCAGTATGCCCATGCGCGTATTTGTAGCCTGATTAAGACACTCGCAGGCGACGGCGTGACGGTTCCGACGGCGGCGGACGCGAAGTTTGAGCTTCTGACGGCGCCGGAAGAGATGGCGCTGATGAAAAAGCTCGCCGCGCTGCCGGACGATATCGCAGGCGCCGCGCGCGACCGCGATCCGTCCCGCGTCAATAAGTATCTGATCGAGACGGCCGGCGACTTTCACCGTTTTTATAACGCCTGTCATATTCGCGGTGCGGGCCGGAGCTGTTGGCCGCGCGTCTGAAGCTGGCGGCCGCTACGCGCGATATTCTTGCAATGGCGCTTGCCGTGATCGGCGTAACGGCGCCGGAAAGCATGTAAACCAATTTGCCTGTCATGGGAAAGAAGCGAGATATGTCCCGAAAGAAAAAATAATTGTTATCGTGGCCGCGGCGCTCATCGTCGCGGCTGTTGTTCAGCGCCCTTTGTAATAAGGGAAGTGTCCGAGTGGCCGTTTTCCGGTATTTGCGTTTGAACGCCCTTGTGGATACGATCGAAAAGCGACAGATTTATTGGGAAGAGGGCGACGACCCCATGCTCATCGCCTACCAGTCGTACTTTGAGACGGACGGGCTGTCGCGCGCAGCGAGATACGCCGCGCCTTTGTCGAGCTGCTCCCGCGAGGACGTCGAAAACTACTACACGCTTGCAAACCTGATGCTGTCGCATTATGACAAGTACTCAAAACTCGTCTCCCAGGGACCTACGACCGGATGTATCCCGAGAATGAGAATTACGGCGGACTTGGCATGGTTGTCTCTGCGTTTGAACCGTTTATACGCGTGGTAAACGTCTACGAGGACTCCGCGTCCGCGCGCGCGGGCGTACTGCCCGGCGACCTGATTGCTTTTGTGAACGATACGGACATTCGTCCGCTTGCCTACGACGAAGCTTCCGATTTGCTGGCGGAGGTCTCGGCGGACGGCGGGACGGTCGGCGTGCTCCGGGAGGGTGAGCGTCAGCTTTTGACATTAACGCTGTCTCCTGCCGAGGTCGTTATTCCGAATGTGGACTGGCGTATCGACGGAGACATCGCCTATTTAAAAGTGACGCTTTTGCCGGCGGTGATTTTAATGATCTTGTTGACGCGGCCTTTGCCGATTTCCGTGCCGCGGGCGCGACGCGCCTTGTGCTTGATATGCGCGATAATCGCGGCGGCACCATTTCCCTGATGAGCAACCTTCTTGACATGCTGACGCCGGAGGACGGCGTTCTGATGTTTACCGAAGATCGGCGGGACAAAGTGCTTAAGTATTCTTCGTCCGGCATCGGCATGGCCTTTGACGACATTGTGGTGCTCGCGGATGAAAATACGTGCAGCTCCGCCGAAGTCTGCGCGGGCTATATGAAGGATCGGGGCTACGAGGTCGTGGGAACGCTGACCTATGGCAAAGGGACCGGCCTGTCGATTCTGGACTTTTACGGCGACGTGCTGGTGATTGCAACCATCGATATCATTCTGCCCGAAACGGGGCATTATAATGAAATCGGCATTGAACCGACAATTAAGGTGGAAAAGACCTATGTCGCGGTCGACTTACCGGAGCTGCTGACGTTTGACACGACAAAGCCCATCAGCGCGGCAAGCGATAGGGAGGCTATCGAAGCGCTCGAGGAACGCCTCGCCTTGTTGGGCTATCTCTTTGCGGAACCGGACGGCGTTTGGGACGAAGAAACCGCCGCCGCGGTCGAATCCGTTGCGGCGCTTGCGGACGGCGACGGTGCGTCGTCTGAGACGCTTGCACTGCTTGCGGAGATGACGGACCGTCTTTCAAACGCGCGGTATTTTGTCGATACGCAGCTTGAAACGGCTTACGAATTGCTCGGCGCGGCCGAACTGCCGGCCGCCTGAGGAAAGGGGTGAAAAATGCGACCATTTCCTTTTTCATTACCGCTAGTACTGGATGGGTCCACCGGCGTGATGCTGACAGCCGCCGGTATGCCGGAGGGCGCGTGTACGGAGGCTTGGGCGCTTGCGCATCCGGAGGTTATCAAAGAAGTACAGAGCGGTTATGCCTGGGCGGGTTCGCGCGCGGTCTATGCGCCGACTTTTGGCGCAAACCGCGTGAAGCTGGCTTCTTATGGCCTGGCGGACCGCGTGGCCGAGATGAACCGTTCACTTGTCGCCTTGTCGCGCGAGGCGGTAGGCGAAGACGTATTGATCGGCGGCGATATGACGTCGTTGGGGCTCTTTTTAAAACCTTTCGGTGATGCGTCGTTTGACGATTATGTGTCCGTTTATGAGGAGCAGGCTGCGGCGCTGGAAAGCGCCGGGGTTGACTTCTTTATCCCGGAGACCTTGATGTCGCTGGCCGAGGCCCGCGCCGCGGTGATCGCCGTGCGAAACGTCAGCCGGAAGCCGGTCTTTGTGACGGTCACCTGCGATGCGCATGGGCGTTTGCTTTCCGGTACCCCGGCGGCTGCGGCGCTTGTCACATTGCAGGCAATGGGCGTTGCGGCGTTTGGGCTGAACTGCTCCGTTGGGCCGGACGCGATGCTTCCCGTTATCAGGGATATGGCGCGCTATGCGGAAATACCGCTCATTGTCAAGCCGAACGCGGGGCTGCCCGAGATGGTGGACGGCCGCGCGGTGTTCCGTCTTTCGCCGGAGGAGTTTGCGGCGCACACGGCCGAATTTGCGGCGTGCGGCGTGGGCGTGTTCGGCGGCTGCTGCGGTACGGACTGCCGGCATATTGAGCGCTGTCCCGCGCGCTTGAGACGGTATCGGTCGCGCCGCCCTTGGCGGACGCGGGAACACGTTTATGCGCCTCCGAGCGGGAGGTTTTCGCGCTCAGCGAAACGCCGGACTTTGGTGCGCGTATCGACGCGTCCGCGTATCTTGCGGACGACTTGATGGACGCGGACGAAGACGGCGCCGGCGGCGTCTGGGTTCATGTTGCGGACGCCCAGGGTCTGGAGGCGTTTGCGGAATCGCAGTATCTGATTAAAAAGCCGCTCCGTCTTTCGGCGGAGAGCCGCGAACTGCTGTGCGCGGCTTTCCGTGTTTACCAGGGCCGCGCCGTGTGCGCAAACGAGGACTGGTTTGCAGAACTTTCTGCATTTGGCGCAGTCAATATCGAATAATTCCGTGCTTCCCTTGATTTCTATTATAAAATAAGGTATGCTATGTCATGTAACACATTGGAGGTTTGATTATGAGTGATTACGGCAACGATTTTGTCGTCCTGACGGATGATGAGGGCAACGAATATGAGTTTGAGCACCTGGATACGCTCGAGCAGAACGGCGAGACCTATATGGCGTTCATTCCGGCTGAAATGAGCCTGGAGGACGAGGCTGAGCTGGTCGTCTTAAAGCTGATCAACGAGGGACGGACGATGAAATGCTTGCCTCCGTCGATGACGAGGAAGAGCTCCAGACTGTATTTGGTCTGTTCCTCGAGCGTTTACAGAACGATGAGCTTTACGAAGAGGACGATACCGACGAGCTGGAGGAGCTCGACGGGGATGGCGAGGCCGAGGAAGATAACGAATAAGAGCCCATAAATTTCACTTTTTTTTCCGCGCCGCGTGGTATAATAATGGTACCCTGCTTGGTGCGTGAGCGGATTTTGTTATTAACCCACAATTAATGACAAAGGGATGCATATTCAAAGGTGGTTTGCAGGCCTCCCGGCCTATGAGGCTGGAAGTTGGAAGCAGTAAAACTGGAGAGAGCATCCCGCCCTACGAGAGTAGGTTATTAATTCAGTTCGCCACGGCCGAAGTGGGGATACGCAAGAAATGCTCCGGACAGAACTTCTGTCCGGAGCTTATTTCGCGCAAAATGCCGTTGAAGGAAAAATAGCGCGTTTTAATCTTTGTCTTTATGCGTCTTATCATAGATATCAATAAGCAGCGCGCCCGCGATGGTAATGGAGAGCACCATAAGCGTTAAAAGCGGGTAAACCTTGGCGCAGGCGATGAGCGTGGTATTCATGAGTTGAATATTTTCCTGTATGTATGTAAGCAAAAGTGATATGGCAAGCATTAAAAGACAGATCCTCGTTCCTACGCGTAAAATCGCGCTGCTGAGAGGATTCAGCTTGTTCATGCAGGTCAAAATTCTTTTCATCTTTGCGCCCCCTTTTTTCGTTATAACTAATCGTAACAAACTTCATGCAAAGAGGCAAGATGTAACTTATTGAAACGATAGAAAATTATGTTAACTTTGGTTGAATAATGATACGCAGTTCGACACACCATACAATGGCATTTATAAATATGCAAATTGACCATTTGTCTAACACCGTCGAGCTAAAGTACTTGCAAGGATTAAAATAGTATAATAAAATACGTACAAATTAAAAAACGGAGGGATCATAGGTATTATGACAAGTCGAAAAATTGAGTGTGCGTCACAAGACGTTAGAACGGAGGTGGGTGAAGCATACAGTCTTGTGTATGAGATCGTCGTTGACGAATTTGAACTGTTCGGAAGCGTGATCGAAACTTACGGGGTCGCGATACATATGGTCGGAGCGGGAAGAGAACGCTCCAGGGAAATCCATGCAATAACAGTGAAAGATGATGAAATAGAAAGGATTGTAAAAGCTTGCTGAGCCGCGGAACAGTATTCCCGGACGATTTAGAAGAAACGCTTGAAAACATTCTGATTTAGGCTTTAAAATCGTAAAAAATATGCTATACTGACTTATAGTAATGCTTTCGCCGCGGCGGAGATTCGCGAAATACCGTCGCGGCGCAGCGTCTTTTTGCGGGATACGATTCAATCTTTACAACGGGGAGTGGTTCTTTATGAAGTGTCCATATTGCGGCGAGTCAGATAGCAAGGTTGTAGATTCCCGTCCAACGGACGAAGGGGGCAGTATACGCCGCCGCCGTGAATGTCATAATTGTCAGCGCCGCTTTACAACGTACGAAACGGTGGAAAGCCTGCCGATCATCGTAATTAAGAGGGATGGCGGCCGCGAGGCATTTGACAGAAACAAGCTTTTAAAAGGGCTGTTCAAGGCGTGCGAAAAGCGTCCGGTGTCGTTAAAGCAATTGGAAATGCTTGTGGACGAGGTGGAGCAGTACTTCCAGAATCGACTGATGACAGAGGTTGAGTCGAGACAGATCGGCGAGCTGGTCATTGAAAAGCTGCGGATGCTGGACGATATTGCGTATGTCCGGTTCGCATCGGTTTACCGTCACTTTCAGGACCTCTCCTCCTTTATGGCGGAGCTGAACAAACTGATGAACGACGGGAAAAAAAGAATCAGGAGAGCTGATGTGAGGCGGCGGTACGTGTACCGCCGCCTCTTATTATTTGTACGGATATCGCGGTGATAAAAGCAGCGCCATCAGGAGAACGGAGAGACTGTTTCTCTCAGGAACGTTGCACGTCGGCAGGCGGGCAGAACGCAGTGGTTGAAATCAAGCATTAAAAGGGACCATCGCTTCAGGGCATGATTCAAGCAGAAGTTCATACCCCTTTCCTCATCACGATTGAAAATTCTGACGCGCGAGGGTCGGCTTTGCTATCTATCGCCTACCTACGGCACGCGGGGAAGAGGGCGCTTTAATACTCGCTCTGTCCTCACAGTCAATTCAACGCCTTACTGCGGTTGTAAGGCGCTCAGAGGGGTTCTCTGCCGTTTTTGCTCTGGACGACATAGTTTTCATGTGGCAAAATGAAAACGCTTCTGCTGACTTTGTATAGCTTGAGGCTGCATTTAATAAAGTTCCGCTTGCCGCTTGCTTTGACTATTTGAGAGTTGTGAAGAACTCTTGGGAGGATGGTTTCGTTGCAGCGATCAAGCGGTTCCTGTGAAGGCAGCGGATGGGGTACGGCACGTCTGACCTATGTTCGAGCAAAATGATGCAGAAGGACGTAAAGGCGGACGAGGGAAGCTGAGGTTGTCCCAGCTAGGTATCGTTGCGTTGCCGGATGTGCGGAGAAGGTTTAAGAACGGGGTCCCGGACGGTAGGGGAGCGTGCGCAATTAAGGCTGCTTGACGGGGAAGAGATTGACACGCAGAAACAGCTGCTATCTTTACAGAGAACATTTGTTTGATAAAATTCAGAATAATGCACAGGGTTTTTCACTTAAGGATTTTTCGGCACCACAAGATACCCGCATTTTTTGCGAAATACAAAACAACATACAGGGTTAACATAATACAATAAACATAATTTTTAGACTAATGTCACAATTTTGTTTTTGGAGGCAATTTTGCTTGTATTTTGCGGCGGGATGTATTATGATAATAGATGTCGTTTACCATAATCGTTTTATGGTCTTTCCGGGACTCCATGAGGCATATACTTCCATACGAGTTTTTGTATGGAGGCCTGTCATGAAAAAAGTTCTGGGGAAAAGGTGCCGCCTTTCGGACAGGCGGTTATAATGGAAACCTCCTTCTGCTGGCATGCTGCTATGTGCTGGGGGCGGTGGCGGGGTATCTTGTCTATCATTTTTCCGGCAAGGCCGTCCCGGTGAGCGTGACCCCGCAGTGGCCTGTGTTTATCCAGTATGTATGGCACTATGCGAAGTACCTGCTGGTAGCGTTTGTCTGTGGCTATACGGCGCTGGGCCTCCTTGTACAGCCCGCGCTTCTTGCGGCAAAGGGTTATTTCATGTGCTCGGCGGTCGTTTCGGCGCTTACCTCCCTTGCCAAGCCGGAGGCGTTTGGTGTTTTGGCCGAAAATGCGCTGATCAGCGTTGTGTCGCTTGTCTGTCTGTTTGTTTTGAGTGTACAGGGGATGCGCGGCGCGAGAAACGCTTTTTCGTCCGCCATGAGGCGCAGGGGCGGTTACGCGGAACCGGGGTTTGCCTCGGTACAGCTGGTTCGTTTTCTCGTATGCGCCGCGGCTGTTTTGGCGGCGGGAGCCGCCAATATTGCACTCTCGCCTTATGTGGCGGGCCTTATTCGGTAAGGAAGTTTGAAACTGCGAAAGAAGGTGATGTCTTGAATAAATATGTCGAGGAGTTTACAACTTATTTGACAGATGTGAAAAAGGCGTCAGTAAATACGTGCTTATCCTATATACGTGATATTACGCAGTTTGAAACGCACTTGACAGAAAGCGGCGTTCGTAATATCTAGAGGCAGCGCCGGAGACATTGCAGCCTACGTTGAAGCGCTTGACCGCGCGGGGAAGTCTGATTCGACGATTTTGCGCGCGACGGCGGCGCTGAAGTGTTTTTCAACTATATGATCCTGTGCGGCTACATTGAAAACACCCCGGTAAAATCCGAGGTGAAGCGCCGCAAGGAAAAACACGTGCCGGAGATACTCTCAATCAGGAGATTTTTCTGCTGCTGAGCCAACCGAAGTGTACGGACGCGAAAGGAATCCGCGACAAGGCGATCCTCGAGCTGCTCTATGCGACGGGAATCCGCGTGACCGAGCTGATCTCGCTCAACGTCACGGACGTGAATGCGGACTTGGGCTTTATCCGCTGTGTCGGCGAGGGCAGGGAACGTATGATACCGATTTATCCCGCTGCGGCGGAGGCGCTCAAGCTCTACCAGAAGCGGGCGCAACGCGCTCGTCACGGACCCGCAGGAGACGGCGCTCTTTGTAAATGTGTACGGTGAGCGTATGACCAGGCAGGGCCTGTGGAAAATCATTAAGCACTACACCCACGAGGCGCGTATCAATAAGGAGATTACCCCGCAAACGTTGAGGCATTCTTTTGCAGTACACCTTTTGGAAAACGGCGCGGATCTGCACTCCTTGCAGGAAATGCTGGGACATGCCGATATTTCTTCCACCCAGGTATACGTCAACATCGTTCGCGGGAAGCTCAAGGATGCTTACAGTAAGCATCCGATGGCGTAATATCATACTAAAGGAGACGAGCAATGGCAGGTTTTTAGAAATTTTTCGCGGTCCGGGAAAGGGTGTTGCAAAGGACGCGCCGGATAAAAGCGTTTTATACTTTTCTTTGAAATACTCTGGCGTAAGCTTTGGCAGATCATAGGCATTAACATCATTTATTTCATTATTATTTTGCCCCTGATGGCTTATGTGCTCGTTTTTATCATGCAGTCGGTTGGCATCGAGGCGGCGGACTTGGCGGGCAACACGCTTTTTGTGATCTTCGCAGCTATATTAAACCTGCCGCCGTTTTTATGTGGCTGCTGGTCGGCCTTTCCGCGGTACTGTATGGACCAGCGACCTGTGGTCTGACCTATATTCTGCGCAATTATACGCGGCAGGAGCACGCCTGGACGTTCTCGGTTTCTTTGACAGGGCCAAAAAGAATTTCAAGCAGGGCCTGCTTGCGGGCATTATTGATATCGCGCTGGTTTTGAGCTGTTCCATGTATGTTGCGATGGATGCGACGGCGCTCACCGGCGGACAGTGGTATCTGGTCACGTTCAAATATATCGCAATGATTGTGTTTGTAATCTATTTCATCATGCGTTTCTATATTTATACGTTGATTGTGACCTTTGATATGAGCTTTAAGGCAATTATCAAAAACGCTTGGATTTTTGTAATTCTCGGGTTTTTCCGCAACCTGTGCTCGGTGTTCTTTATTGTACTGAGCCTTGCGACGAGCGTGGGGTATATGCTTGCGTTTTTGGGTTGATCACCTTGGCGTTGTGCCGGTATATCGCAGTGTTTAACAGCTATCCGGTCATTGAAAGGTATATGTTGCAGCCCATGCGGAAGAAGGAAGAAGCGGAAGGCGTAACAAGGATCGAGCCGATTTTCTCAGACGACGTAAAGTCCGGGTTGGACGATAAAAAGGAAGACGAGTGAAAAAATCAGCAGCAGGCAAAAAGCCTGCTGCTGATTTTTTTGACCATATAAAAGCCATGACTGCCGGAAATGGCGTGTGATGCCCACCGCTGTAAAGCTGTTGGATGCGACCGTTATACCATTTTTTGCGGAAAAGCCGGCACAAGAAAAGAAAACGGCTGCAATAACGGTACCTTTTACGCAGCGCATCCGTTCAAAGGGGGCGCAGAACGTGCCTGGCTGGAAATATAAAGATGCATATTATTTCGATACGCCGCTTAATGGCAGCGCCGTGTTATTGAGTGGGTGAAAACGCAATGAACGTTAAGGAAAGGTTTATTGCAGGAAAGAGGTTGCGGCGCGGACATGCTGCGTTTGGAATACTACCCACGGAGATCTCGTATAATTGTAGGCTATTTAGGCTTAGAAGATCGAACAGAGAGCAGACAGGTTGCGCGAGGCGACGCGTTTAACTTGCCTGCGCCTGTGTTGGAGAGAAAAACGTTCCAATGCCCTAGGACGCGCAGCCGGGCCTGCCAAGAGCCGACTCTCAAAAAGCGTGCTGAAGCGCTGTCGAACGGCGCGGAAAAACATATGGTGCGTTATAGAATAACAAAAAAATCTCCCGGGTTTTTCACCCGGGAGATTTTTTACCGTCATCCGTTTCTGGGCGCTTTTCATAATCCGACATTACAGCGCGGCGGCGGGCTTCCAGCAAATAATAGACACAGCCGGACGCCACTACAGCAGCGAAAATAGTCTGCCAGAGTATGCCGTCGGGGAACCTGCCGACAAGGGACGAGAGGAAAACAGAGGAAATGTACCCCCATCGCAAGCGGAAGGGTGATCTTCGTGGTACCGTAGCGCACGCCGCGCGCGATAATGAACGTGTACATGACGTGCATACAGACGGCCGCCGCCTCGATTACAACCGTCAGCAGCATGTCGCGCGGGAAGAGCCCGGAGAGCGACACGGAAGCCGCCGCGAGGTCCGCCATAACATCCGCTTCAAACGGGCTGGTAAAGCTTAAATTGATCGCCTGCGCGGTCAGGTAGTGGTTAACGTACGCAAGCCCCGCGACCATAATAACCTCCGCGCCGCCATGGCCGATACCATATGTAATGGCGCTATAGTCGTTGACGCGCTTTTTCAGAACCAGGAAGAACGCCGCCCAACGCGCCAGCTCCTCAACGATCGCGGTCGTCAGAGAGAGGATAAAATCGTTGAAAACCCCATGAGACGCCATGAAATCCCCGACGCCGGGGACCCCGTATAACAGGTTCAGCAGGGGCGTACGGATAAGCAGCTGAGAAATCACATAGATCAAAGCGCCGATCAGGATGGGCATCGGTCCACTTTTAAACCGCACCGCCGCAATAATGGCGGCAATGATCGGTCCCAGAATACACACGACGGCGACGACCGACATATATGTCACGTTTGCCGGGGGAATTGCAATCATATCCATAGATAACACCTCAAAGTAAAGTTAGCATATTTTACACCTTTTTATGTACGGATGTCAACTTAGGAGTCTGCGTGTCCCTGAAAGGGCCGTGCACAGGACTTTTTTAAATGCACCGGAAGCGGCGGCGCCGTTTTTCTTTAAAAGAGGCGCTGCTTTACAAAGAAATGAAATTTCTAATCAAAATGCCGTCCTTTAAACAAACCAGTTTGTGGTAGCTATTTGATTTCTGTGCCTTGGACTGGACAACAAGATATGAAATGCTATAATAGGGGCAGTTGACTGGCTCGCAAGACGCGGCGTTTGAGCGCGCCGGCTAACTTAAACCCTAACTGAACGAATGGTATGAACGTGTCTCCCATTCGGCGGTGACTTTTAGAAGTAAGGAGGCGCTGTGTGTAATGACATATTAATATCGCACAAAAAGGCCGTATGTCGTGGCGTATATCGTTATTATCGGCGTGGGCGCTTTACTAACTATTGGAAGATGGTTCGGCGTTTTCAACCATGATTTTGTTATCATCAATGCTGAGGTGCATTCCCATATTTCAAACCTGTCTATAAGCTTGATTGCGTATGCGGGAATCGGTTATGCCTGGCTCTTATTTGGCACAAGATTTCGTTACATTGTTGTTCTTGGAGTACTTTTCATAGCGGGTAACTTCGTCTGTGAAACGGTTATGCCATTTTTAAATACCACAGATTTGCTTGACGCCGTATACGGTACGGTTGGCGTTTTGTTGGTGTTTCCATACCTGCTTCTGACAAAGCGGTACGGATTGGTGGATCGTTCGCCCGGCAAAGGATGACTACCGTTGCACATTTTGCAGGCTCGAAAGGACGGCGCAAGGCTGAATATTGCTTTTTCGCTGCGGCGGGGTATAATGGGGCATCGCTATACGGCGTCTCTTTGATGAGTTGGAGGAATTGGAATGCGCGATCAAAAAGTCCTGAAAACCGTTTGACAAGCCCATTTCGCAAAGCTTGTGACAGGAAGTTTCTCTCTGCAGGTTATGGTTACCATACTGGCGGCGATCCTTTACGCCGTACTCGCAAATTTCTTGGAGGACTTCGTTGCCGGTGCGATCACGTCTGCAATTTTTGTGCCGGCGTATGTCGCAATGCTCTATACCTTTGCCTGGGGCGCGGCGGAACGCGACCGCAACCTTGTGCTCTATGGGCACATGGAGGAGGACAAGGGCCGCGGCCTGCGTTCGGGCCTGCTTGCGGCTGTTCCTTTGGCTCTTTATTCGCTGGTAGTCATGATTTTTGCCTATTCTGGTACGGGCATGAATGTAATCGGCGTTTACCGGATCTGCGCGGCGCCTTTCATTTTTTGTCAACCCCTTGATTGAATATGCCCCCTTTGCGCTGCCTCTAATGGCTGTGTTTGCGCCGCTTGCGGCCTGGTGGGGGTACCATAACGGCTATGCGCTTTATCGTGTGTGGGATCACCTGATCTATAAAAACGGCGTCAAAAAGCGCCGCGGTGAAAAACGGCGGAACGGCCCGCGTACACGCGGCCGTTAAGGGCATACGGCCTTTCGCACCCCATATACTCTATGGGGGTGTTGTCATGAAAAAGCAGGGAACTTTATACATTGTTTTATCGAGTCTGCTGTGCGCGGCGCTTGCCGTGGCGCTGCTGTGGCCCTCGGCGGAATCTGTTACCGTTTGGGCGCCGTATACCCGCCGCGTCGTGGTGGACGCCGGGCACGGCGGGATCGACGGAGGCGCCGTGGGGTATGCCGGGACACTTGAAAAGGACTTGAATTTGGACATTGCGCTCAAATGCGAGCTGCTGATGGGCCTGTTCGGTGTGGACGTCGTTATGACGCGGCGCGAGGATGTCTCGATCGACGACGGCACGGGCGCGACGATCGCACGCCGCAAGGCCGACGACATCAAAGCGCGCGTTGCAATCGCAAACGCCGGCGCAGACGCGCTGGTGAGTATCCACATGAACTCATTTACGAATCCGAAATACTGGGGTACACAAACGTTTTACTCTAAAATAACGCAAAAAGCCTGGACCTTGCGGAAAACCTGCAAGCCGCGGCGCGGGATTACTGCTGGCGCCGGACAATGCGCGGGAAACCAAGCAGGCCGAGGACAGCATCTACCTGATGAAGAATGTAACGGTGCCCGCGGTCATCATCGAGTGCGGTTTTATCACAAACCCGGAGGAGGAGGCAAGACTGTGCACGGAGGAGTACCGCAAGGCGGTCGCCGTGGCGATTTGTGCCGGCACGCTGGGCTTTTTGAACTGTACGGCGTAAACATATGAGGAGGAAAGCATGAAGTCTAAAACCGTTTTTTGCTGTTCGGAGTGCGGTTATGAATCGCCGAAATGGATGGGGAAGTGCCCGCACTGCGGCAGTTGGAACTCGTTTGCCGAGTTTACGCCGGTGGAGGAGCCGCCGTCCGGCAGGGCCAGCCTGCGCCGCAGCGACACCCGTCCGGAACGGATTACGGAGATTGCCATTGACGACGAAGAACGGCTCTCGACCGGCATGGAGGAGCTGGACCGCGTGTTAGGCGGCGGCGCCGTGCCGGGGTCTTTCGTCCTCGTCGGCGGAGAACCCGGAGTGGGGAAGTCGACGCTGCTGCTTCAAATCTGCGGCTCCATGTGCCGGGCGCACACGGTCCTGTATGTGTCCGGCGAGGAGTCTGCGCGCCAGCTCAAGCTTCGCGCAAACCGCCTGGGCGTCAACGAACCGGAGCTTTACATGTACGCGCAGACAAAGGTGGAGGATATTATTGAGGCAATCGATAAAATCTCGCCGGAACTCGTGATTATCGACTCCATTCAGACCGTTTTCTGCGGAAACGTGGACAGCGCGCCGGGCAGTGTCGGGCAGATCCGGGAGAGCGCGCAGGCGCTCATGCGCTGCGCAAAGGAACGGGGCGTTACGATCTTCCTGGTGGGCCATGTGACGAAGGAGGGGACGCTCGCGGGTCCGAAAATGCTCGAGCACATGGTTGACTGCGTGGTGTACTTTGAGGGCGAGCGCCATTTGAGCTACCGTATTCTGCGCGCGGCGAAAAACCGTTACGGCTCGACCGACGGATTGGCGTTTTCGAGATGTGCGACACAGGGCTCCGCCAGGTGCCGAACCCCTCCGAGGCGCTGCTTTCCGGGCGTCCCAAAGGCGCGTCGGGCAGTTGTGTGGCGTGTATTATGGAGGGTTCCCGTCCGATTCTCGCGGAGATTCAGTCGATCGTCACGACGGCGACGTTTTCCGCGCCGCGGCGCATGGTGGTCGGCTTTGACTATAACCGCGCGATGCTTTTAATGGCGGTACTGGAAAAACGCGCTGGGCTGCTGCTCGGCGGCTGCGACTCCTATATGAACGTTACGGGCGGCCTGCGGATTGTGGAACCCGCGGCAGACCTGCCTGCAATCCCTCTCCATTGCCTCTGGAATGCGCGATAGGGCAATAGATGAAGAATTGGTCTGCTTTGGAGAAGTGGGGCTTACAGGCGAACTCAGAGCCGTTAACAGTGCACAGCAGAGAATCAATGAAATCCGGCGCATCGGTTTTCGAAAATGTATGCTGCCGTTTGCCAGCGCGAAGGGATTGGCCGTCCCGGACGGACTCGAGCTTTATCCGGTGCGGACCGTTTCGGAAGCCGTGGAACTCTGCCTAACAAGGTAAAACCATTGCGGCGTTCGTCTTAAAACGACATCATGTAAAGGTTTTTACTTTATCCGTCCTTTAATGACAATTTGCATGTGCGTGTATGTAAGGTGTTTTAACTTTACATACACGCACTTTTTAAATTTCTGTTATGCCGGTATATTCTTCGGGAAAAGTATAAAAATAGAAGCAGGAAATGCGGGAGGATTGTGTATGCGCAAGGGGAGAAACTATTGCCTGCTGGTTTTTGTGTTTTATTGGTACTTACGGGAATGTGGTATGTCAGCCCGGCAAGGAAGCAGATGCTCAGGCCGTCCGTCACGGTTGCGGAGGCCGAGACATGCAACATTGTTTTGAGCGTTTATTTTAAGGGGACGGTCTGCGATGAGAGTTTACGGGAGCTGTATCTGGCCGAACCCGCATATATTACCGGGGTCTATGCGGAGATTGGCGATACCGTGAAGGCCGGCGATGTGATTATGACGGCGCGTGCGGAGGAAAACCTGCTTGGAGAATTTCCGAGTATCGGAAGCGGCGCAATATCCGTCTTTCATGAACTATATGGAGCGACGCAAAATACGTCGGAAGCCATTTACTGCTATGCGCAGGATGGTGAAATTTTGGTAAAAGCCCGATTGACGGCGTAATTTCGGACATTCCGGTGAAATCCGACAGCTCGCAGACGGCGGGCACGCTCTGCGCCTCCGTTACCGACCCCGATCATTTGAAAATCCGCGCATCGGTACCTGAAATCTATATTCAGGATATTGAAGCCGGCATGGACTGCAAAATCACAGGCGAGGCATTCCGCGACAGGTCTTACTCCGGTATGGTGGAGCTGATTATGCCGTATGCGACGACTGCGCAGACCTTGAATGGCCAAGGGCGACACGGTGGTAGAGGTGCTCATTGGTATCGACGACCCGGACGACGCCCTGCGCACCGGGTATAACGCCCGCGTCGAGATCTACACACAAAGTCGGAACGATGCGCTTACGGTACCTTATGAAGCGGTTCATCAGGATAGCAGCCAACGGGAGTATGTCTATGTGTACCGGGACGGCGAAGTCGAGCGCCGGTATATCCAGACGGGCGCGGAGCTTGAAACCTCTACCGAGGTCACGTCGGGCCTTGCGGCAGGGGAGCTGATCGTGATAAATTCCAGCGGGGAGCTCTCAGATGGAGCACTGGTAAAGGCGGCGTTTGCTTGAAATTACGGGATATCTTGCACATTTCTCTGACGAACACCTTCCGAAATATGAAAAAACGCTGTTATCGTCGGTGGCCGTCGCGATAGGCGTGGCGTCTTTGGTGCTGATCTCCGCGGTTGGAAACGGCGCCTACGTAATGGCTGAAGCGGAGCTCTCTAAATTAGGGATCGACGGCCTTAGCCTGCGGCTTGAGGACACGGAAGTAAAGGATATGGACGCGTCGTATGCGGAGCTGTTGGAGCAACATGTTCCAGGCGTGCAGTCTGCCATGCCGTTTAAGCTGAAGTACGGTTCCAGCCGCCTTCTTAAAACGACGAGCGACGCTGTCATTTGGGGTGTCGGCAATAAAATGATCGAAACGATGGATTTGAAGCTGCTTTATGGCCGGGAAATCACCGCGTCGGACGTTGCGTCAAACGCCCGGGTTGCGGTCATTGACGAAGAATATGCGTTTCAGGCGTACCGGCGCGCCAATATCGTGGGGGAAAACGATCCGCCTGTATGTCGGAGAGGGTTGGGAAAAATTATGAAATTGTAGGCGTAATCCGCTCGCAGACGGAAGCGCTGAATGCCATGATTGGCACGAATATCGGCGCTTTTGTCTATGTTCCCTATACGGCGGTCAATGAAAGCGCGGATGAAAGCGGAATCGATCAGATCGCCATACGCTGCAAGGACGACGTAGAGCCCAGCGCAACCGCGCGTGCGGCGGAGACCTATATGTCCCGTACCAGCCCCACAGACGGCCGGTATGTCGCGGAAAATATAACGGGATATCTGGAACGCGTGAAGGGGATCGTCCGGCTGATTAAACTGCTTGTAACGGCAATTGGCGGTATTTCCCTGATTGTGGCGGGCGTTGGCGTTATGAACGGGATGCTTGCGGGTATAGAGGAGCGAAGGCGCGAGATCGGTATTTACCTGGCCGTCGGCGCGATACCGCGCGACATTATCGAAAATGTGTTGCTGGAAGCTGTTTTTATTTGCGTACTCGGCGGGTGCGCCGGATGTATGCTAGGCGTTTTTGAGCTGCCGCGATCAGTAACTTTATCGCGGTGCCATGTGTGGTGGGCGCGGCAGACTTGTTCCTTGCCATTGGGATTTCCGGCGTTTGCGGCGTCTTATTTGGCACTGTGCCGGCAATGAAAGCGGCGCATTTGGACCCAATTAAAGCTCTCAACCGCGAATAAGTTGAAAAACGGACATCTGGTATGCTATGATGAAAGCATCGCCGGATGTCTGTTTTTGGACAATGGAAGCTCTTTAAATTTGTGAGGCTGTTATGTACCGTTTTATTGAAAAACCGCATTTACCAAAGGGGAAAGTACACCTCGTTTTGATCGGCATGGCGTACCAAGACGCGCTCTGTCTGGAGCGTTATGGGATAACGGCGTTGGCCATCGAAAAAATCGGATGCACTGGAACATCCTGTCGCATCGCACATTGACATGCAAGTTATTCACCTTTACAGAGAAAATATTTTGTCGGCTCCTGTCGAAGAGTGTAAAGTCAATAAACGTTACACGGCGCAGTTGGACGAATTGCCATGTAAAGTGAAAAACTTGTCGATGATAAGGCGATAGTGTTTTCGGGACTTTCGCCGCTTGAACCAAAATACCCGGGATGTGCAGCATATAATGTGCTTTTTTTGTTAGATAAAATGGCGATATTTAATCCGAAATGCATAGATTTAAACTTAAAAAATAAGTTGTTTGAATTGGATTACCGTCAATTTATGTAAAACAGGGCTTTGCTCGATGTTCCGTATGCGTTGTCGGGAGGATGCAGTAATCACGGCCGATACTGGAATTGCCGCGGCGCTCCGAAGGGAAAGCGTTGACGTACTGCTTATCCGTCCTGGATTCATTTCATTGCCTGGATACGATACAGGCTTTCTAGGCGGTGCGACATTTAAAATAGCAGACGACACATTGGCTTTTACAGGCCGTCTTGACGGGCACCCAGACCGGGATCTGATTTTTGCCTTTTTAGAAAAGTATGGCGTTTGTGCAGTCACGTTAAGCGAACAGCCAATTTTTGATATAGGCTCTGCAATACCGCTGATTGAAGAGATATGAAAAGAACGTAATCAAGTTTATACATAAGCTATGCCTTGTTAGTTTCAACGTACAGGCTAAAAGATTTTGGAAGCTTCAAAATTAAAGAAGAGGCCTGTTAAAACGGGAGAGAGGCTTGAACGGAGTTGAGCCTATAAGTGTTATATTTATAGTATTAGATTTAACTATACAAAATAAAGATTTTGTATAGTTGGACGGAGGGTTCACGTTAAGATATGTGTGTTCGCAGGCATAATATGGAAACTTTTCGGTAAATCATCTCCAGCATTCGTAATTAGGAACGCTTTTTGATAGGATTGATGCAAACGCGAAGAAATTGCTGACTAGTTCGCGTATTTAACCCCCATTAAAAATGAGAATGTAACCAATACAGAATTCATATAAACTCTAATGAGCATTCAGGAAAATTGACAATCATTAAAATGGCATTACAGAAACAAATAAAAAACGTCGACATATTTTTATTCATACTCTATTTTATATCAATGCACGGATATCCACGCTATATTGGATTTAAAAATATATGGTATTTGAGAGTCACAGATGCGCTAACCACTTGTGCGTTCTAGTTGTGATAACGTAAAGAATGCGATATAATGAATATAGATTTTAGCTGATATGGACTGGAAGGACTTTTATGTTTGTACTGACGTTGCTGTTTGGCGTTTTGATGATCGCGTTTGGGATTTTTTCGATTTGCAGACCGGACACGATTTGGGGAACTTGGGAGTCTTGGAAACATAACCATCGCTATACGGATGAGCCTTCAGAATTATACCGAAAACTAACGATGGCAAGTGGTTTTGTTATTTCGGCGGCAGGGCTTTTTCTCGCGATACTTTCCATGATACTTTTGATACAGTGAGGAGCCATTTATGCCATTTGAAACTGATACCCCTAAGGTTCTGACTTCCTTTTTAACGTACTTAAATGCAGTGCGCAGCCTTTCGCCTGCTACAATCCACGAATATTACCTGGATTTGCGAACGTTTTTTCGCTTTTTGAAGATCAAGCGCGGGACTGCCGATCCAAACGCTCCATTTGAGGACATTGGAATTGCTGACGTTGATATTGTGCTTATCAGGACAGTCACACTTTCGGACCTCTATGATTTCTTGATTTTCCTGCGTGAAAAACCGCCCGAAACATCACAAAAAGCCCTACAACGGAATACGGAGACGAGGCCACGACACGCGCCCGAAAAATCGCTGCGCTGCGTGCTTTTTTCAAATATTTATATAGCCGCGAGCATCTGATTGACGAAAACCCGGCAGCAGAGCTGGAAATACCGAAGGCAAAAAGCAGCTTCCGAAATATTTGACGCTTGACGAATGTATGCAGCTGCTCTCATCTGTGGACGGGCCTTATCGTGAGCGCGATTACTGTATCCTGACAATATTTTTAAACTGCGGACTTCGTGTTTCTGAGCTTGCCGGCCTGAATTTAAATGATATTATGGATAGTGTGATGCGCGTAACCGGCAAGGGCAATAAGCAGCGCATGATCTATATGAATGAAGCGGTACAGAATGCGGTACAGGCATACCTGCCTCATCGGATACAGCCGAATAACCTTCGTGATCAGAACGCGCTTTTTACAAGCCGCAACCGGAACCGCATCAGCGTCCAGACTGTAAAAATGCTTGTGAATAAGTACCTTGAACGTGCGGGCTTATCCTATAAGGACTGCTCTGCACACAAGCTGCGGCATACGGCAGCGACTTTGATGTATCAAAACGGCGTGGATATACGCACTTTGCAGGAATTCCTGGGGCACGAACAAGTAAACACGACAATGATTTATACGCACATTGAAAATATTGCGATCAAGGAGGCTGTGCAATCGAACCCTTTAAGCAATGTAAAACCGCCTAAAAATGAAAAATAATTCAGTTTATATAATTTTGAAATGTTTTCCTGACAAATTACTAGATTTTGCGGTTTACCTCGAACCAGTCTACAATCGTTAGTACAAAAGTTGGCAATGTAAACGCGGTTTGAAATTGCGTTTCGTCCGGTTTTGTTATAATTAATTTTCGGAATTTTTTATTAAAAGCGTATGCAGTCATATCGGGAAGGCGTTCTGAATGGTTATGCCAAACGCGTTTATGAGGCGATTGCCTACGCCGATGGGTAATCGGAAGGACGGTACTGCCTGCAAGGAGGTGCGGCATGGCTCAAAACGGTAAAGCGACGGCTCTTAAAACGATCCATTCGTTCAACGATTTTTTAGAGGACTTGGATATTTGCGGCTTTACGATTGCCGGAAAAATGAGCTATGCCCGCAAAATGGTGCCTCCGGTCGGAATCGAACCAACGACACGGGGATTTTCAGTCCCCTGCTCTACCAACTGAGCTACAGAGGCGTATGCAATTCAAAAACTGGTGGGAACAACAGGCAAGACCGTGAAGCTAACCAACTGAACTACCTCCATATTTTTTACTGAGGCAAAAATTAAGGCAAGTGCTCCGTTCAAATTGTCCCTTTTACTTTTTCGGAGTCCCCTTTTTATACCAACATGAAAGCTTTTTCACAAGGAACGCCCGTCTCGAGCGCCATCAACTTTTCTGGGGTTGGAACGCCCTTTTTTTCACCAATATAAAAACACGGGACAAAGTAATAGTCGTATCGGTCGGCTATTTCGGCGTGCTCGCGTTCCTCAATTTTTTGATTTGGACGGCGGAAAATTGAGGTTCCCGATTAATAAGATCCCGGATCATCCGGTCAGCCTGACGGCAGTAAGGACAGGTTTTCAAATAAAAATATGTGATTTCTTTCATAAATCAGTTCTCCGATTCTCTGTAAATAAAGTATTCGACGTCTCTGCTCCCGCGCTTAAAGAACGCTTTGGCCTGTTCGGGGTATAACTCGACCTCCGCAAGCTGTTCCAGTCGCACCCACACAAAGTCCATTCGGCTAACTTCGCTTTCCAGTGTTTCCATGCCATGAAAACTGCCGGAAAGCGGTATGGAAGTTTCGTCAGACAGCGTGACGTAATAGTAAAGGCAGATTTGATGGCACCGCCGCGTCCCCCATGGGAAGAAGAGCTCCCCTACCCATGCAAGCGCATTGACGTTGATCTGTGCGCCAATCTCTTCCCGGAATTCTCGCGCCAACGTCTGCGCGTTCGTTTCCCCGAGCGTCACATGCCCGCCGGGAAACGCATATCCCGGGTCGTCCGGCGGCTTTTGCAGCAATACGCAGTTGTCTTTGATTAAGATACCCGCTACACGGTAGCTAAATACATAGTCGTCGGTTTTAAATAAAATATCCTGCGGCATGTTTACGATCTCCTTTCAATTTAAAATCTGTCCACAAAGGGTTTGTCCATGGCTATCAAAATAGTTTGAATAATCATTTTTAGGTAAAATACATGTAAAAAGAAATAAACCCAGCCATAAATACTTATGACTGGGTTTTCGCGGCCTCTGCCGCTGGTCGGAGTGAGAGGACTTGAACCTCCGGCCTCTTGGTCCCCGAACCAAGCGCTCTACCAAACTGAGCCACACCCCGGACGACTTTTGTATTATAAATGAAAGCGCGCTTTTTGTCAACACCAAAATAGAAATCTGATAAATTTTTTCACATGGTTTGGCATCACGCCGGTCAATGCCATGAGAAACCCCTCCTTCCGTAAAAAGCCGGCCGGAGCCCCTTAGATATTTTTCTGACGCGTCTCTCCCTTTCCCACCAGTGCGGCAGCCTGCCGTAAAAGACTCCTGCTAATAGATTGCCGCCGGGCACGGCGTGTCCTCGGCTTATAAAAAGCTCCATTAAGATGCAGGCGGAATACCGCATACAAGCCGCTATAAATTAGGAGGGAGGAACTGAACATGACAATAAAAGAATTATTAAGTGTTGCCGGTACGGGGGCAAACTGTCTTTACTCGAAAATGAGGAACTGCATAACGTCGGTAAAAACAAAAAGGCGAATTCTTCCAGGCTGCGCCGTGTTTTCGCCTCTTTCTAAGTAGACGCACATAGAACGTCTGCTAACAGGGTAAATTAGAAAAGAAAAATTCCGGCTTTTATCGACAAAAACCGACGCGGGAAGTCCTCATTTACCCACTAATAAATATAAGCCTGCAAGCATTTTTACTCACAGGCTTATCGATTCCGTAAACTTGATTACGTGGCACAAATTACCGAATCATATTACATAGTGTTTCTAAGCTCTTCCATATCAACGGTATCATGAAACGACACAAAGTCGCCATCGACTAAAATCAAGTGGTCTAACAGGACTACGCCGATGGATTCCAAAATTTCACTGGCTTTCCTTGTCACGGCGATGTCCTCCGGCGACGGCCGCGCCAGCCCATCCGGATGGTTATGGCAGAGGATCGCGGCTACCGCGTTATTGCGGACGACTGCTTCAACGATCTTGCGCATATCCACCTGCGTGGCGTTGATGATTCCTTCTGATATGTAACAGCACTCTACAGGTACGCCGGAATTGTTCAGGCAAATAACATAGAGCGTTTCAACCGTCCTGCCGATGAAATACGGCGCCGCGTACTCGTGCGCCAAGGCGCTGTTTGAAAGCAGGATCTCCTCGAGCGTGCGGGTGCGGCCGTCGACGATGCCGAAGCGCAGCTCGAGCACCTTTTTCTGTTGATCGTCTCGACCATATGCACCGGGATACGGATCGTGCGCGCCTGATCGGCGATGGCGCGGGTGATGGACTGGCGGATCCACCAGGTTGCGTAGGTGGAGAATTTGTAGCCTTTGGTATAGTCGAATTTCTCAACGGCTTTCATAAGCCCCAGATTGCCCTCTTGAATGAGATCGAGCAGCTGCATGCCCCGGCCCACATAGCGCTTTGCAATCGACACACCAGACGGAGGTTTGGCTCCTCCTCCATGCGGTGCTTCGCGCCTCCTCGTCGCCTTCGGCCATGCGCTTGGCCACATCCCTTCTCCTCCTCCGGCGAGCAGCTGATGCGGCCGATCTCCTTGAGATACATGCGAACGGGGTCGTCGGTCGAGAACGTCCTCGGGCAGCGCCTCCGGCTCATCAGATCCTCCAGGCAGTCCGCTCGTCCTCAATGGCCTGCATTTCGCTGAGTGTGGGATTGTCCATGTCGGCCGATCCGATGAGATCCAGCACGTCGGAGACGTCGATCTCAATGCCGCTCTGCTCGAGAATGTTATAAAACTGTTCGGTCTGCTCCTGCGTGGCGTCCACGTCGTCGTGTGTTTCGAGCACCATGAGATCCTTGCTTCGAGGAGTACCTTTCCGGTCTTTTTCCACGAGCTCGTTGAGCTTTTCTTCCGTGGTTTTTCCGATTTTTTTCGGAGAT